>MDTD01046334.1_pt1 | contig 24389 bp, 21 predicted proteins | sample 811221 | NCBI WGS metagenome assembly MDTD01 (sample SAMN05326646, study PRJNA326480) | marine metagenome | isolation source: seawater | place: Pacific Ocean: South West | collected 2011 | reverse complement strand
TCGGCGAAACCACCGCCGACGGGCTCATCACGCTCGAGCGGACCGCTTGCATCGGTATGTGTGACCAGGGCCCCGCGGCGTTGATCAACGATGTCGTGATCAACAACCTCTCCAGCGACGACGCCCGCCGCATCGTGCGGGAGCTCCGCAGCCACGCAGATCCGAGGCGCCTCGTGCACCGTGTCGGGGACGGGAACAACGCGCACGAACTCGTGCAGTCGATGGTAGAGAACAACATCCGGCTTCCGGGCGACATCCTCTTCGCCCCGATCAATCGGGGCGAGGCCGTCCGCAAGGCGCTCGCCGTTTCGCCGATGGAAGTGATCCGCTCCGTGAAAGCCTCTCGCCTGCGCGGGCGGGGCGGCGCCGGCTTCCCGACCGGGATGAAATGGGAGTTCGCCCGGCAGGCCGATGGTGATCAGAAGGTGATCATCTGCAACGCCGACGAGGGGGAGCCCGGGACATTCAAGGACCGCGTTATCCTCACCGAGTTCCCCGACCGCGTCTTCGCCGGCATGACGATCGCTGCCTACGCGGTCGGCTCCAGCGTTGGGATCATGTACCTCCGCGGCGAGTACGCCTACCTCGTCCCCTTTCTCCAGGATGTCCTCAAGAGACGACGCGAAGACGGGCTGCTGGGCGAGGGGATTCTCGGCGACGACGCGTTCTGTTTCGATATCAGGATCCAGGTGGGCGCGGGCTCGTATGTCTGTGGCGAGGAAAGCGCGCTGATCTCATCGTGCGAAGGCCTCCCCGGTGAACCCAAACACCGCCCCCCCTTCCCCGTCGTCGAGGGGTACCAGCGGCATCCGACAGTCGTGAACAATGTCGAGACACTCGCCTGCGTCACCCGGATCCTCGAGAGCGGTGCCGCCACATTCCGGATGCATGGCACCGACCAGAGCTCGGGCACCAAACTCCTCTCGATCGCGGGCGACTGCTCTCGCCCCGGGATCTACGAGCTGCCGTTCGGGATCACGCTGGGCGAAGTCATGAAGCTCTGCGGCGCGGGAGGGGAGTGCCAGGCGGTACAGGTGGGTGGCCCAAGCGGGTCGCTCGTCGGGCCGGAGGACTTCAACCGGACGATCTGTTACGAGGACCTCGCCACCGGAGGCGCGATGATGGTCTTCGGGAAGCAGCGCGACCTGCTCGAGGTCGTCGAGGCTTTTATGGAGTTCTTCGCCGACGAAAGCTGCGGCTACTGCGCACCCTGCAGAATCGGCACGGTGCTGATGAAGGACCAGATCAAACAGATCCGAGCCGGGCGCGGCGAACCACGCGACCTCGTTCAACTCCGCGAGCTCTGCGAAACCGTGAAGGCGACGAGCCGGTGCGGCTTGGGGCAGACGGCACCGAATCCGATCCTGACTTCGCTGGCGAGCTTCGGTGACCTGTATGAGTCGAAGGTGGAACCGCCGGTGCTGGGCCGGCGGAGATCGTTCGATCTGAGGGCGTCGCTGCGGGAGAGCGAGCGGATCACCGGCCGGGCCTCGGTGTACGCGGGAGAAGGGGACGACTGATGAGCGAACCGGTCCGTTTCATGCTGGACGGAAAAGAGATCGAGGCCGAACCGGGTATGACCATCCTCGAAGCCGCCGAGGCCGCCGGGGTCTACATCCCGAGGCTATGCCACATGGAGGGCCTGGAACCCTACGGCGGGTGCCGAGTCTGCACGGTCAAGGTCAACGGCCGCCCGACTTCGTCGTGCACGCAGCCGGTGGAGGGCGGCATCGCGGTCGAGAGCGAAACCGAGGAGATTACCCGATGGCGGAAAACCGTTGTCGAGATGCTGTTCGTCGAGGGCAACCACTTCTGCATGTTCTGCGAGAAGAGCGGGAACTGTGAGCTCCAGGCCGTCGCCTACCGCCTCGGCATCGCGACGCCCCGATTCGATTACATGTGGCCGAAGAGGGAGGTCGATGCCTCGCACCCCGATATTCTGCTCGACCACAACCGCTGCATCCGGTGCGCACGATGCGTGCGGGCGAGCCGCGACCTCGACGGCAAGTCGGTCTTCGGCTTTGCCGGCCGCGGCGCGTCCCGCAGACTCGTCGTAAACGCGAACGCTCGGCTCGTGGACTCGGATCTCGACGCCGCCGATGCCGCGGTGGATGTCTGCCCCGTCGGTGCGATCCTCAGGAAGCGGACAGCGTTCCGCACGCCCTTGGGCAAGCGCGCGTATGACTCGGAGCCGATCGGGACCTCGGTTGAACTCACATTCAAGAGGGGGGCCGAGAATGACTAAGCCCAGGGTTGCCACATGCTCGCTGGCCGGGTGCTTCGGCTGCCACATGTCCATTCTGGACATCGACGAGCGTCTATTTGACCTCGTCGAACTGATCGACTTCGACAAGAGCCCGATCGATGACCACAAGAAGTTCACGGGAAGGTGCGCCGTCGGTCTCGTGGAGGGCGGGTGCTGCAACGAGGAGAATGTCCGTACGCTCCGGGACTTCCGGGAGCACTGCGATGTGCTCGTCGGTGTCGGCGCCTGCGCGGCGACAGGCGGGATCCCCGCGATGCGCAACCTGGTCGATACCGAGGAGTGCATCCGCGAGGCGTACCTGCTCGGCCCAAGCGTGCACAACCCTAACGGAACGATCCCGCGCGATCCGGAACTCCCCCTCCTGCTGGACAAAGTTCGCCCGTGCCACGAGGTGGTACGGATGGACTACTGCCTGTCCGGATGCCCGCCGAGCGCCGAGTCGATCTGGGCGGCGCTCACGGCGCTCCTCTCGGGCGGCGAGGTCGCGCTGCCGTACGAACTGGTCAAGTACGACTGAAGGACACACGATGGTGCGCGGAATAGGAACGAAAGTCACGATCGAGCCGGTGACTCGCGTCGAGGGTCACGGCAAGGTGACCGTGCTGCTCGACGAAGACCACCGCGTTTCGCAGGCCCGTCTGCACATCGTCGAGTTCCGCGGCTTCGAGCGGTTCATCCAGGGCCGACCCTTCTGGGAGATGCCCGTGGCGGTGCAGAGGCTGTGCGGCATCTGCCCGGTGAGCCACCATCTGTGCGCCGCGAAGGCGGTCGACAAGATCGTCGGGGTGGACCGCCTCACGCCGACCGCTGAGAAGATGCGCCGGCTGATGCACTATGGGCAGATCTTCCAGAGCCACAGCCTGCACTTCTTCTACCTCGCGAGCCCCGACCTGCTCTTCGGTATCGGTGCCGACCCCGCAAAGCGGAACATCGTCGGCGTCATCAACGCCGACAAGGAGCTCGCGCTCCGGGCGGTGCTGATGCGCAAGTACGGCCAGGAGATCATCAAAGCCACCGCGGGGAGGAAGATCCACGGGACCGGGGCCATCCCGGGAGGGATCAACAAGAACCTCAGCATCATCGAACGAGACGCGTTGCTCGCCGAACACGGCCGGATGCTGGAATGGTCACGGGCGGCGATCGGGCTCGCGCGCGACTACACCGAGCAGAACCTGGAGATGGTCAAGGGCTTCGGCTCTTTCGAGTCGAACCACCTCTGCATCATCCGCGGCGACGGTGCCTTGGATCTCTACAACGGTGGGCTCCGGGCGATCGATGCGGACGGCCGACCGATCTTCGACCACATCGAGAACGATCACTATCTCGACTACATCGCCGAGGGCGTCCGCGACTGGTCGTACATGAAATTCCCGTTCATCCGTTCCATCGGCCCCGAGGACGGTTGGTACCGGGTGGGCCCGCTCTCCCGCATCAACGCGTGCGAATTTATCGACACGCCCGAGGCAGAAACCGCCCGCAAGGAGTTTATGGCACTCACCGATGGCCGCCCGAGCGGCATCACCATGGCCTATCACTGGGCCCGCATGATCGAGACGCTCCATGCGATCGAGAAGATCGGTGAACTGCTGCACGATCCCGATCTGCAGGGCGAGGACCTCGTGGTCACCGGCGAACGCCGGTGGGAGGGTGTCGGCATCATCGAGGCGCCACGCGGCACGCTGTTCCACCACTACCGCGTCGGAGACGACGACTTGGTCAAGATGTGCAACCTCATCGTCTCGACCACGAGCAACAACGAGCCCATGAACCGATCGGTCAGGGCGGTCGCGGAACGCGAGATGAACGGCAAAGCAGAGATCACCGAGCCCATGATGAACGCGATCGAGGTCGCGATCCGGGCCTACGACCCCTGCCTCAGCTGCGCGACCCACGCGCTCGGACAAATGCCTCTGATCGTGGAGGTCTACGGACCGGACGGCGTCCGGCTCGATCGCAGGGCGAGGAGCTGACCATGGCCCGGACGCTCGTCATCGGGTACGGAAATCCGGGGAGGCTCGACGATGGGCTCGGCCCCGCGTTGGTGAACGCCTTGGAGACGCTGGTCACAGCACAGGTGTCCGTCCAGAGCGACTACCAACTCAGTGCCGAGCACGCGGCGGACTTGCCCGGCAACGACGCGGTGATCTTCGCCGACGCCGCGGTGTCGGGGCGATCCCCGTTCTTCCTTCAGCGGTTGCTCCCGTGCGAATCGGCGTCCTTTACCACCCACGCCATGCGCGCAGAGGCGGTCCTGGCTCTCGCGGAGACTTCTCTGGGATGGAGGGGAGAGGCCTACCTGTTCGGGATCCGGGGGTACGCGTTCAACGCGTTTGGCGAGCATCTGAGTGCACCGGCGCGCGAGAACCTGCTCGCCGCCACGCAATGGCTGGCACGGGTCCTCCGCACGGGTCGGGTCGGCGACCATGTCACGGGAGGGCCGGTCCGAGATTCGGCCCAACTCTGCACGGGGGGCGGCGTATGCGAAATGGCAAGCATGTGATTCTCTATGTTGACGACGACGATGATGACCGCTTGGCGGTGCGGCAGATGCTCGATGCCGCGGGCTACGAGATGGTTGAGGCATCGGACGGCGAGGAAGGGCTCCGGGTTCTGAAGAAGACCGATCCGGACCTTGTTCTGCTCGACCTGATGATGGAGGAGGTCGACGCGGGGGTGAGCTTGCTGAAGCAGATCCGCGCAAGAGACAAGGCGATCCCTGTCTACCTGCTGAGTTCCGTGGGCGAGACGCTGTCGACGACGACCAGCGTCGCCGAGTTGGGATTCAGCGGGGTGTTGCAGAAACCGGTCGACACCGCGACGCTCAGCGCGGTGATCAAGGCGAGACTGGGGTCGTAATTCCCGGGGATCCGGGCGCACCGCACGCGGGGAGGTCCATCCAGAATGTGCTGCCTTCCCCCGGCGTGCTGCGAACGCCGACCACCCCCCCGTGGGATTCCGCGATCCGCTTCGCCAGCGCGAGCCCCAGCCCGCTGCCCGGCTCCTTCTTTGTCTGGGGGTCGGGCCAACCCAAGCGTACGAACTCGTTGAAGACACGGCTGAGGTCGCCCTCGTCGATGCCGACGCCCGTGTCACTGATCTCGGCGCGGACGCGTCCATCCCGGCTGAGAATGCGTGCACGGATCTCCCCTCCCGCGGGGGTGTACTTGATCGCGTTGGAGATGAAGTTGCACAGCGCCTCGTGGAGCAGCCGGGGCACGCCGAAGACGAGCCCGGTTGAGCACGCCGGCTCGCACACCAGCGTCTGCGACTTGCGCTCCGCCAGCTCGCGGTGTGTGTCCACCGCCTGGTTCATCAGGAACTCCATCGAGATCTCGGTGCTGTGCTCGTGCAGGTCGGTGCTCTGCAGGTCCGCGAATAGGCGCAGGTCGGCGAGGAAACCGCTGAGTCCGTCCAGCCGCTTCAGCGCCCGCCCGAGTTGCTCTTCCTGACCCGGCTCGAGCGGCCCCAGCATGCCATCGTGCAGATTGCGGAGCAGCATCGAAGCGGCGGCAATCGGCGCGTTCATGTTGTGCATCGCGAGCAGCAGGAACTGCCGGCGCATCGCGCTGAGTCGCTCGATCTCCAAAGACGCGGCATCGACCTCGTGCTCCGCGAAGCGGAGCCGGTCCATCAGCCCGGTTGCTGTAGCAGAGAAAAGCACGAACAGAGCCGAGTACACCGCGATCACCGTCATCGCGTACTCGCCCGTTACAGCCTCCGCGGACAGCACCGCCCCTTCCGGCGCTCGCACCGGTACCACGCCCAGATACTCGCCCAGCACCAGCCCCGCGAGCAGCAATATGGCGAGAAGGGTGATCCGCAGCGCGGTGCGGCTCGGCAGCAGGAACGCCGCGACCGCCAGATGAAACAGGTAGAAGCCGAGAAACGGACTGCGCCCCCCGCCAACGATCCAGATCGCCACCGTCAGCGAGAGAAAGTCGAGCACAACGGACGCCACGAGCAATCGCTCGAAACGAAGGACACGCCCCGTTGAGCAACGCGCCCTAGCGGTCCGCGCCGAGAGCACAAGCAGCAGCACATTGTACACTGTCATCGCCACACCGAGCGAAAGCAGTGCAACTCGGTCGAGGTCTTGGAATCCTCGCAGGCGGGCCGCAGCCACTCCCGCGCCGAGCAAGAGCAGGATCACGCCGAATCGGATGTACGCGTTCATCCGCAGCCGCTCGGGCACCAGACGATCCCGGAAGCGGTCCGATCGGCAAGCGTGCAGCACGGGTTCGCGAGGGGCGGCGAGCAGCAGGTTCGCCAAGTTGGGGGGGCACTTTGCCCGGCATGGTAATCCGATCACCCGACTGTGCTTCGGCCGCACGCTGCATTATAACTTCCGGTCGCTACTGGCCCCAACCCGATCTGTGCCCAACGCCGACGGCATCCTCGATCTCAACGACAGCAATACGCTCGTCGACGCGTTCACCACTCAGCAGCCCGCCGGCGATATCAACGGGGACGGTGTCTGGGATCTCACGGATGTCAACGATTTCATCCAGGCGGTCTTTGGCGGCAGCGGCTATTAGGCCGTATCTCACGGAAGAGCCGGACCATTGAACGGTTGACCCGAAGTGCGCTCCTACCCACATGTGCGCGCATGGTGCGAGCGTCGCGGCAACTGGGGTATCATCTCGCATCGGTCCGACCAGATCGCGCGTGAGGGGCGACGGGTCTGCAGCCGAGGGATCGACAAGGGACGCAACATGGTCGAACGCTGCGTCGGCTGGCTCAGGCGCAACCGACGGTTGCGCACACGCTACGAAATGCTCGCGAGCCACTATCTCGCAATGATCAAGCTCGAATTCATCAGCCCGTATCTACGACTGCTTGAGCCGCCAGACACGACCGAGACTGCATGATCTGATATGTGTTGCGCGAGGCGATCCCCGTAGGTCCATCCTTCGCTCCGGAAAGGTCTGCGACCGGGAACAAGATCTACAATTCCTCAGTGACGGTTACGACGCACGGCGGCAGGTCACTCCTGCCCTTCTTACCTAGGAGAGCTGTCATGGCCCGAAGTATCATCGCCGGACTGATCTGCGCTTTGCTGACCCAAGCACCGGCAGCGGCCCATGAGGGCCACATTGGCGAGCCGCATGTCCATGTGACCGAGTCGGTCGCCATCGGCCCGACCGCGATCATCACTGCGGCCATCACGGCTGCCGGGATCGCCGCGATAGTCTTCGCGGCGCATCGGTTCATGCAGCGTCGCTCGGCGCGAGGGGTTCGCTGTGCTGCATGACGCACTCAACGCGTTCTGACCTCCCCCTGAGCCACCCGCTTCATCCCGGTCGGGAGCCGGAGGATCTCCGGTCATGAGCGCCGCGACCGTGTCGAGCGACTGGTGCACCGACGCCGGGATCATCTCGCGCGACGCCGCCTAGCGGAAGATCCGCCGCAGCCGCTGCACCTGCTGGTTGATGTACCCGCGCGACCATCGCGGGCGCGGCGGGTCGCAGGTGTCGTCGCCGGCGATCATCGCCTCGCGAAGCGCCCGGAGCTTCTTGGGGCCGAAGTCCTCCGCCGCCTTGGTACTGCCGGAGCGTCCGCAGCGCCACCCGGAGCGTGCCCGACTCGTTGGGCTGGGAGCACCGCTGCGCTCAGCGACAGTACGCGGCGATCACCATCGCAACGGTCGGGCGTCCGTCGGCTGCTTCGGCTTGCGCGGAGGAGCCGCGCTCGATGCCGGCGTCGACAGGTTCGGGGTGGCGTCGACCGCCCGCTTCCCACGCGGCGATGAGGCGGTGGTAACGCTCGCGGCTGGCGAGGGAGCCGTACCCGCCGAGCCAGTAGTCGCGCCGGCGCTTCGTGACGGCGTCGGTGGGTGTGACGATCGCCTGGTCGTAGCCAGAGCGTTGGCCGTACGCGGGGGTCTTGTTGGATTTCTGCGGCATGGCGCATGCTCCGGAACGCTGGAGCGCGGTGTAGCACCGCGCTGATTTGGGCGTTTCGGGCTGCGCCGCCGGTTGGCGGGTTTCCGCAAGTCGCGGGCTCAGCCAGAGTTGTGAGGAAAGCGGGTGACCGGAGTCGAACCGGCGACATTCAGCTTGGGAAGCTGACGTTCTACCACTGAACTACACCCGCGATGTCGTGAATCCAATCCGCCGAGTGACGGGGGGTGGAGACACCAGGGAGTCTAGCAATCCCTCGTCGCGGTCGGCCTCGGATTGCCGAAACGCGAGCCGGATTATATACGCGCTCTCCCGTTTGAGGCGACCCAGGCCTCTGTTCCCGTCGCTGAGCCCGAAAATCCTGTACCGGTCCCGGCGCCACACCGCACAGCGGGTCCGGATCGGGTCCGCCTCGCCGGGAAAGGTCTGCGTCGCTGGCACGCACCCGGGCGACTCGACCGCCGAACGCACCGGGCCTCACGAATCCGAGTTGCTCTCCTCGCGAAAGGCGGGAGGGGGCTAGGCTCAAAAGGGGCATCCCCGACCTGCGCTCCGTGCGCAGGAGATCGACGCAGAAGCAAGGAGCAACGATCGATGGCACAGGGAACGATCGACAAGCCGGAGTCAACGGGCAAGTGCCCGTTCCGCGGTTCACGGATCGGCGGCGCATTGGGCTCCGCCCCGCAGATCGATGACTGGTGGCCCAACCGCCTCAAAGTCGAACTGCTGCACCAGAATCCCGCGGAAGGCAACCCCCTCCTCGATGTCGACTACAAGAAGGCGTTCGAGAGCCTGGACCTCGATGAGGTGAAGGCAGATATCAAGGCGATGCTCACTGAGTCTCAGGATTGGTGGCCCGCAGATTACGGCAATTACGGCCCACAGATGGTCCGCATGGCATGGCACGCCGCGGGCACCTACCGGATCGCCGACGGTCGGGGCGGTGCCGGCACCGGCATGCAGCGATTCGCGCCAACGAATTCCTGGGACGATAACGGGAACATCGACAAGTCCCGCCGGCTCCTCTGGCCCATCAAGCAGAAGTACGGCGCCGCCCTTTCATGGGGCGACCTCATGATCCTGACGGGCAATGTCGCCCTCGAGATCATGGGTTTCAAGACCTTCGGGTTCGGCGGAGGCCGCGTCGATACCTGGGAACCCGACCGGGGCATCTACTTCGGCTCGGAATTCTGGGACGGCAAGTCGGTCGGAGAGATCAAGGAGCGGGCCGCCGCCGGGGGCGGTCATCCGGGCGAGATGGTCACCCGCACCAAGCGATACATCGGCGAGCCCGGAGACGCGAACTACGACCTCGAGAACCCCCTCGCCGCGAGTTTCCAGGGCCTCATCTATGTTCACCCCGAGGGGCCGCACCGCGACGGCGACCCCGTCTCGTCCGCCCATGACATCCGGGAGACCTTCGCCCGGATGGCGATGAACGACGAGGAGACCGTCGCCCTCATCGCGGGCGGGCACGCCTTCGGCAAGAGCCACGGCGCGGTGCCCGCCGAAAAGGTCGGGCCCGCACCCGAGGGCGCGCCGATGAGCGCGATGGGCCTGGGCTGGCAGAATGTCGAGGGGACGGGCTACGCCCAGTACGCGATGACCAGCGGCATCGAGGGCGCCTGGACGCCCAACCCGATCGCGTGGGACAACGCCTACCTCGAGAACCTCTTCAAGTACGAATGGGAACTCACGAGGAGCCCGGCGGGCGGCATCCAGTACAAGCCCAAGGACCCTGACGCGCCGAAGACCCCCGACGCGCACATCGAGGGCCAGCAGAACGAATTGATGATGCTCGCGACCGACATCGCCCTCAAGGTCGACCCCGAGTACCGCAAGATCTGCGAGCGCTTCCTCGAAGACTTCGACTACTTCTCCGACTGCTTCGCCCGCGCATGGTTCAAACTCACCCACCGCGACATGGGCCCCAAGGCCCGCTACCTGGGCCCGGAGGTCCCCGATGAGGACCTGATCTGGCAGGACCCCATCCCCGCGGTGGACCACGACCTCATCGACGAGAGCGACATCGCGGCACTCAAGAAGACGATCCTTGCGACCGGTCTGTCCGTGTCCGCGCTGGTCTCCGCAGCCTGGGCCTCCGCGTCCAACTACCGCGACTCCGACAAGCGGGGCGGCGCGAACGGCGCTCGCATCCGACTCGATCCGCAGCGCAACTGGGCGGTCAACCGTCCCGGCGAACTCGCCACGGTCCTCGAGGCGCTCGAGAAGATTCAAGCCGACTTCAACAGCGCCCAGAGCGGTTCCAAGCGCGTCTCGCTCGCGGACCTCATTGTTCTCGCGGGCTGCGCCGCCGTCGAGAAAGCCGCGAAGGACGCGGGGGTCGACGCCGAGGTCCCCTTCGTCCCGGGGCGCACCGACGCCTCCGCCGACCAGACCGACGCCGAGAGCTTCGACTGGCTCCAGCCCGTCGCGGACGGGTTCCGGAACTACATCAACGACAAGGTCGGGTTCCAGGTCGCGCCGGAGCGCATCTTCCTCGACCGCGCCAACCTGCTCACCCTCACCGCGCCCGAGTGGACCGTCCTCGTCGGGGGCCTCCGCGTTCTCGACCAGAACTTCGACCACAGCGGGCACGGCGTGTTCACCGAGCGCCCGGGCGCGCTCACCAATGATTTCTTCACCACCCTCTGCAGCATGGACTACGAGTGGGTCCCCAACGACAAGCAGGAGACCGCCTTCAAGATCAACGACCGCAAGACGGGCGAGACGAAGTACACCGCGACCCGCTGCGACCTCATCTTCGGGTCCAACGCCCAGCTCCGCGCGATCGCGGAGGTCTACGCCTCGAGTGACGGCCACGAGCGCATGGTCCGGGACTTCATCGCCGCGTGGCACAAGGTCATGATGCTCGATCGATTCGATGTCGAAGCACGCGCCTAACGCAGCGTGACGCTCCGATCATCCAACCGAACGCAACGACAACGCCCGCGCACGCGGGCGTTGTCGTTGCATGCCCCTTCCTTTGTCAAAGGCGTACGCAGACATCAGCGGCTCGGCAGAGCGGTCGGTCCGTGCGGGGGCGAGCCGGTATCCTGCCAGCCGATCCCGACTCACGCCAGCGACCGGACGACGAGTCCCGCATCCCGCTGCTGAATGGACGAGACCATCATGATCAGAACCCTGTTCGCATCGCTCTCGCTGATTCTGCTCTCCGCACCCGCGGCCGGCGCCGACCGACCCAACATCGTCTTCATCCTCGCCGATGACCTCGGCGCCCGCGATCTGTCCAACGAGGGCTCCGCCTACTACGAATCGCCCAATATCGACGCCCTCGCCCGTGCCGGCGTCAAGTTCGAACGCGCCTACGCCGCCTGCCAGGTCTGCAGCCCCTCCCGCGCCAGCATCATGACCGGCAAGACACCCCCCTCGCACGGCATCACCACCTGGATCGGCGACCCCGCGGGCGAGGACTGGAGCCGCCAGGGCCGCAAGGACAGCCATCTTCCCCCCGAGTATGACCGTGCACTCCGAGCCGAGGAGGTCACCCTCGCCGAGGCCCTCCGCGACGCGGGATACGCGACCTTCTTCGCCGGGAAATGGCACCTGGGCAGCGAGGGCAGCTGGCCCACCGATCACGGTTTCGAGATCAACAAAGGAGGGTGGGATTCCGGGGGGCCAAAGGGTGGTTACTACGCCCCGTGGCAGAACCCGAACCTCGAGTCCGGACCCGACGGCGAATCACTCACCCTCCGTCTCGCCCGCGAGACCGTGTCGTTCATCGAGAGCCGCGACGACGAGCGCCCCTTCTTCGCGATGCTCTCCTTCTACACCGTGCACGGCCCCATCCAGACCACGCCCGATCTCTGGCGCAAGTACCGCGACAAGGCCGTCGCGATGGGGCCCGTTGATGAGCGGTTCGTCTTCGACCGCCGCCTCCCGGTCCGCTCCGTGCAGGATTGCCCGATCTACGCCGGCATGATCGAGACCATGGACGACGCCGTCGGCATTGTCCTCGAGGCCCTCGAACGCGAGGGTCTTGCCGACAACACAATCGTTTGCTTCACCTCCGACAACGGAGGTGTCTCCTCGGGTGACGCCTACTCGACCAGCAATCTCCCCCTGCGGGGCGGCAAGGGACGGCAGTGGGAGGGTGGCATCCGCGTCCCCGCCTACATCAAGGGCCCCGGGATCCAGCAGGGGCTCGTGACCCGCACACCCCTCGCGGGACCGGACTGGTACCCCACCCTGCTCGACCTCGCGGGCGTCGAAACGCCCGAAGACCAGGCCGTCGAGGGTGTCAGCCTCGCGCCGGTGCTCCGCGCAACAGGCCCGATCGCCGATCGTCCTCTTTTCTTCCACTACCCGCACTACGGCAATCAGGGGGGCGAGCCCTCCTCGATCATCATCGACGGGCGCGACAAGCTCATCCTCTACCACGAGGACAACCGCGCCGAGCTCTACGACATCCGCGCCGATGTCGGCGAGCAGACCGACCTCGCGACCGATCGTCCCGACCGCGCCGCCGAACTCCGCGCCCGGCTCGAAACATGGCTCGGTTCCGTGAACGCGACCATGCCCACACCCGATCCGACCTTCGACGCCCACCAGCGCGCTACCCGATGGCACCGCCTCAGCGGCCCGTTCACCGAAAGGCTTGAACGACAGCACGCGGGATTCCTCGCCGACGACTTCGTCCCCAACAAGGACTGGTGGGGGAGCGCTCCCAACTGGACGCCCTGAACACGCAGAGCCCGCGAATGCCCGATCAGGTCAGCGTCCCGACGAACGCTTCGAACCGGTCCATCCCCGCTTCGATCTGCGACTCCCCGCAGGCGAAGCTGATGCGCACATGGTTCCCGCCACACCCGCCGAAATCCTCGCCCGGGACAAAGGCCACATGAGCCTCCTCGAGCAGGGCTTCGCTCAGGTCCTTCGCGCACCCGATCGTCGCCCCGCCGGGCGTCGTCCGACCGAAGAGCCCGGACACATCAGGGAATACATAGAACGCCCCGGTCGGTGTGGGGCAGCGCACCCCGTCGATCCGGTCGAGCCGCGACTTCACCAACGCCGCCCGCGACGCGAACGCCTGCCGCATCCGCTCGACCGCCTCCGCGACCCCATCGTCCGTCAGCGCGCAGCGGATCGCGGGATAGTTGAAGCTCGTGATGTTCGTGGTCATCTGCCCCTGCAGCTTGCCCATCCCCTTGATCAGTTCGGCGCCGAACGCGCCGGGCATCGCGCCGTAGCCGATCCGCCAGCCCGTCATCGCGAACGCCTTGCTCAGCCCGTTGATCGTCAGCGTCCGTTCCGCAACCTCCGGGACGCTCCCGATCGAGAAGTGCTCGATCCCTCCGTACACGATCTTCTCGTAGATCTCGTCGGTCAGGATCACAAGGTTTGGCGCAACGCTCTCCGCCTTCTCCGCGACGACCGCCGCGAGCGCCCGGAGCTCATCGGGTGAGTACATCGTCCCGCACGGATTGCTGGGCGAATTGATCACCAGCAGCCGGCTCCGAGGCGTGATCGCCGCCGCCAGTTGCTCGGGGCTGATCTTGAAGTCGTCCTCACCACGGGTCGGCAGTTCCTTGACAACGCCCCCCGCGAGCTCCGCAATGGGCCGATAACTCACCCAGGCCGGAACCGGAAGCAAGACCTCCCAGGGTTCCTCACCCGCTTGAGGCGGATCGAGGAGGCAGTGCATCGCGTTGTAAAGCACATGCTTCCCGCCCACGCCGATCGCGATGTGATCCGCCGTCAGGCCCTCGATGCCGTTCTCGCGCGTCAGCTTGTCCGCGACGACACCCCGTGTTTCGGGGTCGCCCAGGGTCGGGCAGTACTTCGTCTGCCCGGCATCCAGCGCCGCTTTCGCGGCCGCTTTGATGACCTCGGGTGTGTCGAAATCGGGCTCGCCCGCCGCGAATCCGAGCACATCCACACCGCTCGCGCGCATCTGCTTGGCGCGATTGGTGAACCCGACAGTGACGGAAGGCTTGAGCGACGCGACGCGGCGCGAGAGGTGCAGGCTTGGCATGCCCGGATCCTACCGCTGCGGCGCCATCTCCGCCCCCGTTTCGCCCGCTTCCGGACCCGCGGGGGCCTAGTATTCGCCTCGCCGGGAATCCGGCTCGACGGCGCCAGGGCGGTCCCCACAGGCGGGGGCAGCGGCGACCGAGACACACCCGCGCCATCGGGCTCACGACCCCGGCGCACCCATTGACAGGAGGGCCCATGCCCCTCGCCCCTGAGAAGAAGTCCGAGGTCATCAAGCAGTTCGCCCGCGACGACAAGGACACCGGTTCCCCCGAGGTCCAGATCGCGGTGCTCACCGCCCGCATCCAGCAGATCGCGACCCACCTGCGTGAAAACAAGCTCGACAAGCACAACCGCCGAGGCCTTGTCATGATGGTCGGCAAGCGCAACCGCCTCCTCCGCTACCTCAAGAGCAAGGACGAGGCGAAGTATCGCGAGACCATCCAGGCGCTCGGCCTGCGGAAGTAAGACACACCCAGAAACGCGGCGAGGGAAACCCGCCGCGTTTTCTTTATCGTCAACCGGCGCGTGCCGGAGCGGCAGTCGGCGCAGCGTCGTCCCGATCCGACCGAAAGGTCCCGAGACGGCGTCCCGCCCTCTGCCCTTCCCGATCGCACGCGTCCGGACTGTTCCACGGACCGCCGGTGTCTGTGCTCTGTCCAAGAACGGGCGCAGCCATCGGCACCCGCCGGCGTCGGTCTTCCCGGCGTCGGCCACGCGGAAGGTCCAGCAAGGACCCGACGCAGGAAAGGCAGAATCATGCAGATCGAATCCCCCGTTGTCATCGAGAAGGAAATCGGCGGCCGCACCCTCCGCCTCGAGACCGGCAAGGTCGCCAAGCTCGCCGGCGCCGCGGTCCTCGCGACCTACGGAGGCTCGACGGTCCTCGCGACCGTCGTCCGCGCCGATCCCCGCCCGGGCCTCGACTTCTTCCCCATGCAGGTCGACTACCGCGAGAAGCTCAGCGCCGGAGGCAAGTTCCCGGGAGGGTTCCGCAAGCGTGAGGGCGCGCCCAACGAAAAGGAAGTCCTCACCATGCGGATGATCGATCGCCCGATCCGTCCGCTCTTCCCCGACGGCTTCATCGATGAGGTCCAGATCCAGTGCTGGGTCATGAGCCACGACGGCGAGAACGACACCGATGTCATCGCCGGCACCGCCGCCGCCGCCGCGCTCGCGATCAGCGACTGCCCCTTTGAGGGCCCGCTCGCGACCGTCCGCGTGGGCCGCATCTTCGACGAAGACGACAACATCACCCATGTGATCAACCCCACCGTCAGCCAGCTCGAGTTCAGCGATGTCGACCTCGTCCTCTCGGGACACCGCGACGGCATGAACATGATCGAGGTCGGCGCCGCCGAGATCCCCGAGGACGAGCTCATCGAGTGCATCCGGTTCGGCGAGACCCACATCGCCACCATCCTCGACATGATCGAGGAGCTGACGAAGAAGGCAGGCGTTGAGAAGCGCGTCGGCAACCTCAACCTCGTTCCCGACGAGATCATGAACCGCTGCCGCGAGGTCTGCGAGGAGGCCCTCACCGAGGCCCGCCAGATCCCGGGCAAGACCGAGCGCAGCGAGAAGGTCGCCGAGATCAAGCGGGCCTTCCTCGAAGAGAACTACCCCCTCAAGCCCGACGCCACCCCGGGCGAGTTCGCCGACAGTGAGACCGCACGCAAGCAGGCCTCAGAGGCCTTCCGCACACTCGAGAAGAAGGTCACCCGCAAGCTCATCGTCGAGAAAGGCAAGCGCGCCGACGGCCGCGACTTCAAGGAGATCCGCCCCCTCGAGATGGCGGTCGGTGTCTTCGAACGCACCCACGGCTCCGCCTTCTTCCAGCGCGGCGAGACCCAGTCGCTCGTCTCCGCCACCCTCGGCACCGGCAAGGACGAGCAGATCGTCGACGGGCTCCTCCCCGAGTACTCCAAGAAGTTCACCCTCCACTACAACTTCCCGCCCTTCTGCACCGGTGAAGCGAAGCGCATCATGGGACCGGGCCGCCGCGAGATCGGCCACGGCGCCCTCGCCGAGCGTTCCCTCCTGGGCATCCTCCCCAGCCCCGAGGACTTCCCCTACACCATCCGCATCGTCAGCGACATCACCGAGTCCAACGGCTCGTCCTCTATGGCCTCCGTCTGCGGCGGCTGCCTCGCCCTCATGGACGCCGGTGTCCCCATCGTCAACACCTGCGCCGGCATCTCCGTCGGGCGCTTCACCGACGAGAACGGCGGTTCGGAGGTCTTCGTCACCGATATCATCGGCGAAGAAGACTTCTTCGGCGACATGGACTTCAAGGTCTCCGGCACCGTCGACGGCATCACGGGCGTCCAGCTCGACCTCAAGGCACGAGGCCTCTCCGTCGACCAGATGATCACCATCTTCGAGCAGGCCAAGCAGGGCCGCCTCGACATCATCAAGCAGATGGAGTCGGTCATCCCCGCCCCGCGCGAGGAGATCTCCGTCTACGCCCCCCGTCTCGTCACCCTCCACATCAACCCCGACAAGATCGGCAAGCTCATCGGGCCCGGCGGCAAGACCATCCGCGCCCTCCAGGACAAGTACGGCGTCGGCATCGATGTCGAGGACGACGGCACCGTCATCATCTCCAGCCCCAACGGCGAGACCATCAAGGCCGCCGAGGCCGAGATCTCCGCGATCTGCGAAGAGATCAAGCCCGGCACCATCTACACCGGCAAGGTCGTCTCGACCAAGGACTTCGGCGCCTTCATCGAGATCGCGCCGGGAACCGACGGCATGTGCCACATCTCCGAGCTCGCGGACGGCTATGTCGAGAAGGTCAGCGATGTCGTCAAGGTGGGCGACGAGGTGAAGGTCAAGGTCATCCTCGTCGACGATCAGGGCCGGATCAAGCTCAGCCGCAAGCAGGCGATGCAGGAGGCCGAGCCCAAGCCCGCCAAGGGCGAGGACGCCGAAGCCGAGACCGAAGAGGCCGAGGCTACCGCCTGAACTAGGCACTCTCCCTAGTTTTCGAGCCCCAACCCACGGGCCGCTCGGATCCGTTGACAACGGTCCGAGCGGTCCGTTATTGTATGGGATCGGTGGCCATTGTCCCCGGCGTCGTCGCGCCGACCCGCCGTGCCCGCGCCGCGGGCACGATCAGCAGGCGTCTGTCGCAAACCGGGGGGCTCACCGCAAAGGGAAGCGGCTGCACGCGAGCGCGGCACGGAAAGCAGGTGCGTGATGGATTCCAACGGGACGACGAACCTCTCAGGCCTCGAGGGGGAGGTCAAGTGGTTCGACCCGCGCAAGGGCTTCGGCTTCATCGTCGGGCCCGAAGGCCAGGACATCTTCGTTCACTACACCGTCATCGAGGGCGACGGCTTCCGTGTCCTCCGCGATGGCGCGACCGTCGAATACGACGCCGAGCACTCCGACAAGGGATGGCGCGCCACCCGCGTCAACCGTCCCGCGGGGGCCGAGGTCGCCGTCACCGAGCAGAACACGGGGTACGCCCGCACGCCCCGGCGGTGACACACGCGTCGTAAACTCAGTCCATGCCAGACGGCGCGATCATCACACTCGCCGCGATCGCGGTCATCGCGCTCGCGGCGTCGATCGTCGTTGCCGCACGCGCGCGGAATAGGTCCGCGCGTGTGAGGACGGAGACAGCCGAACTCCGCGCCCGCGTCGCGGAGATCGCCGCAATGGCGGGCGGCCTCGCCCACGAGATCAAGAACCCGCTCTCCACCATCGGGCTGAACGCCCAACTCCTCGATGAGGCGGTCGCCGACCTCCCGATCGACGAGCAGGAGCGAGGGCGCATCACCCGCCGGCTCGGCACCCTCACCAGGGAAACCGAGCGCCTCAAGGGGATCCTCGAGGACTTCCTCGAATACGCCGGGGAGATCAGGCTCCACCGTGCGACAGCCCCGCTCGCCCCGATCATCGACGAGCTCTGCGATTTCTTCCTGCCCGAAGCCGAGAAACGCGGCGTCCGCCTCCGCCCCGATCTGCCGCCCGTCCCCGTCCACGCATCGATCGACGCGCCGCTGCTCAAGCAGGCGATCCTGAACCTGCTGATCAACGCCTCGCAGGCCCTCGAGACCGTCGAGCCCGGCGCGCCCCGCGAGCTCATCGTCCGACTCAACCCCGGACCGACGCCATCGCTCAGCGTCATCGACACCGGGCCCGGGATGACCGACGAGCAGGCCGCCCGAGCGTTCGAACCCTACTTCACCACCAAGTCAGGCGGGACCGGGCTCGGGCTCCCGACCACACGACGAATCATCGAAGCGCACGGCGGCACGCTGACCTTCAATTCCCAGCCGGGCAAGGGCACCGCCTTCACCATCACCCTGCCGGCCGCGCAGCCCGCTGGACCGAACACCGACGACCGGCAAGCCGCGACGGAGTAGGCCCCGCAGGAGCGTGGTCACACCTGCTTGTGCAACTCGCCCCCGAAGTCCTCGAGCTGCCCGCTCCGCGACAGGATCGTGTCGATGATCTCGACATACTCCCCGCTCGCCTCGGGCGGCGCCTGCCCCGTCAACTCCTCGTACTTCTCGTCCGTCAGCCCGAGATACCGACGCATCCCATAGTCGTACACCGCGTCGTCCTGCTCCCGGCTCAGATCAAGCCGGAGCTCATTGATGATCTTCGTGCCCAGACCGATCCACTCGTCGAAGGTCTCCTTCGAGATGTTGTCCTGGATCCAGGTCCCAAGCCCGCCCCGGAACGGCGCCCGAGCCATCCGGGTCCCGGGCCGCTTCGTCCGCTGACACACGAACCCGTCGCCGCCACCCGCGCTCGCCGTCTTCTCCTCAGCGGGCACCTCGGGCAACGGACGCCCGATCTCGCCGAGCAGCTCCCCGATCCCGTTCTTGGGCATCAGGTCCCCGTTCTTCGCCGCGACGAGATACCCCTTCTCCAGCACCTCGGCCGCGCGATCGGTCTCCCCCGCATCGATCAGGCTCTTGCCCGCGAGTTGATAGGCCTTGCTGAAGTTCGCGTTGATCTCCAGGCACGCGAGGTACGCCTCCGCCGCCTCCGCGTGCTGCCCATTCTGCGCGTAAGCCCCGCCCAGCGAGAACCGCGCCATGTCGTTCCCGGGGTCCTGCTCGCACAACTGCTCGAACTGCTCGATCCGCTTCGCTGCGTCCACGATCGCCTCCTTAGTCTGCTTGGGGGAACCCTAGACACCCGTCGCCTGCTGCGCGATTCCCGACCCACGCATCCGTTCACGGGCGCTTCACCCCCGCACTATCCTCTCCCCACCCGATGCCCGACCCCATGCTCACAACCGACCTCGCGGGCCTGCCTCTCCGCACCCCCGTCATCCTCGCCGCCGGCACCGCCGGCACCCTAGGCGAGATGGCCGACATCCTCGATCTCTCCCGCGTCGGTGCCCTCGTCACCAAGTCCATCACCCCCGAGCCCCGCGAGGGCAACGCCCCCTGGCGAGTCGCCCCCCTCAAGGCGGGCATGCTCAACGCGATCGGCCTCGCCAACCCCGGCATCGACGCCTTCATCAGCCACTACGCCCCCAAGGCCGACGCCATCCCCACAACCGTCATCGGGTCCATCGCGGGGTTCTCGATCGACGACTACCGCCGCGTCGCCGCCGAGATGGACGCGATCGAGTCCATCCCCGCCGTCGAACTCAATGTCTCCTGCCCCAATGTCAAACACGGCGTCGAAATCGGAGCCGACCCCACACTCCTCGCCGAACTCATCCGCGAAGTCCGCCCCCTCCTGACGGGCACCCGCCTCATCGTCAAACTCCCCCCGGTGACAACCGGCACCCCCCACACGATCACCGACCTCGCCCGCGCCTGCATCGAGCCCGGCGAGGGCGCAACGCCCGCGGGCCCCAACGCCCGCCCCGGCTGCGACGCCCTCAGCCTCTGCAACACCACGCCCGGCATGGCCATCGATGTGCGCACCCGCAAGCCCAAAATCGGCAACGGCACCGGAGGCCTCTCGGGCCCCGCCGTCCACAACACCATCGTCCGCCTCGTCCACCTCACCCACACCCAGATCGCCCGCGACACCAACACCCCCATCGTCGGCATCGGCGGCGTGATGACCTGGGACGACGCCGCCGAACTCATCCTCGCCGGCGCCACCGCCATCGAAGTCGGCACCGCCCTGTTCGCCAACCCCGCCGCCCCGATCAAGATCGCCAAGGGCCTCAAGAAGTGGGGCACCCAGCAGGGCGTGAGCAATCTCAGCCAACTCGTCGGCGCCATCGAAGGCTGATCACACCGAGCAAGCCACGCACACCCGGTCGATCACGCCACCAAAAGAGCCCGGAGCGTCAGCGACGGGTCACTCCCAACCCCCATCCACACACACCGCACCGCCCATCGCTCACGCCCAAGGCTCCTTCAGACAACGAGAACCCCGCTTCCCTCGGTGCCCCCTCAGTGCCCTCTGCGCCTCTGTGGTGAATCCCCTCTTCTCTTCTTCCTCTTCAATGCCATCCACGCGCGATCGGCACCCGCCGCCCGGGCCCGAACGCGACCCCCGTCACCTTCAGCCCCGTCGCCATCTGCCGCCGCTTGTACTCGTTGCGATCGATCAGCCGGCAGATCCGCGCAACCTCGTCCGCGCCGAACCCCGTCTCGCGGGCGATCGTCGCCGCCGACTGTTTCCGCTCCACATGCCGGTCCACGATCTCGTCGAGCACCCCATAATCGGGCAGCGAATCCGAATCCTTCTGATCCGGCGCCAGCTCCGCGCTCGGAGGCTTCGTGATCGTGTTCTCCGGGATCGGCGGTCCGCGGAACCCCAGCGACTCCCAGTGCTCGTTCATCCACTTCGACAGCGCGAACACCCGCGTCTTGGGCACATCGCTCAAAACAGCCAAACCGCCGTTCATGTCCCCGTACAGCGTGCAGTACCCGACCGCCAATTCGCTCTTGTTCCCCGTCGTCAGCACGATCGCGCCCGTGCGGTTGCTCACCGCCATGATCATCGCCCCGCGCACCCGGCTCTGCAGGTTCTCCTCGGTCAGATCGGGACGACGCTCCCCCAGCGCGAGCTCCCCGATCTCGCCGAACACCGCATCGAGCACGCCCCCGATCCCGTTGTGCCCGGGTCCGATGGGCGCCGTCACCGTTTTCACGCCCAATCGCTCGCCCAGGTCCCGCGCGTCCGTCAGGCTGTGTGCGCTCGAATAGGGCCCGGGCATCAGCACGCCCAGGATGTTCTCGCTCCCCAGCGCCGCCGCCCCGATCGCCGCCGTCAACGCGGAGTCGATCCCCCCGCTCAGCCCGATCACCGCCCTCGCAAACCCCGTCTTGCGGCAGTAGTCCCGCACCCCCAGCACCAGCGCGTCGAACAGCATCCGGTTCGCATCGCCGCCCGCGACCGGGTCGTCGACATCCCCGAACCGCGTCGCATCGCTCTCCAGGACCAGCAACTGCTCCTCGAACCCCCGAGCCGCGGCGAGCATCGCCCCGTCGGGTCCGATGATGCACGAGTGCCCGTCGAAGATCAGGTCATCGTTCCCGCCCACCTGGTTCACGCTCGCCATCGTCAGCCGGTGCCGGGTCGCGTGCGATCGCAGGATCTCGCGGTGCCGCGTGCCCTTGCCCAGCACGAAGGGAGAGGCCGACGGGACGACGACCGTGCGCGCGCCCGCGTTCGCCAGTTCCGCGATCGGATCCGCCGCATCGTCGTACGCGCTGCTGAACCCCGCGTCCCGTCCCTGCCACAGGTCCTCGCAGATCGCGAGCCCCACCCGCTCCCCCGCGACATCGATCACGACCGCCCGGTCCCCCGCCTCGAAGTACCGGTCCTCGTCGAACACGTCGTAGGTCGGCAGCAGCCGCTTGTCGTAATAGGCGATCTGCTCGTTCCCGCGGTACACCACGAGGCTATTCGCGAGCCGCGAGCCCGCTTCCGGAGCACCACCCACCCGCAGCGGCGTGCCCATCACGACCGTCAGATCGCGCGTCCCGGTCGTCCCGATCCGCTCGGTTTCTCTTTCGCAGGCCTCGACGAAGCCCTCGTGCTGCAGCAGGTCGCGGGGGGGATACCCGCAGATCGAGAGCTCCGGGAAGACAACCAGATCCACGGACCGCTTCCGCGCCGCCTCGAGCGCGCGCTCAATCAGCGCCGCGTTCCCGCTGATGTCACCGACGGTTGGATTGATCTGCGCAAGGGCCAGCCGCATGGGACCGGATGGTAGAGACCCAGCCGCTCCCGAATCGTGGATCGCGCGGGTCCGCGATGCTGATCCGACACACGGTCAGAGGGAAGCCGCCGCTTTCGCGCCCCGGATCAGCCGGTCCGGGCGTACCCACACGCCCCCCAGCACCCCCGCGACGAGATACGACAGCGATTCCGTCGCGGTGACCAGCAGGATCACCACCGCGACCGACTCACCCGCGTCCCCGAACCCCAGCGCCGCCGCGACCCCCATCGACCCCGCCTCGCGCGTCCCGAGCATCCCGAACGGGCTGAGCATGCCGATCAGGAAGTAGCTGCTCGCGAACAGCACGCCCTCCTCCCACCCCAGGCTCACCCCGAGGATGGACGCCGCGACCATGAACCGTGCGGAGAGCACGCCCACATCCGCCAGCCGCAGCGCCGTCGCCCCGAGCACCGCCCCCGGGTGCGCGAGCATCCCGAACACGCCGTGCAGCTTGGCGAACATTTCCGTGCGCGTGAACCGGGTCAGCGCCCCGATCCGCAGCGGATCGAGCAGGCGGTGGATCCGCGCGAGCCCGCGTTCACCCGCGAGCGCTCGCGCCGCCGCGAGCAGCAGGCCCAGGCTGAGGGCGATCCCCGCGCCCGACGCGATCCACCACACCCCGTCCACGCCCTTGCGCCACAGGCTCACCAGCGAGACAGGCCCGAGTCCAACGATCACCAGCGCACCGATCGCCCCGAACCACGCCGCGATCGTCATCAGCGCCACCCCGTCGCGCCGGTTGTGCAGCGCTACGCGCGCCACCACGCTGATCTTGAAGGGGAGGTACGCGAGCATCGTCGCGAACGCGTTGGTCGCGAGCGTGTCGCCGATCTTCAGCCGCCTCTCGGGGAGCAGCACCGCCCAGAAGATGAGCCCGTTGAGCGCCAGCGTCGCGAGCGAGCACGCGAACAGCAGCGCCACCTGCCCGCCGTCCGCCTCGCCCAGGCGAGCGAGCTGCTCGCGGTTGCCGGGCTTGAGCGCTTCTCGGGCGCACCACCCCAGCAGGCCCAGCCCCGCGACGAACCCGACGAGCTGCACCGCGATCTTCACGAGCGTGCGCACCCGGTCGTCCCCCGGGCGGACCTCTCGCATCACATCTCCGCTCCGCTCATCCATCAGGGCTGCTCGCCTCCGTCGGTGGGGACACGATACAGGCGCACCCCGAGTTCCGGCCACGCGCGCACGAGCCGCCACGCCGAGACGAGTTGAGCGAGTCGCTCCGGAGTCAGGTCCTCGTGGAGATACCCGCTGGCGCGCAGCCGCGAGAGCTCCGCATTATTGATCAAGACGAGATCCGCATGCACCAGGCCCGCCGCGAGATCGAGCACAGGCGGACGCTCCCAGGCCGTCGCGTACACCGTCTCCCGGGCGAGGTACAACGGCGTCGCATCCCCGACGAGCAGCACGACCGCATCCGCGCGCACCTCGTGATTCAGGTACGCGATCGGCGATGCCCGCCCGATCTCCGGTGCGTAGGGCTCGCCCATGAACACCGCGGGCGGCGCGCCCAATAGCGCATTTGGCGTCCCCCCGCGCTGCTCGGCGAACACCGTCCACAGCGCCCCCGCCTGAAGCAGGCAGAGCGCGGCCCCCGCGATCAGCCCGTTTCGACCGAATCGTGCGCACGCAACCCCGACGATCGGCCCGAGCACGAGGAGGCAGGGGATCAGGAAGCGGCTCTGCAGGTGCGTGAAGGCGAGCCACGCGACGACCTGCCCCGCGAGGCACAGCGCGAGACCGACGCCCACCGCGCGGCTGCGGCGGCCGAATGCCAGCACGATCAGGCCCGCGAGCGCTGCGGGAAACGCGAGCAGCCATTGCACATTCGTCGTCCCGCGGTACCGGGCGACTCCCGCCGCACCATCGCCCGCGTTCGGGTCCGCGAACACGAGCATCGTCAGACGATCGAGCAGCCCGCCGTCGAACGCGTGCGCCGCGGCGAACCGCGTCGCCTGTTCGGTGGTCCAGTGCCCGCTGCCGAGCACGCCCGTCGCGAGCGGGAAGACTGGGTTACCCGTCATCACCGCGTTGCGGATCATCCACGGCGCGATCACGAGCAGGCCCGCGT
>MDTD01105033.1_pt1 | contig 24391 bp, 23 predicted proteins | sample 811221 | NCBI WGS metagenome assembly MDTD01 (sample SAMN05326646, study PRJNA326480) | marine metagenome | isolation source: seawater | place: Pacific Ocean: South West | collected 2011 | reverse complement strand
TACTTAATTTGCCCAGGTGGTGGAATTGGTAGACACAAGGGATTTAAAATCCCTCGAAGGTTAACTTCGTGCCGGTTCAAGTCCGGCTCTGGGCACCAGGTTGCAAATTTTAGAATATAATAATTTTAAACTAAAGAATATTATGAAAAGAAATGAAATAGATATCAAAGAAATCATTGAACTTCTTATTCAGAAAAAGCGAAGTGTTTTCTTGATTACATTTGCACTAGTATCGTTATCATTAATTAATGCTTGCACTTCGCCAGATGTTTATACCTCAAAAGTAATTTTGGCGCCATCAACTGCTGAAGATTCTATTTCTTCCCAATTGAGTGGATTTTCTGGCATTACTGGATTTGGTGGTTTTGCTTTTCCTGGTGTTGCCGCTACACCTGCTCAAGAAGCTATAGAGAGGATGCAATCATTCGATTTTTTTTCAAAGAACTTTCTACCATATATAAGTTTAGAGAATCTCATGGCTGTAAAAAAATGGTTACCTGAGGAAAATACATTAATTTACGATGAAGATATTTTCATTTCTGATAAAAACAAATGGGTAAGAGAAGTATCTTTTCCAAGAAAACCAAAGCCATCAGATCAGGAATCTTATGAGGTATTCCTAGATTACTTTGATATATCTGAAGATGGCGGCACTACTTTTGTTGAACTTACAATTACTCATAAATCACCATTCATCGCAAAAGAGTGGCTTGATATTATTGTTTCAAATATAAATTCAAGTTCCAAAGATATAGATATAAGAATTGCAAATGATGCAATTAGCTTCTTAACCGATTACTCTCTCTCCACAAATGTAAAGTCTTTGCAAGATGTTTCTGCAATATTGCTCGAGGGTCAAATGCAGAAATTAATGTTAGCTTCAGCCACTGATGACTATGTTTTCAAAGTTCTTGAGTACCCAATTGTCGCAGAGGAGCCATCTGGGCCAAATAGAATCTTAATTGTCTTGTTTGGTTTTATTTTGGGGCTTATATTATCGATCTCAATCATTATTTTCCAGAACATTAAGACTTTAATAAATATATCAAGTGATTAAAAAGAATATATGAAGCTTTTAATCACCGGGGGAGCAGGTTACATTGGTTCTCATATGGTTAGGTTTGCTCAGAATCTTAATCATGATGTTACAGTTCTAGATAATTTTTCAACAGGTAATAGATGGGCAATTAAAAATTGTGAAATTTTAGAAGTAGATTTACTTGATAAGGAAGCTCTCTCAAAAGAATTATCAAATAAAAGTTTTGATGGTGTCATCCATTTTGCAGCAAAGTCTTTAGTTGGAGAATCAATCGAAAAGCCAGAACTTTATTATGAAACAAATGTGGTTGGGACTTTGAATTTAGTTCAACAGATGCTTAATAATAATGTTAATAATTTAGTTTTTTCATCATCTGCTGCAATTTTTGGTGATCCAATTATGGAAAAAGTTTCTGAATCCCATCCAAAGAATCCCATAAACCCATATGGTATGAGCAAACTTCTTGCTGAAAGTATGCTTGAAGACTTTAGCAAATATAATAAATTAAATATTGCATGTTTAAGGTATTTCAATGCTGCAGGCGCAGACTTATCAGCAGAAATTGGTGAAGCTCATAATCCTGAAACTCACTTAATACCAAATATTTTAATCTCAGCCTTAGAGAACAAGGATGATCTAAAAATATTTGGTAATAATTATGATACTCCTGATGGAACATGTATAAGGGATTACATTCATGTTTTAGATCTTTCAAAGGCTCACTTATTAGCTTTAGATTTTCTAGAAACAAATAAAGGATTTTCGGCTTTTAATCTTGGTAATGGCGATGGTTTTTCAGTTATTGAAGTAATAAAAGAGTGTGAAAAAGTCCTAAATAAGAAAATAAATTATAGATTTTCAAAACCAAGGATGGGCGATCCTCCATTACTTGTTGCAGATAGCGAAAGTGCAAAAAATAAACTTCTGTGGGAAAAGAATTTTAGTTCCCTAGAAAAAATCATTGAAACTGCAGCAAAATGGCATGGGAAATGGAATACTTAGGAATAATCTTTGATGAGCTCCTTAAATAGTCTAAATGCTTCTTTAGAAGAAGTTTTTGAAACCAAGTGTCATTTGGGCGAAGGCTTATTTATTAACTCGGAAATACAATCTTGGGTAGATATTAATAATAATAAATTAATCTTTTGTGCCGCAGAAGGACTTAAGATACGATCTCTCAAGAATAAACCATCTGTAGTTCTTTCAGGTAAAAAAGACTTTCTTACAATCGGATGTGATAAAGGGATATTAACTTTTGATACCTGTAGAGATGAAGAAAATCTAATCTTAGATATTTCAGAAAAACATAATACTAAAGATTTTAGAAGCAATGATGGAACATTTTTTGGTAAAAATATTTTACTGAGCTTTATGCACCGAACAGATCCAAAAAAGAATCCTGGATTCATTTATATGATTTCGGATAAATCTGTCAATTTAGTTGAGGAAAGAATTTACATCGCGAATTCTTTCATAAAAATATCTGAAGATACTGTTTTAATAAGCGATTCACTTAAACAAGAAATTTGGTCATATTGCTTTGATGGTAAAACTAGATCCTTCAATAAAAAACTTTGGGCAAAAATAGATAACTCAGCTGTACCTGATGGAGGCTGCATTATAGATGATCTTATATTTATTGCTCTGTGGGATGATGCTTCCATAGGCATATTTAGTTTAGAGGGAGAGCTGTTAAAGAAAATAGATGTGCCTGCAAAAAGACCAACAAATTGCAAATATGATCCTATTTCATCTAAATTATGGGTAACTTCTGCTCGAGAAGACCTTTCAATAAATCAAATTAAGACTTATCCTTCCTCTGGAGACACTTTTATTTACAATTTACAATTTTAAAAAAATGTTGGTATCAGTAGTTATAAGAACTTTGAATGAATCCAAATATCTTGGCGAGTTGTTATCAAAAATTAAAGAACAAAATAAAGAGAACTTTGAAGTAGAGGTTGTCATTATAGATTCTGGTTCAGATGACGGAACTATCAAGATTGCAAAAGATTTTGGTTGTAGGATTACGTATATCGATAAAAAAGAATTTACCTTTGGGCGTTCAATAAATATGGGCTCTCAGTTTGCAAGTGGGGATATTCTTATATACATTTCTGGGCATTGTATACCCTGTAATAATTTATGGATTACTAACTTAATAGATCCAATTCTTTCTAATAAATGTGGATATTCATACGGTGGCCAAATTGGACGCGATACAACAAAATATTCAGAAAAGAAGATATTTGAGAAATACTTCCCTAAAAAATCAAATATTCCACAAAAAGATTACTTTTGTAATAATGCTAATTCAGCTATTCAAAGGGATGTGTGGGAAAAATATAGATTTAACGAAGAAATAACAGGGCTTGAGGATTTAGATTTAGCTAAACGTTTTCATGAAGATGGTGGGAAAATTGGATATGTTTCTGAGGCAGCTGTTTTTCATATTCATGATGAGACATGGCACCAAACTAGAAGAAGATATGAACGAGAAGCAATTGCAATGCAAAAAATTATGCCTGAGATCCATATCAGTTTTGTTGATGCGATACGATATATATTTGCTTCAATAATTCACGACCTGAAAGATGCTTTAAACGATGGAAGTTTTTTAAAAGAGTTTTTAAGTGTAATATTCTTTCGTTTTGCTCAATTTTCTGGAGCCTATAGAGGTAATCATAGTCATAGGAAATTATCGAAAAGAAAAAAAGAAAATTATTATTATCCAAATAAAAAATATAAGGACAATTTATGAAATTAATTGCAATTCTGCCTATGAAAGCAAATAGCGAAAGAGTAAAAGGAAAAAATTTTAAGATTCTTGGCGAAAAACCATTATTTAAATGGATTCTTGATACTCTTCTTAATGTTTCTGAAATCGATACTGTTGTAATAAATACAGATGCAAGAGATGAGCTCTATAAAAATGGACTAATCGAAAATAGTAAAATATTAATTAGAGACAGGCGAGAAGAAATATGTGGTGATCATACCTCGATGAATTTAGTAATAGGAGATGATATTAATAATGTAGATGCAGATATTTATCTTATGACCCACACAACCAATCCATTTTTAACTGAAGATACAATTAAAAAAGCAATATCAACATTTAAAGAAGCTTTGAAGAAGAATGAAGCAGATTCACTATTCACTGTTAATAAAGTTCAAGAAAGATTTTATGACAAAAATGCTAAGGCAATTAACCATGATCCTAATAATTTAATAAGGACTCAAGATATTGAACCTTGGTATAAAGAAAACTCAAATCTTTATCTCTTCACTAAAGATAGTTTTAAAAAAACTATGGCGAGAATTGGAGAAAAACCAATTATGATTGATACAGGTTATTTTGAATCTATTGATATCGATACTGTGGAGAACTGGGATTTGGCAGAAATGGTTGTTAAGTATGAAAAGTATAAAGATAATTAATGTATAAAGTTCTTATTACCTGTCCGCCAATGCTATTGCAAATTGATAGCTTGCGAGAAAAATTTACTGAGCTTAATATTGAAATAACAACACCTAAAGTCGTTCAAACTTTATCAGTGAGTGAATTAATAGAGATCGTGCCGGAACATGACGGCTGGATAATTGGCGATGATCCAGCTACAAAAGAGGTCTTTGAGGCTGGCAAGTTAGGCAGACTAAAAGCTGCAGTTAAATGGGGTATCGGCACGGACAATGTTGATTTTAAAGCCTGTAAGGAATTAAATATTCCCATTACAAATACACCCGGAATGTTTGGAGACGAAGTTGCAGATTTAGCAATGTGTTATATTTTGGGTCTAGCAAGAGATGCTTTCTATATTGACAGAGAGGTGAGAAAGGGCTTGTGGCCCAAGCCAACTGGTATTTCTCTCTTGGATAAAACATTAGGGATTGTTGGGCTTGGTGATATTGGTAAAAGTATTGCAAAAAGAGCAAATGCACACGGATTAAATATAGTAGGATGGGATCCATATGCTAAAGATGTTCCAGAAGCTATACACTTTCAAAAGAGTTGGCCAGATGGCTTAAAGCAATGTAATTTTTTGGTTTTTTCTTGTGCGCTAACTGAAAATAATTATCATATGTTTTCTGAAAAAATTTTTGGGGAAATTAAATCAGGCCTCAGAATCGTTAATGTTTCAAGGGGCGGACTTATAGATGAAGACTCCTTGATAAAAGGAATTTCATCAGGCTTAATTCATTCGGTTGCATTGGATGTTTTTGAAAATGAACCATTAAATGTAAAAAATAAACTTTTAAGTTATTCAAATTGCATTTTTGGTTCTCACAATGGATCAAATACAAAAGAGGCAGTAATAAGGGCAAGCAATGAAGCAATAAATATAATAAAAGATTTTTTACATAATTAAGGTAAATTTAAGATATGACAAAATTAGCAATAATCAGTGGATCCAGTGGAGGAATTGGTAAAGAGTTAGTAAATTGCTATATTGAAAGTGACTTTCAAGTTATTGGTTTAGATTGCATTAGCTCTGATTTGGAGGAACTTAAAAACTTTCACGAAGTAAATTGTGATCTCTTCAAGTTTGTTAAAGATGAGGTATATAGAGAAAGATTATCTAAAGAAATAAAAAAACTTATACCAAAAAGAATTACAGAATTTATCATAATTAATAATGCTGCAGTCCAGATTATTGAAGATTTCTTAAAACTCAATTCATTAGACTGGGATAATACATTCACTATAAATACATTTGCACCTCTTTTTATGGTTAGGCAATTTCATGATGAACTTGTAAAGCATTCTGGACATGTTATAAATATTTCAAGCATTCATTCTAAGTTAACTAAAAAAGGATTTTCATGTTACGCTTCTTCAAAAGCAGCTCTTGAATCTATAACGAGATCACTTGCTATTGAATTATCTCCATTTGGTGTCTCAATAAATTCTATTTCCCCAGCTGCAATTTCTACTGAAATGCTTAAAGAGAGCTTTTCTTCACATCCAGAAAAAATCAGGGAACTTAAGAGCTACCATCCGTCAAAGAATATTGGAGATCCAAAAGAATTAGCAGCTTTCGTTAAGATAATCACCGACTATAAAGGTAAGTTTTTAACAGGATCAAGTTTTTCAGTAGCTGGAGGTATTGAAGGAGTTCTTCATGATCCAGATTGTTAATGACGTTTATTAAAAACAAGTTTTAGGAGTTCTAAAAATGATAAATATTCTTCAAGCTGGAATGGCCAAGAGTGGAAATTACTGGACATGGAAAATTCTTGACCTTACCTTAAAAGCTGCGTTTGGAGAGCCTTCCAAATATATAGTTAAGCATAAAGAGTTCGAAAATCTAAAGAGTAAGAAACTTACTCATGAGGATCAGCTATATACAGATGTATTAGATGTTGATTTGTCTGGTTATTACTTTAGAGTAGGGCCTTACTTTAAAGAGAAAATCTATGATATTGAAGACTACATTAATAATGCTCAACATATTTGGACTCACTCCGAATATCATCCAAAGTTTGATAAGGTTCTGAGGAATATACAAAAAACTATTTATATTATAAGACACCCTGAAGATGTAGCAATTTCTCAAGCAAATTTTGCTTTTACTCCCTACGTATTAGAAGGTACACCTCATAATGAAAAGAATCCACAAGAATATTTAGAAAACAGGCTTGAGTGGTCTCTTTATTCATGGCGCCATAATGTAACAGGCTGGCTTGCAAATTTACCAGAAAATTCTTTCATCTTATTTTATGAAAATTTAAAAAATGATTTTGATGGTGAATATCAAAAGCTATTAAGTTATTTAGGAATTAGCCTTCCTGCAGAAAAATATCAAGCAATTAAAGATTCCGTCACAGCTAAAAATATGAATAAAAAGAATCCAGATCATGTAAGAAAAGCAGGAGGAAATAATATATTCATAAAAAAAAGTAATAAAAAAATGATTAATGATATAGCTGGACCAGTTTTAGATAAATTAAACTATTCAAATGATAAAAAGATTTTTTTATATCCAAATCAATTTAATGCGCATAATTGCAAAGAATTTATGCCTCTCCATAGAAAATCAACAATTTCAATTTTAAAATTACCAAAAGCTATATTCCAATTGATTATAAGTAGAAGAAATCTAAGCGAAAAATTTAAGATTAGTATAAAAAAAGCTAGAATAATTTTAAGTCATTGGATTAGCTTATTTGGAAATCGATAAAGATACTATTACCTAATAAAAAAATATGTTTAAACTAAACTTTGTAGGTATTGGAATTTCTAAGGCAGGGACTTCATGGCTTCATGAAAATCTTAAGAGTCATCCAGATTGCAGGCTTCCAATATATCGAAAAGAGCTTGGGTATTTTTCTAAAAATTTTAATAAAGGTCCAAAGTGGCTTAAATCATTTTTTGATGTCCCAAAAAATAAAAATTATGTTGCTGGAGAGATAACACCCCATTATTTTGATGATAAGGATGCGCCCTTAAGAATTAAAGACCATGGCGTTAAAAAAATAATTTTAATGCTTAGAGATCCAATTGACAGATTCAAATCGTCATTTGAAATGTATCGTAGGTATTATAACTATAAAGGAAGTATAAATAAGTTTATTGATGAAAAGCCGGAATTTTTGGTAAGAAGTATGTATTCAATTCATCTTGAAAATTATCTGAACTATTTTTCAAAAGATGAAATATTAATTCTCATTTCAGAATCAACAAAAAAAGATCCTTTGGAATCTTTAAAGAAAGTATGTATCTTTCTAAATATATCTTGGAATCCTTCACATTTTCCATATGCAAATAAGGATGTTAATCCAGGAAAAATTCCAAGATTACTTTTTTTGTTTAGTTTTCTTTCCAATATAGGAAGGGCTTTTCGTTATATTGGTTTAGATAAACTCAGTACTTTTTTTGCTAGAGTTTTAAAACCACTTTTTTTTAAAGCGGATAACAAATCTGAAAATAAAGATTTCTTAAATCTGAACAATAAAAACCTAACTTATTTGCGTAAAATCTATAAGAAAGATGTTCAAAGGCTTTCACTTCTGGTTGATTTAGATTTAGATTTATGGCGAACAACGTTAACAAAAGATTAGGACTAAAGAAAAATCAAGCTGCATTGCAGAAAATTATAACTATATAATATATCAATAATCGATGCATAGGGAAGATTAGATCCTTCTAAGGTATTATAGATCTATAAAAGTTTCATATAGGTCTGGGTGATGAATTTATTTAATAAGATAGCTATCTTCAATTTATGATATTCAAGAAAATAAATAAATCATTTCCAGATAACATGCATACTCTTTTGATTATTAATATCTTTAAAGCTATTTCTACTTCAGCTTTTATCTTGCTATTTGGTAAGATAATTCAGTTTATTCTTTTGTTATATTTAGCAAAATATATTGGTCCAGAATCTTTTACTATTCTTGCAACATCATTGGTAATTGCTCAATTAATTGCATTAATAACAATTCCTGGTGGTCGACAAGGACTTACTGCATCTATAACAAGAGCTATTGCACAAAAAAATCAATTTTTGTGTAAGAGGATTTTAATAAATAGCATATATCTTTATATTTTTTTAAATTTTTTAATAATATTTTTTTATACATTAGTAAATTATTTTTTGGGGAATTCCTTATTTAATGAATACATGTTAGTAACCTTAATTACGCTTTTCACAATGTTGAGAACAAGCATTACAAGAGGTTATGGTTTTATATTTAAAAGTTTATTTTTTTCAGAGGTGATGGCGCCTTTATTTCTGCTTTTAATAATTATTCTTGGTTCCTATAAAAATATTACCCTTTCTATTCCGCTTCTTTGGTTAATAATATATGGAATTTTTGAGGTATTTGTAGTCTCAATTAGCAGAAAACCAATCCTTAATACTTTAAATCATTTATCTTCTAATCTATCCTTCCCCTTTGAAGCCTTTAAAGAAACTTTTGCAATTCAATTTGCTAATATTTTTTTAACAATAATTACCCGTATTGATATGGTGATATTATCTTTTTTTTCTGGTCCTTTGGTAGCAGCACCATATGCTCTCGCTCAAAAGTTTGTTCAGCCAATTACAATGCTTGGAAGAGTATTATCTAATTCTACATCACCAATGCTAACCAGTGCAGATGCAGGCGGCAAAAATAAGAATATTAATTTCATAATTAGTTTGAGTTTTATTTTTGTTGCACTTGGTTCAATATTTATTATTTTATTTCTCTACTTGATGTATGATTTTATTATAAATTATCTGAGCGCTGATTATTCTTTGGATCAGACAACTATTCTTTATTTAATTGGCTCTCAATTATCCTTAGTTATAAGTGCTCCCTTTGCTCAGTATCTTTTGATGACAAAAAAAGCCAATAAAGTAATTTTTTCAAACTTAACTGCATGCGTAATATTTTTTACCATAATAATTTTTAATCTAGATCATTTAAGTGCTTTAACTATGGCAAAATATTCTTTTGTAGCAACTTTATCTATGGCTATTATGTCAATTTATCTTTCCTTAAAAGCATTGTCTATAAATTATGAATCTATTAATAGTTAGTTATTCCTTTTATGAATACTAATAATTCGTTCAGTAAATCATATATTCATCATATATCTAGAAGATCTAGGATAGATTCTGTGCTTATTATATTATTTTTTAGCACTTTCCGACTTCCAGTACTTTTTCCTAGCCCTTTAGACACCATACTAAATATATTATTTATTGGTTTTTTCGCTCTGATATTATTTTTGAGGTTGCCAAGTTTGATAGTTATAAAAAGAATTAATACAAACTATTTTTTTTTATTAATAGGCTTTTTGATCTGGGGGCACATGGCTTATTTCAGAGCATTATTAAATGGACATTTTGATATTATTTCAGCTCTGATAGCAATTATTTGGCAATGGTTAGTAGTGTTATTAGGCTTAGTATTTATATCAAGCGCCGAAAATAAAAATGAAATTAAATCATTGCTAAGGGCAATTACAATAGGAGCAGCCACCTATATATTTATAAACTTTATTTTAGGGATTTTTGGTGTTCAAGCTAGTGATTATGAAGAAATACAAAAATATCAATTAACCAGCATTGTTCTTAGTGTTCTTGGCTATGAATGGCTTGTAATTAACCCACCTTTATCTTCTGCACCAAGAGCTATTGCTGGGATTTGCATATTTGTTGTAATGGTATTTAGTTCATATTTTAATAAATTTTATATTAGTGATGATAGATACTTTCTTAGTAAAGCAATAGTCTTGATTTCAATATTTTTTTTGGCTTCTCAAAGTGTAAGAATGGCATTAATGTCAGTCTTATTTTGTTACGTAATTGTTATTTTTTTTAAAAAAAGAAATGTAATGTTATTTACTAAATCATTAATAATTTTTGCTCCCTTCCTTCCTTTTGGTCTAGTATTAATAGCAGGAGTTATTCAAGAATATAATATCATGTCATTTCTGAGCAGGAATGCATTTGATAACATAGCAACACTTTCTAACCGAACGTATATATGGGAAGAGGTAATCAATGTAGCCTCAAATATAAATCATTACACAATTATAGGTTTCGGAATAAATGGGCACCTAGAAAGTGGAATTTGGAACAGCGTTTCTTACCTTTTTGAAGATCGCCTAGATAATAAAGTTCATACTTTGCATAACGCAACTCTTCAGATGTTTATTGATAGAGGAATTATAGGTCTTTTGCTATTCCAAGCATTACTTTATGTTCTAATAGATCGACTTTCGAGAGCTGGCATATTTGGGTATAAAATAATTTTCGGGATACTTGCCTTAATAATATTTTCACAAACAGAAAGTTTATTTAATGTAGGGCCGATTGATTCACTTACTTTATTATTGTTTATAGCAATTGTTTCCTCGAGCTCTTTTTTAAACAAAAAAAGTAACAATATTTAGAGCATTATCAGCTGTAGCATATGGCATGAGTGATTTGTTTTAGGTATTTATATAGCAAATGCAAACTTATTCCGTTGATGATAAAAGTATTTGATGCAAAAAAGAATACTTTAAATAGATTAAGTTGTTTTTTCACTCAAAGCACTATACTCTAGTTGTTTTTATACATACCCTTATATGCTTATAAGAATACTTCTTAAATTAACAAAAAGTACCCGTGACTTTTTTGATTCATTTACTTTTAAATTTACTAATAATAAAAAAAGGCTCGAAGAATTTAAAGATTCTTTAAAAGGTAAGCCCATATTAATTGTTGGAAATGGGCCTAGCTTAAATAAAACACCTTTAAATGAGTTTCAAAAAATTTACTCTATAGGGATGAATAAAATAAGTCTAATTTTTGGCAAAACATCATGGCGACCTAACATTGTTGTTACGACTAATACTTTAGTAGCGAAACAACATTGGAGAAAAATGCGAGATACTAAAATACCACATTTTCTTAATTGGAGTTCTCGATGGTTTATTCCACTTAATGCAAGGCAATACTTTAATTTTTTTCTAACAAATAGATACAATTGTTTTCAAAAGACGATTTGCGAATCTGTTGGATCAGCTGGGTCTGTCACATATGCTGCTTTGCAATTTGCATATTACACAGGAGCAAGTCCTGTAATTATAGTTGGTTTAGATCATAATTATAGATATACAGGATCACCGCTTGATTATCAAAAGAGCGTTGGAGATGATGTTAATCATTTTGATCCCAATTATTTTGCTGATGGTCAGTTCTGGGGTATTCCTGATCTTGAAGCAACTGAAATAGGTTTTGAAAACGCAAAAAAGATTTTTGAAGCTGATGGCAGAGAAATTTTAGATGCTACTATAGATGGCAAGCTTGAAATTTTTAATAAGATTTCCATTGAAGAGGCCATAGATATTATTTCAAATAAACCCGATTAAAAGATTTTATAATGATTTTAATTATTTACTCATTATTTCTAACTCAAAGTATCTTTTATAGGCTTTATGATTATGTTAAAACTTATAAATATTAAAATATTTGTGTTTTAACTATCAAATATACTAAATATGTTTAAAAATACAGCATATTTTTAATATAATATAAATAGGGTTTATTTTGAAAATAGTAGTACATGATTATGCTGGACATCCGTTTCAAGTAGATCTATCCAGAAATTTAGCAAAAAGAGGCCATACAGTTTATCACCTTTACTTTGCAGGCGATCAGGGGCCTAAGGGCAACATGGTAGATAATAATAAAAAATCAAATATATTCTTTGAAGCTATCGGCTCCAAAGATAATTATTCTAAAACTAATTTTTTCAAACGTCGAATGGCAGATCTTCAATACGGTAAAGATATTGCAATAAGATTAAGTGAAATCAAGCCTGATATTGTTATATCTGGCAATACGCCTACAGAAACTCAAGAAATTATTCTAAGGAGATGTAAAAATATTAGAGCCAAGTTTATTTATTGGTGCCAAGACTTTTACTCCATAGCAGCAACTTCTATTTTGAAAAAAAAATTATTCTTTATTGGAGCTTTGATTGGAAGTTATTATCAATTTTTAGAAAGAAGACAGATGCTAGAAAGTGATCATATAGTTCATATAACAAACAAATTCTGCGAACAAACTGCTAAATGGGGTATTGATGATAAGAAAATATCTGTAATATCGAATTGGGGAGCTCTTGATGAAATAAATCTTCATCCTAAATATAACGCTTGGTCAAAAAAGAATAATCTTAATGAAAACTTAGACAGAGTTATTTATTCTGGAACCATGGCTTTAAAACATAATCCAGTCTTAATAGAAAACTTAGCAAAAAATAATCCAAACATTGAGGTTATGGTTATAGGCTCTGGGGTTGGAGTTGATTACCTTCAAAAGCTCAAATCTTCAATACCTAACTTAATAATATTGCCTTTACAGCCATTTTCTGAATTTGATCAGGTTTTGAGTAGCGGAGATGTTTTAGTAGCTGTTATTGAGGAGGATGCTGGTAAATTTTCTGTGCCATCAAAAATATTAAGTTATATGTGCGCTGGAAAGCCAATAGTTTTAGCAGCACCCTCTGAAAATTTAGCATCTCAAATAATAAGTCAATCACACTCAGGAGTTGTAGTAGATTCAATCGACAAAGAAGGTTTTTCTAAAGCGGTTTATGAGCTAATTACAGACAAAATAAGAAGTGATACAATGGGTAGAAATGCACGTAAATATGCAGAAAAAAATTTCAATATTAAGACAATTACAGATAGCTTCGAGAGTATCTTTCAATCTATAGTTCATTAAGGATGCATTAAGGAGAAAATATGAAAAAAGCAATAGTTTGTGGCGCAGGTGGATTTATTGGAGGCCATCTGGTTAAGAGGTTAAAAAAAGAGGGCTTCTGGGTAAGAGGCGTAGATATTAAGTTCCCAGAATATGATGAGACTGCTGCCGATGATTTTATTCAAGGAGACCTGAGGGATTTAAATCTATGTCAGCGGGCATTTGATCAGAATTTCGATGAGGTTTATCAATTAGCTGCAGATATGGGCGGAGCTGGATTTGTTTTTACCGGCGAGAATGATGCTGAAATTATGCATAATTCAGCAACAATTAATTTAAATGTTTTAGAGACTTGTCGTCAAAGAAATATTAAGCAAATTTTTTATAGCTCATCAGCATGTATGTATCCAGAACATAATCAAATGGACCCAGATAATCCATTGTGCTCTGAAGAATCAGCTTATCCAGCAAATCCTGACAGTGAATATGGTTGGGAAAAACTTTTTAGCGAAAGACTTTACTTAGCTTATGGAAGAAATCATGGAATGAAGATAAGAGTTGGAAGATATCATAATATTTTTGGAACTCATGGAACCTGGGAAGGTGGCAGAGAAAAAGCTCCAGCTGCATTTTGTAGGAAAGTTGCATTAGCTGATAATAATGGAAAAATTGAGATGTGGGGTGATGGGGACCAAACACGCTCTTTTTTATATATTGATGAATGTTTAGAGGGTTCAATAAGATTGATGAGAAGTAACTGGGAGGGCCCAGTGAATATTGGATCGGAAGAAATGGTTTCAATTAATGATTTAGCCAGAATGATAATGAAAATAGCTAATAAGAATCTTGAGATTGACCATATTCCTGGTCCCCTTGGAGTAAGAGGAAGAAATTCTGATAATAAACTAATTCTTGAAAAACTAGGGTGGTCTCCATCTGAATCTTTAGAAGATGGTTTAAAAAAGACCTATGAATGGATCAACAATGAAGTGATGATCAAATATAATCCTCAGAGAAATGACACTTAACGTAAAAAAATTTTTCTAATTGGATAAACTTTTGAAGACCTGTGTTATTTTCGGCGGTTCAGGGTTTATAGGAACCTTCTTTGCTAAACATTTAATTGATAGTCATCAATTTTCTAGAATTTATATTTTCGATAATGAGAAAATAAAAGAAAAAAAAGTTTCTTTTCGAGAAGAAATAGTACATTCATATAGTCAAATAGTTATGATCCAAGGAGATGTAAGGCAGCCTATTGAATGGATTCCAAATGAAGAAATAGACCTTATTGCCAATTTTGCTGCTGTTCACAGAGAACCAGGTCATATGGATTATGAATATTTTGAATGTAACATTCTAGGTGCTGAAAATGTTTGTAAGTGGGCCGAAAATACTAACTGTAAAAATGTTATTTTTAGTAGCTCAATTTCACCATATGGACCAAGTGAAGATGAGAAAGATGAATCATCAATTCCAACTCCACAAACAGCTTATGGGAGTTCCAAATTAGCTGCTGAAAAAATTCATTGCATCTGGCAAGCAGGAAATAAAGATCGTAACCTGGTAATAGTAAGACCCGGTGTTGTTTTTGGACCGGGGGAAGGCGGGAATGTTACACGGCTAATCAATGCAGTTCTTAAGAACTATTTTTTCTATACAGGAAATAAGAAAACAAGGAAGGCTGGTGTTTATGTAAAAGAATTATGCAGAGCTATTATGTGGGTTCTTATCAGAAATGAAACTAAAGAAAAAGGAGTTGTTTTATTTAACATGACTATGAATCCGGGACCATCGGTTGAGGAATATGTAAACTCAATATCAAAAGTTGCAAAAAAGAGGGTGCTTATTCCTTCAGTTCCGAGCTTTATTTTGTTCGCCGTTGCATCTTTAATTGATTTTATAGCAAAACCACTTGGTATTAATCATCCATTCAGCCCCGTAAGAATAAAGAAATTAACCAAATCAAATAATATTATTCCAACTTTTTTAGTAAACAGTGGATATCAGTATGAATATACCCTTGATGAAGCTTTCCAAGACTGGAAGAATGAATCGCCAGACGAATGGAAATAATGAAATTATTTAAAATTAGAGGTTATAAAGATTGATAAATTTTATAAATGAAAATCAAGAAGAACCATATGTAAGGTTTAGAAAGTTTTATAATAAAGCGCAACAAAGAAACCAAAAAGCTATTGAAGCTATTTCAATTTCATCTTATCTGCCAAGTAAAAAAGAAGTTGATTCAAGATTCGTTAATCTAAAATTTGTAGATAATACAGATTTTATTTTTTTTACAAATTATAATTCACCAAAGTCTATTCAATTCCAGGAACATAACCAAATAGCAGGAGTGTTTTATTGGCAAAAGATTAATATGCAGATAAGAATGAAAGGTAGAATCAAAAAAACTTCTCTAGATTTTAATAATCATTATTTTGAATCTAGATCTTTGGAAAAGAATGCTCTTGCCATATCTTCATCCCAATCAAATACTATTGATTCTTATGACAAGGTTAAAGAAAGATTTCAAAAAATATTATCTGAGGGCTCTCTAAAAAAATGTCCTGAATATTGGGGTGGTTTCTCTTTTACGCCATATAGTTTTGAATTTTGGGAAGGTCATGAGAATAGGTTAAACAAAAGAGTTTTATATACTCTTGAAGAGTCAAATTGGATAAAAAGATTCCTTCAGCCATAATAAGGTTGTGAATTTTCTAGTTTTTTGATATAAAACTTGCAAATAAAACTAAGATATTTTGGAAAAATCCGCTTTATCTTATCTTAATTACATATTAGAGATACAAAAATAGTTACCAAAAAAAAATTTCAACCTATCAATCAGAAGATCTCAGCAGTTGAGGTTATGCTGATTAATGAGAAAGGTGAAAAGCTCGGATTGAAATCTATTGATGAAGCACTAAAGTTTGCTGCAGATATTTCAATGGATTTAGTTCAAGTTTCACCAAAAGCATCCAACCCAGTTGTTTGCAAGGTAATGGATTATGGGAAGCATCTCTTTTCAAAGAAAAAAAATACATCAAGTAAAAGTAAAACTAAACAAAGTTTAAAGGAAATCAAGTTTCGACCTTCAACTGATGTTGGAGATTACAATATAAAATTAAAAAAAATAAAAAGCTTTATTCTTGGTGGAGATAAGACTAAAATAACTGTCCGATTTAGAGGTAGAGAGATTTTAAATAGTGATTTAGGTCTTCAACTTCTTAAGGAAGTTAGTGATGACCTCTCTGATATTGCGCAAATTGATCAGGAGCCATCTCTAGAGGGTAGACAACTTTTAATGATTTTGTCTCCAATAAAGAAAAAATAACATAGATATGGGCTATAAATTAAAGACACACTCGGGCGCATCGAAGCGTTTTAAGAAGACAGGGACCTCTGTCAAAAGTAGAAGTGCTGGCAGAAATCATATTCTAAGTAAGCAATCCACTAAAAGAAAAAGACATAATAGAGGACTTAACAAATTATCGGGAGTTGTTCTAAAGATGGCTTCTAATCTCATAAAGAACTAATTATGGCAAGAGTTACAAAAGCATTAACAGCTAAAAAAAGGCATAAAAAAGTCTTAAATGCTACAAAAGGCCATTATGGGGCCAGATCTAGACTTTATAAAACAGCTAAGCAATCAAATATTAAATCTCTTCAATATTCTTTTAGAGATAGAAAGAATAAAAAAAGGTCATTTAGGTCTTTATGGATTTCTAGAATCAATGCAGCAGCTGGAAACCTAGGCATTTCATACTCGAAATTAATTAATGGATTAAATAAGAGTAATATTGTTCTTAATAGGAAAGTGCTTTCAGATATAGCAATTAGTGACCCATCTACATTTGAGAAGATAGTTAAATCAATATCAAAATGAACCGTAAGTTAAATGAATTCATTTAACAAAATAGAGCCTCCTAAAATTGAAAATGATCTAGGAGCAGAACATCCTATAAATAAAGTTACAAATTATTTAATATCTTTACTTGCCAGCTTTGGATTTAACGAGGTTATTGGCCCTGAAATCGAATCTGAAAATTACAATTTTGATATGCTTAATATTAAGAAATCTCATCCTGCCAGACAAATGCATGACACTTTCTATGTTCAAAATAGGAGCAATGTTCTGAGAACTCATACTTCGCCCGTTCAAATTAGGGGCATGTTAAATTCCGAACCTCCAATTGCATTAACTTCTGCAGGAAAAGTTTATAGAAAAGATGATGACTCAACTCATTTACCTATGTTCCACCAAATTGAAGGAATATATGTAGATGAAGATGTTTCATTTGCAAACCTCAAAGACTTAATTTATAAAATTATTCACGAATTGTTTGGTGATGACACTCAAATTAGATTTAGACCATCATATTTCCCTTTTACAGAGCCATCAGCTGAGGTGGATATATTATCTGATTCAGGACACTGGCTTGAGATTCTTGGCTGTGGAATTGTCAATCCTATTGTTTTAGATAATTGTAATATTGATTCTACAAAATTCAGTGGTCTTGCTTTTGGTCTCGGAGTTGAAAGAATAGCAATGCTAAAGTATGGAGTAAACGATATCCGCGATTTTTATAAGTCTAACCTAGACTTCCTTGATCAATTCAAATGAAAGTACTTTACAAAGATATATTAAGGTTTTTAGAAGAGAGGCCTTCAAAGGAAGACTTATCCTCAAAATTATTTCAGCTAGGTCATGAACACGAAATCTCTGGAAATATTTTTGACATTGAGTTTACTCCAAACAGAGGAGATTGTTTATCTCTCCTAGGAATTGCTAGAGATTTAAATGTTTTTTATAAATCCTCTCTTGAGTTAGACCTTTATGAGGGAGATATTGATAATCTTGATTTAGAGTTTTCAAATAAGTCACCAAATATTTGCCCAAAGATTTCCTTTTTGGAAATAGAGATTTCTCATTTGCCTATTAGATATTGTGATTATTTAGAAAATTTCTTTAAAAACTTGGAGATTGGAAAAAATAACTTCTTTACTGATATTTCTAATTATTTATCTTATGAATTAGGCCAACCAACACACTGTTTTGATAGAGATAAAATTGAAGGGAAGATAGTCTTTGAAAACAAAGAATGTAATGAGAAATTTAAGACACTTCTTGGTTCTCAAATTGAGCTAAAAGGCAAAAATAGTGTATTCATGAACCACGACAAGATAATTAGCCTTGCTGGTGTAATGGGTGGTGAGTCTACAGCATGCTCGAAAGAAACCCATAAAGTTCTTGTTGAATGTGCATATTTTGATCCTGAAGCCATTATTGGTAAGTCTTTGGATTACAACTTAAGTTCTGAAGCAGCCCATAAATTTGAAAGGGGTGTTGATGTCTGTATTCAAGTTGAGGCTCTAAAAAGGTTCGCAAAGATAGTATCTGATCATGCAAGCATAGACTCTATAAAGATAATAACTTTTGAAGAGAAGCCATTCAAAAACAAGAAATTAGATATAGATGTTTTAAGAATAAATCAGATTTTAGGTTCCTCAATTTCTTCAGATAAATTTAATGAGATTTTGAATAAACTTGGGTTCGAGACCGAATCACAGGTTGTTGTCCCAAGTTATAGAAGTGATATATATTCTCAAAATGATTTGGCCGAAGAGATAGCCAGAACATTGGGATATGATGAAATTGAAAATAAGAGCCTTAAAATTAAAGAGTCTCAGAATGACAGTCCTAGGAAAAGCATTTCCAATCTAAGGCATCTATTAAATATAGAAGGATTCACTGAGGTTATAAATTTTCCTTTTACTGGGATTGAGACAAAAGATACTATTTTCATAGATAATCCGCTTGATTCAAACAAAAGATTCTTGCGTACATCCCTTAAAGAAAGTTTAATCAATAATCTTCTATACAATGAGAGAAGGCAAAAGGATTCAATAAAAATATTTGAAATTTCAGATCTCTATTTTAATAATAACGATGAAGAAAAAACTCTTTCTCTGGGAATTATTGCAAGTGGAAGAGTTGGTTATAACTATGAAAATTTCTCAAAAAATATTGATAAAAAGTATCTTGAAAAAAAGATAAGAACTATTTTTCCAAATTTAAACATAGTTTTTGAAACCATACCAAGACAAGATCTAGATTCAAAAATTAAAGATGATATATATTACTTGGAATTAAACCTTGATGCTTCGCTGCTAGAAAAAATTGATCATCTAGCATCAACTACAGAAGAAATTACTTTCAAGAGATATAAACCAATATCAGATTATCCATCTAGCAGCAGAGACTTTTCATTCTTGATATCTAAGCACACCAATTATGACTTATTCATCAGCCAAATCAGCAATATTAAAGATAAGAATCTCAAAAATTCTTTCATTTTTGATTTTTATAAGAATGACGTGACTCAGGAAATCAAGGTCGGCGTTCGCATGATATTTCAATCTAAGTTGAAGACCCTATCTGAAGAAGATTTAAGCAAGAGCGTTTCATCTATTTTGAGACCTATTTTAAAAATTGAGGGTGTATCAATTCCCGGAATGTAGTATGGTAAAATTATTAATATGAGACGTAATAAATTATCTTTTGTAATAGTTGTTTTTTTATCTTTTCACTTAAATGCACAACAAATTAATCAATCTATATTAGAGCAACTTTCTCCCGATCAGGTCGAATTAGCTAAACAAGCATTTGAAAGGCAAAATTCAAGCGATATCGAGCTTGAAGATATACCCGTTTTAAGTGAGAGTATCAAAGAAAATAAATCAACAAAAGATATAAATAGGGTGGGGGGGAAATATGGATATGAATTCTTCTCCACTATGGCAACATCAACAAGTGCTGTTGGAGATCTTCCTCTGCCTAATGATTACAAAATCTCATTTCGTGATCAGCTTACAGTAATTTTATCTGGCTCACGAGATTCAATCTTTGATCTCAATGTAAAGCTTGATGGAACCATCCTTTTCCCGGAACTTGGCTCTTTGAATGTTGTTGATAAAACCCTAGGAGAAGTAAAGGATATGTTAGCAAGATTGGTCGAGCAGTCTTTTATTGGAGTTCAAGTTGATGTATCAATTAAAAATTTAAGTGCAAAGAAAATCACAATTGTTGGCGCTGTTAAAACACCAGGAACATACCTTGTTAATCCTTTCAGTACTATTACAAGCGCACTTGCATACTCAGGAGGTGTTTCTAAGATTGGTACCCTAAGAGATATTAAATTGATAAGAAAAAATGGAGATATTTTTTCTTTTGATTTATATGATTTGCTGATTAAAGGAGATCGCTCTAATGATATTACTATTGAAGCGGGTGATACAATATTAATTGATGCAGCTAATAAGTTTGTATCCCTTCAGGGAGAAGTTATAAGACCAGCAATCTATGAAGTCAAAGAAAATGAAACTATTGAAGATATCATAACTTTTGGTCTTGGTTTTACTGATTTTGCTAACAAAACCAATATCTCTGTTAGAAATCTTGACTTAAAAACTACCTCAATTGTTCAGGAAAATGTAAGCAACCTTAACAGAAGCCTTGAAAATATTTTATCTATAAATGTTTTTAGTTACACAAACGAAGTCACATCACCAATTCAAGTCACTGGTGCAGTAGAGGAGCCAGGATTTTATAGTATATCTGACTTCAAAAGCCTTTCTGAACTGATAAAAAATCTTAACTTTAGTAAAGTTTATCCTTGGGTAGCAGCACTTGAGCAATTTGACAGAGATAACATCATAAAGTCCTCAATCTTATTTAATTTAAACAATCCCGATAGTTATAATTCTATAAAATTATTGCCTAACTCAAGAGTAAGGTTTTTTAGAATTAACGAAGATAATCCACAACTAATAAATCTTCAGGACCTAGATAAAACGACTGTAAGAAAAATTAATGAGTACTCGTTACGAATTAACTATAAGGATCAATCATATGATTTACCTGTATATGGAATGTTTGAATTAAATGATTTTATTGATTTGCTTGATTTGGATATGTCTTATGTTGAACAAGATGCTATATATGTAAGCCCGCTTGAAAACAAAATAGAAAAAAAAGACTATACCTTAATGACTTATAAAGCTCAGAAGTTTAATACAATCAACTTTAAAGCACCTGTTAATGATTTAATTTCTGTCCAAATTAGAGGAGCATTATTTTTTCCCGGGAGATATACCTTGAATCAAGACTCAACTTTACAAGATTTATATGATCTTGTTGGAGAGTTTAAATCAAATGCATTTCTTGATGGAATTGTATACATAAGTGCTCCTCAAAAATCCATCCAGAGGAAATCAGTACAAAAAGCAAGAGAAACTTATAATGAGTCTTTATTGGTGGCATCAACAAGAAGTGACATAGAATTCAATCCAGCTCTATTTCAATCTCTACTGCCAAAAATAGATGAAGATTATCTTGGTAGAATTTCAGGTACATTTAGACCTAATTCGGCTGAGGCGAGGAATACAGTTTTGAATAATGGAGATACTATTATAGTTCCAGTCACTCCTAATACAGTAGCCATCTTTGGCGAGGTCCTAAATACATCAAATATTGCTTTCAAGCCTGGCATGAAATCTTCAGATATCATTCGATTAGCTGGAGGATTCAAGGAGTTTGCCGATAGAAGCAGTGTCTACGTAATCAAAGCTAATGGCTTAACGCAAAGAAACAGCAGAAATATTTTTGTAAATAATGTTATGTTGGAGCCAGGAGATACCATAATTGTACCTAGAAAGATTTTACTAGATTCACCAATCCTTGAAGCTCTTGTTCCTGTTAGTCAAATATTATCAAGTGCAGCTTTTTCTGCTGCTGCATTAGATAATCTTTCTAATAACAATTAATTTTTTAAATGAGTAAATTCAAGGTATTCTTTTTGGGTATCTTTTTTTTATTTAGCTTCCATAAAATTGTTGCAGATAGTTTTAAGTACAATACTTATAATAATCATGGTTCAGTAGGCCTAGTAAATATGCCTTCTGCGCGTTTTTTCAATGAGTCTGTTTATGGAGTTTCTATTTATGATGGTACTCCAGACCAAAAATTAACATTCACCTCAAATCCATATAATTGGCTTGAAGCATCTGTTTTTTATACAAATATTCAAGGAAAACCATATCCAGGGTCAGGATTTACACAGGATTACAAAGATAAGGGTTTCAATGTTAAATTGAGACTCAAAGAAGAAGGAAAATTGCCAGCAATTGCGATAGGTATAAATGATATCGCTGGAACCGGTTTGTATGGATCAGAATATATTGTTGGAAGTTATGGCATTAATAATTTTGATTTACATTTTGGTCTTGGCTGGGGCAAATATAATGGTTCTAAATATAGCTTTGATAATCCATTAGGTTACTTAGATAACAGATTCAAGACAAGGGCCAACAGAGATCCTGGATTTGAAGGAACGGGATCATTTACTCCGGGAAGATATTTTTCTGATGAGAATGTATCGCCATTCTTTGGCATCTCATATGTATTAAATGATAGGCTCCTTTTCAAATTTGAGCATGATACAACTATCACCGATAACAAAGGAATTGAATATGAAATACCGAAAAATCAATATTCATTCGCAATTGACTTTCTAACCAAAAAAAACTTCAATCTAGGGGTAGCATATGAAAGGGGTAATACTTTTTCACTCAGATTTAGTTACAAGAATGATCCAAAAGTCTCAAGAAAAAAATATGAGTATAAGTCTACTGATTCAAAACAAGAACTTGATAAATATTCAAAGCTTCGCAAGAACTTAGAGAATAATGGCATTGGTGTTAATAAAATATTAGAGAGCTCATCTTCTATAGGGCTTGAATTGACTCAATTTATTCATCCAAATTTTGAAATTATTGAGGAAATCATCTTGTCTGCATCAACTGATGCTGGAATTGATAAGGATATTAAAACAGAGCTACGAATTGCAGACCTTAAAGTCATTTCAGAAATAGATGATGATTTCAACTCTGATTCAAGGTTAATATATGAAAGAAAAAAGACCTCAAACCTAAACACCTCTACAAACTTCGTTTTCAGACCATTCTTAGCATCAAGAGAAGAATTTTTTAAAGGCGCGCTTCTTTTAGAGAATAATAGTGAATATGTAATAAGAGATAATTTTTTCTTTTCAAGCAATATAAAATACACTCTTGCTGATAATTTTGATGATTTAAGATTTCCTCCATTAGATGTTTATCCTGCCCAAGTGAGATCAGATATTAAACAATATTTAAAGAATTTTAATGATGGAATTAAAGTTGGGAGAGCGCAATTTGACTATCACATCACTCCAAAGAAAAATAATCACTTTATGATCTCAGCAGGGATATTTGAAGAGATGTTTTCAGGCATTGGTTTTGAATACTTATATTTCCAGCCAGATAAGAATTATGCGCTTGGATTTGAAATCTTTGATGTTGTAAAGAGAGATTATGATATGAGGTTTGGCACCATCGATTACAGAAACATAACAGGATCTCTAAATTTCTATTATAGGAATTATGGTTTGCTACCATTTGATCTGGAAGCCTCATATGGAGAATATTTAGCAGGAGATGAGGGGTTCACATTCGAAATATCACGATCTTTTGAAAATGGAGTTGAATTCGGAGTTTTTGCTTCATTTACTGATGTGACTTCTGAACAATATGGAGAAGGATCTTTCGATAAGGGTGTGTTTTTCAAGATTCCTATCTTTGGCGACCTCATAAATTATTCTTGGAGACCGCTTACAAAAGATCCTGGAGCAAAACTTATAAGAAAAAATAAGCTTCATGATTTATTGGTGAGATTTAAACCGATTTACTGAGGAGGTATTTTGTTTTTAAACTTATTTTGTAATTACGTGTATAATTTGAACTTAATTATTAATCGTTTATTGAATTTGGTATAACTTACATGCATAATCTAGTTTTAGAGTGAACAATTATCTATCTATGAGGACATTATTTAGCACATTTTTAGTTCTTAGCCTTGGGCTTTTCAATACAGAAGTTCAATCTCAATCATCTTCTGTTACAGATGAAAATATTAATGAAATTAGTCAAAGGTTAGAGAATTATTCTATTGTTGAGCTTGTTGAAAGAAGAGATATTCTATTGAAATCTCTTGATGAAGAAGACGAAGACTCAGATGCTGGATTAATTCTTGGAACGAGATCTCAAAGACTCCTTGAGT
>MDTD01026389.1_pt1 | contig 24395 bp, 20 predicted proteins | sample 811221 | NCBI WGS metagenome assembly MDTD01 (sample SAMN05326646, study PRJNA326480) | marine metagenome | isolation source: seawater | place: Pacific Ocean: South West | collected 2011 | reverse complement strand
TTTTTAGGAAGCTCAATATATGAGCGATCTCGCCATCATTCCGCCGCGTCCTGAACCCCTGACCCCTAGGGATAGTGTCCTCCGATTGCCTCGCCGGGCGCTCTCTGGTTTTGGCCAAGCACTTCGTTCCTCTGCACGTGTCGCTGAGCCAGCAACCGTCGAAGAACTGCAGTCAATGCTGCGCCGAGCCAGCGACGAAGGGGTAACAGTCACATTCCGGGGGGCCGGCCGTAGTTACGGCGACGCAGCTCTGAACGAAGCTGGACTTGTCATCACCTTAACGAAACTCAATCGCATTCTTTCATGGAACCGTTCGTCTGGTGAGATTGATGTTGAACCAGGTGTGACCATCCAGGATGTCTGGCAACACGCGCTGCCTGATGGCTATTGGCCACATGTCGTTCCAGGCACGATGGCACCTACCATTGGTGGCTGCGTAGCAATGAATGTCCATGGCAAGAACCACTTCTGCCAAGGTACGTTTGGAGACCATGTCATCGAATTTGACCTGGTGACCCCAAGCGGCGACGCACTAACCTGCTCGCGAACAAATAATGAGGATATTTTTCATGCTGCCATCGGTGGCCTGGGAATGCTTGGAGTGACAACTCGGATCCGCATGACGCTGAAGAAAGTGCACTCGGGAAACTTATCGGTCACGGGAATGACGGTGCCGACTCTCGATGCGTTGTTCTCGCAGATGCAGTCACGAGAAGGCACAAGCGACTACCTCGTGGGATGGATGGACGCCTTCGCCAAAGGAAAGAATCTGGGACGCGGAGTCATTCATGCTGCGAACTACCTAGGAGAAGGCGAGGACCCCAAAGCGTCTGAAACACTCAGAGAGCAGGGGCTGCCAAGCCGCTTTTTAGGCATTCCGCGCGGCTGGATGTGGCGACTCATTAAACCCTGGGTCAACAACTTTGGGATGCGGTGGATCAACCGCGTTAAGTATGTGATGTCCAGATTGATCGACGGTCGCGGTCGCACCTTCCTACAAGGACATGTCGCCTTTGCATTTCTACTCGACTATATTCCTCGATGGCGTGACACGTACGGCAGGGATGGCTTTATTCAGGTCCAGCCATTCGTTCCCCGTGAGCACGCGAAGGTCGTATTTCGAGCCATCCTTGAACGCTGCCATGAGGCCAACATCATCCCATATCTGGTGGTCGTGAAACGCCATCTCCCAGATACGTATTTAATGAGCCATGCGCTCGACGGCTACTCATTGGCGATGGATTTTAAAGTGACTCGCGAGAGCCGAACGAAAGTCTGGGAACACGCAAGAACCATTGGGGATATGGCCGCAGAAGCTGGTGGAAGGATCTATTTTGCCAAGGATTGTGTCGCGGAGGCGAATCAAGTGCGCGCATGTTATGGCGACGAATCCCTGGAGCAATTTACGGCTATGAGGCGTCGCTTGGATCCAAAAGGCACGCTCAGCTCTGAACTTACCAGGCGAGTTCTGCCTGCGTTAGACGAGAAATCTTGAGCGCCACTGCAAGAGCCTAACTTACGGAATGGCTGAGTCGTCTAGCTTGGCTTCCCAGAAGCCTATGACGCGAGATGCTCTCGGTTGATTCCTTCGGCGAATTTTACCGTTGTATCGACCGCGGATCTTGCGGGCACGGTCCTTGAGTTTTCCGCGCAACTCGATGGTCTCCATACCCAAGCGTCCGATCATATTCAGTGTGTTGAAGCGCCCAATCTTTCCGGAAACCGTAAACTTCTTTGGTCCAATTGTTACGGCACCGCTTATCTCGCGTTCTTTCACTACGAGACGCACCCGACCCGGGGCCCTTCCCCTCAAGATTCCAATATAGACTCTACCGGCTTCCGTTTCTTCGGTGTTTTCAGCGGCCCTAGGAACCGCCTCCTGGGACTCGAGTCTTTGTCCGTCGAGTTGAGGACAAGCATCGCTACCATGCAGAAGATGCCGCAAGAAAACAGGGCGTGATTTGGCCTTTGCGACCGTCACCGAGAAGCTGGACAAGGACACCTCTTGAGAATCGTAGAGGGCAAGCATGAGCTTTGACATCTGATCGCTTGAGGCTCCACGACGGCTGGCGCAATTCGAGGCGATGGAAAGAAACATGGCCTTTGCGAGCGGTGTATTGTTTTTCTTCCCGACTTTGCTTGCGTAGCACCCGGCCACGACGCGCGCGATCTCCAAGCCGAGGTACGGGTCGTTTCCTCGACGTTCGACCTCCCGCGCCAACGTTTCACTAAGTGCTGGAGGCGCTTGCTTATTATCCGTCTCATCGCTGCGTTGAGCCATCCGACAAGCATGCTCTCCGACGTTCTTGGCTAATTCCAGCGTCTTTGCCTTCATCGCTTGGTTGGCAAATGGTACGCCATGAGTGACCAATGCCGTCGCGTAATCAAATGCGTTCAATGACGCCTCATCAGCTAAGGCCACCTTGGTCTCAGGTTCGGAGGATTGTCCCGTTTCTTCCCCTTTGCATCCTAAACTAAGAACGCAGAAAGCCAGAACTGAGAGCCGAAATACGCTAGACCATGGAGTGGAGAACATTGTTTGCAGGAACTTGGTTCGAAGAAAAAACACGCACCTGTTGGATACCACGGGATCTCCATGAGTTGGGCATTTATTGAATCACTCGTAGTTTTGCTTCTATGCTAGCGTTCTTGAAGGGATAAAAAGACTTGGTTGGACATCACACAGAATCGAACACGCATCGGTTGAGGACAGGCCTTCTGGTCAGCATGCTGGCCTGGCTCTTCGCTGCGTGCAATATAGGCAACACAGCGCCGCAGATTCAGTTCATACCCGACCAGCAGATTAACGTCTCAGACGGCTTGAGAGTGACGCTCAGCGGTCAAGATCCGGATGGTGATGCTCTCGAATTCAATGTGACAGGCCTTCCGGGAGAGGCTCGAGTTATCCCCAAAGGCTCCAATTCCGCATTGCTCTACTGGAACCCGCTCATCACAGATACCGGCCCTGGTGGTCGCGGATATGAGGTGACGGCAACATGCACGGATGGCGGTAGTATCACCTCCAGCGTCACTTTTACGGTATGGGTATTTGGCCAAGAAGGTCTCCCAATCTTCGATACACCTGGCGGTTATGTTTTAAACCTTGCCAAGGACAAAGACGTCGCACTCAAGGTCGAAGTGAAGGACGACGACTCTACAGCGGTCAAAATCGACATGCTTGAGGCACCCGCAGGAGCTAAACTCGACCCATCCGATTCTAAATCCAAGTATTTCTACTGGCTGCCCAACACCGAACAGGCAAAGACAGTGGTGCATCGGGTGGTCTTCAGTGCAACAGACGAAATACATGCACCCGTTACCCACACACTGACTATCGTTCTCATCAACACCGATGAGGGCGCGGAATGCGGGACGACCCCGCCAAGTGTTCTCTTCGATCATCCCGGTGATCAGAATATGATCGGGACAAGCTTACCTTTCCAGGTGCAAGTATCCGACTATGAATCGGCCGTGTCTGAAGTCGCTCTTTTCTGGAGTCTGGGAACGCAAAGTGGCGAGTTCAACAAACTGGCTCTCGCAAAATCCGATAACATCGACTCGGTATGGTCTGGGGACTTACAGTTGCCAAATCTCGCCTTTCCCGGGGACCTACTGCACTACTTCTTCATCGCAGTCGATAATGACGACCATCTTAGCGATACGTGCGACCAGCAATCTCGACTCCCCAAGAAGGGTTTCTTCACCATGGGTGCGTATCACCCCAATATCGCTGTATCTGAATGTATCGATGATCCGGGTGAGGAAGATGATACGATGGCCTTCGCGACCTACACACCGAAAGGCCAATACTCCGGGCTTCGCTTATGTGGAGCCGAATCGGATTGGTACGAAGTTTGGCCGCCAGAGGACGATACCCTGGCCCTCACCTTGGAACGTGACGCAAAGCATGGACCCGTAACGCTTCGGCTCTTTGACTGGACTGGTGTCTTGGTCGACGAGGACACGAGTGGTTCGAATACGCTTCATGTGGAGCAGGACGATATATCAGCCTTTGGCTATTTATTCGCTCAAGTGGAATCCATCATACCGACCTCTAGAATTTCCTACTCCATGAATGTCGGTGACGATTACGGAGACTGTGAGGATGATGCACTCGAACCAAACAGCACCGCCAACGAATCCTCACCGCTGGGTGTTGAGGTCAAAGAGGGACTGCGTTTATGTCCTGGAGACTCAGACTACTTCCGTATTAACGCTCAAGCAGGCAAACAACTTCGGATCGCCGTCGCATTTGATAATGCGCTTGGAGATCTCGATTTAGAACTCCTAGATGGAACCGGTCAGCAGGTGCTCGCCTACAGTTCGGGGTACTCGGACAGCGAGGAAGTCGTCTATAACACCTCCACACCAACGACACTTTACGTTCGAGTATTCGGTTACCAAGGCGAAGGGAATACGTACACGATTGGTGTTTCGGAGACAGACCAAAGTCAGAATTGTGAAGAGGATACCCTCGCTCCGAATCACGACGCGATGGACAGTGTCAAACTGTTCATGGGTGATTACGGAGGACTTAAGATTTGCCCTGGAAAGGATGACTGGTACCAGGTCGAAATGAATGGTGGCGAGGCACTTGAGGTCAGGTTTGACGCCACCTTTGCATTCGGGGCCAAGGTGGAAATGTTTGTCGATCCTCAGGGTCCTCCGGTCGCCACAGGGTCCATGAGCAATTCAGGATTCGCCAAGGCAGAAATCCCAGTTGTGCCTGCCGGTCCTGTTTACTATCGCATAACCGGCGGTGGCCAGTTCCTCGAGTACAACCTAAAACAGCGGGCAACGGATCCACCTGGACCGTGCCAAGAAGACCGCTTTGAGCCGAATAATTTTGAGAATCTGGCGACGCCCTTAGGGACCGGAGGCATTCAGCATTGGTTGCGGCTGTGCGGTCAGGATAAGGACCTCTTCTCAATATCTGTGCCTCCCTACTCGACATTGACGGTCATTACGAAACGCCCCTTCGGAGGTGGTTACGCAGATATCGTGATTTATGATTCCGACGGGAATGCAATTGGGAAGGAAGTCGATTTGGGTAACGGTGCGCAAGTGGCCACTGTCATTGAGACAGCAGGGCTTTATATTATCGAGATCGCGGATGGCACGGGCCAAGCGAACTCACTCGCCTACGACTTGGGCGTATTCATCGACTAAGGCAATCGCTTGAAACGACGTGAATTCATCAAGAACTCGCTGGCCTGCCTCGCCATCAGTCCCTTGTTAGGGGCTCGAATGGCACATGGGATCGGTGCTGGGCAGCAGTTCCGCTTGGTACGCATTCGTCATGAGGGTGGCTGGGATACTCACCACGGCGCTGTCTCAAATTTTGCACGGGAGTTTGCGCTACGCTCTTCGGTCGACGTGGATCCCTCTGTACGGGGCTTGAGGCTTTCCGACCCGGAATTCGTCAAACACCCGATGGCCCTGCTCATCGGTGATAAGGACTTCACGTTCACCGAAGGTGAGCGAAGTCAGCTAAAGCGATGGCTAGAAATGGGTGGCTTTCTCGTGGTGGATAACGCCGGTCGTAACAAAGCATCAGCTTCCTTTGATAAGGCTGTACGCCGTGAATTTGAAACGATGTTTCCTCGCCATCGCTTCAAGCGCGTATCACCCGATCACGTTGTTTATCGGAGCTTTTACCGACTGGACTACCCAGCTGGCCGAGCGATCCATAAGCCCTACGTTGATGGCCTTGTGCTGGGCAAACGAGTTGCTGTGCTCCTCAACCACAACGACCTCTTCGGAGCATTCGCCCCAGCGGGACTTGGACGGTACAAATTGGTGCCAAGGCCCGGGGGTGAGAGCCAACGAGAAATTGCTATGAGATTCGCGGTCAATATCGCGCTGTATGGTCTCTGCTTGCACTATAAGGACGACCAGGTGCACCTGGATTACCTGTTACACCGACGCAAATGGAAGGTTCAGCGTCCTCGATGACGCATAAGCCAATCGAAGCAATGTATTCGATAAGATTGGAGCAACGTTGGAAGAGAGCCAAGGACACGTGACGACCGAATATGTGCTTATGGGCACATGGGATCGTTGGATTGAGGTGTCGGTCGTCTGCATTGCTGTCGCAGTCGTCATTATGGCTGTTTACAATTACCGCAAGCTTCGCCCTCTGAACCGACGCATCTCCCTGATTGGCCTGCGGCTAGGAGGTGTGGCCCTTCTCCTGGGACTCTTCTTTCAGCCGGCAATTCTAGAAGAAAGGCAGGCGCGAAGCCGTAATAAAATCGCTGTGGTTATCGATACCTCGGAATCGATGACCCTTCCCTACGGTCCGGTCACACGCTTGAAGGCATCGCAGGACTTTATCGTACGTCACCGAGATGAATTGGAAGCGTTGGCCCAATCCAACGACCTGCTTTTTTATCGCTTTGGGGCCTCTCTGGAGACCATACCCAACCCACTTGCAGATTTGGATGCCTGGATGTCAATTCAGGCGGATGGAGGCCTTTCAAAACTGATCGGCGGATTCGAAGCACTCCGCACCGAGCTACTCAACCATGATCTCGGTGGTGTGTTGTTGTTCAGCGACGGCTTGGATACAGAGCGCGGAGGATCCTTTCAGGATGCCGAACGTCGAGTTATTCGCGAACTCGGTGCACCGGTCTTTGCCTTTGCCCCAACAGGAGGCACCCCGTTTAAAGATGTCTCGATCAAACGACTCGCCAGTAATGCGTTCGGCTTCTACATGAACCGAATGAGTCTCGATGCGTCCCTAGAAGTTGTCGGCTATTCGGTCGGTACGTTGAAGGTCACCTGCCGCAAGAATGATGTCATCATTGGACAAAAGCTGGTCACGTTAGAACCGAACAAGACGCGTTATAATGTCAGCTTCGAGCATGTTCCCAAAACGTTGGGTAAACAGGTTATCACTCTCCACGTGACGCCACTGGAAGATGAGTTCTACCTCCCCAATAATACGCGTCAAACAGTGGTACAGATCGTCCGAGACAAGATTCGCGTACTGCAGATTGTCGGCCAGCCCAGTTGGGATGAGCGCTTTCTACGCAATCACCTCAAATCCGATCCCAATATCGATCTGATTAGCTTCTTTATCCTTGTCAATCCTCAGAACTTTCGGCCTGTTCCCACGCGTGACACGGCGCTCATTCCTTTTCCCGCAGAAGAACTCTTCGAGAATGAACTGGGAAGCTTCGATCTCGTCATTTTCCAAAACTTCAACTACGGCCCATTCAGGACGCGACAATACCTGCCCCGAATCGCAGAGTTCGTTCGGGATGGTGGCGGTTTTGTCATGATTGGTGGTCCGCGCTCGTTTGCCTCGGGTGGCTACCGCGGTACGTCTATCGCTGATGTTATACCTGTCGATCTTCCACCAGGCAGCGGCAATTTCTTTTTGTCGGAGACCCGGGATCCTAACCTGGATACAGAGGAATTTAACGTACGCCTCACCGATGTCGGCAAACAGCATCCAATCACGCGTCTAACTCGCAACCAGAACGCTAACGAAGGAGCGTGGAAATCGGTCGAGCCACTCGAGGGATTCAATCGCGTCATGCGCACAAAACCCGATGCTCTGACACTTCTGGAGCATCCGAGCAAGTCCACGAGCAGCGGTGAGAAAAGTCCTCTAGTCGCAGTTCGAGAAGCGGGTAAAGGACGGGCAATGGCAGTCCTTACCGACAGCACATGGCACTGGAGTTTTCACGCGGGAAACAGCGGTGGAAACCGCGATCATTATGACGAATTCTGGGCCAACTCCATCCGTTGGCTCATTCGAGATCCGGAGTTGGAGTTGGTTCGGGTCCAACTCCAGGATGACCAAGTGAATCGTGGTGAAAACGCGGTTGTCCGTATCGAGGCCTTTCGAAGCGATTATGCGCCTGCCGCCAATGCTCCCATTTCCGTGGAGATGATTAGTCACACGCGAAAGACCGATGAGCAGCCCTCAATCACGCCCATCGTCGAGCAAAAGACAACCGATGAGGAAGGGATTCTGGAACTCGAGATCCCTGTCGCAGAACCTGGTATTTACACGATACGAGCGACGGTCGAGGTCGAAGAGGGGGTGTCACATCGGGGCTCGAATATCTTTGTTGGAAATGAAATCAAACGGGAATTTGAACGCCTGCAAACCGACACTTCATTCCTTGAATCTATCGCAACAACGTCTCAAGGGAACGTCCATCCGCTCACCTCCTCAAAACTGAAACTTGCCTTGAAACCTCCCAAAGTCATCAAGGTAACAAGTCGTCGGTCACACGAGCTTTGGACGGAGCCGTGGGTCATACTGGTGGCCGTGCTGCTCTTCGGTTGTGAATGGTTCTTTAGGCGGAAATACGGCTATGTCTAGTCTTCCCGCCTGGCTCGAAAAACGGCTCAAGGAAGCTCCCAACCTTCCTGGCTGCTACCTAATGGTCGACGCCTCTGACACCGTTGTTTATGTCGGTAAAGCCAAGAACTTGCGTAAGAGATTGCAGCAATACTTCCGACCCAACAGTCACGACAATCGTTTCTTCGTCGGTCTTCTAGAAACGCTGCTCACACGAATCGATACGATTGTGAGCAATAACGAAAAAGAAGCGTTTATCCTTGAAGACGCACTCATTAAGAAGCACCGGCCACGCTTCAACGTCAGGCTCAAGGACGATAAGAGTTTTCTTCACCTTCACCTAAACCGAAAGGCTGACTGGCCAAGACTTGAGGTCGTTCGACGTCCGGCATTAGAGAGTTCCGATCTCTTTGGTCCGTACACGTCCGCCAGTGCGGTACGTAAGGTTGTCGACATCATCCATCGAAACTTTCAGCTTCGCTCCTGCACGGACCAAGAGTTTCATACTCGCCATCGCCCCTGTTTAGAACATCAGATCGGACGATGTCCGGCTCCCTGCGTCAAGACAGTTGACCGAGCAGACTATGCCCAAGATGTAGAAAACGTTCGCCTCTTTTTATCGGGCCGAGGACGTACGTTACTAACTAAACTGGCGGGTGATATGGAGCAGGCCTCGAACGAGATGGACTTCGAAAAGGCAGCATTTCTCCGAGATCGAATGAAAGCGATAGAACGATCGTTAACCCCACAATCTATCGCCTTCACCACCCGACGCCCCGTCGATTCAATTGGTCTCTATCGAGAGGGAGCCCGAGGGAGCATCGATGTGCTGCGGGTTCGTGAGGGTGTGCTCGCTGATGCTCAGAGCTTCGTTCAACGCAATCAGTCACTTCCTTCTCAGGAGCTCATATCGAATTTCATACGGGCCTATTATGAACACCATCCATTACCGCATACGATTCTGAGTCCGGTCGAACTGCCGGAAGCCGACGGCTTAGCCGAGTTTCTCAGCGAACAAAAGGGACGACGAACGCGTATAAAGTGCCCCCAGCGGGGAGATATGCGTCGTCTTGTGGATCTCGCTTGCACCAACTCCAAGGAAACGACAAGGGCGACCTTCGGTGAAGGGACTTCCGGTGAGGAGGTTCTAGAGGGACTGAAAAGTCAGTTGAAACTCGACCGACTACCGACGCGAATCGAGTGTTACGACATCTCAAACATTCAGGGCACCGAACCCGTTGCCTCCATGGTTGTCGCTCTCGACGGCGAGATGGTGTCGCGCGAGTATCGCTCCTTCAAGATCCGTAGCGGTGATAGCCCTGACGACTATCGGATGATGGCGGAAGTTCTTGAACGAAGATTGAAGCGTGGAATGAGCGAAGGAAATCTCCCCGATTTGATACTCGTCGACGGTGGTAAGGGACAGCTGAATGTGGCAATCCGTGTGCTACAAGAGCTTCAAATAGACGATGTCGAACTTGCATCATTGGCCAAAGAGCGGGTGGAGGATGAGGAAGGGAAAATCGGTCGCGGGACCCAGCGGCGTCCATCAAGTCGAGTCATAAAACATCGACTTGACCGGGTATTTAGACCCGGTCGCAAAAATCCAATTCATCTCGCCTCTAACTCGAGCGAACTCTACTTGCTGCAACGTCTGCGTGATGAAGCTCACCGTTTTGCGATCACCCACCACAAGAAGCGGCGAGCAAAGCGTACACTCCACAGTCGCCTTCTTGATATCGAAGGCGTCGGTGCAAAGCGAATGACTGCCCTTCTGACACATTTCGGTAGCCTTGCGTCAGTTAGGTCGGCATCGGTCGAGGAACTATCCAATTGCCCTGGTGTCGGGCTCGACACTGCACGACGGATTCGAGAGGCTCTCGCCCAGATCTAGCTCCGCGGCTGTAGGGGAGCTCCTGGGTTCTCTTCAAGAAAGCGCTCCAGAAGGGCATCGGGATCCACCCTAAAATGTCCCAGCACTTGCCAATCTGTCACCGAATGGGAATCAGAAACCCACTTCTCGTCTCGCGCCAACGTGATGACGAGTGGAACTCCATTCCCATTGCGCCGGTCAGCAACAATGCCCACGAAGGCTGGGTACTCACCACCTTTTGGACCTAACCAAAAAACGAGATCGCCGGGCTCGAATTTGGCGAGCTTTACAGCGGAATCGGTCAATCCAGGTTGCTGCGCAGCAAACTTCTTGAAGAAGACATACAAATTGGGCAGACGACGGTGGTCGATGGATTTATCTGGCCGTTTGTTCGCCCAGTTGCTCAAAGGATATCTTTGCGGATTGCGAACTCGGTCGAGGTGAATCAGTTGTTGCAGGTCGAGTCCAAGCTCTCGAAGACAGCGGATTGCAAGGTCGGGACTCGTCCCCAGACGCTCATTGGGAAGGTCCCCCCAAGGGTAATCGATGGAGTGGTAGCCCCCTGTTGCCTTGACGCCCAAGGCGACCTGCCCTTGTGCACAAGCAACAATCTTTACCTGAGAGTCCGCCATCCGTGGTGGCCAGGAGACAAGTTTTCCCCCTGATTCCTGTCCATAGGGGCGTCCAGTAACAACTTCTCGAATCGACTCAGTAAAGGTCCTATTCTTTTCAACCCACTGGTCAGGATCGTCGAAAAGGGGCGTGAATACATCAACCCATAGAAAGATTATCCCAGCGGATGCCGCAAGAACGGAGAGGACAAACACAATAGGGCGTCTCTTCTTGCGACGCCGACTAACGATAGGTATCTGAGTGTTCATCCAGCGAGTATCCAACCCGCAGTAGGCCCAATGATCGCTAGAACCGTCAACGATAAGGCTCCGAAACTCAGCGATTGTGGGACGAGCTTAGAAGTGCTGCTTTGAGTACCAAGAACGCCAGCGATAATCGTCAGGAGAAGCGTGGCACTCAGGACATAGAAAACTCCGCCACCGTACTGAAAAAATACCAGTGCGGCGAAGAGGAGAAGACCAGCAATGAGAAGCTCGGGTCGTGCTCTACCTTCATCAACTGAGGATTCCCGAGCAACGCGGCGACGGAGCTCACCAAGAGCGAGCAACACGAGCGCTGAACCAATAATCAGTCGAAGAATATCCACCGCAGGACGCGAGCTAAAGCCGACATAGCCGAACTCAGGATAGAGAACCTGGTCCAGGACCAGCCCTGACGTCGACATCTCAGCCAAGGCCTGCCAATCGCCGAAGACGCCTTTGAGCTCAATGGCGGAACCAACCAGGCCTAGCTGCCCTGCCAGTCCCAACATAGCAAACGTACTTCCGGATACGACGGTCACTGTCCAGCCCAATCGCTCAATCTCGGGATTGCCCCGCATACTGCCGAGCAGCACCACAAAGAGGCAGATTCCAAGAGATGCGGCCAAGGCAACGGTCACCCACGGTGATACCATTGAGACATCGGCACTGGCCCTGAACAGGGTCTGCACACGAACCCCATTGGAGAGATCCTGAGCAAATGCGGTGATGTAAAGCGGCTGTCCGTCCTGTGTCTCTAGGAGTGCACGGCTGTCCGGTAGATAGAGAATGCCGAGTGCAATGACCGCACAAAAGACCAAAAGGGACTCTGGTCTGGCGTTTGCTAGGAGTCCCCGAGCACCGCTGATCGAGCGGGTTAGCGCAGCACATGCAAGTCCCAAGCAGGCCATCCCAGCAACCGAAACAATCTCAATCGGGAGGGGTACAATCTGCCCCATTGCAAGCGACATACTTAGACCAGCCCAGGCAAGAGCAAGGGGGTGCGGGCAGCTACCCAATGCGGCGATACCCAGAGCAAGTGCTGGTCCGCCGGGCTCACTGGACATGAGCGCCATAGTCAGCGCCACGAGGGAGGCTGGTACCGTGATCACAAGTCCCTTCATGTACGCACCCTTTCCTCAAGCCTGCCAACAAGCTCGGATGGCGCGTTCGGTCGATTGCTCGATCGGATAGTCACTGCAGTTTTTCCAGACTCGATAGGGATGAGTACGACATCCAACTGACGGAACAACAGCATCAATAGAAGTCCGAATGACATCACGAGCCATGAGCCATAGCGGAGAAGGCGCCCTGGCTCCGTGTTGACACTCGTCGTGACGGTCCAATCAGGGACCGCACTCATTCCCGCGTACCGTTCCGCACCCATCGACGGTATGGAGGCACGTGGTACGAGAAGAACTGGCTTTTTGTCCTTCTCGCGAACCACCACGATAGGCCCATCAGCACCAGCGATCAGCTTTAATTCGCGTCCATCGCCTAAGCGAAGCCACTTCCCGCTCTCTCCACTCACCAAGGAAGGCTTATCCCCCTCCAGTAAGAGCCTTATTGGGATGCGCCCGGTGCGATTACCTGCTCGGTCGGTAATCTCTCGGGTCGGGATGGGTTTTTCCCGTTCAAATTGAATTCGGTGATCTCCGGCCCTTACGGCCTCACCAGCATGGAGCGGGAATTTGTAGTTCTGATCACCGCTGCGAAAGACACATGTTCTTTGGCGGAGGGACTCATCGGCAGGGTCGGCCGCATTACAACGCAAGTCGAATGCTGCTTTTTGGTCAACCCAGCGGCCATCCTCAAGAACGCGCGTTGCCCCCTCGACCTCGGGGCGACTGGGTATGTGGTCAGCCTCGTAGCGAAGAGCACCTTGGGAGTCCAACACAAGTGAGACGGCACACAAGACCACACCGATAGCAACCATCCAGCGACCTTGAGGGAGCATGCTGGAGGAATGAATGTCGATGCGCCCATCACTATCGGCCTCGGACGCTTTTCCTTTGATCCCCAGTGCACGCAAATGCTCGACGATGTCCGACGGCTCCTGACTTACCGTGATCTCCTCGACACTCACGAGAACTGCCCTTGGATTATCGTGCTCCTCGCGGTCCCCGAAGTTAGGAAGTCGTCGTAACAACAATCCAACGACGCTCAGTGTGCCTACGATCGCCAGAATCATCACCGCCCAACCGGTCCACACGTTCTGGATGCCAAGTCCCTCGATCACACGACCTTCTGAAAACGAGAAGTATTCCAGTAGCTCGCTACCTCCGAGACCTTGTGGAACCACAGCGGATGCAACGAGTAGCATCGCCAGTAATGCGGTCGAAACCGCGACGGTCCACGGCGACGTAAGTGTAAGCCACGCCGTTGTAAGGGGTTGCAACTCTAAGGACTTCGTTGCTTCCTTCTTGCCTGACTCATTTTCCTGAGGTGAACTGACCATCGCCTGATGACACTTATCAAAGCACAGACACGGCGGCAATGAGAGAGCGTATGAACCCTCAACCTTACCCCAAAATAATTGGGCTAACTGGCGGAATCGCCAGCGGAAAATCAACAATTGCGGCTCGGTGGCGGCATTGTGGAGCGTCCGTTGTAGACGCCGATCTTGTCGCTCGCGAGGTAGTTATGCGCGGACAACCTGCCTATTTCGCGATAAAAGAAACGTTTGGAGATGATATTCTTGGATCGGACTTGGAATTGGATCGTCCCAAGCTCGGTCGAATCGTCTTTGCCGATACCCGTCAGCTTGAAACCCTTAATGGAATCGTCCACCCCGCCATGATGCAACGAATTGGCGAGTTGGTGCAGGAGGCTCACAACGAGGGTCGGCCTTGGATCGTCTATGAGGCGGCACTTATTCTTGAAAAAGGGCTTTCTCCAACCTTGGCAGAGGTGATTTCGGTCATAGCCGACCCGGCGACTCAGCTGCGTCGTTTGATGCAGCGGAATGGGTTAACCGAGGCTGAGGGTCGAGACCGAATGTCAGCTCAGACAGATAACGCCACCCGACTAGCGAAGTCGGATACTATTATTCAGAACAACGGCTCGCTCGACGAACTACTCCTTCTGGCTGACCAGCATTTCGAGCGCCTTGTCGACACCTATGGTGAACTCTAGGTCACAGTTGCGAGACCAACACGGCGCAGTTGGCTGACAACGCAACAGGTTTCCAATGTCGAGTAGGGTGACGTCCTCAACAGACTATCGAGCGAGATCCCGTCACGAATCAGTTCGGTGACGCACACAACCTTGTCTGAGTTCAGAAATGCTGCAGGCATCGGGTGTCCTGTTCTGTCATCGAGTCCCTGAACCGTTCGGGTGAATGGCCCTAGGTAAGATTCGTACACATTCAGGAGCTTTGTCTCGTTCTCCTGTACAAACTGAGCCAACTCACCCTCTACGCGGTGGGATACCATCAGTCGCTCAAGCGAGATGAGCATTCCTTCGCCGTCCTTTATGTCTAAGAGCCACATGACATCATCAAGCAAGGCCCTAACAGGGCTCACGTGTTTGAAACCAGGCGGTTTCTGCCATGAAGGAGGCGCTGGCATGATGGCTGTTGCAGCTAATTCATCGCGGCGCGAATTTCTCGGAGGTAGCGGAGGCTCGGGAAAGTTCAATGGAGATTCTGGAGCAAGCTCCGTCATTCCCTCAGACACTGACTTTCCTTGAGTCGAGGCTAGGCCTGCGCCTTGCTCAGAACTCTCTTCAGACCGCTCGAAGATAGTCGCATCTAAGGCGATATCCATGTCCGTATCGTGTCTCTTACGCATGGGTGCGGCTGGAACATCGATAGGTACGGGATCATCGAGATGCTTAATCAGGTAATCGACTAAGCGGTCAAGGTCTCTAAACCGTTGGTCGATAGCGCTCAGAGTTCGTTTATCTCGTTGGTTAACCTCAAGGATTCGCCGACGAGCGTTCGTATCGCTCAGCGCGAGCTTTAGCCCTTCCGTTAAACCCGAAGCATTTCCTTTCGTAGCGCCCATCTCGGCTAGACTGCCCCATCGCCGAACCCGACACAACCTCTAAGGAAATTGAGTGCGGGGACGAACAGAACCTAGAGTGTGTCCATGATCTCTGAGAGGGTCGATACACCCCATTGAATCTGTTCACTCTCAATAATGAGCGGGGGAGCAAAGCGGAGAATGTGACCGCCAATCGCATTGAGGAGCATACCGCGCTCCCGCGCCGCATCGACGATGGCTTTACCGAGTTTTCGGTCGTCGTCCACGAGTTCTAGTCCCCGAAGTAGTCCGTATCCTCGACTTTCAACACATTTATCACCGTGTTTTTCGATGAGGCCCTGGAGCCCCTGTTCGAGCACTTCGCCCACCTCGTATACGTGGTCGAGAAGCTTGTCTTCTTCAATGACCTGTACAACCTCAAGCCCTGCTCGAGTCGCCAAGGGATTGCCACCGAAGGTAGATGCATGTGCCCCTGGCTCGAAGCCTCGAGCAACCTCTTGGGATGCAAGCATGGCACCGAGCGGAACACCGGACGCAATTCCTTTCGCAAGGGTCATAATGTCTGGTTTGACGCCGGAAATCTCATAGCAGAACCACTCAGCGACCCGCCCCATCCCTGTTTGGACCTCGTCAAAAATGAGAAGCATGTCATCACGGTCACACAGTGCTCGCAGGCCCTTCAGGAAATCGTCACCCGGAACGCGGATTCCTCCCTCACATTGAATGGGTTCGACAATAATGGTGGAGATGGTTCCTTTGGCGGCATTAAGGGCCAGCTCGACCGAATCCAGGTCACCATAGTCTGCGTAGTGAACATCCGGTACGAGAGGTTCAAATCCTTTGTGGTATTTCGGCTGACCGGTCACTGTCATGCTCATGTAGCTACGGCCGTGGAAGCTCTTGTTGAAGGCAAGAATTCCTGGACGGTCAGGCTGCTTTTTGATGAGCGAACGATACCGACGAGCGAGCTTCAATGCTGCTTCGTTCGCTTCCGTCCCCGAGTTAGCGAAAAAGACGCTATCGGCAAACGATAGTTCTGTGAGCTTCTCCATCAAGGCAATGGCTGGCTCATTGTGCCATAGCGAAGAGGTATGAATAAGCGCCCCTGCCTGCCTCGATATCGCGTCGACTAGGCGCGGGTGAGCATGGCCAAGGGAACAAACAGCAATACCGGCAATCATGTCCAAGTATCGTTTGCCATCACGATCCCAGACCCACACACCTTCGCCGCGGGTCAGCACGATGGGAGCTTGCCGGTAATTCGGCGTGTAGTGGCTCTTGGCCATGGCAACGACTTTCTCGGTTTCAAGTTCCGGATAGATGCTCATCGCTCACCTCACGAGTTGATAGGATCGACGTGGTTCCCTTGGTTGCAGGTTCAATCGAGTTCGTCAATCGCCCTACAAAATGTAATTCTCGAGACGTGGATCTTCGACAATGTCTTTGAGCGCCGAATCGACGTAAGCGCGATCGATCAGCAGCGTAACACCGTCCATATCCGGCGCCTCGAAGGAAACTTCTTCGAGAAGACGCTCAAGAACCGTGTGAAGGCGTCGCGCCCCAATGTTCTCCTGCCGCTCGTTCACATTGGAGGCCATCTCGGCAATAGCTTCGATGCCTTCCGAGGCAAAGTCGAGAGTTACACCTTCTGTGTCGAGAAGTGCCGAATACTGTCGTGTCAGCGAGTTCTCAGGTTCCGTCAAAATGCGCACAAAGTCGGCTTCCGTCAGATTGTCGAGTTCCACGCGAATTGGGAATCGCCCTTGGAGTTCTGGGATCATGTCGCTGACTTTGGCGACGTGAAACGCACCCGCAGCGATAAACAAAATATGGTCGGTCTTGACCATGCCATGCTTCGTATTGACCGTTGATCCTTCCACAATCGGAAGGAGATCACGCTGCACACCCTCACGGCTTACGTCTGGACCATGGCTTGAGGATTTACGACCCGCTACCTTATCGATTTCATCGAGAAAGATGATACCGCTCGTTTGAACTCGATCGAGGGCTTCACGAATCACTTTTTCACGGTCAACAAGCGACTCGCATTCCTGCTGAATCAAGAGATCTCTCGCCTGAGAGATCGGTACCCGGCGCCGCTGTTTCTTTTTCGGAAAAAGATGACTGAAGCTATCCTTTAAATTGATGCCCATCTCCTCCATTCCTGAATTGGAGAAGACCTCCATCATGGGTCCGCCGGAGGTCTGAGTTTCGATCTCAACCTCTTTGTCATCCATGTGACCATCGCGAAGCAGCTTGCGAAGTTTCTCGCGGGTCGAACCCGTTGCTGCAGCCTCATCAGCATGATCGTCGGTTGTTGACTTACGGCTGGGTAGCAGAAGGTCGAGGAGTCGTTCCTCAGCTCGCTCTGACGCTACTTGACGAACTAACTCTGTTTCTTCCTCTTGGACGATCTTAATCGCGACCTCAACCAAGTCCCTTATCATCGATTCAACGTCCCGACCGACATATCCAACCTCAGTGAACTTAGATGCCTCGACCTTGATGAAAGGAGCACGCGCCAGCTTCGCAAGTCGGCGGGCGATCTCGGTCTTTCCCACACCTGTTGGTCCGATCATGATGATATTTTTCGGCGAGATCTCGTCTCGCAAATCATCCGCAACCCGCTGGCGTCGCCAGCGATTTCGCAAAGCGACGGAAACGGCCCTTTTCGCTTTGGGCTGCCCGATAATGTACCTGTCGAGTTCCTTAACGAGTTCCTTCGGAGTCAGTTGCGTTCCGCCCGCCAATAACGATTTCATTCGCCAGCCTCCAGTGTTTCAACCGTGAGATTGTTGTTCGTGTAAATGCATATATCAGCGGCAATCCCCATCGCACTTCGGACAATCGCCTCGGGATCCATATCTGTGTTCTGAACGAGGGCAAGGGCGGCAGACTCGGCGTACTTCCCTCCTGAACCGACGGCTGCTACGCCACTGTCTGGCTGAATCACATCGCCTGAGCCACTTATTACCAGCGTCTCGGTCGCATCTGCCGCGATGAGGAGAGCTTCAAGACGGCGAAGAATTTTGTCCGTACGCCAATCTTTCGCCAATTCAACTGCCGAGCGCCTCAGTTGACCACCGAACTCCTTGAGCTTGGCTTCGAAGCGTTCGAAGAGTGTGAATGCATCGGCCGTGCTCCCGGCAAACCCGATAATCACACGTCCGTCGTAGAGACGCCGCACCTTACGCGCACCGCCCTTCATCACGGTGTGTCCCAGGGTCACTTGCCCATCACCTGCCACGACGACTTTGTCGCCACGCCGAACGGAGAGGATGGTCGTACCTCTCATTTTGATTTCTGCCATGGAAAACTCCTTAGTCCTTCTCAAGCTCAGCTCTTGGGTGAGCTTTGTCGTATACCTTGGTCAAGTGATCAACACTGACGTGAGTGTAAATTTGAGTCGTTGAAATGCTCTCGTGACCGAGTAGCTCCTGGATATGCCGCAAATCGACCCCACTATCCAGGAGGTGCGTTGCGAATGTATGTCTGAGTTGGTGCGGGTGCACATGTTGTGCGCTCGCTGAACGTAATACAGCGGCATCCAGAATCCGTCGAACACTGCGTGCCGTCAGGCGACCACCTCGTTGGTTGAGAAAAAGCGCACCGTGGTCGTCACGAAAGCCCCCCTTCCCAAGAAAGACACCGCGTTGATTGATCCAGCGAGCGATAACATCCAAACATCGCGCATGAACCGGAACAATCCGCACTTTGTTGCCCTTGCCGCATACGCGCACTTCGCGTTTCTCGTGCTGCACATCGGAGACATTGAGGGCCACTAACTCACCGACCCGCAATCCCGATGCATAGAGAAGTTCGACCATGGCTCGATCACGAAGTCCCGCAGGTTTCGCCAAATCACCGGTATCGAGTAAGGCAAACATGGAGTCCACGTCCAAGGGTTGTGGCAATGGACGCCCTTGTTTTGGATTGGAAATTCCCTCCACAGGAGAATCGGCTCTCACCCCGTGGACCTGAAGCCACTTAAAGAAACCGCGTAAGGACGAAAGCTTTCGTCCAACCGTCCGTGCCGAGTTTCGCTCACTAAGCCTGGCGAGATAAGCGCGTACCTGATGCCGATTGGCATCTTTGGGTTCCGTGCGCCGATCATCTTCACCCAGAAAGTTGTCGAAATCGGCCATGTCAGCCTCTACGGCCCTCAATGTGTGCGGCGATAGATTGCGAACAGCACGAAGATGCTCGAGGTAGTGTCCGACGTTTTTAGGTGCTTGGGTGTCCATGGGATTGTGTTACTCTAAAAACATGAGCGGCATCTTCAAGCGCTTGAGTCGATTAGCTCGGGCAGAATTCAATAATTTAGGGTCCAGACTACGCCCCGATAGTGACGCCAGTGATGCGGACAAAGAACTCCAAGAAGCCATCCAATCGGCGTCCGAAGAGGTCAATAGTCCCACTTGGCCCAAGGAAATACGCGAGGCTTACGCTGCCCTGGAACTTCCATTAGGAAGCGATGAAAAAGCCGTAAAAAAAGCGTACCGGGAGTTGCTCGGTCGCTACCACCCGGACAAGCATCAAGGTAGTCCCGAGAAGCTGGAAACGGCCAACGAAATAACGATGAGGGTGCGTGACGCCTACCAGCGACTCCTCGATTTCTTGAAAGAGCGAGCCGCTGGTTCAAACGCCGAGTAACGCTACTTAAAAATCACGTTGAACTTTCCGTTCTGAAGACGAACTTGCTCGTTCACGCTGTTTACAAGGGTTGTGGAGAAGCTCCCCTTGATCCACGACCCTTTACCGTTATTCTCTTCAATTGTGACATCGTACTCGATGGACGCATGCGTGAACCCGACCTGACAACCTCCAAAGGGTTGGTCATCTCCGATTCCGTCGTTGTAGCAGAAGAGGACACCGACCTCGGAGTCTCCCGTATCTGTCCAATTACCGACATCGTCTGGGTCCAGCGGTGAGATACGAAGCTCGAACTGCCTCACTCCGCTTTGACCAAGGATGACCAGCATCGAGTCACCCGTGATGTACATCGCCTGGGCGTTCAGGTCGAAGGTATGGCTGATGTTCCCGATATCGAATTCCACCATTGCGATGGGATCGGGTTGTGGAATGAAGACGTCTTCCTCGACAGGTCCGGCGTCTTCTTCTGTCCCCGCATCGCCCGTAGTTGATACATCGTTGCCGTCGACGCTACCCGCGCCGCAGATCTTGGCAACACAAGCCCCGTTGTCGCAGACCTGGTTGCTGGCACACGAGGTGCGAGTCTCGATCGCTCCGGAGCCTGAACACGTAACGGCGACGTTACCGTCGCAGCCTCGAGCATCTGGGACACATGCTTGAGAGACGCATTGAGCCGTGCCTGAATCTGCGCTGCATAGCTGACCAGCACCACACTCTGTGTCGATCTTCCAAATGCCGTCGCAGACCATGACCACAGGGCCATCCGTTCCGAATGCGCAAGCCTTACTCGCTTGCTCACATTCAGCCTTCAGGCAAGCCCCCCCTGTGCACGTCTCATCAGATGCACAGGCGACCTCTTCGGAATAGGAGCCATCCTCCGAGCAAATACTAACCTTGTCAGTGGCCACGCAGGTACCTGCACCCGGGCTACTGCATTGCCGTGTTTCACACGTCTTGGTCGCTGGGTTGCACGTGCTGGCTGCTCCACAGCTACCAATTTGCCACGTACCTGCCGCCGAGCACGAGGCAAAACCCGAACCAAAGCACGCGGTTTGGCCTTCGATGCAATGATTTGCAACACATTCGGTTTTTTCTTCGGAGCCACAGCCAGACACAAGAAGCGTCACGATCGCAGCAACAATGGCGAGATTTCGGTAAATTAGGGTCATCGGCGGGGTCCATAGGGCAATTTCGTGCCGCAGAGTTTAACACAGCACTGCGGACCGCTTCAATTCTCTCCTCGCTTCTTATTTTCCTCGTTAGCCGTGGCTTGTTACCCGTTTTTCGGGGTGGTATATTCCAGGAGTATCGATCCAGGACGCAACGGTATCGATTCGACAAGCGGGGGACCGCACAGATAGGAGTCTGAATGGACTTATCCATGAACATGAGGATGGCTCAGAAGCTCGATTTGGTGATGACACCGCAGCTTCAACAAGCCATCAAGCTGCTTCAACTGTCACGCGCTGAGCTTCAAGAGAACATCAACAGCGAGCTGCTCGAAAATCCCGTCCTCGAGACCGACTTTCAAGAGGAGGCGAGGAGTTCTAGTGATATCGGCAAAGACATCGAGAAGTCCCTCTCGACCACCAATATCGAGACGGCGACGGGACCTGAAGTTAAATCGGGTGAGACAGTCGACCGTGATGCTGGCCAGGGAGAGTGGGAAGCCTTCGTCGAAAACTATAATCAGTATAGTTATTCGCCTGGAGCGGGTGCTGTTCGCTATGGTGACGACGATATGCCGACGCTGGATCAGACGCTTGCCTCAAGCGAGTCGCTGGCGGATCACCTCGATTGGCAGCTTAGCGTGACGCAATTCACTCCGAATGAAGAACGCGCCGCAGAACGCATCATCGGCAATATCAACGAAGACGGTTACCTCAACGGTGAGGTTCTTCCGTCGATTGCTTCTGACCTCGGTATGGACCTCGACGAGGTAGAAGCCGTCCTAGAGGTAATTCAGGAGTTTGATCCTCTCGGTGTTGGAGCGCGCGATATCCGTGAGTGCTTACTCATACAAGCGCGCCATTACTTCCCACGAGATGACTTGGTCCGCGATCTCATCGCGCATCACCTAGAAAACCTGGAAAGGCAGAATGTCTCCGCCATTCTGAAAGACCTCGACATCGACATGAACGATCTTACGGCGGCGCGCGACCTGATCCGACATAACCTTGATCCGCGCCCAGGGCGGGGCTTCGGTGCCGTCAAAGCACAATACATCACCCCCGATGTCTACATCCATCGTGATGGAGATGAATATGTAGTCACCCTTAACGAAGATGGACTTCCGAAGCTGCGGGTCTCGAGTTTCTACGAGAGCCGAATTCGGCAAGGGGATGCCAAGAGCGAAGAAAAGCAGTTCATTCGCGATAAGTTCCGCAGCGCAGTATGGCTCATTCGCTCGATCCACCAACGTCAGAACACCATCAGAAAGGTCACCGAATCCATCGCGAAATTTCAGCGGGAATTCCTGGACCAGGGTGTTGGAAACCTTAGACCACTTATCTTGAAAGATGTCGCTGACGACATCGGAATGCATGAGTCGACAATTAGTCGTGTAACGACGAACAAGTACGTCCACACGCCACAAGGCATCTTCGAGCTAAAATACTTCTTCAATAGCCGGATCAGTTCGTCCAGTGGCGCAGACCTCGCCAGCGAATCGGTCAAGCAGCGAATCAAACAACTGATTTCAAAGGAGGCACCACAGAAACCACTCAGTGATCAGAAGATCTGCGACCTACTCAAGGAGGAGGGGCTGGAGATCGCGCGACGAACGGTCGCGAAATATCGAGAAATGCTTGGGATCCTTCCATCTTCCAAGCGCAAGAAACTCTTTTAAGTTCGATGGCATGAATCGAGCCGGTTCCATTCAGGGGGAACCTTAGAAGACACGGGAGTATTATGAGAATTAGCTACACATTTCGACACATGGACGCCAGTAAGGGCCTTAAAGAACACACTGCGAATAAATTGGAACGCATCAGTCGTTTCGAGGATCGCGAGATGAGTGTTCACGTCACGTTCGACACGGAAAAATACAAGAAGTTGGTTGAATTCCAGGTCAACGGAGCACACGGAACCTTCGTCTGCACTGAAAAGAAAGACGATATGTACGAAGCCATCGATCTCGCCATCGATAAACTGGACCGCCAGTTGTCGCGCGATAAATCCAAACGCAAGAACCACCATCGAAATTAAAAGAGCATCTCTTACAAAGAACGCAGTGCACTTCGTGCGCTGCGTTTTTTTTTGCCCAACGCACGCTAGCTCAATACTTGCCCGATATCTCTTCTTTAGAGAAGGTTGAGTGAATCCACCAAGGAGACTTCACACGTGGCGCCAGGTGATAAGCAATCCGAACTCTTAATCCTAAGCGGACTGTCGGGCTCTGGGAAAACGACCGCACTCCGGGCGCTTGAAGACATTGGCTTCCTTTGTGTCGACAACCTACCTGTTCCCCTTTTGGAGACATTCCATCGCTTAACTCGCGATCACGGAGAAATATCTCAGGTAGCCATCGCGATGGATATTCGAGAATCCTCGCACAATCCAAAAGCGGCCAGGCAACTGGAGGCGATCAAAGCATCCGGCTTAGCGATGCGGATTCTCTTCCTAAACTGCACAGATGAACGGGCCATTACCCGCTTCAAGGAAACCCGGCGCAAACATCCTCTCATTGCCGCTGGAGAGGCTTCAACGATTACGGAAGCAATTGCCAATGAACGGGCATGGCTGACGCCGTTCAGGCATATGGCCACCACGGTAGTTGATACGACGGACCTCAACGTTCACGAACTCAAAAAACGTATTCAAAGCCTGTACGGCGACGTCGAATCACGCCGGATGCAAGTCCACTTGATGAGCTTCGGTTTCCGCCATGGCATTCCGCCAGAAGCTGATTTTGTATACGACGTTCGCTACATACCGAATCCGTATTTTGTGGAAGCACTGAGACCCAAATCGGGTCTTGACCCCGCAGTCTCCGCCTACGTCCTTGAACAACCCGCTGCTCAAAAAGTGTTAACGCACCTCGAAGGGTTCTTCGCAGACGTTCTCCCTCTATGCGAGGAAGAGGGTAAGGCTGCGGTGACCATTGCGGTTGGCTGTACCGGTGGTCGGCATCGGTCAGTCGCCTTAACTGAAGCCCTTTACCGACATCTTACAGAAGCCGGACATATCGTCGATGCGGGTCATCGCGATGTTTTGCGGGCAGAGATGAAGGAAAAGAACGATTAGTGACTCGACAGCCAACTCGTCTGAAAAGAACGGTTATGGACTAGCCTTCTTCGCAGGTCCCCTTCTGGCGATCCTCGCGTGGATTCTCGGTGCGCAAGAGGGCATGGACGAGCCCGCATGGCAAGTAGGTGGAATCACGATTTGGATGGCCATTTGGTGGGTCAGTGAATCCATGCCCATTGCTGCGACAAGCCTCCTTCCCATTCTTCTATTCCCCCTCTTTGAACTCGTTCCTCTTAAAGCAGTACTAGCACCCTATATGCATCCATTTGTGGTGTTGCTGATGGCCGGATTCATGGCAGCCCTCGCTATCGAGCGTTGGAACCTGCACCGGAGAGTCGCCTTTCGGATTTTGCTTTCTGTGGGTACGTCTCCTAACCGCCTGATTCTCGGAATCATGATTGCGACAGCGGTCTGCTCCATGTGGATTTCTAATACGGCCTCGA
>MDTD01057707.1_pt1 | contig 24397 bp, 16 predicted proteins | sample 811221 | NCBI WGS metagenome assembly MDTD01 (sample SAMN05326646, study PRJNA326480) | marine metagenome | isolation source: seawater | place: Pacific Ocean: South West | collected 2011 | reverse complement strand
GTGAAGAGCTCCTCCATTTGGTCAACCAGCAGCAAGACCTTCGCGTCGCGCTGGAGCGCAAGTTCTCGTAGGTAGACCGACGCCATGTGCGGGGTCTTTTCGAGAATCTCATAGAGTTCCCGCACAGCGTCTGAGCGGGTTCTAGGTGCCGGCGAATCCTCACCTATTTTAAGAACGACAGGTGTCGGGTTGGGCGCCGATTCGGCTGAGCCAACAGGATTGCTGCCCGATTCACCTTTTAGCGCGGCCACCAATTTGCTGGCGAGGCGCCTCAGTGGATCATCAGCGGGGCGTATCCTAAGGACAATCCATCGTGCGCCCTCACGGAGTCTGGGGATCACACCTGCCTGAATGAACGAACTTTTTCCGACACCTGATGGCCCGACAATCGCCATGATGGACTCTTGTCGCAAACGCTCGCTACAGGCTGAAATCTCGGCATCACGTCCGAAAAAATAGTCTGCATGACGCTCGGCGAAGGCAAGCAAACCTCGAAAAGGGCTTTCTCCCTGCTCGAAATGGCGGCGTCCCTCGTATATCTGCTCCATCAAGCGCTCAACAACCTCTGATGCAGAGGGTCGGGCTCTCGGGTTCTTTCTGAGGCAATCTCGGATCAACTCCACCACACCCGGAGGCGCCTCTTCCAACCCCTCATCCAGTGGGATCTCTTCGTCACTGATCACCCTATGCATCATGACAATGGGACTACTGTCTGGATAAGGTCGGTTCCCTGACATCAATTCGTGAAGGATGAGGCCGATGGCCCATACGTCCGTCGTTGGCGTGACCTCACCTGCCCACTGTTCCGGTGCCATGTACGCAGGCGTCCCATGGATTTTCCCCCCACCCCCAGAGCCGGATGTCGAGGTTTCCTCCTGGGCCTCTGGGTCTAGCGCGTATGCCAAACCAAAATCCACCACACGTACCCGACCGTCCGTGGGAATGAGCACATTCTCAGGTTTCAGGTCACGATGCATCACATCGTGACGGTGAGCTTCATCAATCGCCTGCGCGATGGCCAAGCATATACGAAGAGATTCGTAAGCACTGAGACTGTACTCCGAGGCCCGATCGGCCAGATTCTGACCCTCGAGATACTCCAACGCCACATAGGGCGTGCCGTTCACCTGACCAACGGCATAAATCGTCACGATATGCGGATGATTGAAACGAGCTGTGGTTCGGGCCTCAAAAAGGAATCGCTCCAAGGAATCTCCCGTACTGGAGAGTTCCCGGCGGATCACCTTCAGAGCCACTTTACGACCCAACTGCTCGTCACGGGCTAGGTAGACCTCACCCATTCCACCACGTCCAAGGAGCCTGATAATGCGAAAGTGATCGAAGGATGTTCCAGGCGGACAATAGTCGACGGCGAGACTCGCCCCATGGTGCAATTGCCCTGTCTTCAGGCCACGGCTCGCAATTGTATCCTCCGAAATAGTGTCTTCCGCGAATTCGGTATGAGGTCTCGTGGCCGCCAACGGAGTAGGATCTGAATCCTGAGCTAGTTCAACCACCACTCCAAGGCATGTAGAGCAACGGTCGAGATGCTCCTGTAATGTGGCGCGCTCCTCATCGGAAACTTCTCCGCGAACAAAAGCGGCAAGCGTGTTGTAGTCAGGACAATCCATGTATGCGAGCGATCGTCTCGCATACATGCCCTACTTGGCAAGTCGGACCGACAGGCGGGCAGACACAAAAAAGGGCAGGTCAACAAGGACCTGCCCTGCCTCTCCGCAAGAGGGGGAAAACGGCGAGGACGAAAGCTGGTGACTAGGAATGCGCCAAGTAGAGGGTCGCGACAGCCAATACCAAGATCGTGCACCTGTGCAGAAACTGAATCACAGTCTCTTCTGTGCTGCTCGCCTGATGCGCTTTTGAAGGACACGGCGTAATCTCACTTTGTTCTTGCTTGCATGTAGCGGTCATGTTCGTTCCTCCTGTCGTTTTGGGACCCGCTGCGACACAAGTCGACAACCGGTCTCACCTAAAGGACCCAAGCCCAGCCCACCTGATGCAGAAAAAATTAAAAAACGGTGCATTTTTTCGTTTAAAACGGCTCAGCACATCGTTTAACAAAGAGGTTCTCATCCTCAAAAAACCGGTAACAGCTCCACTTACCACGAGGTGTTACATTTAGACGACGAGTGTGAATTTTTTCACCATTTTCAGAATGAAACGTTGCCAAAGGCGCTGCTCAAACGGGCGGTCTAAGAGTTCGTTCATGGGATGTCAGCACAGCGGTTTAGGATCTACTTTTGTTCAATATTTAGAGGATTCGATAATCTGGCATGCCACTTGCTTTGACTAAGCGCGGAATCGGCGGGGGTCCGCACACCAATCGACTCATTGGAGCGTCTTACATGTCTTTCAAGCGTAACTTCTTTCTACTCTTAGCGTTGTTCATGACGCTGACCATGGGCTGTTTGGAGCCTACGAGTATCAATCCTGTTCTCGACTGCAGTCCGGGCGAGACATTTAAGTCCGATGACGGGTGTAATACATGCGTCTGCACCGACACAGGACTTCAAGCTGATGCCATCTGCACCCAGAAGGCATGTGCATACGAGCCCTGTCTAGCCAAGAGCTGTGGTGATAGTTGCATGATCTGTGATCCTAGCGATCCCACATGCGTGGAGCCTGCGATCGCCTCAGCATGTAATCCTCAAGGACAATGTGTGGCCTTAGGAACGGGGCAAGCGGGTAAGGACTTGTGTGAAGGACCGTGTGCTCCCATGGATGCTGGTGGTGAAGGCCTCTGCGACATGGAAGTTGGGGTTACATGGACAGGAGAAATGTGCGTCGGCTTCAGTGGTTGCGGCTGCGTCGGAGCGGACTGCGATAAGATCTACAAGACATATGAGGAGTGCGAACAGGCACATAGTGAATGCCTCGAAACATACGATCCCTGTAAGGGAAAGATGTGTGGGGAGTTTTGCAATCCGTGCGATCCTGCGAATCCGAATTGCGTCGCACCTGCAGGTCAAATGGCCTGCAATTTTAAGGGCGAATGCACAGTCGTAACGCCCGATCTATGTGAGGCCGATCTCTGCGCTGACGTAAACTGCCCAGCCACCCCGCCATATTGCGACGGAAACGCCGCCATACCAGGAGGACCCGAGGGGACATGTAATCCAGACAACGGTCAATGCGAATACCCACACTGGGCCGGAGCCATCGATTGCGAAGGCAACGGCATGATCTGCAAGGGTGGTGAGTGCGTCGAGCCAGGCTCGGACCTCTGCGGATTCGGTGGGTTGGAGTGCGAGCCCGACAGTGTCTGTGACATACACGGATGCGGTCAGAACGCGATTGGGACGTGCGTTAGCCTAACCGACGGATGCGATGACTTCTACGAGCCCGTCTGCGGTTGTGACGGCAAGACCTACTCAAACGACTGCTACCGGGTCCAATTTTCCGGTGCGGCACTGAAGCACATTGGTGAATGCAAAGACACAACAGGCTGTGAGCCGATGAATGCGAAGGGTGAAGGTCTCTGTGAGGTCGATATTGGCGTCATCTGGACCGGTTCTAAGTGCATCACCATCGGAGGGTGTGACTGTGTTGGGCCTGATTGCGACAAGATTTACCCGGATTTAGAGACCTGCGAGGTGAGTCACAGTGCCTGTATGGCGTATGACCCATGTGAGGGACTAAGTTGTGGCGAACCTTGCTCTTTCTGCGACCCCGCGGATGAGAATTGCGCGAACACGCAGGAATTCACGGTCTGTAATGAGGCCGGCCAATGTGTCAGTGAGTTCGAGACGACATGCACTGTAGAATCAACCTGTGAACCCAGCGCTGTCACCGGAAGCGGTCCATGTCCGGCCTTCTGGGGCTGGGCTTGGGACGGAGCAACGTGCTACCCCCTATCTGGCTGCGATTGCGAAGGGCCTGATTGCAACAATAAGAGCAAGCTCTTCGACACGGAAGAATCCTGTGAGGCAGCCCATTCGGAATGCTTAGAGTACGACCCTTGCGCAGGCAAAGGATGCGGCGCTCCTTGCTCCACGTGCGACCCCAAGGATCCATTTTGCACTGAGCTTCCCATTGAACTTGTGTGCAATGAATGGGGTCAGTGCGATGTGCCTTATGAAGCGAGCTGTTCCGTAGAGGAGCTTTGCGAACCAAGCAATGCCAAAGGGGACGGATTCTGCGACGTGGTGTTGGGATGGATCTGGGACGGCATGAGTTGCGCTCCCATTTCCGGATGTGAATGCCTGGGATCCGACTGCTGGAACGTATTCAAGTTTCACCCAACTAAGGAAGCCTGCGTCGAAACCCATACGGCATGCGGCGCAGTCGATGCATGCGAGGGAAAGACCTGCGGTGAAGCATGCGATCCATGCCCTCCGGGAGTCGACTGTCCGCTAATCGCCGAGATGGGCGCCTGTAACGCAGACGGTGCCTGTGTGGGTATATCAGAAGTCATGTGTGGTCCCGAGGATTCCATCGATGTCGACATCTGCATGGGCGGTGTGATGATGCCGTCGGACTTCTTCCAACTTGGAGATATCTCACTCGAGGGCGATACCTTAACGGTCGAGGTGAGCTACAGCGGTGGGTGCACGGATCATACTTTCTCTTCATGCGCCTACGGCTCGCTTCCTCCCGGAGGTACACAAGACGAAATGGGCTTCGTACTCACCCTTCACCACATGGCCAATGGAGATAATTGCGAGGCCTGGATCACCCAAGAAGTGGCCATCAACCTCGAGCCCCTGAAGGAAGAGTGGATGGCAATATCAGGATCTGAATCAGGCGTCCTGCCGATCCTCGTCGAAGGAACCGACATGCCCTTCTTCTACGAATTCTAAGGACGAATTCTAAGGTCCTATCCAATCCAATCGCGAACGGCCGAGGGACGATGAGGTCAACGCTTCATCGTCCCTTTGGCGCGTTCCTCCTTAAGTAACGTTCCAAGTCGTCTCGGCATTTGATGGCATTTCGGGCAACTGGTACCATTCCGAATGCTATGCAAGCCACTTTCATGAAACGGGGAGCAACCCTCTTCCTGGCCATGGTCGGTGCGCTCATCACGAGTGCGCTCTCCATGTCTGCCCAGGCGACGGTCACATCGTTTGAGGACGTTTCTGCTAGCGTAGGGCTCGATGTCGAGCGAGAGCCGTGTACCACATCTGGCTGGTTCGACATCGACGGTGACGGCTTCGAAGAACCGATCTGGGTCGCCTCCGACGGGATACAAGCCGTGGTCATGGATGAGAATGGCTCCCTCCAACACACGATGGCGACCGTGAATAGCGCGTCGTTCTCGAAAAGCGACAAGTTCGTCCAACCCGTCCTTCTCGCCGGCGACTTTGACAAGGATGGCGAACGGGACCTCCTGGTTATTAACGAGCGAATTAGCTTCTACAAACGCGTGGCTCCCTTCGTCTTCGATGAACTCCCGCTCTACGTTCCTCCACTTCCGGTCGCCGGATTCGTAAGCGATGCCGCAGTCGGTGACCTGAATATGGATGGATGGCCTGACATTCTCTTGTCGACGGCTCGGCGACAAGCGGGACACCTCCACTCGAAGGGGGCGTTTGATCTCATTTTGATGAACCATCACGGCGTCTTCGAGGTCGAGGCAGTGAAACCCCTGCGCACGGGCGAGGGCCACGGCGTCACAATCGTCGATATGAACGACGACGGCGTGGTCGATATAGTTGAGAGTGTCGACTTTGCGCAGGTTGTCGGAGGATCGCGTATCCTCATCAATGCGACCCCTCCCGGAGCCTCGTCCGCCACGTTTAGCGACGTCCAAGTATACGATGAATGGGGCTACGGAATGGGAGCTGCCGTCGCAGACATCGATGAGGACGGATACCTTGACGTTTATAACACTTCGGCAGGACGGGACTTTCTCTATTACGGCACGGAAAGCGGAGAGTTTGAAGATAGGACCCTTGAGCGTGGGATCACCCATCACACAGGGGATGAATCCGTCAGAATTCAGTGGAGTCCGACCATTACTGATTTCAATGGTGATGGCCTACAGGATGTCTACGTCCGCCATGACAACCTCTTCATCTTCGGAGGACCCAACAATAATATCATCAGCACGGAGCTCTTAGCGCTAAAACCACAAACGTGTCTGCTCTACGAGCAGCAAGCAGACGGTCACTTTATTCGACGCAGTCTCCCCTTTGACCCCATGGACTTCTCCGGAGGCGTGGATGCCTCTGTAGGCGATGCCGATAGAGACGGTCGTCCCGACATCATTCAAGGCACTGTGCGTCAGGAGGAATACATCACGATTATGACCCGAGGGTACCTATGGCTGAACACGACCCCAGAAACGGCCACCAATCACTCGGTGGTGATCTCACTGAAGGGAACAGTGGGGATCGATCCTCCGATGGGCGCGAACATAGAGGCCACTTGCTCGGGCGTGACCAAGCGCCGACTACTAACGAGTGGCGGCAAGATGGGAGGGCTTTCCGGATCGAATGTGCACATTGCATGGCCCAACTGCGATGGGTCGGTAGAGGCAACCATTCGCTGGCCCTCCGGAGTCCACAGCACCCACACCATCGAGGCGGGAAGTCGATACACCCTCATTTCGGAACCGCAGTGGTTAACCTTTTCGGATAGTGATGAGGGCTGGATGGCCACGTTGTATCCGGATCTCATTGATGAAGCCTCCGCGTGCATCCACCATACCGGAACCGACCAATGGGAGTGCTGCGAGGAGGCGTGTACGAAAAGCTTGAATCCGTTGGCTCCCAACTACGATCGTGTGCGCGCAGGGTCGGAGGGACCCGAGTTCGCCCTTCCAGTAGGACCAAGCCACCTCAGCCTTACAACCGAGCCGAAGCTACCGATTCCTAACGAACCATTCACGCTGCGAGTCAACCGAACTCATCCACTGGCTGGTATCGCAGAAGAAGAGGCTCCATGGCTTCGTGTGGATGGCACCAAAATCCCATGGACAAAGGAAGACCATGAGCAAGGGGTTTACGAAACGGAATTATTAGGCGCAGACGGGGGTGAAGAGTTATCGGTGACACTCTTTCGAGGAGCTAAAACAGTTCAAAAAATGGCGCTTCCCAGTGGCTATAGCCTCGATCCTAGGGACTTAGAATACGTCCTTTATCCCACCCAAGACCCCTCTGGAAGTGGTGCTTGGCGCGTCCTCATGACGCCAAGCGTCGGTCTCGAAGAGGTGGATAAGAGCCATATTTCAGCCAGACTCTCCGATGGTACTCCCGTCAACACTCAGGTCCTCCCCGCCGGTTCGGGCCGCCTTGCTGCGGATGTCACGTGGGACTTAATCACCCCGGGGATGGGTCTCACGATTTACGATAAAGATATCCCGCGGAGTGAGCTTTTACCTGCCACACCCATTGCCAGCCACGACGAGTTCGTCGAGCAAGTTGCAGGCGTTCGTGGGTACTTCTCGCGTCACGACATGGTCGAAGGCGGGGATAGCTCGATCCTCTACCTCACACTCCTCAATAGCGAGGGACATCCACTTCCGCCAGATCCCGAATCCGTCGTACTCGAAAGCAAAGATCTAATCGTGGCCAGCAAACCCGCGCGAATGAGCGAAACAATCAGAAACTGGGATTTGCGAGCTGTCATTCGAACCAAACTTGGTGTGGGTGAGGCCACGATCCGTGTCTTACGAAGCGACGGTCTATTCCTCCGTGAATTCACCGTGCAAGTGCGTCCCTCCCTAGAACTGCCCGTTTCAATGACGGAATCAAGTCTCGCTCTCAGCCATCAAAGTATACCCGCTGGCGTAGGAGCGACGGCCACACTTCATATTTACGCACGCAACGAGTGGCGCGAATTCGTAGGCCTGGATGCCAAGATCCGCGCAGAAACGAAAGGACCTCTGCGTCTTCTATCTCCCGTCGTTGCCAGTGACGGCCACACGACCGTCACCGTCGAGGCAGGCTACTTCGGTGGCGAGTGGCCCATCGATGTCTATCTCAACGATACCTACCTTGACTCGGTGACGCTCGCCGTCGTCGGTCCCGCACCGCCCTCCGATAACCCTACGGTGAACTGGCCCGAAAACGATGACATCCAACCTCATTCGGATGTGTCGACCCCATCGAATCCCACAGACTCATCACCGACCGGCTGCAATGCAGGTGGAAAGCCGATTCCACTCTACATCCCATGGCTGATGATCCTAGGAGTGTTCGCAACACGGTTTGTACGAACCCGCTGAGAACCGAAACCTAGGGGCCACAATAACGAAAGTTAAACTTGCAACTTCTAACAATGGGTGCTAGGTGCCGCCTCGACCTGAGAACGACTCGAGGAAACGACCATGGCTTCTTTGCACCGTACCTACGCACTCATTGCCGCCTCTATGCTCTTTTGTGTGGCTGGATGCGCCGAGCAGAACGCTACGGAGGAAGGTCCTGTTGGACCATACCCCAACAATCCTTATGCCCAATGGCGCGCAACGGTAGAGCTTCCTGAAGAGGCACCAGTTCTCGAATTTCCAGCCAGTGGAACATGTGAGGACGCCAAGGGTGACACCGAGATCTTGAAATGCGCTGAGGCCCATTTTTGGCGGGTCTTTCAACGAGACATCGACGACCGTCAAACCTTCTGGAATGCCATGAACTCGCTTGAGGAGCGGCTCAGCGACAATGTCGACTCCGTTGCCAAAGCGCGCTTCCTCTTCCAACGGGGTCAACTCGCGATGTCCTATGCCCTTGAACAAACCGAGCTTACGCCAGAAAGCATGCGCAACATGACAAGCGAGCAATTGACGCTTCTTTCTTCGATGTCGAGCGATATGGAAGACGCTATCGCACTTGATCCCAACGAACCCTTCTATGTGATCTGGCTCGACACCATCAAAATCGCAACAGCAGACCGCCTACACCAGAAAGAGAACATGGCCAAAGCCGTCGATGAAGCCTTCGTCAACGTGGAGAAATGGAATGACCATACGACTCGTTCGGCACTGATTGCCTCTCTTTCGGGCACCACTGTTGGTCTCTCCCTGGCGAGCGGCGCACCTGAGCGCACAATGGCCCTGCTGGAGACCTTTGAATGCCATCCCAAAAGACTGATGGAAAATCCAGACGCCATCTGTGGCGTGGGGGCGGACCAAAAAGACTGCCTAAGGTGGTGTCTATCTAACTCGAGCAAGGCTCCATTCGCCGGCCCAGGCTTCATGTACCACATCGGTGAATCCTACGCCCGTATGGGGGACGTAGAAGAAGCACAACGCCTTTACGAACTCGCACTCACCTTGCCAGGCGCAGATCAATGGCCTCATCGATGGGTTGTCGACAATGCGTTGGCGGATATGGATGCGCATGTTGGCAAGTTTACTGATCTCAAAGACGACGAAACAGCCTCTTTCGCGGTCTATGCCAACAGCCAATTCGCCTGCCGATTCTGCCACGGAACCCCAGCCGAATAACCCCAAAAACCAAAGTTAGAAGTACAACTTGCAACTATCTCATTTGGGTGTTAGCAACGCCCGAACCCAGGAGGAACCATGAAGGCCCAACGACATCTCGCCTTGTGCGCTGCCGTCTATCTAATCGTATTGAGTGGATGCGTCGCTAGTAGCTCGAAGAACGGATCTCCAAGCACAACAAATGACACCATTGCAGCTGATAGTGTTAGCAGCGTGGATGCCGCAACGGCCGTGGATGCGGTCATGGACGACACTTCAACGCCATCCGCTCAGGATACAACACCCGCTGTTGAGGATACGTTTGTTGCCGAGGATATCGCGGTCAACGATGTGGCTCCCTTAGAAGATGCGGGAGGCGAAGAAGATGCCTCCGCGGTGGTCTTTGACGATGGCTACACCATTCCAACCCCAGGGTTGGCGGCCTGTGACAACAAAGACGACGTATACAAATTGGCGGAAAATGAGGCAGCCCTCACCGAGACCATGAAGAACTGCGCGTTGAATTGTCTCGGAGAAGAAGCCTGCGCCACAGATTGTGTGATCAAGGAAACGGGGTTTAGCGAGGCGTGCTCTGCATGCTTCGGCGCCAACATCGCCTGCACCATGAAGAATTGTGCGCTGCAGTGCATGAACCCCAACAACGAAAAGTGCGCGACGTGTCAGGCCGAGAACTGCAACGACGACTTCACCGACTGCGCCGGAATCACCGTTCCTGGTTCCTAGTATACCCACTCCCGGAAGGTCTGTCAGAGGGTCACACCACCTGACAGGCCTTCCACACCAGCTCTTACCGTCTACATCCCTCGCGAGGGCATTCACTGTCTTCCGCCTGCAATTGGGAAAACCCATCCCCTCTTGTCCGTCACAGGAGCGACTGCATGAACCACGATAGCCTTCCCTCACCCTTTGGTCCGGTCTCCAGACGCCATTTCTTGAAAGCGGTGGGTGCGACTGGTGCACTCATCTCTGCGGGAGGACTATTGTCGGGATGCGATCAGATTCTGAGTGACGCTGGGATTGGTTTTCCACCTCTAAGTACTCCGCCCAAGTTGAGTGGGGACCCCAGCAAGGCATGGTGGCTTAGGGGTAATTACGCGCCTGTGATGAATGAATTAGAAGCCTTTGATCTGGAGGTCATAGGCTCGATTCCGCCCGAAATTGATGGCTTCTTCCTGAGAAACGGTCCAAACCCTAAGAATGCCGACTCTGATTACTGGCTTCTTGGGGATGGCATGCTCCACTCCGTTGAATTCGCCCAAGGACGGGCCCTTTCCTACAGAAACCGTTGGACTCAAACTCAAGCTCTGGTTGATGGACATACGAGCATGCTCTCCAATCCAGCCAATACGGCGCTGGTACACCATGGCGACAAGCTCCTCGCATTGTATGAAATGGGAGCTCCTTACGACATTAACCTCTCGGATCTAAGCACAGGCGGTATCTACCGCTATGGTTTCGAACTTGAGGGGCCTATGACGGCCCATCCAAAGCTAGATCCCGCCACTGGCGAACTTTTCTTTATTGGGTACTTCCCCATGCCGCCGTTCTTACGCCTGCATCGGGTAAGTCCAACAGGCACGCTGGAAAGCAGCCAGGAAATCGACATTCCTCGTGCCGTCCTCATGCACGATTTTCAGCTCACGGAGAATCACATCATCTTCTTCGACATGCCGATGGTCTTTGACCTTGAGAATGTCGAACAAAGTCCGATGCCCATCCAATACGCACCTCAACACGGTTCGAGAATCGGTATCATGCCTCGCCATGGAAAGAGTGACGACGTGGTGTGGCACACGGTGGATACGTGCTTCATGTTCCACTCCTTCAATGCGTACGAGGACGCTAACGGCCGGGTCGTCGTGGAGGGAAGCCGAATTGGAGATCTCTGGGAAGGTGGTCTCAAAGCAGAATCACCACTCCCAATGGGCATTCCATGGCGCTGGACGATAAACCAAACCACAGGCTCGGTCAGCGAGGGTGCCATGATGGATATTGGTCTTGATTTCCCGACCATTGACCATCGACGACAAGGGCGCGAACACCGGATGAACTACGGCCTTCGTCTGACAGAAACCACCCCCGACTATCCGATGCATCCCAATGGGGTTGTAAAGCATGACCGTCAGACCGGTGGCATCAACATCTGGGACTGCGGCTTTTCAACGCAGCCTGATGAGGCGCTTTTCATACCGGACCCCAAGGACTCGGGAGATGATGCAGGATGGCTCATGAGCATGATCTACAATCGAATAGAGAACTGCTCTGAGGTTGTGATCCTCGACGCTACCAAAGTATCCGAAGGTCCCATCGCTCGCATCAAAATGCCTCGAAGGGTCCCCTTTGGATTCCACGGTCTCTGGATGCCACGCGCCGACGTTGCCTAAGTCCAAGCGGTTCCATCCCTCAAGAGACAAACCGCGACACCAAGCCCCCAACTCGTTATTGTCAGGGTCCCTAATGGAACCCGGACGCAACATGAACGGCTTTGGACTTTTATCACGTAAACTGGATGCCCCTCTCTATGCGACCATCTGTGTCCTTATGGGCCTCGGTGCCTGCAAGGAAACCCAGTCCACAACCGTCGAGCCATCAACAGCTTCGAGCACGGAAAACGCATCCGTTCTGCCAACAAAGCCTCAGGCTGCAACCAAGGGAAGTCCTCCCTCAAGGGCCTCTATCCAGAAGCCAATGAAGCCGAAAGACACCCGCGATTCGTGTCCCGAAGGCGAACAACAACTACCGACCTTCCAGGGATGCGTTCCTCAGATCTTGGAAGCATCCTTTGCCAAGCGGTCGGTGGAAGTGGGGGTCCTTGCACCGATCGATCCCGACAAACTAGCCGCTGTCTTAGACATCAACGCCTTGCGCGAGAGTATTCGCCCCTACGTCAACATGGATCCCAGCCGAGGCGAAGCCCTCTGCTCCCTCTTTCAGACGGGCGAAGAAGAGCTCAGCCCTCAAGATGTTCGCTGGCTTCAGGGCATTGCTCAACGCGATCCTGAAATCGAAGGGCGCTATCTCGCACTGACCCTGTCGGCGATTCTGACCAAGAAAGCCTCATCGACAACCGTTGACGCCGTGCTTCGGGCAATCGAAGGGCGCATTATTCGATCCATTGAAGCGACGCCTCCAAAGCCGGCCAGAACACGTCGCATGCTTGCCAATTATCTGATGACAGCACGCGTCTTCCGGGCGCGTCAGGAAACAGACACCATTCAACGAGCAACGAAGATTCTTTTCCCAACCGGAAAGCTAAAGGTTCCGAAAAAGCTACACGTCGGCTTCCTCGAAGAAGTCGTTATCGCCCATCTGCTGGGTTGGCCGCACCCTAAAGACGCGATACGCCAAATGATCGAGCGATCGCGTCAAAACCCCAAGGATCCAACCAGCCAGGTTGTTTTCTCCGACTGCACGGACCGTCCGTGCCGGTACAAGGCTTACCAAAATGTCATGAGCATCGATCAATTGGTCGGAATCTGGACGCCTAAAGAGCGCCGTTCCCTGCTGGACACCCTCCTCGGAAGTCTGGAGAAACGTTCAATCTTCGGCCACGTTCGGGATTATGGATTAGAACCCAGCGACCTCTGGATCCGAAGCCGATGCGACTTCTTTTGCTCCGTGAAACATTGGACGGTTCTTGTCACCCTGAATCACCTCTTGGATGCCACACAACAATAGACTCTGAGCATGTTGAGGAACCGACGGACCCCCTTTGTTCAAAAAAACTGACCGTAAGCATCAGTATATATCGTTTTTTTTAATCATTAAGGCCGTTTAGCTTATTGGAAGACCCCAGGAAAGGAGCTTCCAATGCCGCAGCTGAACCACATGCTTATCATCGATCTGATCATTGTCGTCGTCGTTTACGCGGCGTGCGGTGCTCCAGCATCGGAACCCTCCAGCCCTTTTGGCGACAACCTTTCATGGGGTGACCAAAACAGCTCGGACAATAGCGCCCAGCCAGGAGCCACTATCCCCGGAGGTGGTGGATACGGAAATGACACACCCGGTAATGGGCCAGGCGGACAACCTACGTACGAAGAAAAGGAATCCGAGCGCTGCAATATTGATGCGGATTGCCCCAGCGAGCGTCCTTTCTGTGGCGTATCCGGCTACTGCTTTGAGTGTCTCGATGAGGGCAATTGCAACCAAGGTTCCGTATGCAATGCCGGTTTGTGCATGCCTTCATCATGCACCCCCGGTGAGAAGCTCTGCTCCGGCTATACGCTACTGACTTGTGACGCGTCTGGGACTGATTGGACGACCCTCGTCTGCCCTGGTGTGGACGGCGAATGCGTGAACGGCGCATGCACTGGCTGCACCCCAGGTTCCGCAAAGTGCACGGGAAAAGCCGAACGTTTGGTGTGTGCGCCAGATGGATCGGAACTTGTGACTGAAAGTTGCGGTGAAGGCCTTTGTGTCGACGGTCTATGTCTCTCTTGTTACCCGGGGCAGCGCCGATGTGACGGAGATTGGGCCCAAGTATGTAGCACCACTGGCCTGTGGGAAGATGAGCAGAATTGCGGTGATACGAAATCGGAATGCTCCGCCGGGATGTGTCTCTCGCCATGTGGACAGGGCGGAAAATTATCAAATGAAGGCTGCGACTACTGGGCCATCGATATGGACAATGAAGGTCCTGCTGCCGACAGCCCCTACGCCGTCATTGTGAGTAATCTGAACGGATTTGAAGTCGCCATTACTGTGACCTCGCAATCGAGTCCGTCAGCCGAGCCGGTAGAAGTCGCGAGCGGGAAGGTCGCACCGGGTGCCCTAGAAGTCTTCGAACTTCCCCAGCAAAACATGGGTAAAAGCGGCGTGTATTGGAAGGCGCTCAGATTGGAGTCTACGGGGCCGATTGTGGCCTACCAGTTCAATCCCTTAGAAAACGTCGGTGTCTTTTCAAACGACGCCTCACTGCTTCTTCCGAGTAACACCTTCGGTCAAGAGTACGTGGTTGTGAGCCGAGAAGAGATCCCCTCAAGCGGTCTCGAAACATTTCGTGGCTCCATTGCGATTGTCGCAACCGCCGAGAACACAGAGGTCACCATTACGCCGTCGGCTCCTACCATGGGTGGAGCAGGTCTGCCTCAAATGGAGGCCGGTGAGACAACGACACTCACCTTGCAGCCCTACCAAGTCATCAATATTCAAAGCGATATGCTCGGTGCCGACCTGACGGGAACCATCGTAATGGCTGATAAACCCATCGGTGTCTTTGGGGGTCACGAGGCAGCAGTCGGGAGCGAGCAATGCTGTGCAGCCCACTTGGAACAGCAACTTTTTCCCGTCTCGACGTGGGGCAAGAACTACGTCGCGACCAAGTCCAAAGCCCGTGGTGTTGAAAAGGACTACTGGCGCATCGTCGCCGCCAACGATGGAACCAGCGTCACGGTGACACCTGCGATTGCTGACGTTCTCAACCCCATCACCTTGAACCGAGGTGATTTTTACGAGTTCCAAACCGATAAAGACTTCGTGCTCACGTCGAACGAGCCTGTCCTCGTTGCGCAGACCTTACCAAGCTCTAAAGAGATCGCAGGACCTCCCACCTGTCTCGACAGCAGCGAATGTGCTGAAGGATATTCATGCAGTTTTGTGTCGCCTGAATGCATGTTGGATACCCCCTATTGCTCGACCAATTCGGACTGTCCTGGCTCACATAGTTGCTCCTGTGGCGACTTGGGATTCTGTACCTGCGAGCCAATTGGAGATCCTGCCCTCATTCTCACGGCCCCAGTCGAGCAGTTTAGGAACACATACGTCTTCCTGACCCCCATCAATTACCTCGACGATTACGTGAATGTCATTGCCCCCAAAGGAGCGACGGTGCAGCTCGACAACGAGCCTATTTCCGACGTCGCGTTCAAGGATGTTGGCGACGGAACCTACCGTGTTGCGCGACTCAAGGTGGACGACGGTGTTCACCGAATTGAAGCGACCGAACCGGTCGGAGTCATCGCCTATGGATACGACGACGACGTCTCATACGGATACCCGGCAGGCTTATCACTGGCCGCCCAGAACTAACCCTCAACTCTCTACCTGGAGAATCAACCCATGCGTGCTCAGCTATCTATCGTTCTTTTCGCAGCGTCCTGTATGGTGACGGGATGCGATTCTGGAGACACTCCAACCGAAGCCAACGAGCCAGGTTTCGCGATTGATCAGGAACTCTCACCGAACCCCAACAACGGGTCGGATCCTGCCAATACTCCCGGGAACGGCGACCCAGCCACGCAACCAGGAAACAATGATCCAGGTAGCGGAAACGGAGGCACCAATCCACCGGCAACTAACCCACCAGCAGACGCAGGTCTGAGTTGTCAGGACATCTACCAAGGTGTTGGTGCCTGCTATCAGACCTACTACGACTGCGCCGGTCCGTGTCAGGACCAGGCCTGCGCGGATGCGTGCGAAGAAACCTACTGGGGATGCTTTGATGCTGAGGTTGCAAAAGGCTCCACACAAGGGCAGACGGAATTCAATTCCGTACGGGCCTGTGAGGACCAACACTACCAAGCGTGCTACGATAAAGGTGGCGTTGTGTACAACGAATGTGCGGAGCAGTGCAGCGATGAAGCCTGCAGTAAAGCGTGTGCGGATGAAGCCAATGGAGTCCTGAGCGGATGCATGGAAGAGTCATGCAGCGCGGAACTCACCCAATGTGGCCTTCTTGAGAATGCTCCCTCGCAGGAGCCGAGCACCGATCCCTCTCAAGATCCCGCCCCGGAAACCGATAATGGCCTCACATGTAAAGGCATCTATGAGGCGGTCGGAAGCTGCTACGACGCCTATTACGAATGTGCATCTCCTTGTCAGGACCAAGCGTGTGCAGATGCATGCGAAGAAACATATTGGGGATGCTTTGACGCGAAAGTTGCCGAAGGTAATGCACAGGGACAAACCGAGTTCAAAGCCTTACGAGACTGCGAGGATACCCACTACCAAGACTGCTACGACGAAGGGGCAGTTGTCTTTAACGATTGCTCCAGTAGCTGCTCTGACGAAGCCTGCACCAATGCCTGCGCAGACCAAGCTAATGCCGTGTTAAAAGAATGCATGGTCTCCAATTGTCAGGCCGAATTCGATGTTTGTGGCGTCTTTGATGAGAACGCCCCGTCCGGTAATGGCGGAGGCAATGAAGGAGGTAATGGAGAGACACCTGAGGCCCCTCCCGGAGAACTTAGCTGCGGCGAACTCTACACCTGTGAGGACGCCTGTAACGGTAACCAAAACTGCGGTCAGGCTTGCTACGATAGCGGTTCAGCAACCGCACAATCCCAATGGACCGATCTGATTAAATGCGGACAGATCTTCTGTGATGGCCAGGTCTTCGATTCAGCAAGCTACAAGTCCTGCCTCCAGCAGATGTGCTCTCCCGAATATGGCGTCTGTTTCAGTCCTAACGGAGGGGGTGGAAACAACGGAGGGGATGGAAACAACGGTGGCAACGCGCCTGGGCAAGGCGCAGGAGCTGGCACATGCGGGGAAGGACTCAATTGCATTAAGACCTGCTACGCAGCATCGAATAGCGAACAAGCCTTCTACGCCTGTGTGGACACTTGCTATGCCAACATGAGCGCCGCAGCGAACACGCTTATCGACTCACTGGCTGCTTGTGCCGATACCCAATGCGCCAATGTTCCTGGTTCGATCGATAACTACTTCAAATGCCAGCAGGATTTCTGCACGAATGAATACAACGCCTGCGTGAACCAACTTTAAGGGACCATTCCTTAGGGCTGAAAGCCTCCCGACTGCCAATCCAATAGCGTCTGCACCTGGGACGGTGTGAGCGGCGTGACGGGGGCTAGCGGCATCTGACCGGTGTCGACCATGAAGAGAATCTCATCAAACTCATCGACCCATTGTTCCAGCGTGGCCATCTCGTGGGCGAACTGACCTTCGCCGTGGCATAACCCACATTTTTGTTCAGAGAGCTTGGCCACGTCCTCCGACCATGTTGTCGGTGGAGCCGGCGGGTCAGGAAGCGAGGTCACGACCAGTTGAGCGACCTGATCGGTCTGGACCACCGTCAGAGTCTCCTTCATTCCCGCCATCATAAATGAGGGTTCTGGCCCCTCCTGAATAAGCCAAAACTCACCGCCGTAATGCCCCCACAGCGCATTATCTAGCCGAAACCATGCCATCCACGATGCGCGGTGGGCCGCCAGGTCCAAGAGCGGCGTCTCGAACACAAACCAGTCCCACTGAGCGTCGGGACTTCGCCTGAAGAGATCTCCCTGTTGTCGCACCCAAAGGTTTCCATCTAAATCGGATGCAAGCTCATCAATGGGGGCATTCGAGAGAACCTCCCATATCGACACGCCCTCGTCCGTGGATTGCACCGCAAAAAGTTGGTCTGAACTCGTTGCCACCCAACAGGCGGGCACTCCCTCAAAGTGAGCACCGTAGGTCATCTCAGCACCGCTCAAATTGACGCCTGGAATGGCGATGGCTGTTAACTCACCCGCCTCCCAATGATAGAGGGTCGAGGCTGTCATGAGCCAAAGCTCCATCACGTCCTTGCTGCTTGCATCCACAAGATTGAGTACGGGGGGATCGGCTACAGCATCGTTCAGAGGCGAGGGCGCAGCCATGGTCCCGTTGAAGGCGTAAAGTCCCTCATCGGTCAACACCAGGATCGTCTCAAGCCCAAGCACCTCGACCTTCTGAACGCTTCCCTCAAGCCCAGTAATGGCCAAAAGATCTCCATCCTTGGGATCGTAGAACTGACTTCCTTCCCCGCCCTCGAGCCATGTTCCGATAGGCAACGCATAGGCCGCCCCGTAGCTGCCTTCAACAAGGGTATTCACCGCCCATTCAGGCGCCGGCTGCTCGGATGCCATCACCGCCCATGGTTGCATGGGCTCAGCGCCAGCATCTGACACAACCTCGCTTAATATATCGGCCTCGGATGCATCTTCGAGTACGTCTTCAAACACATCGACCGCATCTTCAAAGGCATCTGACTCGGGAACGACATCAACAATCTCGGGCAAGACATCGAATATGCTGACATCAGTAGCATCCGTTTGCGCAATATCATCCCCACCTAAATCGTCCGCCACCTCGGATAGAGCATCTTCCCCCAGGGCGTCCGGACTCACCGCATCCAATACTGACACGTCATTTGTAGACACATCCTTGGTACCAATATCCGTGCTGACATCGGGTGTCATGGGAGCCGATATATCTTTCGGTTGGTGCTCGTTCGTGCACCCCAGCGCACCAAGAAATACCCAGGCAACCACGAAGCCTTTTGCACCATTCATCATGTCTGCAAATTAGAGGAGTCATCGTCCAAAAACAAGACGCCACCCAAGGGGCTTGGTTGAAGGGGAACACCCCGTCTGACGCCTTGAATACGTGTAACGAAGTCGCACTCCTCGAGGGCATCGCGCCAGAAGATTCTGGATTTGGCGCTTAGGGTTTAAGGAGCGGCAAGAGCGGATCAACACGCATATCAGCCGGATCTGCATTCATATCAAATCCCGCTGCATAAAAGAGCGCCTGATAGATATGAGCCGGGCGCAATGTGACCCCTGCCACAGGATCAATCTGCCCTGTTGTTACATCGATGGGCATCGGTTCCATGCCAACATTCGAGGTAGCACCGATGACCTGACCGCCTTGGATATCTGCACCAGCCAGGAGGAACGCGTTGGCAAGCCAGTGGTCTCGTCCACCGTAGGCATTGATCCGCGGTGTCCGGCTGAACTCGCTGTACGCGATGATATTCGTTCGGTCGAAATAGGAATCACCACTCCCGTCAGGAACCTCTGTGCTTGAAAGGTCGTCGATCATCCGTGCAATCGTATTGAAGCCCAAGGCCTGATTCGTGCCTTGCTCATAATCCCATGTCTCGGCTTCGTGTCCGTCCAAACCCGTGGTCACCACGACACTTGCGCAACGGCAGGCCCCAGATGTAATGGCTCGAACAGCTAAAGCCGCCCGGGCTTGACCACTGTCGGCCATTTGAATCCCGTAAAGATCACGAATCGCCTGCATCTCGGCAGTTTCAGCCATCACATCAAATTGACTTCCTAAATCTTGCTCCACCACGATCGACGCCTGATTCCCATAATGGACGCTCGCTTGCTTAAAGGGTGAAGCCTGAGCGCTTGGACACGCATAGGCGTTGGCCAAGAGCTGATTGACCTGGTCTCGAGCAAGAGGACTTAGTGGGTCTTGGGTGGGCGTCAATATGCTCACGAGATCGGTCACCGAGTGAGCTGTAAGTGGCGTCACAAAGTTGGGAAGATCTGTGTTGTAAACGTCCTCATAGAGGGCCAAGTTAGGAATGAGGTCGCTGGCGCCATAGTGATAGGCAAACCAACTCGCTGCTGATGAGCCTCTTGGACTCGTCCCCGTTGGAGGTCTGCCCGTTCGTGCTCGTACGGAGCCGACATCATGAGCCAATGTCATCATGTTGAGCCCGCGAACAACGGCTATCTGATCCACATAGGGTGGTTTGAGTAAGTCGCCCATATAGCCGCCCATCGGTCCTAGCGGTGTATTTGGTCGGTAAACAGGACCACCATCTGGCGTTGAGCTGACCAGCAGGTCATAACCTGGGTTGATGAGCGTTTGGTTTTCGTTTGCTGAGGTAAACAGCTCGGGATCCCTGGGATCCAACGAAAGAAGCGTATCCCACCCTCCACTGAATTTGCAGAAGATGTAATATCGGTCGTTTATTGGAACGCCGGGGACAGTGAGTATGCCGGGCGCTCCGTGAGCCAAACGAATCCAAGGATCGATTCCCCCAAGCGCACCAAGCCCTCCAAGCGCCAAGCTATGGCTCAAGAATCGTCGTCGGCTTGTTCGTCGTTTCATGCTTGGTTCTCAGTAGCTGTAGAAATCAGGGTGTTTCATCAAGGCGATGCATGTTGCAGTCCACGCCTCCATCCAATCCCCAAACCAGGGTCCTGCATTGGCAGCAATGGTCTTCACAAGGTTGCGCCATGGCTCAAACTCCGGACTGTCCGTCGGGATATGCTTTCCGTGAAAACGTAGCAGGAGCATTTGAAGATTGGTGTCCGTGGCCTGAGGATCATCGTTGGGATTGATGTCCGGGGAAACATGCACGAAGAACACCCGTTCCCCCGGCGTAAGATTCTGCTCGTGAATCATGAGACTGGTGCACACAACGTTCGCACCGTCCCCCAAGAACTTCTGAAAGGCCATGGAGGGATTCAGGTCCATCCGTACACGTAGAAAATAATCAGCCACGCCAAGCGTGGGTGCTAACTCCTGCCACCTACTCTGCGAGTCCGAATCATTTCCTTCCCAGCCGATGCCTCCAGTCGCGGTCAGGATTGCACGCTCTAATTGATCGATCGTCATCCGACGCCGAGGACGTATGAAGGCATTGGGGTTCCAAATGTCTGGCTCCAGTTCCACCCCGCCACGAGATTCCGGCTCCACCGGAATCTCCTGAGCGTTTTCTTCCTCTTCGCCACTTGCTGTAATAGCCACCACGCGACGCTTATGCACCACGCCAGCTGGGGCGGCCTGCGACAGGGTGAGTGTGGGCTTATCAGGCGCACGCCTTATGTCAGGACGGATGGTCTGCTCCTCGAACTGGTCCGACGCTTCCTGGGTTCCAGACGTCTGCTCGTAGTCACACCCTGGGAGCCACCACCACACCATGAACGCGATGATTACACGGAGACACCTCATAAGACCCTCCGATAGAAATCACTGGTGACAATCGCGTAGACCAGAGATTTCACGTTGTAATCGCTGATAACGAAGATCTGCTCCAGGGTTTCCAACCAACTCTCTTCATCGGGCAGAAGTTCGCGACCCATCAGCCAAACGGCAACGTTTCGTACCGCGCAACTTGCGAGTCGACCGTCTAGAAGTGTCCGCTCTACCAAGAGCTTGGGACCTTGAGCGATGTTTACAAGATCTTCCTCAGCAAGAAATAAAAAGGCATTGAGGTAGCCCAAAAAGGGTACGGTTTCAGGTACGCCCGCAGACGTGATGTACTGTCTTGAGCAGCGCTCGGTACACGTTCCAGCCAAGGCACACTCATGACACTCGGGATCGTAGTCTGGGTACGTATTCGGATTGAGATAACGCGGCCGATACTCCCCCCAATGGCCCCAATAGGCAGCAGCTGGCTCAATCGTGCTGTGGCAATACTTGCAACCTGGTCGCTTCTGAAGATCCGGTTCCGACATCGCCTCATCGGACGCAGGCGGTAGGCCGCCAACGGGAGGTAGGAAAGGCGAGCATAGGAAAGAATTGTAGAACCGATCCATTCTCGCACGATTCGACATGAACCGCTGTCGGTACACCACATGTGTGAGCACGCCCGACCAGTCTGCTTCCATGGGAAGAGAAACCCAGGTGTCGACGTCATCGACATAATCCAGATCCGGCAAGAGCGCTTTTGAGAAAGAGAGGTCCGGTGCGAAATAGTTGAAGTAGGCAACCAATGGGCCATTCACAAAGAGCGGTGCCTCAGACAACATCTCATGGTAGGGACGATCGTTGGCAACCATCCAGTGTACGGAACGCTCGAAGCTGTCTTTTAGGTGCCCGTGAAACTGCTGAAAGGACGCGCAGTGTCTAAGATTGGGCCCACAGCCGCATCCGGAATCAGGGTTCACCGTAGCGCTTGTGCATGAGCCACCGTTGTTGGGGCTTGTTAACGCCTCTTGGGCATCGAACGCACACACCTTAATCTGCCCAAGAGGACAGTCGTCGTCAGAGTCCAGCCAAGGATCACCCGTCACCGGGAAGTATGGCTTAACGCAAGTCCATCCCTCCTGCATCGTTCCATCTGGATTGACAAGGGGCTGAATATTATTTGGGTCGGGCTCCTGCTCGTCTCGGCAAAAAACGTCGGGTCCACCTCGCCCGTACACTTCGGGCCAGTGCACGCCTCCGTACGACCGATAGTAAATACGCGTCGGCCAATCTTGCTTCAATCCGGCCGGATAAAAGTCTGAATGTTCAATATGGGGCCATAGAAGATTGCGGTGGAACGCGACGATTTGCCATGGAAAGTCCTCGCCATCCAACATGCTGTTCACCATGTCAGCGGGCACTTCCCCCAGACTCTGGACTTCTTGCAGAGCCTCAAGTGAAGGCAGATCACCGGTCAGATCGAGACTTAGCGCACGAAGGTGCTGTGTAGGGCTGAGCATCTCTTGAGCAGGTTCACAAGAACCGGGTGCATCATCTCCAGGTGCAGCTAGCGCAGGAGCCGCCATCAAGCACACAAGGAGTAAAGAACCCTGAAGAAAACGCATCAAAAACCCCGGTCTACACGGCATCTATGGGTAACGCCAAAAACGCCTGTATCGCACCCCAACAGTCTAGCAGGTCATCGAGATCGAACACAATGCGTGGGCAAACGACCTCCCTTTCCTTGGGCGCTTATCCAAGGTGCGTTACACTGTCCGAACGACCAAGGGGGCATCATGACTGACAAACACGATACTGGAGTCTCGTCTCCGCCCGAAAGCTCACATCATAGTCGCGTCTTCGGTGGCGGCGGAAGAGAGATGGTAGACCCTCCGCTTCGCGTCTACCGAGAGGGTCGCGTCATGGGGGCTAGGCCCGGCGCGCCAGAGAGTGCAAAGCCGGTCTATATTTTGCTGACAGTCGCTGCAATCATCCTTGGGCTCGTCGCGTTGGGACTGAATCTCTAGGGAATTCCTCGACTGCGGCACCAAGAACCGCCTGGTCAACATTCGAACCCGATAGGAGAACCGCCCGGCGCTCACCCTCAACGCGGTCGAGCGCTGCGAGGGCAACCACACCCGCTCCTTCCACACGCATGCCTTCATGCCGTGCCATGGATGCCATCATTCGGCGAACACACGTCTCCTTGACGAGTAAGACATCGTCGAGCACATGCGCACAAATCTGCCGTGCAAGCGTCCCTGCTTGGGCAACCCTCAATCCATCGGCCACGGTCAACGCAGGGTCGATTCGAACGGGTCCGCCTTTTAGGGCGCTTCGCATAGCATCGACCCCTTCTACCTGGACACCGACAACGCGAATACCGGCCGCATAAAGAACGGTTCCACAACCGGATGCAAGCCCTCCGCCTCCGATGGGTAGCACCACCACATCGGGACGTAGGGAAAGGAGCTCAAGTGCGACTGTTCCCTGCCCAGCCATCACATCCGGATCATCGAATGCATGTAAGAAACGCGCACGCTTTAATCGGGTCAAAGACAACGCCCATCGAAGGCTCTCTTCAAAATGTTCGCCTTGCCGAATCACGCGAGCGCCGAGGCGTTCGATCCGAGCTATCTTCGTCTTCGGTGCATCGCGAGGAACAACGATGACGGCCTCCAGACCTAAGCGTTGTGCCGCCCAAGCAACCGCTGCGCCATGATTTCCCGCCGACGCGGCCACCACTGTCCGCCTATCGCCGGATTCCACCTGCTTCAAGAGTGCATTGAGAGCCCCACGTACCTTGTAGGCCCCCGTCACTTGCTCGGTTTCCAGTTTCATCCATGCCTGATGACGCTCACTGAACACCGTGGGTGTTTCGCCAAGATAGGGACTTATGCGCCTCGCTGCTTCAAAGACATGATCAATCATCAGAGGAAGAGGCGGCGCTGCGAGACGTGCTCGGGGCGAGACTCTCAACAGACTCTCCGCACAGCGGTAACGTCGTAGAGCTTTTCCAACTGACGAATCAACTGCTCCAAAGGGCGTGACGATTGAACCGTAAGTCGTAATCGCAAGGTGCCGGACTCACCCGGGTGGGCGTTGACCTTGAGTGGACGGTATCCACGTCTCTCAGCGAGACCTAGAACCCGAATTAGCGCTCCTTCCACGTTCATCATATTGACGAGTAGGTTCTGATTCATAGCGACTCTCCTTTGAGCATGGTTGAGTTATCCTGACCGGGTGGCACGAAGGGCCAGACATTGGCCTCTATTTGGGGTTCGATACGGATCGGGAAAAGCAGGGCTATGAGTGCATTGATCTTCCATCGCTTGAACTCCTCCTCGTAGCCGC
>MDTD01167784.1_pt1 | contig 24403 bp, 15 predicted proteins | sample 811221 | NCBI WGS metagenome assembly MDTD01 (sample SAMN05326646, study PRJNA326480) | marine metagenome | isolation source: seawater | place: Pacific Ocean: South West | collected 2011 | reverse complement strand
TATTTCGATGTCTGAGCCTGACAACTCAGGGCGTTTAGTCCAGTCAGAACTTGTAGTAATCGACGGTCTAGAGAGTCTTGAGACCACAGCCCCGATTCACATTTTGGATGAGGAGTTCGAACACGATGATTCAGTTGAATGGAGTTCCGACGCTGGAGGTTTTGTTTGCAATGAGACATACTACAAGACGCTGAATGCCCTTCATGTAATTGAAGACTCCACTACTCCAGCCCTCTTCGTACACCTTCCGCCTGAGGAGTCAATTCCGGTTGATAAACAGGTGGATAAAGTAATGAGAATAGCATCATCGATGATTTCGAAGCCGACATACGAAGTAGTCGCAGCCCTGTTGTTTGACCATGATGATAGGATTCTGGCTTGCAAGAGACCTAGCCAAGATGAGTGGGCTGGTTGGTGGGAGTTCCCAGGAGGCAAAGTAGACGATGGAGAGTCTGCCACTCAAGCCCTCTCTAGGGAGCTTGAGGAGGAAATCGGGATTTCCGTCAGCCCCAATTATTTGGTAGAGTCTTCGACTTTCGACTACGAAGATCGCACCGTCAGGTTGCAGATCTGGAACTGTGGAGTAATCGAACCGGACTCAGTCATATTGAGGGAGCACGATGAATCGAGATGGTTATCGAAGGAAGATCTGATGGAAGTCAAGTGGCTGCCAGCCGATCTTCCTATAATTGCTAGATGGCACAAAGAAGGCATCCCGAACTAATCGTCACTCATAGTCGGATTGCCCCTCTTGTCAAACCATTCCACAGGCTCCCCCTCTTCAGACATCCCGAGGCCGTCACCAATGGCTCTTGGCACTGAGTCCCTTCCTAGATGCCAGGTTGACCTCTCCAACCATTCAGATAGGCCTTGCATACGAATTCTTACAACAATCTCGCCTCCCAACGGCCTGTCGTCTAGCACGAAAGACAACTTTCCCACCATCGATGCCTGTCGAGAGATAGCGAATTCTGTGTAATCTCCATCCAGCCTAATCGACATGGCATCCAAAGCAGTATCCAGAATTCTCTGATCGCGAGCAGTTTCAAGCAGTTTGTCCAAGGAATCAACCCCTCCCTCAAGAACTATTTCTCGTCGAGTTTGAGGGAACTCAGATGATTCGAGTTTAGAATCAGTTTCCCATTCAGGAAATAGTCCCCTTATCGATTCAATGACTCGAACTGGGTCTTCGTGGGGGCGAATAACTGTGGATATGCCTATGTCGGCCACGAGACTGCCAGTAGTTACTGACTCATGAGCGCTGCGGCGAGAGACTCCCATGAGCGCGAATGATTCAAAGATGCGATGAGCAACAAAGAGCCGTGTCTGAACGCTCGCCGGTGCTGGGCCTCGCTCTACTGCTCGCCCCAACTCTGTGCCTAGTGGCTTTGAGGTTGGCCTCTACAGCTCTGGAAGAGGTCGTCTCCGAGGACAAAGTCCTGATGTATTCACTGCATGGGGCAGCGCTTCTAGTAGGCCTAATCATGTTCATGAGATACCGAAAGGTCGAGGATCACGAGTATCATCGTTCGCAGGCCATTCGCAAGCTTTCCAAGTCTTATTCACGAGAAGACAGGGGATTGTGGGAGAAGGCTGATTCAGCCATTGAGAGGCTGGAATCTAGAGCAAAGGCTCCCAAGAAGGGACGGTCTGCCATGAGGGCTATGGCCCTCGAAAAAGGTAGCATCGGCTCGATGAATACAGAGAAGAGAGAGGAGGAGATTCCCGATGAACAAGCAGACGGCGAGACCCGGAATATGGGCATCAGCACTATTGTCGACGAACAGGCGATAACCGAACCGAAGGGACCTGGATTGATTAGCAGACTCTCGACTTGGTTTAGCACGAGTCTAGAAAACTCAGCCAAGCGCAGAATGGAGAGAAAGTCTTCAAAGTCAAAGAAAACAAAAACATCCGATTCCAACGATATGTGGGCTAGCTCTTCTGAGTCCAGCCTAGCCCGCTCAGTATCTTCGTGCCCCACTTGCGGTGCACTAAACAACTCGGGAACAGCATACTGCACATCGTGCGGAGACCTGATGTCATAGGTGAGGTTGAAAACAGTCGAGCAGGAGCAACGGTCGTCGACCATGTCTGTAAAGAGGGATTACTACGAGGTTCTCGGAGTTTCCAGAGATTCCACCGAGTCGGAAATCAAGAGGGCCTTCCGTTCTCTGGCTCGCAAGTACCACCCCGACAAGAACCCCGATGACAAGGAGGCAGAGACTAAGTTCAAGGAAGTCCAAGAGGCCTACGCGGTCCTCTCCAACCTCGATGAGCGTCGGAAGTACGACATGTTCGGACATGATCAGCCAGGAGGATCACCCTTCGGACCTGGTGGTTTCCAAGGAGTGAATATCAGCATAGATGACCTCTTCGGAGGCGGCATTGAGAGCATCTTCAGCCAGATATTCAGCGGCGGAGGCATTCGCCGGAGAAGTCGAGGTAAAGACTTGCTATACTCTCACCAAGTCCCGTTCCAAACCGTATTTGAGGGATCGGATGAATCCATCGAATTCGAGGCACTGAGATCTTGCGAGGAGTGTAAAGGAACCGGTTCACCGACTCCAGAAGGTGTCAGAGAATGCCCAACATGCGATGGAAGAGGTAGAATCCAGAGAATCGAGAAGGCTGGATTCTTCACCAAGCAGGTTGTCACCGACTGCTCAACGTGCAAGGGAGGAGGTCGCTTAGTCAACGACCCCTGCAAAACATGCGACGGAGAGGGGAGGTCGAAGACAACCAAGCAAGTCACTTTCACCGTACCTCCCGGAGTATCCTCTGGGAAACGTCTGAGGATGAGAGGCCATGGAGAGTCTGCCAGAGGAGGCAGGGGTGAGAACGGAGACTTATACATCCAGATTGAAGTCGATAATCACCCTTGGTTCGAGAGGGATGGCTCAGATCTCCTGATGGCACTTCCCTTGGGTTTCGTGGATCTGGCTCTGGGGACTCAGTTGGAGATCCCACATCTAGACGGTTCCAATCTCAAAATTAAGGTTCCAGCAGGGTCAAACCCTGGAGATACAATCAATCTGCCAAGGCGCGGACTACCGGATGGCAGAAGGGGTAGAGGGTCAGTCACCGTTCTGCTGAAACTGGATATGCCCAAGAAAGTCTCTAGATCGCTGAAGAAATCACTAGACTCTCTCAGAGATGAGATAGGCACTGACTTCGTTTCACTTGAGGACTCCATCAGGGATGAAGCCAATAGAAGGCGCAGGAACTAATCCTCAGGTGTCACCCAATCCAGTGACTTATTGGGTACAGCAGCCAGAGGTTGCCCTTCAACAAGACCAGAGAGATGGAATCCGATTGTTCTAGGAGAACCTTCCAATTCGATTCCGACGAATGTCTTACTTCCTGCAGATAGGGTATCTAGGAATATCTCACCATCTTGGAACATCCTACTAGGAGAGACAGAAGAGATTGCCACGCCCGAGCCTTCGGGAGCGTGGACTCTGATGGCTGCCAGTTCCCAAGGTATCTTTTCCACTCTTATTCCAATCAGCAGTCCAGAATCATATTCAGAGACCCTCCACACACAAATCTCAACACTCTCGGTCAGGTGCCTGATAATCGGACCTCCCCAGTCCTCCACCACAGCCGACCACGGACTATCGCCTAGTTGCCTGAGGGAGTGCTCGATTTCCGCTTGATCGACTTCGCTTGAGACAAGGGCCGCAGTCAATCTCTCCCTGAGGCCCCTAAGTCTCCTCCTCTCATGCTCTTGGATATCTGCATCCAGTGGTGCTCCTCTGAAGATCGCATCGCGATTCCACCAGATTACCATTGCGAGTGGAGCGAGCAGCATTAGGCCCGCTAGCATATAGAAGCCACGAGCTCTGTGGGACAGGTCTACGAACTCGACTTCTTCAGGGATATAGGGTCCGTTGTAGGGCAAAGAGAACCGGTACTCTACCGTATCGTCGTCTTCTCCTTGTCCCATGCCCTCGTCCCAGTCGACTCTAAGTGCATGAACCCCGGGAGGTACGACCATAGTCGAACCGTCCGTGGAATTCACTACCTCTCCGGTCTCCTGATTCAGAGTCATGAGAGTGAAAGAGCCCGGTGAATCTGTTATTCTCTGGACTCGGACATAGGAACCATTCTGCTCTGTAACTGAAAATGCATAGAAATCGGTAGCGTCCGAGTCACCAATAGTTCCAGTAACCACCACCGACCCCAGATTCAGAACTTGCCATCTTGAATCCAGACTGCCATGCTCCCAAATTATATCGGGAGCATCTCCAATCAGATTTCCGTCACTAGAACTCAGTGACCTCAGCATCACGGCCCAAGCCGCGTTGGTGCCTTGAGTCGTAAATCCGAACTCTACAGATACAGTCTGAGGAGTTGTCTCGAAAACCTCCTCACAACCACTCGCGACCTGAACTTTGGAAGCATCGGCCTGATGCAGAGTTATGCTCACGCTTACGCCATCCGTGAACATGCAATGGGGCTCTAACTGCATCTTGGAACCCGATTCAATGAGCAACGAATCACCCTGAGAATCCGAAGCTGCGATATGACCGTGGTAGATTAGTGAAGATTCGCCTTGGAATGGCATCGGCATCCCGTGACTCCAGGGGTTGGCCAACTCTCCTCCCCCAGGGGCCTCAATATCGTCATCATAGCGGATAATCTCAAATTCATAAGGCGAGTACCCTGACTCAGCCGAATGCACCACTCGGAGCCACAACTCTGCTTCAGCAGGGTACTCGAAATAATGAGGCATGTCTGCTGATTCGATAGAATCGACCAATGACTTCGATTCTTCCGACCTATGCCAGACTTCTATGGCGGAGGCATTCGGACCTCTGAGTGAATTCAATAGTACCACATCTCCTGAATCACCCACAACCATTACGGCGTCTTTGTCAGTCTGCTCCTCAAGTGCGCCGACGTAAAGCACACCCTCAGATAGCATATCCATTGCAGCGCAGTAATGCAATCTGCAGGGCGAAGAGGTATTGATGCTCGGGTAGACACCTTGACTCCCAGGGGAGGGAACAGTATCCGGGAGATCCTCACGCTCTGTCCAATCATCCATATGGCTGAGAATAACATCGATTAGCAGGTCTCCGGCCGCCACACCTTCATTGGCAATTATCTCCCAAGAGAAATTCCCCTCGACCCAGCCTGACCACTCAACTAGATGAGGGTCTAGATGTCTGTACTCAGTCCCGTTATACCAAAGCACCAATTCCATTCCTGAACAACTCACATGTAGACAGGTAGTAGAAAACCAAACAGGACCATGAGTCTGGAATTCATCCGACAGCACTGTATCTCTTTCATCTTCCTCGGCCAATACCTCGGGAACGACCAAAGAGGCCATTAGTAGGACCGTAAATGCCCCTGCCCACACCTTCGCCATGCTACCGCGAGGCGCGTCTGCCTTAGAATCCTTCAAGCGAACCGCGTCAGTGCGAAGCGTATGACCGAGCGTCCATTGGCTAGAGCAGTGGTCGCCAGACAGCGCTTTGCTCGGCTGATGCAGTTGGGAGACAGAAAAGATCCTGCGGGCTGGACTCCCGCACTTGTGCTGGGTCCAACAGACCCTGAAGTAGCTACTTCGATTGCACCATTCTCTTCGACAAGGAACTCAGAAGGATTGCCTGCATCAATTTCGTTGCATACTAGGGAGAATCTGTGCTTACCGTTCGACTCCACTGACTCGTGGGTCGCTACGGAAGGACTGGTGTTGCCCCCAAGCCTCGCGGAATCTGATTCAGGAGAGTTCAGCACAGGGAATCAACTACTTGCCGTATCATGGCAGTCTTTGCACCATGATGAGTTGTTGAAAGACCCTGAACTACAGCCATCAGTTATCTGTCTAGTTGACGCATTACAGCTCTCGCACAGTCCCGGGTCGCTAGTTAGTGCATTGCACAATCTCAGGACCCGATTCCCGAATTCCCTGCTATGGGCTCCGGGTATCGCAGGCCCGGACAATTGTGCTCTGCTAGCGTGGATGGGCGTGGATCTTTTCGATCTCGCGCGTTCCCGCAGAGCGGCTTCACAAGAGATTATTCTGTCCGAGGACGGCCCAAGAATTCCCGAAGAGACAATGGGCGAGTCTTGCGACATAAGCACACAGATAGCTGCATGGGAGCGCTCCCTAGCCGCCACTAGGTCAGCGATTCGGGATGGCTCCCTGCGCGAACTCGCTGAGCGCCAGAGCACCTCTAGCCCGCGTTCGGTAGAGAGGCTACGCCGTCATGACTCGATGATGAGATCTTTCGATGGAGGCAGGGCAGGCCTTGAGAGGGTGGTGGGTCATGAGAGAAAACTGAGGTGTCACACGTATCAGAGCCGCGATGACCCCCTAATTCATGACTGGAGAGATAGAATCGCGGATTCACACCTTCCTCCAGAACACCAGAGGGAACTGCTAGTGCTCCTGCCATGCTCCGCAGTCAAGCCATACAGGACATCCCAGAGCCATCGCAGATTCATCTCCTCGATTCCAAACAATGCAGCCCATCAGGTGATGGTAACTGCCCCCTTAGGACTGGTTCCGAGGGAATTGGAGGAGATCTGGCCCGCTGCCAATTATGACATTCCTGTCACTGGAGATTGGGATAGTGATGAGATATCCGTAATCAGAAGCATGTTATTGAGAATGTGCTCTAGAGTCGGATACCGGCGAATCATAAATCACTCAGGAGTGAATTTCAGTATCGAGGGCATTGAAGTAGTCGATACCAGAAAGGGAGAATCTGCGGGCTCTCAAGAGTCACTGGGCAGGCTTCGAGAGGCAGTACAGCAGGCAGAGCAAGAACTCGAACTCCATAGCCCGAAGAAGTCACAGAACACATTATCCCAACTAAGGGCTCTCTCGCGTTTCCAGCATGGCACGGATTCTTGGTTGGATGGGGCAGTGTTGAAAGGACGCCCTCCAATCTTCACCATAACAAAAGATGGCGAGCAGATTGCGATGTGGAATCCGCGCTCCGGCCGTTTCGCGTTCTCGAAAGCCTGCCTGCCGCTACTACTGCTAGCCGATGCCCTTCCTAAGGTGGAATTGTCCTCAGGAATCGATTGGAAAGGAGACCTCTTCTCAAGTAATGTGACCTCTGCCGAATCCTGTATAAGAATCGGTGATGAGGTACTAGTGATGCAGGATGGATTACTAATCGGATCGGCAAGAGCAGAGGCTGCTGGTTGGGAATGGCCAGATGGGGCAGGGCGGCTTGCTAGGAGCCAACACAGGCTTTGAGCAGTCCTTCGTGCTGCGTAGCGATTAAAGAGGGAGAGCAGGTCGCCCGGTCGCCGAGGTCTAAGTTTATGTCGCGCATGCATAGTGGAGGTAAGGGCAAGAGCGGTTCAACTAGACCGCACACCTCAGAGGCCCCTGCATGGTCAGCAAACGACAAGGCAGAAATCGAGGAGTTGATTCTGAATCTTGCCAACGAGGGGCATTCCACAGCCATGATAGGAACTATTCTGCGTGACCGCCACGCAGTCCCCAATGTGCGTCTGGTCACAGGAGAGAGGGTTTCGGAGACTTTGGCTAGGAATGGCATCTCGGGCAGATATCCAGAGGATTTGATGAATCTGATGAGGAAGGCACTCAACCTGATGGACCATCTCTCATCAAATCCCAAGGATCTGCATAATCGCAGACAATTGGCTCTTTGTGAATCTAAGATTAGGAGACTGGCAAGATACTACATCGGAACCGGCAGGCTCCCACAAGACTGGATCTACAAGCAGAATCAACTCCGACTGATGGTCGAGTGATTCGGCGCAGAGGATTTGTACTGCTAGTGTGTAGCGGATTCATGCACACGCTTCTGGGAGCAGAACCACTCTCCGAGGTCGCCGACCTGCTCTCTAGTGCCGCTGACTCGATTCGGACTAGTTCAGCCCCTATTCTGCTATTGGCAGCCCCATCCCTACAGGGTGCTCTTGCTGTAGCACCAATAGAAGCGGCCCTGTTGGATTCTGGCTTGCCATACAGGAGGCGATTCAGACTCGAATCCCCCACCAAACCTCCTTGGATCCACATCCTAGGACCAGGAGAATACAGTGGCCCTAAATTGTCGAATAATCCCTTAACATTGTCAATATCTGGGATTGTAGTCGATGGCCTCACAGGACATCAGGGAGATTCCAGAAAGGGACCGCTCACTGCAGTTGCTCAGGCACATGCTCTAGCAGAGGCCATCTCGCCACAGGGACCTAGGACACGACGTCTCAGGCCATGGGCGATTTCAGGGAATTGGCTGCACTCTGCATTAGACACTACTTACGACCCTGTATTTACTGCCCTCAGGGACACCTTGGTTGAGGATGGCTCAATCAGAGTAATTCCTCTGCCTGAGGTGGCGCATCCTAATGTCTCTCACAACAGTTGGATTGATGCAGAAGCTTTGACTGCAGTTTCGTCTAGATGGGAAACTCTGGATTTGGAAGGAAAAGCAAGGGCCTTGTCTCATTTGATGCGTCCGGCTCTGTCTCACAGCACACCCTCAACCGCTAGGGTGGAGGAGATTGGTTGGCATTGCGTTATGGGCCCGGGTTGGTCGACTGATCTGGCCGGGCAAATCGCTTCGGCAGCATCGTACTGGAAGAACAACACCGCTACAATCGCAGCTACGAAGGTAACCGATTCTCTACTCAGAGAAGGAGTCATTCCTCAATCCTGAGCATGTTCTCACAGCTTGGGCACTCCATCCTAAGGGGTCGCACGTCGGATTCTACAACCACCTTTGTGGAACATACTGGGCAGCGTATGCTTGGCCCCTTGGCTTGCTTAACCATCTTCTGTACCGTCTCATCTTTAGGCGATACCAAGGCGACTGGGAAAACCAGCAACACCGAAGCCAGAGATACCCCGAACACGATTGGCATAGGCATCCCTAGGACATAAATCACCAGAGCCAGACAGCCGAGAGTGACTACGGTCACCAAAGCAGGAAGACTCGTCCTACGCTTTGTCAAAGACATCGCGAATCCAATTCCAACAGAAAGGAACAGAACCGACATGGCCGCTCCGATTAACACACCATATAGGATAAATCCTGATGGCTGATATTCGACCCTGAAATCCAAGTCAGGATCAAGATCATCCTCCTCTATCGTGATCGCCTCAAGCACTATCCATCTGCGATGCTTGTACTGAATCTCTTCCGAGGCCACTACACCTAGGTCTTCAAACAGAGTCGACTTCAACTCGGCACTCAATTCAATCTCGGTCCAATAATCATCCTGGGAAGCTCTGACGAAAGTCTCCACGAGAATCTGCCTCTCACCCTCGGATGAGTCGTAATTGTAAGAGGTGTCAATGGTTATGGTAATCGCATCGGCACTGAATGCCCTCGTAGCGCCCATATCTACCGTAATCTCACTCGGGCCCAGTTCTATCGGATTGACCCCTAACATCGCCTCAATCTCCAAGAACAGTCCATTCGACATGAACGAGCGCAGATTCGACGCTGAGCCCGTCAAGTGCCCTTGCAGCGCCAATAGTTCTGAATCATCGACTCTTCCATTGTGTCTGTCATCAGAAGGCACCGAGTCGGAATAGGAGTTGAGGTTACGCCACCAGCTGTTGGAGCCTAGACTCTGATTCCCGATGTTATCCAAACCCCATCGCATCCATTGGGACATAGAACCGTCGAATCTGATGATTGCCTCTCTTTGTACTTCATATCCGTCCCAGACAGCGTTGATTTCCAGATCCAATGTCGAACCTCCTGTTCTCAAAGGCTCATTGGCCGGGTACCATCCTCCAGTTTCACCATCATCTTCCCCGATGTCGATGTCATGACTCTTGGATTCGGTGATTTGCAGACCATCCTGAGGACTAAGGTGAAAATCTACGTTGATAGTACCAGACTCAAAATCCTCAGGCGCCTCCCAGAAGAAGGTGACTTCCACCCCTCCCTCGACTCCTGTCGCAATCGGCATCTGGCTGACTTGAGAGCCCCCTACCGAAATTCCACCAGTAGATCCTGACCACATCCTGTCATCAAAGCCCGACTTCAAGACTATGGGTAAGTATACCAGATTACCCAAGACGCTGGCATCCTTCATCTCGATATCAACCAGAGGGAAACGCATCGAGATGTGGGCATCATGTGCTTCAGATCCCCATAGAAACCTGACTCCGGCATCATCACCAGGTTGCGAGAACATCAGGTTCCTGACAGTCAGGGAGATTTGGACCCTGTCTCCATCGCTGACCTGACCTGAGCCGACGTCGACACTGACCTGAAGAGATCCGGAACCAGATAGGAACGGGTTCAGACCTCCATCTCCGTCATAGAAAGAACCACCAATTCTGACCTCGAGGGTCGAGTTGATGGTTACACCCGCGGCACCCTCGACCTCGTAGGGGATGGTGAAGTCCCAAGTCGAGTTCTCATAATCACCTTCAGTCCCCCACGTGACTTCCCAAGTGCCGATTTTGATTTCACTTAGGATTGATGGCGTCACCAATGTAGATTGCGAATCCGAGGAATCACTTTCCAAATCCTCTTGGAAAGGAGTGAGGGCCCCGTCATCGGCCTCTCCCATCAAGTATAGTCGAAAATCAGTCGAATTGCAGCAGGTGACTTCTCCTTGGGCAGATGCTACTAGTGGAGTCACGCTCATCACTAGCAGTACAGAAACCAGAGTCATCGCACGCAACCGCGCTGCATCCATCGGACCGCGTGGCCAGTCTGCATCCCTTCAATGCGACGCATACTTGGAGTTCTACCGACGGTATTCGTACGAATGCGCGAAATCGCTAGGAATGAAGCCATACAAGCGACGCTGGACCATCATCTGAGATTGCCTCTAATCTCGCGAAACCCACTCTCTCTAGTTGATACACCTCTCCGACAGTTAAATCGAAATCTTCGATCAATCCCTTGATAGCATCAATCTCATCTCCTCGAGGAATCCGCAGAACAGCCTCACGAGCCATCCTCGCTGGAATCCACTGGACTATCGGGCGGTCATCCGATTTGTCGTAGGACTCTACAGTAGCATTAATTCCGGAGATTCTGATGTCTGCGAATTCCTTCAGTCTCAGGTTGCTAGTTCTAGAATCAGAATCCTGAATGTAGATGGAGTTCTTGACATTCCAACTCCGGAATCCTGGAATCTCTCCATCGGGATGCCTAGGTGCCTCGACAACTCCCGACTTGTGACCTGATAACTCCAATCTGACCGGCGAAGCCACGAAACTACGACGCTGGGCCACCGCATCTATCGCACTCGAATTCATTGACTCAATGGTCTGCATCGACACTGAGATATCCTTCTGCGTGACTCCCAGTTCAATCCAGAAGTCCCTTAGAGCCCGAGCGGCGAATCCCCTGCGCCTGAGCGATTGAATAGTGGGAAGTCGCAGATCCCCCCAGCCCTCTCGCTCCCCGTCTTCAATCGAAGCTCGCATCGACGAAGTAGAGAATCCCCCAAATTCGTGGACCTTCACTCTGCCCCAGTATACAGTCTCGGGGTAATCCCATCCCAGTTTCTCATACAGCAGTGTCTGCTTCCTAGTACTGTCCATCAGATCCTTGCCTCGCACGATGTGAGTGACTCCTTGCGCGTGGTCCTCCACGGCACTTTGGAAATCCAGAAGAGGCCAGACCCGGTATGTTTCACCCACCATTGGATGAGGCGTTTGCTGTATCCTCAGAGCAGGCCAGTCCCTCAGGGCCGGGTTCGGTAGCGACATATCTGTCCTGACTCTAACTACTGCTTCACCCTCACCGAATGTCCCATCGTTCATTGATTCCCAATCTACTAGGTTAGAAGATGCATCCTTAGAGCGACAGGGGCAATTCTCCTTCGATTCCCTGTATACTCTGAATTCATCCGCAGGACATCTACAGACATAGCAATGCCCTTGTGATATCAGACTCTGTGCATGCTCAAGATATACGGGCATCCTATCGCTCGCCCTGAGGATGATATCTGCTGGTCTGCCAGCAAGCCACTCGTACTCATCCTCTATCCATTGGTAAGCAGAGGGAAGAGGAGGTTTGACTCTAGTGTCGGTATCATCGAAACGCAAAACGACTTTCCCTTCGTACATCTTTGCGTACTCGGAGTTGATTACCACTCCTCGAGAGTGACCTAGAGATAGAGGGCCGTTCGGATTAGGTGCGAATCTGAGGACTACCGCCGAGGTATCTCCGGGCAATTCCTTCAACCCCTCCACCTTTCGATGCTTCTCCCTTTCGAGAGCATCCGGGGCAGACCGTTCAAGTTCAGCCCTGACTGCATCTAACCCATCCGCTTGAGCTAGAGCGTTTGCGGCAGAGACCTCGTTTGCGACAATCCCCATCAATCGTTTGGCCTCGGGCCTGAGATCTGCCCTCTCTGACAACAGTCTACCTAACACACTGCCAGCCTGTCCAGCCCCGTGGTATTCCAAAGCGTTCTGAAGAGCGAACTTTCGTACTGCGGCTACCACATCGGCACTCCAGCCATCACTTTCGGCCATGATAACAGGTCCGACCGCGTAAGTGCAGCATTTCACGCTTCGCTCGCTCACCAGTCGTCAAGCATCGTTTGTCGAACGGCCACATCGTCCTCGGACCTAGTGGGCACCGGAGTGCCGTGAGCCTCAGACCACAAGTCAGAGACAGTTGACCAGCTCCATCGCAAGTGCTTGTGAGGAAGCTCTCCTGAGACCAGTCTCCTCACGGCCTCTCTGGTGACTGCATCAGAGGGATAGCCAGAGCCAATTGGGTATCCCAATTCATCCGCTATCTGAGAAATCGCAGCATCTCTGTTGACCTTGGCCAAGATGCTAGCAGCACCCACGACGGGATTAATCGAATCCATAGCATGCCTAGAATCAATTTCCCAATTCGCCCATTTGGACCCCAATCTCGCTACTATCCTGTTTGAGAATCTCGCCTCATCAACATCGCACGAATCAACCATCATCATTCCGCTTGGAACACTCGCAGAACTAGCTTCGATGGCTTCGCTGAACAATTCTACTTCTAGACTGTTAAGATCGGAGTAAAGACTGTTCGAGTCAATTCTCGAGGGCTGGCATACTGCCATACCGATGCCCCAGTCCCTGGACTCTGCCTCCTCACGAATATTCTGTGCAATTTTTTCTCGGTTCTTCGCAGACAATGCCTTTGAGTCTCTTGCACCAATGTCTCGTAAAGCACTGCAGTCGGATTCTGGCACACACAGAGCACAGACAACCAAGGGTCCGATGACCGGCCCCCTCCCAGCCTCGTCCACTCCAATTACTGGACGACTCATATCTCTAGGTCGTAGTCGCTCGGGCTATCATCATCTCTGCGTTTCTTGGGTACGACCCTGCGAGTCTCAGCCCCGGCCGGGTCAAGCATTACGTTGCTAGGATGAGGCAACTCTCCTTCGCTCATCTGATCTGCCATCTCGATTGCAGAGTCCAGTGCCTCATCGGTCTGGAATTTATCGAGAACCTCGCTGGCCTGCCCTACCACCTCTTCGCTCGGACCTTGTTTTGACTTCTCAGCAAGCCCTCCTGACTTCTCCAAGAATTTAGCGGCAAACTCCCTTGAGGAGATTTTGGGACTGTCGATTAGTTCAGGAGCATGCCCGCCGCCCTCATCGAATTTCGACATCCACTCCTCAGAACTCTCCGTAGTATTCTCGTCTACTTGCTTGCTTGAAGGCATAGTCTCATTTCTCCTTCTCAGTGCCAGCACAACTCCGATGCTTCCAATAAACACGACAATCGAAATCAGTATGGTTTCGTGCCAAACCTCAAGCCAATTAATCACAGATTGCTTGAACGAGGTGCGGCAGCAGGGCGCTGGTTGTACCTCTGGACCTTCAAGCAGAACCGAGTCCGATTCAGTAAAAACAATCGACGGATCCCTAATCGATCTAACTTCGACGGTAAGAATTAATTCGGAATCAACAGGAGACTCGCTCGGGACGGTAATCCAAGCCACAAACTCCACAGTTCCACCCGGGGGGATATCCATCAACTCGAATGAGCGAGGATTCATGGGTCCTGTATCGCTCGATGCTCCCTCAGGAACAATCAAGCCGAATTCGGTGACTAGATTAGAGTCCACGCTCACCACTAGCCCATCGTCCTCGTTGCCCAAGTTGGTAAGCATCCATGAAGATGTGAGATTATTACCTGTAGTCAGTTCTGAGGACACAATCTTCGCATCCCATGAGTACAACTCGCCAACTGTGATGTCCAGAGGAAGTTCGTCCGGCATCCACTCCCCAGTCCATAATTGGATAGAGAATTCAGCAATCAAGTCAGCATCCGTTGACTCAGAAACTGTGAATGAAATTACAACTCCACTCATTGACTGGCCCGGGCCAAGTGAAACTGTACTCTGGCCAATATCAACAGAGAGCCATTGAGGTACGCCCACGGATCTCAACTCGAAAGTAGACGACACATCTCCAGTGTTCTCAATTCTAAGATAACCAAAACATGTCTCTCCGGGTCTTGGGTCCTCTGTGCAACCATCGTCCTCCAGAGCTATGGATCCTCCAGTACGAGGTACTAGGCTCACTCTATGATTGGCAGTCGAAGAGTCTTCGATTACAGCCGGATCCCATACTATAATCTCGAAGTTCAGACTGCCAGGATAACGCTCTGGGGCTTGTACCTGCAATTGGGCTGTAACCTGCCCCCCAGGGAGAACAGAGTCCAATTCAGACTGACTAAGCACAATAGCCGCCCACCCGTCATGTGATATCGAGAGCCCGGCTTCACCCACTCTGGAGCCGTTCTCATCAGTCGCGGCAATCTCGATGAGGATATCACGTACTGAATTCCCGAGATTCCTGACATCAACACTGATTCCAATCACATCTCCGGGCGATACTGATGCGTTTCCACCTCCTGATACTATTTCCACCTCGTAGTGGAAACCGTAGCGAAGCGAGAAGTTGAACCAGTCTTGAGATCCGTCGGGTGTTTCAAGATACATGCTGAACTGGTGCAGAGAGTTAGCCAATGGAAGACCATCGACGACTTCTGGCGACATTACAGAGAACTGCACCCATTGAGGAATATCTGAGGGTGCGGTGAATGAGTACCCATTCGATGGCGACTCACTGTAATTCCAGTAAATCGCCCATCCCGAGGGGCCAGAGATGGAAACAATCGCTGAATCGTCCACCTCGGCGTGATTGGTGAAATTGAAGTTCAGTCCTATCATTGAATTCGGATTGATATCAAACACCGAACCAGATTCAGGTCCGAACCTAACCTCTGACCTCTCTACCTGCCAAGGATAGGTATAGTTAGGCGTCTCGTTGAACACTGTTGCTGCTGCCGCCTGCTGCAACTCGAGCGCCCTTTCAGGTGAGATTTGACTGGGGGCATCCGTGCCGACCGAAGACTCTCCGGTGATTGTAGAGTGCATCACACATGCTGCGAGATAGGTTCCGTCTATCGATGGGTGAGAACCATCGCTAGAGTATAGCGCGGAGAACGAAGTCCAACCATCGGTGGCATTCTGTCCCGAGTCTTCCACCGCCTCATGTATATGCATGAATGCGAGTCCCACTGGTGCGATGTATGTGGGCCGGTCCGCTGTAGTGATGTTCTCATTGTACATCTCATAACCACGAGATACACTCTCTTGCATACTGGTGTAATCGGGGTGCAGCCAATCGCCTTCCATCCGACCCCAAGTCATGAACAGGATGGTTTCTCCGCCTTCGGAACGGATTCTTCGATCGAGATAAATCAGTCCTTCCAGACTATCTTGCCAGTATTCTGTGTCGATGGACAGCCCCGGGACCTGTGACTGGTCTTGTAGAATCACGTAATCGTACCGTTGTTGCAGACTAGTGTTCCATGAGTGTCCTGGAGTTTTCGCCCTCTCTGCGTGCTCGCTGAGTTTCAGGCCCCCACTAGTGAGAGAAGTTACTTGCGCATCCTCGCCCGAATCGGTCAGTATGCTGTCAAGTCTGACAGATAGGGAATTGCTCGATGTGTATGAATTACCCATCATCAGAATGTCGAGGGAACTGTCCTTCGCGTCTGCGCTGGATACAGTTGGCGGATTGATGAGATTAGAAGTAGAAAATAGGGGTAGAATCAGAATCATAATGAGAATCGAGGTCACGATTCTACTGCCCATACTACCATCGACAATCTAGAAAGATATCATTTCTGCCCCGTTTCGTTAAGTTTCTCACGAAGTATTGATGGTATGAGGCGTCGCTGGCCAGCCATGGCATCGAAGTGGCCCTTCACCAAGAAACCGGCCGAACCACGGCAAGTCACTAATGTCGATAAGCGAAAAATCGTCGAATACGAACGCAAGCCAGACGACTCTTCCAAACAGAAGATGAAAGACCGGAGTCACTTGGAGAGCGATTCGTTCAAGCAAGCTATGGATTTGCTCGGAAACGACTGAAGAAGTCAAAGAATTGGGTCGGGAGCGATTCGACTCAGCACTTCCACATCAAACTCTCCTGCATTGACCGGAGAACGCAGTCCGAATTTGTTGAGGACCTCTGGAGAGATTTCTCCGAATGATCCAACCTCGACCCCATCAAACATGACCACAGCTCCTCTTCCATTAATCCACGGGCCTCCAACTGCCTCCACGAGCGAGACCTCATCGATCCCAATCCCTAGATCCCTCAGTAGTGCCTGAGCCACACCCTTAGACGATGCAAATCCGCCCCCGACCTCGGCACAAGCCCAAGCAACTCTTGATTGATTCTTGGCACCTCTTACTACATCGCTGAGTTCGTAGACCCTCTGAGGCAACTCGTGGTGCCTGTTTGAGGATAGCAACACTAGCAGCGAGGGAAGTATACTTTGCCGGAGTATGGTATGCTCGACTGAGATTGGATTGGATATCCTAGCTACCTCTGCGACAGGCTCCCATCGGACTCTATCGAACTGGTCCTTCTCATTCGATAGTGTCAGACCCTGAGTCTCTTGTATCCTCAGAGAGCGAAGACTAGACCTGATGCGCCTATGTAGATGCGAAGAAACTAGTGGAATGGCATCCAGATGGACCTCCGAGAGCTTCTCAGGCAGGTTGTGATAGCCAAACCCTATCGCAATGTCCTCTACGATGTCGACTGGGTGCATGATGTCACTCCTCCATCGAGGCATCTCGACGATGTGCTCCTTCTCTCCGATTACGCAATCAGCCCACTTTTCAGGCTTATTCGAGCCATCGGTGACCGTTCTAGATTCAACTAACGAGCCACCCATCCTGTGAAGGGCTGCTCCAATTTCCTGTTGGCTCAATCCGACTCCCAGAATCTTACCAATCAACCTCTCCGGCACTCGGTGCTTGACCGAGTCTCCGCGAGGAGTATGCATCTCTTCGCCCGTGTGACTCGTCACCTTGACACTCTCGACTTTGCCACCCCTCTCATGTAGCGACAGACATACGAGCATCAGGCAAGCCTCACATGCCCTCGAATCCCATCCGGTAACATCGATCAGAAAGTCTCTGGTCGAGTGGGAGACCGTGGTGTGATCGCCGTTGATTATCGGTGGGAATGAGAGAATGTCGTCATTCGCATCCAATATCACAGGATATGAGTCGAGATTGTCCATCAGATGAGCGTACTCTACACCCTTGGGGTGCACTTCAAGAATCTCCTTTATGCTCATTCTTTCTTCCATCATCAGAGGTACGAACGAGTAAGACTCAGGCACCGTCAGGACTCTGAACGGACCTGTCACAGAAGACAGGTCATGAACCCCAATCGAAGCTAATGCGCGCTTCCTACCAAGAGTCAGATGAAGTTTCTCCTGATGGTCCATCAGCGACTGGATGAAAGCCTCGATTCCATCCTCATCATCACCGGTATCGACTCCTCTGACAACGGCTGCCAGTACTACTGGTCTGACCTTGCCCAGAGTGGAATCGACGACCATCTCAAGACCGCTGGGCTCTATCGAAATCGAGGGATCCAATATCTGGCCGTCGAAGAAACTCCTAGCAGCCCGCGCAAGAGATTCGTGACTTAGCAGGTCAGGTCGATCTGGAAATACCTCGACTTCCACTACGTCCACATCGTTGCCCTCGACAGGACATCCAATCTCTGGCAGCCAATCAGACCAGGACTCAGGCGAGTGTCCACACCCATTGATCTTCTGGATGTACTCAAGCAGAGAATGCTGCAAGTTCAGAGTCGGCATGCGAACATCAGTTTCCTAACCACATGGGCAGCGGCCTATCATAGCCGATTAGCCTCAGTCCACTGATTGAAGCAGTATCGTAGTCGAGAGCCCTGAGGTTCCTGCGATTCAACTTCTCTAGACCATCGATTCCAAGGCCTATCATCCAACCTCTAATTGTGGATTGCAACCATTGCAAACTCTCCTCAAGTCCACTCGCAGGAGGAGGGGCTACCAGAACAGAGCATCCAGCAGCCACGGAAATGAGTAGGTCCTCTGCTCCAGGAGCCTCATCCATCTCTATTAGCAGGTGTCGACCCTGTCCAGTCAGATTCATCGCCCTTGCTGCAAGTCCTATCCGAGGTAGTGCAGCAGCAGCTCTACTGCCACCGGGGGCGGCCGCATCAACCACAGCACCGTCAAGATCGAGATCGATGACCAATCTGAACAGATGGTCAACGCGGTCGACTCCGTCACGCAGCAATATCAGACTGTCCTCGCTCATCTTGCTAGACAGTGAGACTAGAATGGCCTCAATCTCAGCATCATCCATAGTAGGAATTCCATCTAGGTCGAGAACTATGCCGGCGCATCTGCTGAGATAAGCCGAGCATTCAACGAGATTCGCCTCGTCAATATGCAGTAAGTCGCAAGCCCTCGGAGATCGTCTGACGAGTGCAGGTTGCTCTGAGGCGACCCCATCCTGCCAGGATTCAGCCGTCTCGGCCTCGATTAGCCACGGAATTGGGAAAAGCAAACCTCCCTCTTCACTGCCGACGGGCATCAGTAGTGTAAGGGGATCGAGCGAGGTGTGAACAGGCAACCTCTCCGAGGAAGAAGGAATCAGCGCTATACTTTCGAAACCCTCTGCGACCGAAGGCTCAGGGAGTTCGACTGAAGTAGCCGGAAAACTTCCTGAGGGAACTAGCACTAAGGCATCCTCTTCGATAGACAGTCCCATTGGCTCAATGTGATTGGATATCTCTGAGAGCTCCTCAGGCTCTATCCCGCGCATTGCAGTACCTTCGCCAGGAGGGGGGCAACTGCCGGCGATGACTATACTTCCTCCTGACATCCCTTGACCGGGCTCGGTCCCCACCGAGCCGAGTATCACTATAGTGCCTCCAGACATACCTGATCCGACACCCTTTCCAGCGTGCCCTCGCACAATGAGAGTCCCACCAGACATTCCTGCACCGGCATCATCCCCTACAGACCCCTGCACGATAATGACGCCACCGCTCATATTGTGGGCGACTCTTTCCGCAGCGTCCTTCTCTACTACGATGCGCCCATCACGCTGAAAGGCCCCGAGCATGGAATCTGCCGAACCCTGCAGGGTGAATGTGCCACCGTTGTTCATGGCCCCAGCGCATTGCCCCAAATCTCCCAATAGAAGCACCCTAGAATCCGCTGGAAGATGACTCGCTGCACCTATCTCGCCACTCTTGGGCTTTTCATCTCCACCTCTGCCCCAGCCGATTCTGATTAGCAGATCCCTCTCGAGAGCCTCATCTAGCATCCCGTCCAAATCGCGTGCGAGTTTCATGCTCTTCACGGTTACCTCGCGCATGCTCCTCCTTAGCGGACACTATACTACCCGTCTTGACTCTGACGGGCAAGACGCCCAGCAACTCAGGCTTAGACGCCATATTCGGATTCTCGGAGCAAGGGTATGTTGATAGAGGTCAGTCAATGGCGTCGGAGTGCCTGAGGGGGCGAATGGGGCGCTGTTTTGATCCGAGTGGCGATAAATGGGTTCGGAACAATCGGCAAGAGAGTCGCCGATGCAGTAGACGCACAGGACGACATGGTAGTGGCCGGAGTCACCAAGACTGGCCCTAGCTTCGGATGCGACTTAGCAGTCCGCAAGGGTTTCCCACTATACTGTACTAACGATGACCCGGACCGGATTGCAGCCTTCGCAGAAGGTGGCTATGAATGCCAAGGCGGACTGTCAGATTTGCTCGCATCATCAGATGTTGTCGTAGATTGCGCCCCCGGCAAGAGAGGAGCTGAAAATCTCTCAAAGTACAAAGCAGCAGGAATCAAGCACATTTTCCAAGGTGGGGAGAAGCACGATTTGACCGGTTTGTCCTATACCTCGTGCGCCAATCACGAGGCTAATCTGGATGCAGATGGAACTCGAGTTGTCTCGTGCAATACGACCGGGCTTTCACGCACCTTGGTCCCCCTCTTCGAGGCGTGTGGATCTCTCAAGGTCGAATGCACGATGATTAGGCGCGCAGCCGACCCCGGGGACTCAAGCAAGGGACCCATCAACGCAATCAAGCCCGTTCTCAAAGTCCCAAGTCACCACGGCCCCGATCTGATGACTGTCAAGCCCGAGATAGAGATTAACTCTCTAGCTGTAGCAGTCCCGACCACCATCATGCATGTTCACGCGATTATCGCTGATTTGCCAAGCGGTCACGGCATGACTACAGAGTCAATCTTGGAACTCTGGGGAGGAACCCCAAGAGTCTTGTTGATGAGTGGGTCGGGCGACCGCCTGTCCACCACGGCCGAGGTCATGGAGATGGCTAGAGACATCGGCAGGAAGTGGGGCGATTTGCATGAGGTATTCGTCTGGGAGGATGGCGTCAGCCTAATCGGGGACAGACTGTACTACTTCCAAGCCATCCATCAGGAAAGCGACGTAATCCCCGAGAACATAGATTGCATTCGTGCTCTGATTGGCTCAGAATCAGATTGGAGAACATCAGTTAGCAGAACCGACGATGCGATTTCTAGGTACTATGGGATGTAATCCCATAGCGATGCGTCGACCATACATTCAGCATCAATGGTCAAAAAGCCCCCTTAGACTCGCCGAAACATGAATGGGTCACGCTGGGTGCTAGTAATCCTGCCCATTCTATTGCTTTCAACAGGAGGAACCGTCCTGACCGAGCCACTGAAATTAGAGGCTCAGTCAGTTGATTATGGAGTACAATCCCATTCCCATCCGGAATGGACTCGGGCCAGTCCAACAGAGTCTATATTTGAGATTCGTACCATCACTGGGCTGCTACAATCACCTTTCGGGCCGTTTGACCCCCTAGTTGACCCTGTGCCCCTAGGTCCAGAGAATCTGTATGACCCATTCGCTCTTGAGCGCACTGGGTTGCTGTTGGTCCAGTCATCAAGTTCCGATATGACTGCCATGTTGAGCTTGCTAGAGGAGTCCGGAATGGAAGTATTAGATTTCATTCCCGAGTACTCAGTCATTGCCCGGTTGGATTCTGAAAACCATAATCAAGTCGTAGAGGAACTGTCTTCGGATGATTCAATCAGATGGGCTGGAGAGTTACCAATTGCTTGGAGAGTCTCACCATATTTGTCTACAATTGCAGGTCTACAGGGACTTAGGGTGGATTTGGACATCACTCCTACCCCAGACCTAGGCAAGGATGATTTACAATCTCTATCTGAGGACATGGAACTTATCTCCCATAGTTCAGTTGAACGTGCAATCTGCGACTCTCATCTCTGCCAGCCAAAGAACGTCGACTCTGCGTGGATTCCAATCCTGGCCATGGATGGCAGGATTCTCAGGATTGACCCAGCAGCCCAGTACTCGGTGCATAACTCGAATGCCAGCGTTATCGGCGGCATACAAGACGCCCGAACAACTTCAGGACTAGCCCTGAACGGATCGGGAGAAGTCCTCGCAATCTCGGATACCGGTTTGGATGATGACCATGGCGACTTCGGGAACCGAATCCGTGCAATATACGATGAGTTCGGTCCCGATAACTCGCACGCCGACTCGAACAGCGGCCACGGGACTCACGTTTCGGCGACTCTGTTAGGTGACGGTTCAGGAGACTCCGATTCGGAGGGCATGGTACCTGGGGCGACCTTCCATTTCTATCAACTAGAAGCCGACTCATCAGGGGTCCTTGCTCGCTGGGGCTCTCTGTATGAGATGTTCAGCCATTCGTGGAATAATAATGCTAGGATTCAGACCAACAGTTGGGGCAACCTGAATCTGGCTGGTGATTACAGTTCTGACTCGAGATCCGCAGACTCATTCGTATCCGACTATCCTCGCTTCCTAGTGCTATTCTCTGCTGGCGACCTAGGGTCGGGCGGAGTCACCCCCCCAGGTACTGCCAAGAACGTGCTGACCGTGGGGGCATCCACTACTGGTTCTTTTGACAGCACTCCAGAGGGAGTTGTGGCGGGCTTTTCATCAAAAGGAGTAACTAGCGACGGGCGAATCAAGCCAGACATTGTTGCTCCTGGAGTGGCAATATGCTCGGCTCGTGCCCAAGAAGCCGTATTGGCTGAGGGCGAATCGTGCTCGAGCTCTACTCATGTTGACGGACAGACACCATTGTACATGACACTAAACGGCTCTTCTATGGCTACGCCAGTTGCGGCCGGGGCAGCGACAATGGTCAGACAGTATCTGCGTGTAGAGAAATCGATCAGTGAGCCCAGATCAGATTTGATTAGAGCCCTAATCATTAACGGAGCAGATGACCTAGGCGCAAGTGACATCCCTAATCCATCAGAGGGCTGGGGCCAATTGAATCTCGACAACACTCTGTTCCCGACTAGTTCTGGCCAGGATCTGAATTTGATTTACGATTATTCAAGAGAGCTGCTGCCAGGCCATTCATTCGTCTACACATTCGACGTCGATGGGAACTACGGCCTAGATGTAACCGTCGTGTGGAACGACCCTGAAGGCTCCGCTGTGGCCAATCAAAGTGCCTCTCGCCTAGTGAACGATTTAGATCTCAGAGCCGTATCTCCTGACGGCACGACTTACTTCGGTAACCATTTCGCATCTGGTTTCAGCACCCCGGGCGGTTCTGGGGACCGCTTGAACAACGTTGAGAGGATCCGACTCCCGGCAGGTTCTCAATCAGGTACTTGGTCGATTATCGTAGGTCATGCAGGGGGTTCTATACAGGACTTCGCTATGGTATTCTCTGGCCTAGGCAATGAGATTAGTCATCCCGACCTCTCAGTCTTTGCAGGCTCATTGTCGACTTCGATTGACAACCCTCTGCAAGGAGATACCATACTAATCGAAGCCGCATGGAAGAATCAGGCAGCAGCAGCTACTGGAACCTATTCGATAGAAGTCGAGGATTTGACATCGGGCTCAATCATCCACACTTCCTCAAGAGCATCATTGGGGGGTGGATTACTGGATTCTGTCTCTTTCCCCCACTCATTTTCTACCACTGGGACACACCAGTTAGAACTCAGGCTAGACTCAACTTCTGTAGTTCAAGAGTTGAACGACGAGTCCTCAGGTTCCGACAACAATCGATACCATATTGAGGTAAATGTCTCTCAAATCGGAGTCAGGCTTACTCCATTAATGGAGGATGGCAGCCTACCTACAAACCCCGCTCAATTGAGCCAAGCGATGACCAGAACACTCGATCCAAGAGATTCCAGTTGGCTCCATTTCGAATTAGAAATGAGGAACGAGGGAACATCAGAGATTTCAGTCGGCCTAAGTATATCTCCCGTTCAACTACTCGGCGATGATGGGATACTGTACCCTCCACAGGATGAATGGTGGAAACTACTCAATGAGACCGGCCCTTGGACACTCGCCCCCTACGGTCAACCCGGGGATCGAACTGTTGTGACGTTGAATCTGTCAGATATGGACACTGACCTCAGTAGCGGATCTGAAGCCGTATATGCTCTCCCTGGGACCTTCGTTTCCGATTTGACCCTGTATGACAAAAACGCCCCTACCGTATCGCACAGCATCAGGCTGAGCGCAGTGGTTCAGCGCGTAGAAGGCCTGTATACGATAGTAGCCGGAACTGAGGATCTTAGCGCCGAACCTGGTGACACGGCAGTGTTCACTTTGTCGATAAAGAACACAGGTAACGGACCAACTCAATACTCAATCTCCTGTGAGACCGAGGACAGGTGGATGATAACTATCGGAGACAGCGAGTCATCACAGGTCACTCTGGACCCGCTAAGCAGACTCCAGTTCCTTCCGATGCCTATCAGAATTAGAGTTCCAGATGCCATCAATGGATTCCCTCCTGCCGGCTTCACTCAGAATCTAGAATGCATCACCTCCTCGACCAGCGACCCGTCTCTACAAACCTTGGAGGGGGCTACTTTGCATGTTTTGGAGAGCCGCGACTTCTCGGCACAGATTTTCGATTCAGATGGTAATCCTCTAAACTCGCAAGGATTGGACGAACCAAGAGCTGTAATCAACGATGACTTTGTGAGCACAGACTTGGTCGTGAAAAATCAGGGTAACGTCCCCCTAGATTTCACAGTGGAAGCCTTCTCTTCTCTGAACTCATG
>MDTD01138326.1_pt1 | contig 24404 bp, 17 predicted proteins | sample 811221 | NCBI WGS metagenome assembly MDTD01 (sample SAMN05326646, study PRJNA326480) | marine metagenome | isolation source: seawater | place: Pacific Ocean: South West | collected 2011 | reverse complement strand
TAATAATGGGGAACACAACCATCAGGTGAATATGATGTCCAATTGTCTGGATTATCTCCACAATAAAATCCCCCTTCTTCAATGCATGACTCACATAAATCTTCAACAGGACATTGAGTTTGTGAAGATACCGTGATTGTAGAAATAATGAGAAATAATATTAAATTCAATATGTCTTTCATGATGGAAGGTGTTTGTTAATCCTAGACTAAACACGTTGTAGCAAGAAATGGTTGCTTTGACTTATAAAACGATACATCTCTGATTTATGAATATACACTAGAGATCCTCTAAAAAATTTATGTATTTATAAATTATTTACGAATGATAAATCTCTTAGTGAAATGATCTAGTCCTACAATATGGATTGAGTAGCAACCATTATTAATGTTATTTAAATCAACCATTTGCATGTTTGAAATAATCTGATTTGAAACTAACCTGCCATAAGAGTCAAAAATCATTGCTTCCCAGTTTCTTTCAGGAAGGCCTTTAATAGTTAAGTTATCTCTAGCTGGCACAGGGTATAACGAAATGTCGATCTCACTATTGATTGATTCAATAGATAATATTTCATCTTGGCCTTCGCCATCATAATCGTCTTCATCATTATTGTCATCTCCCCAGTCATCCCAATCTCCATCCCAATCATCTTCCCAGTCGTCCCAGTCTCCGTCAGTGCTATCAGACCAATCGTCCCAATCATCTCCCCAATCACCCCAGTCTCCATCAGTGCTATCAGACCAATCATCCCAATCATCTTCCCAATCTCCCCAGTCTCCATCAGTGCTGTCAGACCAATCATCCCAGTCATCTTCCCAGTCGTCCCAGCCTCCGTCAGTACTATCAGACCAATCGTCCCAATCATCTCCCCAATCACCCCAATCTCCATCAGTGCTATCAGACCAGTCTTCCCAATCTCCGTCCCAGTCATCTTCCCAGTCATCGCCCCAATCATCACCGTCATCTAGATCTTCAAACATTAAATCAATTAGAGATACTGTTTGGCATGTAAAAATTGGGTCTGGACAATCATCGCTAGAGAATTCGATACATAAAGTGTTAACTGCTAAAATATCTGTAGCAAAAATTTCAAATACTCCTTCTAATCCATCAACAAGTTCATTATTAATTGTAAAGTTTGTCTCAGCTCCTTCTGGTAAATCAACAACGTCTGAGTTTATACTTGAGTAGAATAAATCCCACACCATTTCTTCTGAACAATCTAATTGAGCAAATAGTGCAAATTGTGTGGCTAATACTGTAAGCAGAATAGAAATGTATTTTTTCATTTTTAAGGAAATGTGATTAGACTTTGATAGAACTTTCAAAAACATATTTTGGTTGCATCATATAAATCGATCGTCTATATCCATGATTTCTCCTGAAACCGGGCAAGTACGCAAGTCTTTGTTTGAGTAGAATTTTTTAAATACCGGGAGAAAATCTTTTTCAATATCTGTTAAATGAAAATACTCTTCAAAAAGAAGGATATTTTCTGTTTCTGAATACCATAAAAGACCATCTTGATGATGGGGCTCTCTCTTTTTTTCAATTACAAGACCTATAGAATGTTTAGAGCGAACAGGTGAGTGAGGAATCTTTGCCGGTAATAAAAACATCTCCCCTTCATTTATAGGAATTTCTACCATTTTACCATCTTGTTGGGTTTTTAAGATAATATCACCCTCAATTTGATAAAAAAGCTCTTCAGTTTCGTTGTAATGGTAATCCTTTCTTGCGTTTGGCCCCGCAACAATCATCACTATATAATCTCCACTATCAACGTAAAGATTTTTATTTCCAACTGGTGGTTTTAGAAGCTCTCGATTCTCCTCAATCCACTTAGTTAGATTAAATGGTTTTTGAATTGGCATGTAGCAATTTACGTCTAATTTCTATTTGTAAGGTAACCTTTTGGAACGCTAACTAACCATACGCCAGTGAAAATTGCAATTGCACATCCAAAAGTTTGGAGGTTGATCTCTCCAAAGGCAAAAACCACAGACAACAAGGTCACGATAATTGGTTGAAGGTAAATGTATATGCTAACAACCGTTGGCTCGACCGATCCAAGAGCATATATATTTAGCAGATAAGCGAGGAATGTTGTTCCAATTACGACGTATAAAACACCTTGCCAATCGTTTGAGCTAAAATCAGACCAGGAAATTTCAAGTACTTCGCCTAAACCAAAAGGAATAGCAAATATTGCCCCAAAAAGAAAGACCCAAGATATTACTGTGAGTGGCCTGTACTTGTTCATAAGAGGCTTTACGATTACCAAATAAATGCCATATGAAAGTGCATTGATTAATATAAGGATGTCGCCTTTAAGACTTGAACCATTTGCAGTGTTTGATTCAGTTGTGTTCAAAAGCAATATAGCAGCACCTATTCCTCCTAATGCTATTCCGAGCAACTTTCGGGTTGTAATTGATGATCCTAAAATTGCCGCAGATGCTATTAAGACGAAAATGGGATTAATGGTCATAATCAATGAAGCGTGTACTGGGCTTGTAATTGATAGTCCATTGAAAAAGCAAAGTTGATTAATCGTAACTCCTGTTAAACCACACATAACTAGTCTGAAAAAATCTGATTTTTCTATCTTCTCAAAACCAGATAATACACCAACTAGTCCAAACAATAATCCGCCGCCAATTATTCTAAGAGTTATAAATCCTGAGGGGCCAATTTTGTTTGGCATTAAACCCTTTGCAATAAAATAGTTTAAAGCGTAAATAACACCTACAGTAAATAGGGCAAGGTGAGCATATTTAGCTGACTTAACCAAGAAGTTGCCTCGCTCTTTCAACTTCAACTTTTCTAGAGCCTACTGTTACAGCACTTTCAAAAAGGAAAACTGGCCTTTTTAAAAAAGTATATTCTGCTAATATGAGAGCTCTGTAATCTTGTTCTGAAAGACTTTTATTAGCTAGCCCCATGCTTCTATATTTAATTGCTCTTCTAGAAAATAGAGCTTCATATGACCCTGCTCTTTTCTTCATCTCATCCAAATCCTCCTCGCTAACTCCCTCTTCTTTAATATTTGTGATTGTGCATCCCTTAGATAGTGGCTTTAGGTCGTCAAAAATTCTTTGACACGTTTTACAAGTTGGTAGTGTAAATGCTTTTTTCATCTTTCCATTAAGGCTATTAGATTAGACAATCCTTCTGACCAATCATTTTCGTTATCGATTACAATATCACACTTTTGCTTCCAGGGTTCAATGTGCTTAATGTCTGCTGGTCGTACGTGATTGTTCCACTGATATTCAACTTCGTTGGGGCTATATCCTCTTACCGTTTCGTCTCTGTACTTTCTCCTCTCTAGCCTTGTTGAAGGCTCCGCATCAATGTATGCACTTAGATCAAAAAGGTCACGTACTCTTTTGTCATGCATCACAAAAAGACCCTCAACAATTAACCAATCCGAAGGATCAATTGTAATCAATTCGGACTTCATTGCGTTACGGTTGTAAGTATATGTATCGAGAGAAACACTTTCCCCACTCTTCAACTTTTTTAAGTCTCTAAGGAGATCTTGATGGTTGATCGCTTGGGGAACATCGTAGTTTGTCTCACCGTTTTCATCAATAGGAAGCTCTTCTCTTGGACGATAGTAATCATCCAAAGAAAGTATAGAAGCTCTTTCTGAGAAATGCTCTAATAAGCCCTTTAATACCGTGGACTTACCTGACCCACTACCGCCAGTAAGAGCAACTATCCTCATAGTTGATCAGCAAATGTTCTATCGTTTGAGAGGCGAGGGATTTTGTTTTGGCCTCCTAACTTACCCATGGAAGACATAGCCTTTACAAATGAATTTTTCTTTACAGCATTTACCACAGCAGTTTGAATCACCTTACCCTTAATAAGGTCTGTGTAGTACGTATTTCTGTCTTGCAATGCTTGGCATAAATCTGAGGCAAAGTCTTTACTTGATTTGGGCTTAGTCTCAAATTCAATAAACCACTCATGATATGGAAGACCCTTCTTTGGTGCAGCCTCAGGTGCCAGATGGAAGTCCCTAACTACCACACCATGCTTCTCACAAGCTTCAGCTATTGAAGCCTCAACTTCTTCGGCTATTACATGTTCTCCAAAAGTAGAAATAAAATGTTTTGTCCTGCCAGTTACAACAACTCTGTATGGATCGTCGCTTACAAATTTTACCGTGTCGCCTATCGCATATCCATATAAACCTGCCTTCGTTGTAATTACAACTGCGTAGTTTACTCCAAGTTCTACTTGATCAATAGTTAATCTCGGCGCTTCGTCTTCACCAAATTTATCAGCAGGTATGAACTCAAAAAAGATACCATCAGCAATGTTTAATCTCATTCCTTCTACACCTGGCTTATCTTGGTATGCAAGAAACCCTTCCGATGCTGGGTAAAGTTCAACTCTATCAATATCAAATCCTAAAAGCTGTTTGAACCTTTCTGCATAAGGTGTATATGATGTTCCTCCGTGAACGAATAAACTTAAGTTGGGGAATACATCTTGAACAGTCTCTGCTTTTGTATGTTTTAGAAGGTACTCGAAATACATCTGAACCCAGGTTGGGATGCCGCTTATTAGTCTTAAATCCTGATCAGCCGTTTCCTTAACTATTTCTTTGATTTTCTTTTCCCAATCTTCAATGCTATTTGCCTCCATTGACGGAAGTCTATTTCTTTGAAGATAGCTAGGCACGTGATGAGCTACTATTCCAGAAAGCCTTCCTAATTTAATACCACCATCTGTTTCTTCTAGGACAGGGCTACCCTGTAAGAACATCATTTTTCCACTCACAAAATCTGCGTTTCCTGAGCCGGCTATTTGGCCTAGTAGCGCATTTCTTGCACTGTTTAAATGATTTGGCAAACTGTCCTCTGTAATAGGAATATACTTTGTTCCAGAAGTTGTGCCACTTGTCTTACAAAAGTATATGGGCTTTCCTGGCCACAGAACATCATTATCTCCTTGAACTGCCTTATCAATATACCCTTTTAGGCCTTCATAATCTCGAACAGGCACATGTTTTTGAAATGATTCCAAACTCATGCCTTCTCTCAAATTATGGTCTTTACCAAATGCTGTTTTTTCAGCCGATTTAAGGATTTCGTTAAGTTGTTTTATTTGCGCTACTCCGGGCTGAGCAGTACGCATTCTAAGTTCAACCATTGCTGCTCTAGCGAATGGTTTGCTGAGTGATGCTTTGAGTCCCATGATGCGAAAGTAAGAAAAATAAAAAAAAGGCACCTCCTTAGAGGTGCCTTTATTGATAATCAATGATTTAACTAATTATTTTATCGTCATTTTCTTTGTTAGTGAAACTCCATCTGCAGTTAAAGTGTAAGTGTACATCCCCACTGAAAGATCTTCGATATCAAAAACAATATTATGAATACCAGCAGACATAGTGCCCTTATCCATATTAGCAATAATACGTCCTCTCATATCACGGATTTCAAATTGAATGTCACGATTCGTATTTAATTCAAATGAAAATGTAGTAACACTAGTTACAGGATTAGGTGTGTTTTGGAAAAGAGTAACTCCGTTAGAAGAAACAATTTCTTCAACACTTACTGTCCCCTCACAATCACAGTCCTCTTGAATGACATCATCAAAAGTATTTGAATCATTGTCATCACAGCTATCACCCACATAAAAACATTCGCCTGAATCAATTCCTGCATTTGGATCAAAATTACAAGCTTGGTCATCTGTACAACCAACTAATAGACCTTCACAATTACAATTATCTAGTATAACATCATTTTCTGTATCTGGGTCTTGATCATCACAATTATCACCTATAAAGATACAGTTCCCTGAGTCGATAACTGCGTCTTCATCGTAATTACAAGCTTGATCATCTAAACATCCTCTTTCTGCTAAGATTAGTCTAATTGCTGGCGTATATGTCTGAGATACAAACCAAACGTAGTCTCCATCACCAGTTACATTATATTGACCAGTAGAAAAATCTGTATCACTATCAGGTTGAACGTTTACAGTAAGAGCTCCCTCACTTTCATATTCAGAAATTACACCAACGAAATAAACAGCCCCCTGCTCTAAATCAATTGGATCGTCAAACTCAAGGTATTGAGTAGTTCCAGTCCATGAAGGTGAGAAGGAGTAGAATGTGCTTTCGTAATCACTATCTGTAACACCAACTGCTGGGTCATACGTATAAACTCTAGCTTCAAATTCAAGTTCTGCAACTGCTCCCCCTTGGCTAAGTCCTGCGTTATCTCCAAACGACACATTAATACCGTATGCTACTGATCCAGCATTAACCATATGATAGAAACATCCTTGACCTGTTGGATCATAATATCCAGGAACAGCTTCTGATTCTCTTGGGAATACTTCGTCGTCTAAATACGCTTCGTCATCATGACCATATTCATCATCAGTGTATACAATCACTTTGGAACTTACATTGTCATCTGGAGTTGCATCTGCATTTCCCGCATCAATAGTTGCTCTTAGAATGTAGTTGCCTGTCTCAGTTGGTTCCCAATTTGTTGGAATGTATATTGTATCTTGAGAGTTTGCAGGACAATCAACCGCGTTAGCAAAAGAGTACGCAATATCGATAGTTTCAATTACAGTATTTAAAACAGTTTCACCTGTTTCGTCAAGAATATCAACTACGATATCAACATTTTCTTGGTTTTCTGTTCCATTGTTACGGTAAAGTACACCAGCAATTACACCACCATCAGCTGCAGCAATCTTTTGTTCCATTGGTGTAACTCGGTATTCCCAAACATTGAAAATATCTCCATTTGTGAGTTGAACAATCTCTAGATCGTTTGCAATAGGGTTAGATGTAATTACTACATCATCAATCCCCCAGTAGTAGTGGCTGTATGCATTACCAGTTTCTGGAGCTTGAGTGTAAGTAAATCTTATCTGGACTTCTGATTGGTAAGCCGCTACACAACTAATATCAAGTGATGTTGGCAGAGGATTTGCAGATGCTGTGTTTGCAGATTCTATAAAAGATCCATGTGCGTCAAAAGTTATCCAAGTTGTACCACCATCATTTGTTACATCTACATAAATAGGTGCATATGGGAAGCAACAGTATCTAAAGTATTGCTGCCAGTTAAGTATAACAGAACCCGCATTAGAGAAGTCAATTACTGGGCTAATTAGGTTTCCTTCCATATCCTGATAACCATCGGCAATTGGTGTATTGTAATAATCACAATCAAACATCATGAATCCGTTATCTTGAGTTTCAGAGTTTAATTGACCGATGTTGGTAGAAAACTCACCAGCGGGATGATTAGCTCCGGTAGCAGTGCCGTCGAAATACGTTCCCGAACCGTTAGATGCCACATATACCCATGCATTGTTTTCTGCATTGTCTAAAATTGTCCAAGGACCATTTCCATTTGATCCGTCAAAACCGTTTGAAAAGTCCTCAGAAAATAAAACATCACCGCCGCCGCGTTGATTTGCTAATGCTTCCACTCCTGCGAGTTTAGAGCTAATAAGCTCGCCTACGGAAGCGTTAGATAGTGTTTGCTCAAAAGTGTTCTCTTGGCCATCTTTCTGAGCAGAAGCAAAAGCAAAAATGCATAGTGCTCCTAGTGTTAAAGTCAAATGTTTCATCTCTAAAATATTTAGGCTAGCAAATTACGTAAAAAAAAAGGAGGATAACCAATTTGGCTTCCCCCTTTTAAAAGATTTGATTATATAATTATTTTACTAATAGTCGATCTGTTGCTCGCTCCCCGTTTACAGTGATAGTGTAGGTGTATGCCCCAGCAGCAAAATCAATAGCATTAACTGCTATTTTGTTCATTCCTGCAGCTTGTGTTCCCATATCAATACTGTAAACAACTTTTCCTGTGATATCTCGCATTTCAAAAGTTACTTTTGAAGCGAAATCAAGACTATACTTCACATTAGTAACACCGTTTGTTGGGTTAGGGTAGCTCGGGTATAATTGAAAACTAGTGTTTGTTATTACCTCACTTACATTAGATTGAGGATCTACTGGAGGAGTAGCAGTTGAATTTGGGTCTAGATTCAAACGAATCATTGGAACATCATTTGTGTAGTACCAATCGTATGTGCCAGAACCAAATGGACCAAATACAAAAGCAGTCTGGTCTTGAGTGTATTTTGACTCTCCATACTGAACATTTGAACCACCATAGTGCTCAAATCCAGCGCCAATAAAGTCCCCTGGGGCAGCCGAGTAGGGCTCATCGAAAATGAAGCGATACCAGTTTTGTATTTCTTCTCCTGGTGTATTTAAGAAATTCGCATTCAAATCAACTTCATCAGAACTTACTAAAATACCTCCGTATTGAGATACCAAGAAATCAGAGTCAAGTCCATCAAATAGATGAACAGTTACAGGACTATACTCTTCAGAGCCTTCCATAATTGCAACGTCAATACCGTAAATCTCTACATCTGCAACTATATCATAAAGACTAAGTGCAATATAATCTATTGTGCCTTCCTCATCGCCAGCTGGTGATGCATAATTAATAAATCCATCATCTCTTCCAAATGAATAATCAGTAACTGTAAACGATTGCTGTGCTGTGTTATTACCTGGATTTTCATCCTCTACGTCAGCGAAAAGAGTGTAAGACAGATTAACCTCTCCTAAACCGGCTGGTTGATATAAAACAGAAAGAGTGTCATTTTGTTGGTTTTGTAGAGTGATCGCATCTGAACCATTAGCAGCGCCATTTACATCAAGCTCTAAAGTAACCCCGGTTTGCTCTGCAAATCCTACATTGTAAACTTTAGCTGCTGCTTGAAGATTATCTGGAATTTGAGATTGCGCCCAAGCTCCGTATTCATAATTCAACGTTCTTTCGTAATCTGTATAACTTAAATAATTATCAATACGAGTGTCATTTTCTGGAGTTTGATATAATTGTATGTCATCAATCTCCCAGCTGTAACCCCAAGTACCTGACCAACGGAAGCGAATGTAAACTGTTTCTTGGCCTCCAGCTGCTGATGTAATATCAAACTCTTTGATTGACGGGTTGTCGCTCTGGTCACCTGTTCCAAATCCGGTGAATACCTCCCAACGGCTTTGGATTGGGCCATCGCCGTAATCAACTGTTCCTTCTGCTTCTGAGAATGTTGCAATATCTGGCCAAGTTGTTCCGTCACGTGAAATTTCAATTAAACACTTCTCACTATCGTCAGAAGCTCCATTATCCCAACAACGGTAACGAGTTTCGATTGAAATGCTGACGTATTGCTCAGAAGAACAATCGATAGGATTTGCTGTTTGCACCCAGCTATTTTCTATCCAAGCAGCATCATAGTTTGCGTCCGCACCAAATAAATCTGAATCAATCATTAATGTGCCGTTAGCAGAAGTAGTAGAGTTCATTGAACCTGCTGCAGATCCATCACCAGTTCCTCCTGCCCATTGATTATATGGTCCAGAGGGTCCGTCAGTTGAACATTCGAAATTAATGTCAATCTCATACCATGGCGATCCAGCAATGTCAGATCCATTATCAAAAACCCAATCAGTTGAGCAGTTATCTACATTGCAATCGTTACTCCAAAAGGCATCGCGATCAATTTGTGCAGGTGTAATTGAGGCTTTTTTGAAAGATAATTTCTCTTTCGCAGCTTGCACAGGCATTAGTTCTTGTGCGCTTGCAAATGTCCCTACTAACATTGCAAATAGAAAAAAGTATACTTGCTTCATATTAAGCTATTTATGTTTATTGTTTCAGAATTGAATTACAAATATAGACGTGATTATGATTCAATTGCACTTAAATCTTCTATAAAGTCAGTAATCGAGGGGCAAGAACAGATTAAATTCCTATCTCCATGGGTATCGTTCACTCTTGCAACAGGAACCCAAAACTTGTCTATATACAACCCTTTAACAGGATATACTGCTTTTTCACGAGTATAACTGTGGTTCCATTCCGATGCAGTTGCCTCCTTTGCAGTATGTGGCGCCATCTTTATCACGTTATCCTCGGGATCCACTTTGTTTTCTTGTATCTCTCGGATTTCCTCGCGAATAGAAAGCATTGCTTCAGCAAACCTATTTAACTCATCAAGTGATTCGCTTTCTGTTGGCTCAATCATTAGAGTACCTGCTACAGGGAATGAAACTGTTGGGGCGTGAAACCCATAATCAATAAGGCGTTTTGCAATATCTGCTACTTCTACTCCGCAAGATTTAAATTCTCTACAGTCCACTATCATTTCATGAGCAACTGTATTGTTTGCTCCTTGATAAAGAATGTCGTATTCTCCTTCAAGTTTCGCCTTGAGGTAGTTCGCGTTGAGTATAGCGACTTCTGTTGCTTGTTTGGCCCCCTTACCACCTAGCATTTTTATATATCCATAAGGAATAAGTCCTATTAATGCAGAACCATATGGAGCAGCGCTTACTGGAGAAATGCTGTCATCTCCACCCTGGTGAACAATGGGGTGGCCTGGCAGGAATTTACTCAAATGAGCAGCTACGCCAATTGGTCCAATTCCTGGGCCGCCTCCACCGTGAGGAATGGAGAATGTTTTGTGTAAGTTTAGGTGGCATACATCTGCTCCGATGTTTCCAGGACTAGTAATCCCAACTTGAGCATTCATATTAGCACCATCCATGTAAACTTGGCCACCATGTTTGTGAATGGTTGCGGTGATCTCTAGAATTCCCTCCTCGTAAACACCATGAGTAGACGGGTAAGTAATCATTAATGAGCTGAGGTTGGCACTGTGCTCTTTTGCTTTGACCTTAAGATCCTCAAGATCAATATCACCGTTTTCCATGCACTTAACTACAACAACCTTGAGGCCTGCCATTACAGCACTGGCTGGATTTGTTCCGTGGGCAGATTCAGGAATTAGACAAATGTTTCTATGCCCCTCATCTCTACTTTCGTGGTAAGCTTGAATAACTAGCATGCCAGTATATTCTCCATTAGCTCCCGAATTTGGCTGAAGAGTAACCCTATCGAATCCTGTAATTTCTGCTAAGTCACTTTCTAAGCTTTGAAGAATCTCAATCATTCCAGTGGCTTGCTCAGGCGGACAAAAAGGGTGAAGTTCCGCAAATTTGTACCATGCAATAGGCAGAAGTTCAGTAGCAGCATTAAGCTTCATCGTACACGAGCCAAGTGGAATCATTCCGTGTACTAATGAGAAATCTCTGTTTTCGAGATGCTTGATATATCTCATCATCGCAGTCTCTGATGTGTGGCTATTGAAAACCGGATGATCCAAGTAATCTAACTCTCTGTAAATGGTACTGAAAAATTCTCTGTTGATTTCTACGCCTCTTATAATGGGTACTCCAAACGCATTACACAGATTCTGCAAATCCTCAAGATTAGTTCTTTCGTTAAGGCTAACTCCAACGTGTTCGCCATCGTTATAATAACGTATGTTGATTTTTTTTGCTCGTGCTCTAGCAATTAGAGCTTTAATTTCGTCAGGGCCTCCTTTAACAACTATTTTAAGAGTATCGAAATAACATGTGTTTACGACTTCAAACCTGTCGTTTGAGCCTAGAGCAGTGGCAAAAGATTTGGCCCTCTGGTGTATTCTTTCTGCGATATTTCTTAGCCCTTTTGGTCCATGATACACTGCATACATAGATGCCATGACAGCAAGGAGTGCTTGGGCTGTACATATGTTTGAAGTCGCCTTATCCCTTCTAATATGTTGCTCCCTAGTTTGTAAGGCCATTCTGATAGCAGTGTTTCCATGGCGGTCAACGCTAACTCCTATAATTCGGCCAGGGAAATTTCTCTTATATGATTCGTCTGCAGCAAAAAACGCAGCGTGAGGTCCTCCATATCCCATAGGTACACCAAACCTTTGTGTTGATCCCACTACAACATCTGCTCCCATTTCTCCTGGGCTCTTGAGCATTAGAAGAGCCATAAGATCTGTTGCAAAAACAACTTTCACATCAGCTTCGTGGGCCTTTTGAATTAATGCTGTATGATCTGCCGCCTCGCCATTTCCGTCGGGATATTGAATAAGACATCCGTAAATGTCTTCAGTAAAATCCCAATCTACCCTAGACTTTTCAATGATATTAATTCCAAGAGATTTGGCCCTTGTCTGCATCACAGCAAAAGTCTGAGGATAAACTGCTGTGTCTACTAAGAAGGTGGTTGCTCCTGCTTTTGCTTGGCTTCTCGGCCTAGCAGAATAGAGCATCGCCATTGCCTCCGCTGCTGCTGTAGCTTCGTCTAGAAGAGAAGCATTTGCAATATCCTTTCCAGTAAGATCAATAACCATTGTTTGGAAGTTCAAAAGGGCTTCAAGTCTACCTTGAGAAATCTCTGCTTGATATGGAGTGTACGCTGTATACCAGCCTGGATTTTCCAAAATATTTCTTCTTATCACAGAAGGAACTTCGGTTGGATAATATCCCATCCCAATATAGTTCCTATAAACCACATTCTTAGAGGCGAGTTCATCCAGGTGTTCTAGGTACTCACTTTCCATCATTGCACCGGGCAAATCAAGAGGCTCCCTTAGCCTTATAGCAGGCGGAACTGTCTTATTGATTAACTCATCTAAAGAGTTACAACCGATGGTAGATAGCATTGAGCTTTGGTCTTCTATGCGAGGGCCCATATGCCTTGAGGCAAAACTTCCAATTTTCATAGTATACAAAAAGAAAGAACAAAGATATCTTCAGACATGAATTTCTCACCTTTGTAACATGACTTTTTCCTCACACAACTCTAGCTTGATTGTTAGATTCTTAGGCTTCTCTCATTTATTGATTGCGCTGGGATCTGGAGCTTGTGTAATTGTCACGCTAAAAGTCCTCGGAATTGAAGAGGGATTTGAACCTTCTGCCACCTTTATTTCTGCATGTACAGGGCTAGGATACTCTATTCAAAGAGTGATAAAGGCCAACCTCTTTCCCAAGGCTGTACCCATCGATAGATTAGTATTTTTAGAAAAATATGGAAAGTTTCTAGTGACGATTTGGGCAATCGCATGGCTTGCTGGATTTTGGTGGATATTAAATGATTTAGGACTGATCGCTTGGGGCCTAATAATGGTTATAGGGGGAGCAGGGCTTGCTTATGCAATTCTTCCTTGGTCAATTAAAAAAGCCAGATCCCTCAGAGAAGTTCCTCATATGAAACTTCCTATGTTAAGTTTTGTTTGGGGATGTGCAACAGTCGTGCTCCCTATTTATATAATGGGTGTAGAGGTCTGCACTATTCATTTGGCCATTGTCTTTGTTTCTAGAGTTCTATATATCGCAGGCCTTACTGTTCCATTTGATGTAAGGGATTTGAATGTGGACACGTTGGACATGAAAACTGTACCTATGGTAAGGGGGGTAGAAAATTCGCTGTGGATTGCATGTGGCCTTGTGGTTTTGTCTGGCTGGATTTGGGCTTTTTTAGAAGAATACCCTCTATTCATCCACTCTCTCTTAACAGCAGTTTTTGTCTGCCCTAAAGTGCACAGGCCTTACAGAGGAGAATGGTACTACAGCATTTTATTAAACGGAATGCTCTTATTACAAGTATTTGTTCTTTTCTCCTAACCTAAATTTGCCCCAATAATTTTACTCTATGCAAAGCCAAATAATTTCTCTTGCAGAGGCCCGCGAACTAGATGCTACAGATCCGCTAAGCAAGTTTAGAGAACGCTTTATTTTTCCTCAACACCACGGTGAGGACGCGCTTTATTTTACTGGTAACAGTTTGGGATTGCAGCCCAAATCTGCTTTGAATGCTCTTCAAACCGAGCTAGAAGATTGGGCTGATCACGGGGTTGAAGGTCACTTTAGAGCGAGAAATCCGTGGATGCATTATCACGAGTTATTCTCTGACCATCTCGCTTCAATTGTGGGGGCAAAGCCTTCAGAGGTTGTTGCAATGAATGCCCTAACCGTAAATCTGCACATCTTATTAATTAGTTTTTATAACCCAAAGGCTTCGCGAAAAAAAATCATTTGCGAAAAAAAAGCATTCCCCTCTGATAGATATGCTTTGATAAGCCAAATAGAATTTCACGGGGGTGACCCAGCAACAGACCTTATTGAAATTACACCAAGAAATGGTGAGAACTTAATAGATCTAGATGATGTTCTCATAGCAATTGAAGATGCAGGAGAAGAACTAGCAACGGTTATGATGGGTGGTGTTAATTATTACACTGGCCAACTCCACAACCTCGAAGCGATAACCAAAGCAGCTCATAATGTTGGGGCTATGTGTGGTTTTGACCTTGCACATGCGGCTGGAAATGTGCCTTTAAAATTGCACGATTTGGATATTGATTTTGCATGTTGGTGTACCTATAAATATTTAAACTCTGGCCCAGGTTCTGTTGGTGGCATTTTCATTCACGAGAAGCACCATAACGGAGAACTGCCAAGACTTGAAGGTTGGTGGGGCCATGACAAAGAAACCAGGTTTAAGATGGAACCAGAATACATTAGCATGGGAACAGCTGAATCTTGGCAGATGAGTAATGCCCCCGTATTTAACATGGCAATTCACAAGGCGTCCCTAGAGATTTTTGTCGAAGCTGGTGGCATGGAAGTTTTACGTGAACGGTCACTAAGGCTTACTAATTACTTAGAACGCACAATAGAAAAAGTTGCTGCATCTACTGCAAAAAATCTAGAAATTCTCACACCAAAAAACCAAAACGAAAGAGGTTGTCAGTTGAGCATTGTTGCACACGGACAGGGGCGCGAACTCTTTGATAAATTATCATCAAATGGTGTTATTGTCGATTGGCGTGAGCCTGCAGTAATTAGAATGGCGCCCGTACCACTTTACAATAGTTTTGAAGACATAGCTAAGTTTGGTCTTATTCTTCATGACGCTCTAAATTAACACCATGGCAAAGTCAAGATTCGCAGTATTTGGGATTGGGAGATATGGAACCCAAATCGCTTTATCATTAGCAAAACGAGGTGCAGAAGTATTCACCTTCGATTCGAAAGCTGAGAGGGTAGAAAAAATTAAAGATGATGTTTTACTTGCTGTAACATTAGACGCTACTGATAAAAAAGCGCTAGAAGGCCAAAACGTCCAAGACTTAGATGCAGCAGTAGTTGCAATTGGCGAAAATTTCGAGGCAACAGTATTGACGACTCTAAATCTATTGGACTTGGGTGTACCAAGAATAATAGTAAGGGCAAATGACAGAAATCAGCATCGCATCTTAAGCTCAATCGGCGTGAAGGAAATTCTAAGTCCAGAGAGTGAGGTTGCCGCGGTAGTGTCTGAAAGGCTTATTAACCCCAGCATCATGGGCTTTCTTCAGCTACCTGACGAATACGAAATCGCAGAGATTAAAGCCCCAAAAAATTGTTGGGGTAGATCTCTTCGCGATATATCTCTTGGAGCTAAGTATGAACTTAGACTCATTACAATCAGAAGGGAATTTGAAGAGGGTCAAAATGGAGAATCCAAGATTACTGAACACATAATAGGTGTCCCTCAACCAGACACAAATATTAGAGAAACTGACACGTTAGTTGTGTTTGGATTGCTTAAATCTGTTAAAAAGTTCTTGGAGATTAACGAATAATTATTCATAGGTATCCCAACTTATTTCGTGGATCCAATCAGCCTTTAACTTGATGGTAGTTGCCATTTCGCTCGCGGGCTCTGGCAGTCTCCATTCTTTGAGACTCACACCATCCCAAACTCCATTAGAATTGGAATCGCCCAACCATCTTAACGAATAAGATCCAGGAGTGAGGTTTTTGAATTTCAGGGGCGGTATTCCTTTTTCGATAGCAACCTTTTTTACGATAGTACCATTCGCGGAAATTAATTCAATCCAACCCGTTGCATCCACATCTACAATTAATTCAGACAATTCATCCAACTTAAATGTAGACCACTTTATAATTAATGTGTCTGCTAAGATTTTTTTGCCATGACCCTCAATTGATTTGGGGAGCATTGATAGTTCAACAATATCACCTCTTCCAAAAGGTGCTTCAACAATTAACTGTAATGGGTTTTCTTCAGAAACCTGAATAGACTTAATTTCAATTTCTGTCGAGTCCGCCTTAGTTAGTTTAAAAAGGTGAGGATTGAGAAAGGTAATGGGTCTAGAAAAAGTAAATGCTGCCTCTTTTGAAGAAACCTGTTTGCCTTCTGGGGATTTTATGAGTGAAAATTCTAGAGGACTATTCATTTTCTCCTCTTTAACAATCAAAGTGTCTGCACCAGACCAAATCACAGTACTATTTTCTACTGTATGGGGGTCGGACCATAATAGCAATGAGTTTTCAGAACCAAACTTGTTGAGACTATTTGCCTCAATCTCATCGATATTATCCAACTCTCCACTCAGTTCAATTTCCAATAAGCCCAAACTATCCCTTTCAACATTCATAAAATATTTCACATCAATATCATCTGTCTTCTGCATCAACAATTCAACTGATAATGTGTCAGCTGAATTCAGTTGAATCGGCTCCTTATGAATTGCAAGAGACTCCCCGTCAGTCCAAACGTAATTTCTATCTACATCTTCAATAGCTAATAGCCTGTACTTACCTTCTGGCATATACCTAACGGTAAAAGACCCAAAGCTATCAGTTGAAGTCACAAAAAGGGGTTGTGACCCACTTAGAATTGAATCAACTGGCAACTCCCAATCGTAGACAAAAATTCTTCTTTGGCTTTGCGGTTCTCCTGAAAAAACATCCACAACAGTTCCAGTAATACTCAATGTGTCTAAGTCCGGTCCAGTCGAAAATGCATGAGTTAAATCACTCGCTGGATTTTTCTCATTTAAATCCTCTATGGCATCACCAAATTGAAAAATATAAGTCCTATTTTGTTTGAGCTCTTCATTCCATATAAATTGAACCTTCCTTCCTTTCATTTTCCATTCCAAAGGTTTTGCAAGTGGTGGAGAAACTAAAAGCTGAGCACTTAACTGACTGACATTAACGTATTCATCAAATTCAAATTCAAGAATTCCCCCCGATGTGGGATTGACATTTGTCGCTCCAAGCTTGGGTGAAGCATTTACGACAATTGGTGGAGTTGAGTCCTTTTCCCCTCCCGTTGGAACACCAACTTTAGCACAGGAGCTCGCAAGAATTAAAATTGAAAAAAGAGAAACTATTCTATCCATCTCTCCTCTAATTTGTTTACAATTCTTTCAAGCAGTTTCACTTCTTCTTTGGTAAACCCATCAAAATCTACACTATCAATATCTAGAAGTGCAACAATACTTTCGTTATGCCTTACTGGAATTACAACTTCAGAATTACTCAATGAACTACAAGCAACATGGCCCTTGAACTCATGAACATTGGGCACAACAACCGTTGTATTTGTGTCCCAAGATTTTGCGCACACGCCCATTCCTCTATTTAATCGAGTGCATGCTACTGGCCCTTGAAATGGCCCCAGTACAAGCTGATCAGATTCCTTATCTACAGTATAGAACCCAACCCAATGCCATCCGCTCTCAGCAATTAGGTGCGCACTAATATTTGCCATGTTAGCAGTGTTATTTCTTTCATTTGAAATAAGTGCTTCGATTTGGTTTATGATATTTGATGAAATAGGCATTGAGACCAAAGATAGATTCTATATACAGGCTAAAGCAAGAACTGCAGCACCAAGTACAGTTATTCCTATATCTTCGAGAATATTTCTGCAAGATCTCAAAGTAGCACCGGTGGGCAACATGTCATCAGTCAATATGACTAGCATTTGAATGTCACAAAACTCATCCTCTTAGTAAAACACTTCTTGTACAAGTTGGGTTCTAATCTTTCTTCCGAAACCCGTCAGCGATTTTTTATGCATTCCTCTTTTTAATAACCAAGTATCTGCCTCTACACCCCAAAAACAAACCATACCTCGAACCAATAATTCTTCCCGATTATATCCTATAGAAAGCTACCTTCACCAGTTATGTAGAATTTGTATAAGTTCCGATCCTTCGTGAGGAAATGGGTTGTTTTGGGCAAACCACTAGAGAAGTTTGTAAAAGAGTTTAGGCCTAACTTAATGCTTTCACAAGTAAATTAATTTAGCTATTGAACCCTCCTTCATTTTTAGCCATACTGACGCCCAAATTTTTGAAGGGAATAAAACTCAATACATAAAATTTACTCTCGTGGGCCTTAGGTTTGTAGAGTGAAGTTTGGGAAGGCAGATAGCATTAAAGAACTAAAAGGGCTGGATTGGGCTCTTCCAAAAACTCGATTAGATTTTCCACCATCGCAATTTTCTAATCTGAAAATTTTTACTGGTGGAACAATGTGGACTATTAAACCATGGAGGGGGAGTGTCTATCCTATAAATGATCCTATTCGCACTTGGCCTAAGCACTACGGAAAACAGTTTGGCACTATAGAATTCAATGCAACACATTACAAAATATACTCTCCTGAAAAAATGGCTGAATGGGCCAATACCATGCCAGAGGGTTTTGAATTCTGTCCAAAATTTCCAGCAATAATATCACATTATAGAAGGTTCAATAATTGCGAAGGACCTACCGATGATTACATTAAGGGAATACTTGCTCTAAGGGAAAAATTAGGTCCAACATTTTTACAATTACCGCCTCATTATTCTCCAAAACAAAGTGAAAAACTCATAGAATATATCGAAGCTTGGCCAAGAGAATTAAAGATGTCCGTTGAGTTTCGACATCCGCTTTGGTTTGATGGTGGGAGGGATGCAGAAAGGGTTTGGTCCCTAATGTCAGAACTGGGAATAGGTGCTGTGATAAGTGATACAGCTCTTAGAAGAGATGCGCTACACATGCGGCTTACATCTCCTTTTATCATAGTTCGCTTTGGAGGATATGACGGCCATAATAGCGATAAAACAAGACTGGAAAATTGGTGCAATTGGATTGATGAAAACAAGAATTCAATTCAATCATTCCACTTTTTAGTACACCAAACTAACAGCGTTCGCACGCCCCAAACCTGTATTGATTTTGCTGAAAAATGTATGCAAACTCTTAAAATAAAAGTAAAGTCACCTGTTTTGTGTCAAGATGAAACATCTTCTATAGACCATCCTTGATTCAAAAAATCTTCGGCTTTTTTGTATTTTATCCTCCTGGTTTCAGGACCTCGCTTTATTGTAACGATTTGATTTCTACCTATTTTCTTTCCCGTTCTAATCGGAGCAACTTTTTGAGGTCTAGCTGGTGCCCTTTCTGTGCCAGCCCCCTGCCTAACAGCTCTTGAAGTTTGTTGAGCTAAGTTCTCTATTCCAGCTTTCGAAGTCGTCCCCTGTGGAGAAGAGTCAGAATGTCGCGCTTGGCTGATCTTTTGCTCATTTGGGTTTGATGGAATCGTACACTTCATAAGAAAAGATGCTACTTCTGCATTGACCTTACTTATCATCTTTTTGAAAAGCTCATAAGATTCAAACTTGTAAATAAGTAGCGGATCTTTCTGCTCGTGTCTTGCGTGTTGAACATTAGAACGCAAGTCATCCATAGATCTAAGGTGCTCCTTCCAGTGTTGATCTATTACTGCTAGAACAACCTGTTTTTCTAATGACTTCATCACGCTCTTGGCTTCTGTAGCTACACTTTCTTCAATATCAGTGCTTACTTGAATTGTCTTTATACCATCTGTAAATGGAACCAAGATGCTCTTGAAATCATTTTTCTTGTCGTCGTAAACTCTCTTAATTACAGGATTAGCTCTAGTTGCAAGCTCGTCTAGTTTTGCTCTGTAGTTTGCTTCTGCAGATAAGTATATTTTATAAATTAAATCATCCGCCTTACCCGTTAAAAAATCATCCTCACTTATTGGAGATTCTAATCCCATGTGAGCAATAACACCGCGCTTATAGTTCTCATAATCCTTCAACTCGTGATATGCATCGACATGCGATTCAGTAAGTTCAAAGAACATATTTGCTATATCTGTACGAATTCTATCACCGTATAATGCGTGACGTCTCTTCTTATAAATCACCTCACGCTGAGCGTTCATTACATCATCGTATTCGAGAAGTCTTTTTCTTATACCAAAGTTGTTTTCCTCTACTTTGGTTTGGGCTCTTTCAATAGACTTAGTAATCATTTTATGCTGAATCACTTCGCCTTCTTGGTGCCCCATGCGGTCCATCATCTTGGCAACTCTATCCGAGCCAAATAGTCTCATCAAATCATCTTCTAAAGAAGCATAGAATTGTGATGATCCTGGATCTCCTTGACGACCTGAACGACCCCTCAACTGTCTATCAACTCGACGTGAGTCGTGACGTTCTGTACCAATAATTGCAAGTCCCCCTGCAGCCTTTACCTCATCACTCAACTTTATATCAGTACCACGACCCGCCATGTTTGTTGCAATAGTAATAGTCCCTGGTTCTCCTGCTTTTGTAACAACCTCAGCTTCTTGCTGATGACGTTTTGCATTAAGTACCTGATGCTTGAGACCTCGCATATCAAGCATCCTAGAAAGTAGCTCACTCACCTCAACCGTCGTCGTACCAACGAGCACTGGCCTACCCTGCTTACTGAGTTTCTCAACATCCTCAATTACCGCATTGTATTTCTCCCTTTTAGTCTTGTATACCAAATCTTCCTTATCCTCTCTTGTAATTGGTCTATTTGTAGGAATAACTTTTACATCTAAGTTGTATATATCCCAAAACTCCCCCGCCTCGGTTTCCGCGGTACCTGTCATACCACTAAGCTTGTGATACATCCTAAAGTAATTCTGAAGAGTAACTGTAGCATAAGTTTGGGTTGCAGCCTCAATCTTCACATTTTCCTTTGCCTCAATTGCTTGGTGAAGACCATCGCTGTATCTTCTGCCATCCATGATACGACCCGTCTGTTCATCAACAATCTTAACCTTGTTGTCCATAATTACGTACTCAACATCTTTTTCGAAAAGTGTGTACGCTTTAAGAAGTTGGTTCATAGAGTGAATTCTTGAAGACTTAACTCCGTAGTCCCTCATAATCTCTTGCTTCTTTTCAAGCTTTTCATCATCAGATAAATTAGAATTATCAACAGAAACAAGCTCTGTTGCGAGATCAGGCATCGTAAAGAATGCATCGTTCTCCATTCCTTCTGTCAAAAATGCGATCCCCTTTTCACTTAACTCAATCTGATTGTTCTTCTCGTCAATAACAAAATACAGTTCAGCATCCGCCTTATGCATCTCGCGTTGGTTGTCGGCCAAGTAATAACCCTCTACTCCAAGTAATGTTTGTCGCATGCCCTCATTACTCAAAAACTTAATAAGTGGCTTTGATTTTGGAAGACCTCTGAAGGCTCTATAAAGAGCAAGGCCTGCATTTTCTCTTTCCTGTTTTGAAATGCCATCGTCTAAAAGCTTCCTAGCTTCTGACATAAATCCTTGCACCGCCTTCTGTTGAACTTGAATCAACTTTACCACCATAGGCTTGAGCGAATCGAATTCCTGCTCATCACCTTTGGGCGTTGGACCACTTATAATAAGAGGTGTTCTTGCCTCGTCAATTAAAACTGAATCAACCTCATCGACAATTGCATAATGATGTCTGCGCTGCACCAAAGAGCTCGGCCTTTGAGACATATTGTCTCTTAGGTAATCAAATCCAAACTCGTTATTCGTTCCGAATGTGATATCACATTTATATGCCTCCCTCCTCGATTCACTATTTGGCTGATGCTTGTCAATACAATCAACAGAAAGTCCATGAAACTCATATATAGGACCCATCCACTCGGCATCACGCCTTGCCAAATAATCGTTAACCGTTACTACGTGAACCCCCCTTCCTGTTAAAGCGTTCAAGAAAACAGGAAGTGTCGCAACCAGAGTCTTACCCTCACCCGTTTGCATCTCTGCTACACTTCCCCTGTGAAGAGCAACACCACCAATAAGCTGCACATCATAGTGTACCATTTCCCACTTCAACTCAGAACCTGCGGCAGTCCAAGTCTTTGCCCAATATGCCTTATCTCCCTCTATCCTAACAACGTCCCTAACAGCAGCAATGTCTTTGTCGTACTGTTGAGCAATCACCTCTACATCCTCATCAGCAGCGAATCTTTTTGCCGTCTCTTTAACAAGAGCAAAAGCCTCTGGTAATATCTCATCTAGTACGACTTCTAACTCTTCATTAATCTTTAACTCTAGATTGTCAATCTGATCAAAAACTGCCTCTTTGGCATCTAGATCAGCTTCCGACATTGTTGCAGCCTGAGCTTTTAATTGATCAATCTCATTTTGATAAGGTTTTACATGCTTATCAATTCTCGATTTCAACTCCGTACTTTTCTCTCTTAACTGATCAGCACTGAGTGACAAAAGAGCTGTTTCCTCATTGTGAATAGCGTCTACTACAGGCTGGATTTCTTTTATGTCTGTAGAGGATTTATCCCCTAGAAAAAATTTTAAAAGGCCTTTAAGCATGTTGGCAAAAATACAGTGATTTTAATTGAAATATAGATATAACTATACTATATGTAGTTCTCACATAAATCTGGTATTTTTAGAATTTATTTTACTGTTTGTCAGCTGGTTAAGCTGTTATCAATATTGAATGTTAACAACTCCACTGTCAGAAGGCTTGAAATAGCGCAATTGGTAAACTTACTTTGATGCGTTGATTGGTTGCGACTCGATTTTGCAAACCACAGCCACCCAAAATTTTTCTTTAACCACCCTACTAAAGTCATTGAGACATGCAACAACCATCTTCAAAAGTTAACGACGCTGAAAATAAGGAGCCAATCGTAGAAGTAGAAATGGCGAATCAAACTTCAATTGAAGATGTGCTTCCTGAGAATACGGAAGTCATGGAGCCTATCCTTGTAGAGAACCCAAACCGTTTTGTTCTTTTTCCAATCCAGCACGATGATATATGGGCAGAGTACAAAAAACAAGAAGCATGTATTTGGACAGCTGAAGAAATCGACCTTTCATCGGATCTAGTCGATTGGAACGAAAAACTTAACGATGACGAAAGATTCTTCATTAAGAACGTTCTTGCATTCTTCGCAGCATCTGACGGCATAGTAAACGAAAACCTTGCTGAAAACTTCGTTCAAGAAGTGCAATATACAGAAGCTAAATTTTTCTATGGTTTCCAGATTATGATGGAAAACATCCACTCTGAAACTTACTCTCTTCTTATCGATACATACATTAAAGATTCTGAAGAGAAAGATCACTTGTTAAACGCAATTGATACTGTGCCATTTGTTAAAACAAAAGCTGACTGGGCTCTACGTTGGATTGAAAACGGATCTTACGCAGAAAGACTAATTGCGTTCGCTGCTGTAGAGGGGATCTTTTTTAGCGGTAGCTTTTGTTCGATATTTTGGTTGAAAAAACGTGGCCTAATGCCAGGGCTTACTTTCTCTAACGAGTTAATCTCTCGTGATGAAGGAATGCACTGTGATTTCGCCTGCCTACTTTATAATAAACACCTAATTAATAAGCTTCCTAAGAAAACAGTAGAAACTATCATAAGTTCTGCTGTAGAAATGGAAAAAGACTTCGTTACTAACGCTCTTCCAGTTCGACTTATTGGAATGAACGCTGACCTAATGCAACAGTACATAGAGTTCGTAGCAGACAGACTTCTTGTTGAACTTGGTAACGAAAAACTATACAACACGTCGAACCCATTCGACTTTATGGATATGATTTCACTTCAGGGTAAAACTAACTTCTTCGAGAAGAGAGTTGGTGATTACCAAAAGGCTGGGGTTATGAACCATGGCAATGACTCTGATAAAGGATTCAACCTAGACGCCGACTTCTAAATAATCTGAACCACACACTAAGATAATTGCCATGCACGTAATAAAGAGAGACGGACGAAAAGAATTAGTACAATTCGACAAAATCACAGCCCGCATCAAAAAGATGTGTTACAGCCTTCATGAAAATGTAGATCCAGTTCGCATTGCGATGAGGGTAATTGAAGGTGTTTATGATGGAGTAACAACAACCGAATTAGATAATCTTGCTGCTGAGGTTGCTGCTACAAATGCAGTTAGCCACCCTGACTACGCTCACTTAGCGAGTCGTATTGCTGTAAGCAACCTTCATAAGTCGACGAAAAAATCTTTCGCCGACACTATGAATGACCTGTACAACTATGTCGATCCAAAAACTGGAGATCCTGCAAGCTTACTTGCAGACGACGTACATGAAATCATTCAAGCTAACGCTGAGTATCTCGACTCGCAGATTATCTATGATAGAGATTTTAGATACGATTATTTCGGATTTAAAACACTTGAGCGTTCATACTTAATGAAGCTCAATGGAAATATTGCTGAACGACCACAACAAATGCTCATGAGAGTATCTGTGGGCATTCACAAAGACGACTTGGAGTCAGTTGTAAATACTTACAACATGCTGAGTGAAGGGTGGTTCACTCATGCAACTCCAACCCTATTCAACTCTGGCACTC
>MDTD01020688.1_pt1 | contig 24422 bp, 17 predicted proteins | sample 811221 | NCBI WGS metagenome assembly MDTD01 (sample SAMN05326646, study PRJNA326480) | marine metagenome | isolation source: seawater | place: Pacific Ocean: South West | collected 2011 | reverse complement strand
TCCTGACATATTTGATGCATCTCGTGTAGATACAGTTTTGGATGTTTCTCAAGAAGAAGCTACCAATATGGCGAGAAGAATGGCTAAGGAAGAAGGTATTTTAGCAGGGATGAGCTCCGGAGGAGCATTGACCGCGGCGATTAAAGTAGCAAATAACCTAAAGTCAGGAACAATTGTATGTATTACTTGCGATCGTGGAGATCGGTATTTAAGTACAAACCTATTTGAGTAATCATTGTCAATAGTTCTATAAATTAAAAATGGCCGTTTAAAACGGCCATTTTTAATTTAACTAGTGGTGTATTATTTATCTCCTAAGATAAGCGGCATCCCGTCTTGATTACCTACAACAACCACTTTTGAATTTGGAGAAGTTGCTAACTGAAGTGTTGCTTCAATACCTTTTTCCCTTAATATTTTATCGGTTAAGGAGGCACTCAATATTCTGTTTGCTTGTGCTTTACCTTCTGCTTCTATCTTTACCTTTTGAGCTTCTTTAGCGGCTTTTTGCAATTTAAACTCATATTCTAATGACTCTTGTTCTTGCTTTAACTTACTTTCAATAGCATCTTTTATCTTAGGTGGTAAAGTAACATCATTAACTAAGACTTCGTTTACAACAATATATTCACTTTTTACTTTCTTACGCACCTCCTCCAAAATTTCTTGTTGAATGATATCACGCTTACTTGAGTACAACTGCTCTGGAGTATATCGTCCAAAAACGCTTCTCGCAGATGCTTCAATCGCAGGCTTTAATATTGCAATGATGTAATTTTGACCTTTTTCCTGATGCAAATTCCCTAATTTACTCACATCCGGTTGAAACCATATTGTTCCATCAACTTTAACCTCTAGTCCATTTACCGATAAAACTCCCATTTCCGCTGAAATAGATTGCTGTTGAACTCTATAGGTAACTACTTTATTCCAAGGCATAATCAAATGAAATCCCTCACCAAGTGCAGGAGAGTCTGTTTCCACTCCTCCTCCAAATGTTTTAAACAAAACTCCAGCCTCACCTGCATCGATTTTAACTGAAGACTTCCATAAAAAAATCAGAAGAAAAACACCCAATATAATTGTACCTATTAAACCTTTGTTTATTTTTAATTCTGGAAAATTATCGCTCATAGTTTGTTTTTTTTGCTAAGATAAAAAGTAAACGCATAAATCAAAGAACAAATTTACCAACGGTTAAATAAATTTAAGATTGTATTTGATTCGTGTGGAGATTATCAAATCAATGACTTAAAAATGAAGGCTTTTTCTCACCCGCTGTAATGTGTACTTTTAAATCATTTGAAAATGGAGGTACAGGACAAATATATTTTGGATTGTATGCGCATGATGGATTGTAGGATAAATTAAAATCCAGTATTACCCATTTATTGTCTGAAGAAACAACATCCAGAAAACGGCCACCCGCGTAAGTTTCTTTTCCGGAGGTTAAGTCGTAAAATGGAATAAAAATATTACCTTTTGCTTGCAAAGAACGTGTATATCCAGTCAAATTGAATGAATCGCTACCCAAACTGAACTTCAATATTGCGCTTGGAAAAAATAAAGATGATTTCATCGTATCTCTGTTAAGATAAATAGGCTCTGCATTTAAATCCCAAACGACTCTTGCATGAACTCTGTAATTTGAATCAACTCCATAGTATGACAAACCTGAGAATCGTTCTTTATCTTTTAATAATAATGGTGAGTTAGGACCAAGAAAACTTGATTCAATAAAATCTCGCTTACTTTCAATAATTTCAGAATACGATGGTTTGTTCCTACATGAAAACAAAACAAAAACAATACTTAATATAAAACTGAACCTAATCACATTGTAAAGTTCCTATTTTTACAACTTTTGCAAAAATATTTTGGAATAAATAACTTACTTTACATTGAACTCTTTCAATGTTGATTTTAAAAAGAAAAAAAATTAAAACAATTATTTCCATACTGCTTTCATTTATTAGTTTTCTTTCAGTAGCTGAAACTATTAGTTTAAACGAATCTCTGAAGGAAATTAATATCGAAAATGTAATTAGTTATTGTTTAACAGACTCAAGCGAACAATTTGAAAAGGTTAAAACACTCTCGTTCGAGAACAATTTTAAAAATGTAAGTACAATTAAAAACAATCAAACCTTATGGTGTAAATTCCAAATAAAAAACACATCAAAGACCAAATTAAATACAGTCTTAAGGTGCAGTAAGTACAGTTTTGTTAAATTGTTCAATGAAAATGGAAAATTACTCGGTGAAAGCGGCATGCACTTCCCCATTCAAAAAAGGAATACAGGTTTAAGTGCTGTCTCTGAAATTAATTTTACATCTGAACCACATTTAAAATCAAACTATTATTTAAAATTACAACTCATTAATCCGGTTCCGTTTGAATACGAAAAAGTTCCTATATCGTTATATAGTTCAAATTTCCTCAATAAAGTAAAAGAAAATAAAAACAACTTTTTATTTTTCTTTTTGGGTGGAATAATTCTTATGATGTTGTATAATTTAGCCCTCTTTCTTCAAGTTAAAAAACTACACTATTTATATTTTGTCCTTTTAAATTTAATGATACTTATGTTTGTCCTTGTTCAAACTGGACAATTGGAATACTTTATGGCAAAAAATTATGCCTTTCATGAGCGAATCATATTGTTTTTCGGAAATTTAAATTTACTATCCTACACTCTTTTTTCTGATACCATTTTAAATTTTAATAAACACCATCCTGTTGCATCAAGATTTAAACAGTACTTAATTCCCTTTTTAATTTTACTAAATATACCAATCAGTTTTGGATATTTTCTTCCTTTAATATTTGGAATAGGATCTCTATTAGCTCTAATCGTTTATAATTTTGTAATCTATGCGGCCTTTAAATCTGTAAAAAGGGGGGATTCCTCGGTTTCTTTCTTTTTTGCTGGTAATTTATTCTTTTACATAGGAACAATAATTTCAGTATTAATGATAAATGAGGTATTGCCAAGAACCCTATTTGGACTGACTTCCATTGAATTCGTCGAAATTGGAAACCTTTTGCAACTTTCTTTATTTAGCTTGTCGATTGGATCAATCATAAAAGGAATAGAAAAAAAATTGGATCGAACAGAATCAGAAAAAAAACTCGCATTACAAACCGCTGAGTTTAAAGATCACTTCCTGGCAAATATGAGTCATGAAATTAGAACTCCTTTAAATGGTATTATTGGTATGTTGGATGTTTTTTATGCGAGTTACAAACTCAATTCAAAACAAAAGGAGCAATTAGAAATTGTAAAATCATCCTCTCACTCATTACTTACCATAATAAATGATGTCCTTGATTTATCGAAAATACAGGCTGGTAAAATGAAAGTTTTTCCAAAAAACACAAATATTATTGAATCGGTTTCATCCATAAAAAGTTTATTCCAGCCTATTGCGGAAAGAAAAGGTTTATTAATTGAAGTTTTTATTTCAAAAGACGTTCCTAAATATATCGTTATAGATGAATCAAGAATAAAGCAAATCATAAACAATATGGTTTCAAACGCCATAAAATTCACAGAAAAGGGAAAGATAATTATTAGAGTCGAACGGAGAAAAAAACAATTATATATAAGTATTCAGGATACAGGGTGCGGAATAAAAGACAGCCTAAAAAACAAGATATTTGAGGAATTCACTCAAATTGATGAGGCTAATGCCAAAAGAATAGATGGAACAGGTTTAGGACTTTCGATATGCTCAAAATTAGTAAAGCTTATTGGTGGGGAAATTGGAGTTACCAGTGAAATTAACGTAGGCTCTACTTTTTGGTTTACAGTGAATTTTAAAATTGGACAAAAGAGCAATAATTTAGAAAAACACAATGTTGTTGAAAACAAAAAACTCAAGTTAAACATCTTAGTTGTAGAAGACAAACCCATCAACCAGAAGGTTGCTCAACTTATGCTCCAGAAAATAGGTCATCAGTCAGAAATTGCTAATAATGGGCTTCAATGTTTAGCAAAATTTGAAGAAGGTAAGTACGATATTATTTTAATGGATGTTCATATGCCCGAAATGAATGGAATTGAAGCTACTCAAACAATTAAAAAGAAATTCAATAACATTCCTCCAATAATTGGTTTGAGCGCAAACTCTATGGAGGGTGATGCTGAAAAATATGTAAAACTTGGCTTTGACGATTACTTATCTAAGCCAATTACCATTGAAATTTTAGAAAGCAAAATTAATGAGCAAATCCTATTGCTTCAAAAAAAACACTCTGATTAAAAAAAGCCAACTAAGTTTTTAACCACAAAAAAGGATGCATTCGCATCCCTTTTTTTATATCGGATAATATTTTAAGCTTTTGCTTTTATATCCTTATTTTCTTCCTCTTTTTCTTTTGGATTTTCAGCTTCATCGGCAGTTTCTTTTGTTGACTCGGTTGAAGTGAGAATCCCATTTTTAACTAATAGATTGTACCAAGTAAAAAGCTTTTTAACATCTGATTCATAAACGCGCTCTTGATCAATTGGAACATAAGAAGTTATTGCTGAAAACAAATCTCCCTTCTCGGGAACACTAATCTCCTTGAATTGATTATTTTCAGCAATTTTTACAAGTACTTCAGATAAAGGGACATCTTCGTTTTCACAATAAATACTTATATCTTCCAATGATGATATTTTATATGAAGAATAGGCGTTGAATCTTTTACCATCGATTAAAGATTCAACAATGACACCATTTGGAGATTTAGCAACCAACTTTTGTAATCCTGGCTTTCCTCCTATTGTAAAAATTCCAGTTAAATCCATGTTTTCTTTTTTTTTGTAAAAGTACAATTATTACGGAAATACCAATACACTGTCAGTGATAAACTTGAAAGTGTTTACTTGATATACCTTTTGACGTTTTAACATTTAAATAATAAATTCCATTAGCTAAATGACTTGTGTTTAAAGCAATTTTGTAAGAATCTATTTGATTTTCTTGAACTTCAATTAATTGTAATAATTTCCCTCGTGCATCGGTAACGGAAATATTAATATTCTCAGGGTTAGGCAAAGTAAATTCAGCAGTTATAAAATTGTCAGCCGGATTTGGATAAAAAACAAAATTAGAGAGTGTAATCTTTGACGAATAAATAGATTCAACTACATCAGGAGCATCAATTTCATATGCTCGTGTTAGTTCACAACCGTTTGCATCTTTTACAGTAACATTTAACTCTCCTTTACATAATTCTTGAAATGTATTGCCTAATGGATTGATCTCACCTTCAGTAAAATAAGTGTAAGGGTTGATTCCGCCAGATGCAAATACCGTTAATTCACCATTACACGTATTTGAGGTATCATCAATTATATTCGATTCATACATTTTTAGAGAGTCTGGTGATTCAATGGTTACGGATGCCGTATCAAAACAACCATTCATATCAGAAACTCTTACTTGATAGGACCCTTTACCTAAAGGAGGACTTTTTATACTTGGTATTCTTGAATCATTCCAATCATAATAATAGCTTCCTGTACCTCCGGATATATCTAAATCCACCTCCCCATCTTTTGAATCTGCGCAAGATGTATTTTGAACAGAAATAGGGGTAACAATAAGTTCACTTGGCTCAGTGATGGTTAGGTTCATTCCCTTTGAAGCACCATAATTATCAGTAACTTCAATTTTGTAACTACCAGCACTTAAATTTGATATTTTGGTATTGACTTCGGAGCTATCGTGCATCCAACGAACCTCGTATGGTGGAAAAGTCAATGCTATGTTTAAGTCAATCAATCCATTACTGTCGTTAAAGCAAGTAACATTTTTCATTTCATTAACTGAAATATTGATGCCTCTCATTTTATCGTACATAAGTTCCGCATAATTTGCATTTAGCTTTAAAGTATTTAAATTCTCTCCTCCTATAACAGCGTATGCAATAACTATAGAATCTTCGGATTTCAAAGAAAAAGGTCCGCTTGATATGATATTGGCAACATCTCCCGAAATATTATGATGGGTTATGCCTTGAGTCATAGATGAATACTCTTCGAAATCCTCAAATTCATCGGTAATATTTATTCCATCAACCCCTGTTTTGTCGAATGCGTAATAGTTTGGTTTATTTGATCTCAAAAGTTTTACTCCACCATATATTCCCCCCGATTCATAAACGTAGCCCAAATTATTTGTGTAGTCAAACCCAGAATGATTATCGTTTTTATTACCTATATCCCAATCACTGAAAACACCAAGGTATATACTGTCAAAGTCCAACTCACTTTTATTTTTAACGATATACTCGTAGATAACATAATTTTGATTGTTTTCAGAATCCCATGCATATGCAGTTTGTTTGACCTCAACTCCGACAGGTTCAATAGACCATGAGTCGTCTAAAATTCCTGAAACCGTAAAATCTGCATCCGATGTACCCAGCGTACTAAGCGGGTTAACAATTGGAGGATCAAAAGATAATAACTCATAATCTTCATAGGATAAGACTGTGTTGGAATCTATAGCAAGAAGTATTCCCATATCGCTTATTAAACTTCCACTGTTTTTATATTCAACACCTAATCCACTTCCTCCCAGGGTATATCCTATTCTTCCATAGTTATTAAAACTTAAATATATGTTATTGGTTGTAATATCTACATAATCTTTATTAACCTGAACTGAGAAAGCATCGTGAAAAGTGTTTATACCATCGGTTATTTCTAAAGTAAAAGAAATCAAATCATTTTCACCAACGGAGGGCACTATGACAAATTTGAAATCGGATTGAGTTGTTTTGATCTCTTCTGAACCAAGTGAGGCTATAAAGGAAATAGAATCCAATACTTGAGAGTTCTCATCTCCTGACCTCAACAGAACCGAAATATTGCTTGTTGCTCCCAAATGATTTTTTAAATCAACCCGCATCATTACAGTATCTCCTCCAGCCAAATTTTGATCAAATCCATCGTCGGTTTTATGATTTACGTATGTAATGAAGGGATCGGTAATAGGGAGTAATGCTTTGTATGCATTAATCCTTCCTGTTCCAAGCATATCCAAATATTGTTCATTTCCTTCAACTGTATAAATATCGTCGGTTGATGACTTTAAAATAGCCGCTAACTTTTGAGGCGACGCATCGGGATATTCAGCCTTAATTAAACCCAAGACTCCTGAGGCAATAGGGCTTGCAAATGATGTTCCCCGGCCAATCAAACCGCTTCCGCCCCCTCGCCAAATTGAAACAATATTATAACTTGGAGCAACAACATCAATTAAATCGTTGAATTGAGAGCCTTCGTTTTCGGAGGTCACCCATTTTTTATCGTTTTGATCAGTACCTCCAACTGAAACCACATTAGCATATGAAGCGGGGTAAAAATAAGAGGTTTCATTACTATTCCCAGCAGCAGCTACAACAACCGCTCCTTTGTTGTTGGTTGCATAATTTACTATATCCTGATGATATTGATTGAATGATCCCGAACCTCCCCATGAACAGTTAATGATGTCAGCTCCATGATCCGCTGCATAAACTATTCCCTCATAGGCCCCAACCAAAAAACCGCTATTGTTACAAATCTTAACAGGCAAAAGCATCGTGTTAAATCCTGGGGCTGCAACATCTCCATCATTATCCGTATTTACTGATGCGCAGCCTGTAACCTGATTTCCATGATGACCATAAACTTCTGGGTCATTATCGTCTGCACCCGTGTCCCAACCTGTAAAATTATCAATATAACCATCCTCATCATTGTCTATCCCATCAATGGGATCATTATAGTTGTGCTTGATTCTTCCAACAATCTCAGGATGATCTGTATCAATTCCTGTATCGGTAATTCCAATTACAACGTTTGTATCTCCTTTTTGAATGTCCCATGCTCTAAAAACATCAATGAGCTCCAAATGATATTGAGTAGATATTTTAGGATCATTCGGCACGTACAATAGTTCGGGAACGGTTTGTGTTTCTACATATTCAAACATACCCGTAGATTTTAACAACCGAGCTGCCCTAAACTCATTAATGTCGTTTTTATAAGTTATTTTATACAAACTGGTAAGATCTACCGTTTTTTCTCCATGTTTATTCGTCGGATGTCTTGGTTTTGTAGTTTGTGGAAATTTCCTCTCAATTTCCACAATTTCAAGCATGTCAAATAAATCAATTATCGGAGTTTCTGCATAGTCTTTTTTATAAAAAGCTCCACGATATTGACTTTTTATTTTTGCGATAACCTGACCTTTTATAACGTTTCCTTCAGGGCGTTTGATAACCTCTCGCTCCTGTGAAAATGATTCGAAGGCAAAAACAAAAATCAGTAATAGTAAAAACCTAATCCCCCTGCAATTCATAACTTTAGTGACATTGATCAACAAATTCAAATCATCTCTTAATTCAAACCGAAGACAAAGCTAACAATATACGGAAAAACCACTTTTAAGTAAGTGTAAATACGTATATTTTTATCCACAAACTATTTTTTTATCGATATCTTATTTACGCTCCTAATACCATCAATAATAACATTAACAAAATAGGTACCTGAAGAAAAATAAGAAAAGTCGAGTATAGTATTGTTACTCGTATTTGATATTATTATATTTCCTAAAACATCTGTGACAAAAACTTCAGCACCATCAGGAACTCCTGTCAAGTTTATAAAACCATCGGTCGGATTTGGATAAATAGCGAATTCTTTCATTGAATTATTTCTATTTACCAAAGTCTGATCTTTAATTTCTATTGAATCGGTACTTACACAAAATTCCTGGTCAGTTACAGAAAGAGTATATACTCCAGGACAAAGGTTTATTGCATGAATAGAGTCTCTTTCACTATCGTCACTCCATGTAAATATATATTCTGGTGTTCCACCAGTTACAAAACCATTAACAGCTCCATCACAAGACATACCGTTACTCATAACTGTATCATTAAAATTAATTTCGGGCACAGTATTAACTGTTAAATTAATAGTATCCGAAACTGAACAAGAATATGAATCTGTTATTACAACACTATATAACGCAGTTGAACTTGCAGTTATTTCACGAGAAGTTTCACCACCAGGAGACCATACATAGGAGTAATCAGGCCCAGCATCAAATGTAATTGAATCACCCTGACAAATCGAAGTATCATTACCTAAATTCACATAAAAAGCATCAGGCTCTCCAATTGTTACGGTTAAGGTATCCTTTAGCTCCAATTCATCAGATATTTGCACATGATATGTCCCAGCGCACAATTCGGAAATAGAATCTCCGGAAGGACTACCTGGTGCATCATACCAACTATAGCTAATTTCTCCTGCACCCCCAGTTGCTTCTACTTTGGCTTTACCATCACAGCTGTTGTTACACGATGAACTATCGTTTAACACAACCTCAGATGCCAAATTATAAAGTTCATAATAAGCAGTATCCGATTCTAAAGCTGCTTCTTTTAATACGTTGTAATTATCACCCACTACTAAAGCAAAAGCAACCTTTATTGAATCATCAACACCAATGTTTAAATCGCCTACACCAATTGTATTAGAAACATCTCCTAAACCAGCACTATCCCTCAAAATCCCACCTGAAATAGAAGTGTGTTGCTCGGCCGATGAAAATCCATCTGCTTGACTTATAGAGCCATTCGCTCCACCATTATCAAAAGCATAATTTTGAACATTTCCTTCACTAATCACATGTATTCCTGCATATGTACCACCAGAGGAATAAGTATAACCGGTTTTTATAGTAGAATCATAAACAGCATAATTTTCGTTAAGATTTGCAATATCCCAATCAGAAAAGACACCAAAGTTAAGCCCATTAATTTCTGAACCAGAAGTGTTTTTGATATTCATTTCAAAAATGATAAAGTCCATTCTATCATCATCCAACCAAACCATAGACTTTTGTTTGATTTGAAGTCCTATTTTATTTGAACCAGCAGGTTCATCATTGTAATATGAGTATGCGACCTTATCAGCCTCAATATTCGTTTCTGAGTCTATTTTACTAATGGATTCATAATCACCGTCTAAAACAAAACTAGCTTGTACATCATTAAGTGTAGCTAAAAGACCCATTTTAAATAAAATATTATCTCCATTTTTGTATTTTACTCCATGCCCAATCGTTTGATCATTCGTTGGACCATTAAATCCTAATTTGCCTGATGCGCCAACACTAAATTGAATATTATTCTCTTCTAAATTTACATATCCTGCATCAAAATCATTAATTTTTACACGTAAGACTCTCCAACTGTTATAATCACCATCTTCCATAACAACTTTAAAGAATACCGTTTGATTAGCTGGCATACCCTCCTTAATAATAAATGACAAAGGAATACTAGAGGTATTAACATAACTGTTAAAAGGTATAGAAATAAGATTGTATACAGAGTCCAACAATTCAATATAAGGTGATTCTGTAGTTATTTTGTAACGTGTAGCAGAAGTTGAATTTTGAAGATAATTTATTACATTCCCATAAACATAAACTGTATCACCCGTTTCAAGTGTATCACCTTTGTTATTAGTTACAGTATAGTCATTAAAAACTAAACCTGGATTGCTTAAATCTGTAAGTGCTTTATACGCATTAACTATTCCTTTACCCATCTTTTTTTGATAAGGAGCATTGAATGAAATCGTGTCAATATTAGTACTTGTTGCCTTTATTTGTTCAATAATCTGAACAGCACTAAATGAAGGATATTTACTCTTAATCAGCCCAGCTACACCTGATACCATAGGCGCAGAAAATGATGTTCCTACGCCGCTACCCAATATGGGACCACCTCCATTGTTTACTCTATACAAATCTACAGAAGGGGCCATAACATCAACAAAATCATTATAGGTTGATCCAACATCTGTACTTTGAACCCATTTCTCATTATTTTGGTTGGTCCCTCCAACGGATAACACCCAATCATAACTTGCTGGATACCAGAGATTATCAGAATTATCATTTCCTGCTGATGCGACAACTAAACAATTTTCATTAATTGTTGCATATGTAACAACATCCTGTCCATATTGTGACCATGAATTAGGAGCACCCCACGAGCAATTCACTATATCATAACCATGAGTAGCTGCATACATAATCGACTCATACCCTTTAGTTAAGAAACCACCCGATTCTATTTTTAAGGGAACGATTTTACAATTAAAACCTGTTCCCGCTAGCTGTATCCCGTTATCAGCAGTTGCGCCCACAAAACTCGAAACGTATACTCCATGCCAATTTCCCCCTACGGAAGGATCATTATCATTATCCCCTAAATCCCAACCTCTAAAATTATCAATATAGCTATCACCATCATCATCTTGACTATTTCCTAAAGGATCTGCATAATTATATTTTACACTATTTACTAAATCAGGGTGATCTATATCAAAGCCGGTATCGGAAATTGCAATAATCACATTAGTATCTCCTTTTTCTACATCCCAAGCATTATACATATTAAGTATCTCAAGGAAATATAAAGAGTCGATTTGAGGGTCATTAGGAATGTACAATGGCTCAAAAATATATGAAGGCTCTACATATTGAAAAGCGCCCGTACTCATAAAGTTATTAATGAGTTTTTTTGGATCGATATCCTCTTTATATTCTATTTTATATATTAATGATATATCAGCATATTTTATTCCCAATTCATTTGTTTCTTTTCGCGGCTTTTTAATATTTGGATATATTTTTGAAACGGAGGTAACATCATACTTTTCATACAGATATTCCAATTTAAGATTACTCGTTTCCTGATTGTAAAAATAACCTCGATAAGACTCTTTAGCTTTTACAATAAGAACATTGGGTAAATAATTACCTTGTCCATAAGACAATACAGAAATCCACAAAAAGGATAAAAGAGATAGTTTTTTCATAGCATTTTGATCGGTACGATTCATTATATACGAATGAAAAGCTTCTATGTTACAACAAAGCATCAGTTATAGTTTGGAAAATCATTTAACACCTGAACACATTCACCAGATACATTTATCGTTTTATGATTTTTCCCATTTGTGAGGACAATAAAGGGACAGTTATAAGCAGAATTATAGTTCAGTGCTTGACTAAAAACATCTTGAGTAAGTACCATATTATAAGCTTTACACTCAATTAAGACATAAGGTTTAGAATTCTTATAAACTAATACATCAGATCTCCTCATGTTGGAATTAACATATAGCCCTGTTTCGATTTTAAAAACAGATTCAGGATAGTTTAAGGCTTTAATTAAATGAGTAATTATATTTTGTCTTACCCATTCCTCGGGAGTTAATATGAGCCATTTTTTACGAACCTGATCAAAAATTAAAGGCTGGTTGCTACTTGATTTTTTATACCTAAATGAATAAATCGGTAGATTTAGTTTTGGAAGCTTCATATGAACATCTGACTGAATTACCTATTTCTTTTTACTGCCCAATAATCTTAAATTCTGTCCGACGATTTTTAGCCCTTCCCTCAGCAGTATCATTGGACATTACTGGTTCATCATCAGCATATCCCTTGTAGGACAAACGATTTTTATCAATTTTATTCATAATTAGCCAATCAGCAACCGCCTTAGCTCTATTTTTTGATAAATCCAAGTTATGAGACTTACTTCCCTGATTATCCGTATGTCCTCCTATTTCAATTTTCAAAGTGGGATTTTTCTCAAGAAATTCTTTAAGTTTTTCCAACTCAACTTTACTTTCTGGTTTCAATTCAAACTTGTCAGTATCGAAAAATATATTTTTCAGGACTACTTTACCCCCAATCTTTATGGGCTGAAGAGGAACATCTTTCTCAACAGGTTTAAAATCAGTTGATTTATTTAGTTTAAAATTTTCAGAGTAAAACAAATAACCTTCATGAGCAGCATTTAAAGCATACTCTTTTCCATAAGGCAAACAAACTAAAAACTTTCCATTTGAACCGGCATTAGCCTCTACAATTTTCTTACCGTTTTCTACATCCTTAAGTTCAAAACGAGCCATTAATGGCTTATTTGTTTCAATATCAAATGTTCTTCCCGACATATAACTAACAGGCTTAGGTTTTAAATAGTCAGGTAACTTAAACTTGTATATATCCCAATCACCGAACCCCCCCTCTCTATCCGAAGTCAAATAAGCATACTCTCCCAATGCATCAACTGTAAAATCGAAATCATTTTTTGATGTATTTATGGGGTATCCTAAATTAACCGGTTTACCCCACGATCCATCGGGATTTCTTTTACTCATAAACAAATCATTATCTCCTAAACCTGGATGACCATCGGAAGAAAAATATAAAGTCTGGTTATCAGGATGAATAAAAACCCCTTCCTCACGACCCGGTGTATTAATTACTCCACCTAGATTTTGAGGCACTGACCAACCCGAGCTTGTCAAATAAGTTACATAAATATCATTTTCACCATATCCTCCAGGTCGAGTACTCGAAAAATATAGTGTTCTTCCATCACTACTCATACTCGGTTGAGCATCGTGTGTTTTATGATTTACTTTTGGACCTAAATTTTTTGGATTAGTCCATTTTCCATTTCTTAAAAAAGTGACAAAAATGTCACAGCTACCGTATCCATTTCTACCCTCGCCATAGCCAATACCAATATCGGGACAAATCGTAAAGAACATTGTATTGCCGTCAGCAGTAAGTGAATGACCGCCCTCATTCACGACTGTATTTAAAGGAGAACCTATATTGAATGCTCTTCTCCAATTTTTTTCATGCTTAAATGAGGCATAAAAATCCTCTTGAAATCTTCCTAAGCTTCTTGAATCTGGAATTGTTCTGGTAAAAATTAATGTATTCATATCAACAGATAAAACGGGTAAGTATTCTTTTAAATCTGAATTAACATTTGGCCCCAGGTTCTCAGGTTGAATGTCTACGGGAGATTTTAAGGCCTGAATTGAGAACTTACAAGATTCCAAAACTCGCTCTGCTTTGCCTCTTAATTTAGCTTTAGGATGATATTTTTTTAGGTAAAGGATAGACCTTTCTTTTCCTTTTTGATATTGTTCAGTTTTAAAGTACAATTCTGCCAAATCTAAATGAAGAAAAGGCATAAAATCTGCGTTTACACTCAACCCTTCTTCAAGCATAGATATTGCTTTCATATATTCTTCTTTTCTTATGTAGATGACGCTTTTAAAAGCATAGGCTTCAACAAAAGAAGGATCTTTTTTTATTACCTTGTCTAGAATCGGTAAAACTTCTCCAAAACAATCAGAGTTGGAACATAAGTTATACTTATCCATAGCCTCTTCATATATTTTTACAGCCTTCTTATTTATGGATGAATATGACTTTGGTTGTGCGAAAACTAGAAATTCTGAGAAAATCAATACGCTAAATAAAACAACTCTTAATTTCATATTTTTTTATTTAATCTTAACTAAACAATTAATGTACCTAAAATTTAAATTAGCAATTCTAAATCTATTTACAACTTTAAAGAGAGTTTAAATGCTTTAAATCTGTTGGACCAAAGATTCATATCCAATACCAAATCTTCTCTGGAATATTCTTCAATTTTAAATACTCCATTGGTTTTTTCTTCTAACAACTCATAACGCCTTGTGCACAATAAAGTAGCTCCTAATATATAGGAGACCGGAATAAAAAATGCAGTTTGATTTGTTTTTTTATAGGCGCTGATTTCTAACCCTTTTTTAAATTTTTTTATTTCATCCAAAAAAGACATTGTTAATTCTTTCGAATTTTGAATAGGGTTTGCTAAAGTTTGTCGACCTTCCAAATAATCTTCTCTCAAATCAAAAATATCGTCAAGATACTGAGCAATTCCTCCTAGTTGGCGCATAAGTTTATGCTCCTCATTAGATAACTTTTTATTCAGCATGTTACACATACATATAACTGTTGCCCCTCCTTTATTAAAAGCAATTTCCTTAACAAAATCTTTATCTAACAAATCCTTAGAAACCAATTTTTTACTTTCATATTGAGCTTTGAAAACATTTTTAGCATTTTCTAAATAAAAAGGAACATCATTTACATTTTCGTGAATTCGCTTTGAAAACTCCAAAAAAAGAATTTCGATATCAGAATCGGGTTCATAATCAAAAGGAGTATTTACAAGAGCATGAATTTTTTGAGAAGGCATTTCAACTTTATCAAAAAAGTCATCATATAGAGGAGCTAAAGCACTTATATTAATGATTGCCTTTAATTCATTATTCTTAATTCTTTCACCTCTTAAAAGGCAAAATCCAATAGTCCATAAAGTTTGAATAAGGATATAATCCCTCATTCTTCTTTGATTTTCGCCATCAATTAACACATCCCAATTTTGAAATTTCGGCTTTACTTCTTCAAACAATTGTCTGGTATATTTTAACACCCTTTTGTAATCCATGTAAAGCTTTACATAAAAAGGTAAAAATCGAATTATATTAACAACTGATTTAAGCATTTAAAATTGATTGCTTTATCATTTTTAACCAATTTGACCTCTTTTCCATATCGCAAATTAATGCCTCTCTACCAATTTTTTGAATATCGAAAACACCTCCATTTTTCTCTTGAAGCTTTAAATAGTGCTGTCCACAGAGAGTTCCTCCGTTCACCATCAACATCAACTCTCTAATGAATTTGTTTTTATTTTTTTGCGTATAATTTAGTTTTTGAAAACTTAACTTTAATTTTTCAACCTCATGAAGATATTGAGCATAAACAGGTGTGAAATCACGATTAAACTTTGTAACTATTGTATTAATCCCTTCTTCCAAATCATCCCATAAATCAAATAAATCATCCAAAACTTGACCAACGGCTCCAAGTTGATACAATGCTTTTTCCTCATCGACAATTATAGGGTGTTTTAAGATACTTCTAAACAACAATGCACTATAGCCTCCTTTTTGAAAAGCAATTTTTTCAACTTCTGCTTTGGATAAGTTAGGGTTAACAAGCTTTTTACTTTCTTCTTGACCATAATATAATTGTTCAAAATACTTGCTGAATAAATCTGAATCATGAAGATTTTTGTATACAATACGAAGAAGATAAATAAACAATTCTTGAACAGAATTTTCAGGAGTAAAACTCTCTGGAGCAAGCATTAAATCCTTTATCTCTTTTTCTGACAAGTCACTTTTGTCAAAAAAATCATCATATAAGGGCAAACAAGCACAAAAGTATACACATGCCTTCAATTCATTATTTGACATTTTCCGCCCTGCTAATCCACATAAGCTAAAATCCAATAAAGAATGGACCTGAACATATTGAGTCAGCCTTAAATCAAAGCTTTTAGATGAAATAATCAATGCCCATTCCGAGTTTTTACAGACTTCTTTTTTAAGGTTTTTTAATACTTTATTAATCCTATTCAACCGAAACTTAACTCTTGGTAAAATGAACAAATAGTGAAAAAAATTACTTAGCTGCCTCATTACTTAATTATCAATCACAAATTAAATTAAACTATTTATTAATCAATTGAATTTGCAAGGATATTTTATGGAATTTAAATAAAAATGTAATCTCTTGAATAAGCTGTAATCAAGTCCTTGGTGAACTCATATTCCTCCTTAATCCTTCCGAGCAAAGGCACTTTTGTCGTTTTCAAAATTACGTCCTCTGTAGATGGATTGGATTCTCCATTAAAAATCAACCCCAGAACCTTTACACCACTATCCTGTAGAATTTTTAATGTAAGTAATGTATGATTTATACTTCCCAAATAATTTCGAGAAACAACAACTACTTCGGTATCCCAACTTTTGGCCATATCCAACATGGTTTCTCCTTTGTAATTAAAAGGAACCATTATTCCTCCAGCTCCCTCAACAACCAATGTATTTTTAGTTTCTGGGAGTTTTAATTTTCCCCAATGAATTTTCGTACCCTCGACTTCTGCAGCGTAATGGGGAGAAGCTGGAGTTCTCAATCGATAGGCCTCTGGATGAAAAAAAGACTGCTTGGATTCAACTAATCTTTTAACTCTTTCTGTATCAGTTAGCTCGAGACTACCACATTGAATTGGTTTCCAATAGTCAGCTTGAAGTGCCTCGGTTAATATTGCTGCAACTATAGTTTTTCCAACGTCTGTACCGATGCCTGTAACAAATAATTTTCTCATAACGGAGTTGTACAAATTTGCACAACAAGATTTAAACTTTAAAGAATTAATTCACTTTATTTAATTCAACTTTATATAGAGTTGGAGTCAAAGGTGGAACTATTCCCGTGGAAGACCCCTTTTTCCCAAAACCAATCCATGATGGAATTAATAGCAAAGCGACATCTCCTTCTCTCATAAATAGTAAAGACTCCTCAATGCCTTTAATTACTTGCATTTCCTGACCCAAATAAAAATCCTGACATTGATTCGGTAAAATTTCCGTTGAATTGAATTCTTTCCCATTTAAAAATTTGCCAGTATACTTAACCTCAATTCTTTTACCATATCCAGCCTCTTCTCCTTTTCCTCTTTTCAAAAAAATATATCGTAAACCAGAAACTGATTTTTCCATTGAAATCTTTAATGAATCTTCAAATTGATTCATTAATACTTCTTCATTCATAACATTAAACTCATTTGTCTCAATCTGATTTAACCAGTTTTTAAACTGCATTGTCGCCGATAAAAACTCCTCTTCAGAGTATATACTATCAATTTTTAGTTGAGCATAAATTAATACGGAATCATGTAAATTATTTTGCGTGAAAGAACCATCAAGTTCCTCTCTTAATTTTGACATTGGAAATATAGCAGACGCCTTTTCTTTCTGATTCATTAAACTAAGAGCTTCAACAATACCTCCAGAAGGAAATACATTATTCACCTTTAACAAAGTTCTGGATTCATCGATTATTTTTCCTGAATAATCCTTAAAGGTATATTTAAACTGTAAATAATTATTTTTCTGAATTCTTTTTTCCTCATCTTCAATGGTTTCAAGCCTAAAAAATAATCCGCTAGGTTTTTCAACATAACCCTTAAACTTTTTGGTACAAGAACCACAAATGAAGAAAACAATTAGTATTGAAATATGAATTATTCTCACAATTTTAATACCTCTTTTTAACATTTAAATTATATATAACGGTTGTCAGGGGAGGAATTTTATCCATGTCTCCACTTACACCATGAGCTCTGTGCGCGGGTAATATTATGATAGCTTTTGCACCAGGTTTCAACAGTTTAATAGCTTCATGCAATCCACTTTCTTTTTCTGAATTCGAAACTATAAATTCATCTATTTTTTTTTCAGTTGTATACAAAGTATCACCATTTATCTTGGTAACAACGTACTCAATAATAACATTTTCACCATCTTGTATTATTTCTCCCTGACCTTTCTGATATATACAATAATGTACACCTGTAGCTGTTTTAACAGCTGGAATTTGATGTCTTTTTAAGTACCCCTCTATCTGAGCTTGTTCTTTTTGAGAAGCTCTGGTTAAAGCACTTTCTAGAGCTGATTTACGTTCTTCTTTTGTCATCCCTTCAAACGGATCAACATTCGATTTTTTAGGCGGTTCCGAACATGCAATAAAAGTCAATAAAATTAACGTCGGTAAAATTTTAATCATCCTGAGAAAGTATTATTTTCTTAAATTTTTGAACAGTTTCCTCAAGCGAATTCTTACTCATACCTCCTGCGGCATTAATATGCCCCCCCCCATTGAAATGCTTTCTGGCAAACTCATTAACATCATAATTGTCCTTAGAACGAAACGAAATTTTTACAATTCCGTCATCCTCTCTAAAAAAAACGGAACATTTTACATGAGACATACTTAAACCATAATTAACTACTCCTTCAGTGTCTCCTTTTTGAATATTAAACGTCTTATGATCTTCCTTAGATATTTTTAATATGGCAACCTTATGTTTATCCAAAACTTCCATATTCATGAGGCAATATCCTAAGAGCTTTAACCGTCTTTGCGTATTACTATCATAAATCCTTCTATGAACCATTGAATGATCGGCACCTTTTGCAATTATTTGAGAAATTATCTTGTGTGTTTTTTGAGTTGTTGATGGAAATCTAAATGAACCTGTATCGGTCATTACACCACAATAAAGAGCTTCACCAATGTCACCATCGATTAAATCCTCATCACCCATGGATTCAACAAATTCATAAACCATTTCAGCAGTTGAACTTGCCGAAGTATTACTAATCATATAATCAACAAAGTCATCGGGCTGCTGATGGTGGTCAATCATTACTTTTTTTCCTTCTGCATCAAAAACCAAGTCGCCTACTTCATCAATTCTATGCAATGCATTAAAATCTAAACAGAATATAAGTTCAGCCTGACTTATATTTTTCTTTATTAATGTGTTGTGGTTCCCCCAAATTAAAACATCCTCATTGCCTTTAATCCAATTTAAAAAAGTAGGATACTCAGTAGGAGCTATTACTTTAACCTCACAACCTTTTTTTTTCAAAACTCCTGCAAGTCCTAACGAAGAACCCATAGCATCGCCATCTGGATTTTTATGAGTTACTATAACGACTCGAGCTTTGTTGTTTAAGATGCTTTGTAATTCTCTAAATTCCATTTCTTTTTTAAATGATAATGTTTAATATTCATACTGAACAAATACAGTAAAACTTTAATGGTAAATTCAAAATTAATATCTAACTGGAATATTATTTCCCTTTAAATAAGCTTTTAACTCGGGGATAGGTATTTCTTTAAAATGAAATATACTCGCCGCTAAAGCTGCATCAGCCTTACCATCCGTAAAAACATCTTTAAAGTGTTCCATATTACCTGCACCTCCTGATGCAATTATAGGAATACTAAGAGAATCAGATAAATGAGCCAATTCTTTATTTGCAAAACCAGCTTTTGTGCCATCATGATCCATTGAGGTAAACAAAATTTCACCAGCTCCCCTTTGTTCAACCTCTCTTGCCCAATCGAACAAATCAATTTCAGTTCTATCTCTTCCACCCCTTAAATGAACTTTCCAACCTTCATCTGTATATTTTGCATCAATTGCAACAACCACAAATTGAGCGCCGAAATTATTATGTAACTCATTAATTAATTGGGGATTTTTAACTGCTGCAGAATTAACACTTATTTTATCGGTACCAGCTTTTAGCAAAGCGTAAGCATCTTTGATTTCTGAAATACCTCCTCCAACAGTAAATGGAATATTTATTCGCTCTGCAACACGTTTAACTAAATCCAATAAAGTCTTTCTTTTTTCATGAGTGGCTGTTATGTCTAAAAAAACCAACTCGTCAGCTCCCTCTTTTGAGTATATTTCAGCTAAATCAACTGGATCTCCAGCATCTCTTAAGCCAACAAAATTGACTCCTTTAACTGTTCTTCCATCCTTAATATCTAAACAAGGGATTATTCTTTTTGAAAGCATATTGTTCAGACTTTGTGATATTTTACAAGCGTTTCTAAGCTTAATCGACCTTCATAAATGGCTTTACCAACAATAGCACCGTAAACATTTATATCTTGAAGGCGTTTCAAATCATCTTCGGAAGTAACTCCTCCAGATGCAATCAATTTAATATTAGGAAACTCTTCCATAATTTCCGAATATAATTCATTAGAGCTTCCTTGTAATAAACCATCCTTAGAAATATCAGTACAAATAACATATTCAATGCCTTTAGAAAGATATTCATCTAAAAATGCAAACAAATGTAAATCGGAAGTCTCCAACCAACCATTGACAGCAATCATTCGATTTTTGACATCTGCACCCAAAATAATCTTTTTGCCGTATTGTTGTATCCAATCTTCAAAAACCTCTCTATTTTTAACAGCAACACTTCCTCCTGTTATTTGAGAAGCACCACATTTGAAAGCCAAATCGATATCTTCATTAGTTTTGACACCACCTCCAAAGTCAACCTTTAAGGAGGTGTTTGTTGTAATTTCCTCTAGTACTTTATGGTTTACGATATGCCCACTCTTTGCTCCATCTAAATCAACTAGATGTAAATGTGTTAAACCAGCATTTTCAAACTCCCTGGCAACCTCTAATGGATTTTCATTATAAACTTTCTTTTGATTGTAATCTCCTTTGGTTAATCTTACGGCTTTGCCGTCAATCAAATCTATAGCAGGTACAATAATCATAATTCTAAAAATTGCTTTAAAATTTGAGATCCAACTTCACCACTCTTTTCTGTGTGAAATTGAACAGCATAAAAATTGTCTTTCTGAACAGCAGCGCTGAATTCTATTCCATATTGTGTTACAGCAACGGTATTCTCATTCAAAGGAACATAGTAACTGTGAACAAAATAAACTTGCTCTTGCAATTCAATATTATTGAAAAGTACCGAATTAAAATTTGAAACTGTATTCCACCCCATGTGAGGTATTTTTAAATCTACTTCAAATCGCTTAACTTCCGTATCTATAATTCCTAAACATTTGACATCTCCCTCATGCGAATATTTACACATCAACTGCATTCCTACACATATCCCCAGAACAGGTTGTTTCAAAGTAGGTATCAATTTATCTAAACCAGATTGTTGAAGTTGCTCCATCGCTGCTTTAGCAGATCCTACACCCGGAAAAATAACTTTATCCGCAGAACAAATTTCATCATGATTTTTTGTTAGGATAGGTTCATACCCCAAACGATTCAAAGCATATTTGACAGATTGAACATTTCCTGCCCCATAATCAATAAGCGCTATATTCATTTAAAAAACTTGAAATTCAAAGTTCGGTAAAAAGAGAACTACTTCCAAAATGAAAATAATTTTCAAGTAGGCTTCATCTATACATATCACCTTTTGAGTTTTACATATCCGTTGTTGTAAAACTTACCACCGTTAATTTCTGAATAATCTAAAGTCCAAAAATATATTCCATCTGAAGCTTCAAGACCTTCACTATTAAGTCCATTCCAATAGGGTACAACAGAATTTGATGAGTGGATTAATTCACCCCACCTGTTGTAAACATTGAAATAAATATATTCTAAATTTGCAAGCATATATTCCAAGTCCTCCCAAACCATCTCAAAAGGAATAAATCCATCATTGTGACCATCGCCGTTTGGCGTAAAAATATTTGGTAAAGTAACCCGAATTGGACGGCAATATTCAAAAACAGTAATTGAATCAAAAGCTGAACAATTGTACTGATCATAAACAACAGCTTCAAACCAACCCGAAACACTTGAAATATAATCCTCTCCAATTGAACCATCGCCCCACTCCACATAAAGACCATTATGAGAAGAACTTATCGTTACCAATTCATTTGCTTCATCCATACTGCACATAGACAAAGTATCAGCTGATAATTCAATATTTGGAAGATTTTGTACCCTAACCGTGGTAGTATCGCTTCCCCAACATCCATTATCATCCTTTATTAACACAGAATATTGCCCTGTTGAATCAACAGCTATGTAGGATTGGATCTCTGAAGTGTTCCATTCATAAATTAAAGCCCCTGTTTGATTTTGAACATTTGCATAAATATTTGTGTGACTTCCATCACAAATAACTGAGTCGTTTAATAATTGAATTATAAGATCTGGTCCAGGTAAAACAACAATTGTATCGGTATTAAAACAATTATTTATACTATAAACATCTACGAAAAATAATCCGGAAGTGTCAGTAAATATATATCGCCCTGTATCTCCTGTATTCCAAAGGTATGAGTTTGCGTTCTCCTCTGGAACAATTAACTCAATCGGTAGATATTTACAAACCTCACGATTGGGACCTAAGTTAACATTAGGCAATGGATTTATATCAATTTTAATCGTATCAGAATCAGAGCATAAGAAAGAATTTGTTACAACAACACTGAAGTCACTCCCATTAGAAACTATAATTGCTGAGCTGTCTGATCCATTAGACCAAATATAACTTGCACCGGGATTTGATGCGTCTAATACAATATTTTCCAGATAACAAATAGAAGTATCTAAACCAAGATTCACATTTGGAACAGTGTCCACTGTAACAACAATAGAGTCTGTGGAAATACAATTTGCGGCATTGGATACAGTAACTATGTAAGTTGCCGCTGAATCAATAAAAATAGTTGAAGTCGAATCACCAGTATTCCAAAAGTAACGAACACCATCTGAACCTGCATTTAGAAGCATCCTATCCCCTTCACAAATACTTGAATCTGGACCCAAATTAAGAAGCGGAACATCTAAAAAAGTAACTAAAACCGCATCATTACCAACACAATCATTCGTGTCGGTTACAACTACATCATACGTACCAGAAGTCGTAACTAAAATAGAATCTGATGCACTTCCATTCCACGGCCAAAGAAAAGTAACATTATTTAAGCCTACCCCCAGGTGAATAGAATCGCCAATACATAATAATGTATCCTCACCTAAACTAAATTCAGGAGTAGAATGAACCATTGTAAGAGCAGACATACGAACCAAAGAGGTACATCCCTCTAAACTTACAGCCTCAGCATAGTAGGTTGTAGTATCAGATATACTTCCTGTTGACCAAGGAGATCCGGTTCCCTGAAGAGTACCACCTGAACTTGTATCATACCAATCAATTGTTCCGGAACTCACTAATGCTTCCAAAGAAACTGATCCCTCTCCACATCGTTCTGCTCCTGTTGTACTGGTTACTGTAGGTAGTATATTTACGGTTAATGTTCCACTTACCGGTAAACTCGTACAGGTATTGCCATCAGTCACTACTACTGTATAAGATCCTGCTGTGGTTCCTGTTGTGGTTTGCTCTGTTCCCGATCCATTGTCACTCCATATCCAAGCTGTTGCTGTTGCACTGGTGGCTGTAAATATAGCGGCAGCGTCTCCCTCACAGATGGTTGCATCATTTACTGTTACCGTTGGACGCGCATTTACAGTTAATGTTCCGCTTGCCGGTAAACTCGTACAGGTATTGCCATCAGTCACTACTACTGTATAAGATCCTGCTGCGGTTCCTGTTGTGGTTTGCTCTGTTCCCGATCCATTACCGCTCCATGCCCAAGCTGTTGCTGTTGCACTGGTTGCCGTAAATGTAGTGGCGGCATCTCCTTCACAGATGGTTGCATCATTTACTGTTACCGTTGGACGTGCATTTACGGTCAACGTTCCGCTTGCCGGTAAACTCGTACAGGTATTAACATCAGTCACTACTACTGTATAAGATCCTGCTGCGGTTCCTGTTGTGGTTTGCTCTGTTCCCGATCCATTTTCGCTCCATGACCAAGCTGTGGCTGTTGTACTGGTGGCTGTAAATGTAGCAGCGGCATCTCCTTCACAGATGGTTGCATCATTTACTGTTACCGTTGGACGTGCATGTACCGTTATCGTTCCTGTTGCTAACGCACTGCCACATCCATCAGGTGTAATCGTATAGTTAAACGTTCCTGCAGAGGTAGGTGTACCACTTATTGTTATTTCATTCCCGCTGTAGGTAGCATTCACACCC
>MDTD01066563.1_pt1 | contig 24431 bp, 32 predicted proteins | sample 811221 | NCBI WGS metagenome assembly MDTD01 (sample SAMN05326646, study PRJNA326480) | marine metagenome | isolation source: seawater | place: Pacific Ocean: South West | collected 2011 | reverse complement strand
CGGCGGAGAGGGGCGGGAGGCCGAGCCGAGCCGGAGAGCCAGAAACGGCCTTGGTATTCTTTCCCTTTATCAGCCACCTCCTCTGGGCTGGTTCTTAGTCCTGGCTATATAAAAAAGTTCATGAAGAATCAGCAGGCCCATCCTGCGTTAGAGGCTTTATTTTGGTTGAGTTCTGAATTTGGTACAGATGAAAAATATGACACTGGTTTTCTTTCAGAACTGTATTCATTCCGTAATGACCTTGAGCATAATTATGTCAGAGTTTGCGAAGGTGGCAGCTCCCCCTGGGATTCTTCTTCAGATTACGCAAGGACTGTGACGAGAGAAGAACTCGTTGATTTAACACGTTTATCTTTGTCTACAGCTAGATCTGCGCTTTTTTACCTAACTTTTTTTGTTAAGTCGCAGGAAGAAGAAGTAGAAAACGCAGGGAATCTCTTTCACAAGTCCGTCCCTTATGTATAACGAGAAAAAGTCCTCCTAACCACTTATACTATCCAGCTTCCCCTTAAATGCCTCCACTTCGGTGGAGTGCGCGTCAACCTCGACTTGGTTGTTCGGCGTAGTGTTCAAAGCCGGATGCGTATGGACGGCCAGGTCGTGCAGGGCGCAGCGTACCTCCTCCATGAATGCAGTAATGGTGGGCAACAGACTTATTCCGGTACCGCTCTGGCCCATGCGAATGGTGGTCGCCTGCAGGTTGATGAAGGGCGCCTCGATGGTCTTGTTCCCCGTCACCTTCTCTGTTGATTTTCCACCGATGGTTGCGGTTGCATCACCACCGATATCCGTGGTCCGCTTGCCCCCGACAGATTCCGTGTGATCGCCGCCTATGTCTTCGGCCTTGCTCCCGACAACGGTCTCATCCCGGTTGCCTTTGACCGTTGAGGCGTGATGCCTGCCGACGACTTCCTTTCGGTCCTGGGCGATGATGACATTCATGTCCCGCCCGGTCGTCAGATTGATATTATCCACAGATACCAAGCCAGCGGATCCACCGGACCGGAGCCGGAGCGCTCCCAGGGCCTCGATCGTCTTGACGCCGCCGATCTCCTCGATGCTGTTCTCCCGGATCTTACGATGGTCACGCGAAAAGTCTTCCCTGTTTTCCACGGCCTCGACCTCCCGCTTGAGCGATTTGTCGATTATGGCCATGTCCGTTTCGCGTCTCCAGTTGCCGTCCTTGTCCACAGTTTGGAAAACCGCCGCCGACTGCTGCCAGCGCTGTTGGCCCATGGATATCTCGGGCAGGCTCATGCCTTGCGGATAGATGTGCCGTACCAGTGGATGATCTGGCCGTCCGTAGGCAAAACCGATTTCGACAATTACTCCCGGCTCCGGGAAGCCGAACAGCCCGGCCTCCTGCCCACAGCCAACCGGAACAGGCAACTGCACGGCTTCATAAACGGGGAAATTCTCGTCGCGTTCACCGTCCGGTGTCAGGACTTCCAGATCAACGGCATACCGTGGCCGAAAACGCTCGGACAACCCGCCATCAGCCGGAGCATCATGAACATTCAGTACCCGCGCAAAACGGGGGAGGTGCAGCCCCGCCGACAATTCCGGAAAGAGTTTGAGAATGATCTGCTTTACAGTCTGTCGGAGCATGTCGTCACCATCTTCTGTCCTTCAATTTGTGTACTTGCGACATATTTGCCGTTCAGAACCACGCCGGGGCGCAGCTGGGGCAGGATCACGGATTGCCGACCGCCGGTGGCCGTCACCTTGTCGAATAACCCTTCGGAAAGAGCAGCTGGCCTGGTCGCCCACCGTGAATCCTTCCACGATCCGACAAAGACCTGCCCGTCACCTTGCTGTTGCCAGATATAGTCCTCGATGCCGAACACCGCGCCTATTGAGTTAAGCCCATGAAATCCGTCTCCGAGTGCATAAAAGGCCGGGACGATCCGATGGGCATACTCCCGATCCGGCACAACAAAGCGCAGCCCGGTCCGTTTGGTGTACCACTGCACCACCTCGAGCAGCGTCGGGTGTCGAAGCGCGACCGGCATCGGTGCATACAGAACCGATGTCAGCTCACGGCACCGCAATCGTTGCTGCTTGGCGTTCACCGTCTCGCTGGTCCGAATCAGCCCGGTGAAATACACCAGATCCCGCTCCTGGGCGGTGTACCCGATTTCAAACCGGACATGCCCGGACAGCACGGTTTCGCTCTGTACCTGAAAGATTGCCCGTCCCGGTGAGCGGAGCGACAGCCGGACCTCCGCCTTATCGAGTTGAACAGGCTGATTATTGACGTACAGGGTCTTGCGTAACCTCATGCCAGCACCTTATCCAGATAGTAGAGAGCATGTTCAACCAAGCCCATTTCTTGGATTTCCTGTTCTGCTTTTTTGAGCGCTGCGGTATCCGTAACAGTCGATGTCCCCTCGCTGACCTGGGCAACCGGCTCCGGCTTCGGTTCACGTTGCTCAACGCGTTCAGGATTGGATTGGTACTCTTTGAGGGTGAAGGAAATATCCCAGGCTCGCAGCCCGTCTTTTTCCCTGACACTGAAATTCTCGGCAAACCGGACCTGTCGAATGCCCATGGCGTTAGCAGTCTTGTTGACGATAGTATAAATCTTTCGTTCGCCATTTGTTTTTGCTTCAGCCACGCGGGTCAGCTCTGTCAGATCACTGGCATCGATCGCCTTGATAACAAGCGACACCGTGATTTTTTTGGGCTTGAATCCATTTTCGACTTCATCGGTACCGCTCGTATCCCCGGACGCATCCGTCGTGCGGATGTCCATACTCGCCCCGATTTTCAATTCATGGCCGGGCATGTTGTAATTGTCCAGTCGCAACAAACTCATAGGCTTACCATCTCCCGAATAAATGCAACGTCATCGGTGCTGCCGATCCAGCAGCACAACGCGCTCAGTTTATAGCCTTCCACTGGCGGTGTGTTCTCTTTCAGTTGTCTCCGGATGCTGCCCATGTTGCCGTTCAAAGCCAGCCCCATGCCGGAATCACCGCACAGCGCGTCGGTCACCAAAGTCCATGCCGCGTCCAGCTCCTGCAGATGGGTGCGCTTTTTCTCGATGAGCGCGTTCAGCTCCGCTTCAGGGCGCGTGTTTTCCTGCTCATATCCCTCGGCCATCCCCAGCAAACCGCCAATCTCCTGATCCAGCTGCACAGTTCGAGAGTGCCGTCGCGTTTCATGGCTATGCCATGAAGGATGCACAGGACCGACCGCACGGATCAGCTTGTCCTTTTCCAACGTCGCCAACCACTTGGCCCGACGCTTTGCCAGCATCAGCTCCGTTACCGGAAAGAGCGTGCAAAATGCGCCCAGGACATCAGCAAAATGTTCGTGGTCAACGCCTCGCAACAGGAGGAAAACGCTTTCTAGACCATTTTTAGATAATACATCCTGCGGATCGGCCAGCTTGTCAGCCATCCCTGTTACCGTCTGTTGCGGGGTCAGGTAGGCATATTCGCCGCGCCGGTCTCCCAGGGGGTGAATGTACGGGTGCAGGCATAGGAAATGCCCTCCGGCCTGCAACAGCCCAATCGTGGAGGTTCGCAGTGCCTCCACACCGGCAGCGGCAGCGGCCACCGGATTGGATGCAATGGGGATCGCACCATTTACCGCAGCCAGACGGTTCTGGCTTGTGTTCAATTCACCAGGAGCAGCCCCCCGGCATCCCTGCAGTTCGTCATGGACTGCCTGCAGGGATGGCGGTGGGGCCAGTGTGATGGGGTGCCAGGTCATGGCTACCCAGCTGTAGGCGGTTCAGGCCAGGTTATGGACGCCGGGAATCCCGCCTGCAATGGCACGTCCCTCAACTGCTGAATGTATTGATCCAATGGTTCGATCGGCTCTGTCGGTTGAACTCCTTGTCTCAGCTCGGAAAGATGGCGCTCAACTCGCCAGCTTATACCCTCAATGAGGGCATCCCTCTGACTCCTTACCATCTTAGTCAATTCTTGAGTGGTTGGTGTCGGTCTATTAACGGCGATGGGATTGCCTTGATCATCAGGAACAATACATTTTCCCAACTCTTGTTCGCCCATTAGTTCCGCATGGCGCTCAATAGATATCAAACCATCAGCGGGCGTATACTCTTCAGTCAGCGGGAAAAAACCACGGGTATTTTTATCGTATAGGTATCCAGTAATGCTCATTTTTCCCCCTTTAATATCCAATGGCAAACCAGTATACATTGGGGCTGACGCCCGATCCGATCTCAGCACGAACGGTAAATTGTGTGAGAGTATAGCTGTGTGTAGTAACGGCTTCGTTACCTAGCGTTCCATAATCTTTACCTAAAGAAGCCACTACGGAACAACAGCTATTGGGGAACGCCAATGGGAATGTAACGATCGAGCTTGAAGGCGACGCAATCGTATTCCCCCACTGAAGAATCAGTCCGTTTGGCATCACTGTGTAGCCTGTTGAAGCATTGTTCCCCTGCCATTGCCCTGTGGCTCCACGTGCTTGGGCCGTCCGTAGCGGGGTCATTTTACCAATATCGTTTATGCCGTTTTTGGCTTCGGCCTCGGTTGGTATAGTGGTCCTCCCAATTAAGGCGTGAAGCGCTGCCTCAACATCCTGTGTACCGATGAGTCCGGCTTGCTCCCCGCTATAACTGACATTGTTTGCCTCTATCGTTTCATACTCGGGATGGTTATGGGCTTTCCCCGCAACAACGCCACCGAGTTCTCCGGCCAAAGTTTTGGGCCGAAAATCGGTAATGGTCCTGTCGACCGCGATGTCGGCGATTTTCTGGCCGTAATGTTTGCCGTTGGTCCCGTCCATGTAATCGCCGGGATCCGCGTACACCACAGAGGCCACGGCCACGCGATCGGAACCTTGGGACTGCAGTGCTACATCCAGGAATACCTCGGCAGGCAGGGCTGGCGGGGTAATCTCCTGTAATGTGTCCAGCTCGATGCGGATACCCTCAACGTAGGCCAGTCCCGGCTGGAGCTTAAAAGCTCCGGCATCATCAATGACCAGATACCCGTCGCCGAAGAAACAGGCAGGGCCGTAGATGTCGCGGTTGGAAAGCCGTTCGCGCTCGTCTATGCCTTTGAGCCGGGCAGTAAAGTCGATCTGCCATGTGGACGCTTCAACCGTGATGTTGGTCACACCCTGAACACCGGAGTATTCCAGCATGAAATTGCGGGTGATGGCGTTGCCCATGACCGGGTGTGCCGTCTTTTTCTTGTTCAGCGTGGGGCAGTAGGTGATGGCGATGACAGCGTCGTCGGCAGAGGAATACAGCCCGATCCAGTTGAAATCGAAATCGCCGATGTCGGAACCCAACAACATGGAATAGACGACCTGGTTAGGGTTTATATACCCCTTGTTCTCGGCGGGGATGGTGTACTCATGGACAACGTACTCGGCTCCGGGCTTTCCCTCGGTACGGTCCACGGCCACCGTTGGGTCCAGCCCCGGTACATTGGCGACAATGAACTTGTCGATGACCAGAGGCGTTTCCAGATTCTGGTGCAGGGCGAGAAGGGCCTCGCCCGCGTTGGTAATGGCACTGCTCATGAAGGCTCCTGTTGGTTACTTGCTGACATCAGCAACAAGGTCTTTGATGTTAGATGCGAGATGGTCTGTGACTTTTTTGAATCCTTCGGATTCATTCTCTTCTGGAAATCCTCTGTACCTACAACGGGCAGGATAGACGGATGTCACAGCCTTGGTCTCTTCGTCGACCTCGCAGACCAAAGCCCACCCAAAAAGGTGGAGTATGCGATTAACCCACCAAAGCAGCCCCGCTTCACGGAAGTTTTCCCAGGATTGTTTTTCAAGCATTGGCGCTGCTCCTTATAGTTTAGCGGATACAACCGCTTGATCGTTGTTGATTTCATGTAAACGAGGGCCAACCACCAGGGGAGGCACTGCTGCATTCATGGTCTGATAGTCGTTGTCAAAAGTCTCCACACGGATGGAGGTGGGCAACGGGGTAATGATGGTCCACTCGTACCGGCGGCACGTCCTGCCGTAGTGCTGGATGAGGACCTGCAGCAGATCCTGGTTGTCTGCCAGTTGAGAGTCGGAGAGGAGAATAGCCAGCACATCCCAATCGCGGCCAGGCATGCGTTCCTCTATCTTGATGTAGCCAACCCCCAGCCGTTGGAATATCCGCTTGAATCCTTCAACCGATCCGGCATCCCTGGCGTTGACGTATGCGTACTTGACGCGCTTGCGGAACAGGTCCAGCGGTTCGCCGTTGAAACGGTCGATATCGCGCTGCCAGGCAATCAGGTTCAGGACCGGCTCGACACAGGTCTCGGGATCCATCTGCTGGGCAGGCCAGGACGCCCACTCCATAATCTGGTCGAACCAGATGGCGGCAGCTTTGGATAATTTGGTCAGCTCCGCGCCTGACATCCAAAAGGGTAATTGGAATGCTCGAATGTCCTTCATCAGGTCTCCTTGTTATCCGAGCTGTACGAGCAGGGTGCCGAGTACCGGCAGGTCCATGGTTGATACGATGTCCGTCGTCCGGTTGAATTCAACAGACAACAGGTCCGGCATGGCATGCAGGTCCTTGTCCAGTTGCGACAGGGAAAACCGGCTGTGCGGCATGGTTTTGGTCATGGTAAAATTGGTGTTCTCGCGGAAGGCGCAGCGGACCCTGTCTTCCACGTCTTTTTTCAGCGCTGCTATCCTGTCTTCCGAGAGGTTGGGCTTGGGGAACACCGTCACAGTCAGGTCGTGCGGCGTTTCCGGCATGGGATAGCAAACCATGTCGTCGCCGTGTCCATGGTTGCCCTTGTCCCGAATGTGCTGGTTGATGTCGTCAACCCATTCCTGGGGCGGCGCTCCTGTCTCTTGCATGATGAAGCAATTGGCTGTCCCTGGACCACGCGGGGCGTTGTGTTCAAAGAAGAGATAGTCGGTCCGAATCCCGGCATATTCCGATATGACAGCCTTGTATGCGGCGTCATGGTGATACTGGCCCACGGCGCTGAACTGGTTGCGGCCACGCAGACGCAGCTCCTCGTCTTTCTCCTCATCCGCTCCAGGCGTCACCAGCCAGTCAGCCGTGTTGCTGACAGCCACAATGCCGGGGATGGGCGCAGGCAGAATCGAATAATAACCGGGGCCGAGGTTGTAGGCCGATCCGGGCTTTTCCGCCTCGACCGGCACGGAAGCAACCAGCATCCCGTCCGGGATCGTCGTGTCAGCCGTCACGATGACACGGTAAATATACCCGTCCAGCTTTGGGCTTTCGATGACAGTCCCGGCCGGGACTGTCATTTCCCCTGCTGACGTTTCGCGGGTAAACGGGATGGAGCCAACGGCCTTGGTCTCAGGCTTGCGCTTGATGTTTACAGCCCACACCAGCACGTCCAGCCACTGGCCGGATGCGTATTTCATGAACAGGTTGGGCAGGGCCGTTATGACCAGCAGGTCCACCAGCCATTTACACGGCGTGGTAACAATTGCCTGAATGAGTCGCCAGAACGGGCTCCACTTGGAATCGTTGGTGATGAGACTGCCCTGGGCCTCGTTGATCTGCTTCCAGCGCGTTTCCATGTCAGCTTCGGAAATGGGGATATCCGCTTCCTTCAGCATGCCTTCAAACAGTTCCCGGCTCATGTTGTCTCCATTGTCATATTGATTTTTCCGAACTCCACTGTGTCGGCCTGCAGGAAGAAACGCCCCAGCTCCACTTCGGTGATCACGCATGATCCGGGGACGATGCGTTCGTCGTTGTCCACTTCCAGAGTGAGCTTGACCAGGTTCTCGGCTTTCTTGCCTTCGTCCCGGTTGGCAACCAGCTCCACCAGTAATCCAGATTCCCGAATCATGTGCTGAATGTCCTGGGCTATTGAGTCCCGGTCCTGGCACCGTTCCGGTAAGCCGCCGACATCCAGTGTCAGGTCGTTGTCGGTAATGAGGAGGTCAAAATACTTTGCTTCAGCCACTGCCTACCTCCCTCCCAACAACCACATACGCTCTTCAAGCTCCTGGTTGCTCATGTTGGTGTGGAAGTGGTTTTCCTGCTTGCCGATGGTCCGGCTGTCGCTACGGTTCTTGGCAACGGTATTGGCGATATGGGTGGTCATTCCACCGGGGACAGCGTCCATCTTTCTGCCTGAATCCAGCGAGGGAGAAGAGATGGTCTCATCTTCGCCGAAGCCGAAGAAACCGCCGACCTTGTCCACAACCCATCCGATATTGTCGGACAGCATCCCGAACCCCTTCAACAGCCAGTCAATGATCTGCATGATCCCTTTGCCCCAGCTGGTATCCAGGAATGCGGCCTTGAGGTCGTCCCACCAGTAGATGACAGCGCCAACCGCAGCCACCAACCCAACAAGGGCGGCAACCAGCCAGACAGCCGGGTTGGCCCAAAAAGCGGTGTTCAACAGCCACATGACGCCCTTGGCGATGAGTCCCTGCTTGGTAAACAGCGCCAAAGCCCACCTGGCCGCGCTGATGGCCGGAGCCAGCCCAATCATCCCGAGCTTTGATAGCCCCATGACAACACTGAGTGCGCCGAGAGCGGCCGTCATGCTGAATACGGCGAGCACGCCGTAGCCGATCCAGCGTGTGATGTTTTGATATTTCCCCATCCATGCCGTCATGGTTGCGGCCGCATTGGCCATCCCGTTGATGAGCGGATCCAGTGCCGGGTTCAAACTTTGTCCAAGGGCTGTGGTAATGCCGAGCACTCCCTGCCAGATGCGTTGCAGTGGAGTGACCATGTGTGACGCCATCTCTGTGGCCTTGTCCATGCCGTTGATTTTGCCGAGCATGTCCATCTTTTCTGTCAACTCGCCAGTTTTTCCATAGAGACCTTCGACAAGCGCAGCGGCTTCATCAGTACCGAAAGCCTTTTTCAAAAGGTCTTGCTCGACAGCATCCAATTCACCAAATTTGTTTTGTATTTTTTCCATGATATCAACCATGGGAAGGAGACGATTGTTTGAGTCGACAAACGAAAGGCCGAGTTTTTGTTGAGCACCGTAGGCGCTGGAAAGAAACGCTTTGTACTTGGTGCCAGCCTCGCTGCCGGACATGGTCTGCTGTAATTTGCCAAGCACACTCAACTGTTCGGCAATGCTGACACCTGCATTGGTGGCTTTGGAACCAAGCGTGGTGAATGCTGCGGACATTTGGCTGCCGTCAGTTCGGAAAGCTTGAACTGCTGCCGCCGTTTGTCCGGTCAACCTTTCAACCCACTGTGCTTTACCCATTTTATTCGCTTCATCTTCGAAGATTCCGTACATAGTGGACATGTATCCGGTGATGGTCCCCGCATCGGACTTGGTCGCTGTCGCCAGCACGTTGCCCGCGTTGGTGAACACGGCCAGATCGTTACCCTCAAGACCGCTGATAGCGGATTGAATGTCATACGCCGACCGGACAAACCCGTCCGCAGCGCGGCCATACTTGATGGAATACTGGAGCGCCTGGTCAGACAGCCCTTTCAGGGTGGAATCGTCCACGCCGAGACTTGCCACCTCGCCCATGGCCTGGCGCAATTGCTCGGCAGGGTTGATCAGTCCCATGAACGACAACCCGGCACCGGCTATCCCGGCAGCGCCCGTTCCCACTTGGGTAAACGCTCGTTCGGAAGCCGCAGCCATGCCGGACAGGTGCTTCTGCACCTTGGCAACAGGGGCTGAAACCCGATCGATGAGGTTGATGGAAAACATCAGCTTCTGCAGTTTTTCGTTCATGCTTGATCCTGTTCTCTATAAGCCCCGGTTTGGAATCCCGTTCCGGGGCTTATTATTTCATGGCGATCAGTATCCCGTTGTTCACGGCCACTTTCATCCGTTCCCAATAGTCGTTCTCAAGAAACAGCGCTTCGCCCAGTGATTGTTCGGTGACGGGCCGCTCCCCGAACCACTTGCGGTGATACGTGTAGAACTGCCCTATGGGGTCGCGTCGGAGCTGTTCGGCGACCGCTTCGACTTTCCCACGGTGACCCGCAGATCAGGGGTGTACTCCTCAACCAGATCGCCCACGATGGTCAGCGGTGCGCCGGGGATGAGCAGTAGTTCTTTCAGTTGCTCCTTGCAGCCCTCGTCCACCGTCCGCATCAGAAAGTTGTGCGCCGGGGAAACCTTGTTGTTCGGCTGCATTTCATTGAGGAAACGGTTGTAATCGTCCGGTTCGATGTGAAAGGTGATCGGCTTGTCGTTGATGTCCAAAGTGATGGTCTTTTTCATGATGCTCCTCCAAAAGGTTATGATGTTGCGATCGCCAGATAAACGAGACGGGCAATCAGACCGGTTGATACGGTCACGCTCCCCCACACAAGGCGCTCGAGGGTCTTTATTTTTTCCGTGTGACTCGCACAGCTTCGGGCGAGATTGATCTCGCGTATGTCGTCCTGAATAGACTTCACCCGCTCATCAATCCGCACGAGCAGCTCCTGCAGGTCTATTCGCTCCATTGCGGTCACTTTCGGGCCTCCATGAATTTGGTGAACAGCGGCATGAGATTCTTGACGGTCCGTTCGCCGAACAGGAAGCCCAGCACCAGAATATTCAGGGCGATGATCAGGATGCCTTCGGCGGTGAAATCGCCGGTGTCCAGTGTGAGCTTGACCTTCCAGGCATTGGAGAAGATCTGCCAGTCCACAAACAGGGTGAAATAGCCGAAGGTCGGGCGCATGCAGCCGCGCAGGAAAATGACCAGCGGACCGATGAGCGGGACCGTTTTCAGGTCCTTGGCCGTCCCTTCCAGTTCGGCAGCGCGGCGGGTCACTTCCTTGTCGGCCTCAACGGCCAGCTCGAGCAGTCCCTTTTCCCGTTGATATTCAGCTTCGCGGATCTTTGCCGACAGTTCGGCTTTTTCCTTGTCGCTCATGGACGGTGGAAAATAATCTTTCACGGTGTCCACGATGGTCGAGACCGTCCCGCCCGTTAAAAAGTCGGTGACTTTTGCAAAGAAGCCCATCAGGCACCTCCCGATGCATCGGAAATGCGGAGTTCAAACGCATCCTGGTCAGCGACGCCGAGCAGGAAGGTTCTGAACGTCTGGCCGGAGTTGAGCACGGCACGCTTGTGACGCAGAAACCCGAAATGCTTGCCCAGCAGGACACAGCCCATGGAATCATCTTCGACATTGCCGGGGTGAATCAGGATATGCGTCCGGTCGGGGACTCCGGTGATCTCAAAGGTGTTGCCGTACCTGGGCGAGTTCACGCGCTTGCAGCGGTACACGCCTTCCGGGATGCAGGAAATGTTTCGGGCGTTGTCCTTGTCTTCCGGTTCCAGCGTCACACAGAAAACCTTGCCGTCCAGTTTCAGGACGCCAAAGGTGCCGTCCAGCGATTTTTCCAAACGGATGAGTTCAGCTGTATTGATCATTGTTCCTCCTGTTGGGTCTGACAGGTGATGCAGAGTTCCACGCCGGGGATCGCCGCTCTGCGGGGGGCCGGGATGACGTCGCCGCAATCGGCGCACGTCTCCCGGCTGGGCTTGTTGGTCTTTTTCAGTCCGGCATTGGCAAGAGCCGCTTTCCGGGCGAGACATTCAAGGTTGCTTGCATCGTCACAGAAATCAGCCATGCCGTTGCTCCTAGATCAGGTCCCTGGTGGAAGATTCAGACAGATAGGGAACACCGTTGATGCGGATGAAATCCGGGCTGGTCACGTCAAAGGCCAGCTTGGTGATGTCCTTGTCGCCGCCATTGCTGTCGGCATCGAGCAGCGACTCGATCTTGAAAACGCAGCCAAAGGCTTCAACCTTCTTTTTCTCCCGTTTGGTCTCGGCGTGGAACACGCAGTCAAACGGCTGGTCGGCCAGGTCCTCAAAGCTCCCGGCGTTACGGGCTGCTTCAACAATGAGTTTGAATGCCGTGGCATCCAGGTCCATGGAGCCGGATGCCCCAACGTCACCGGACACGGTCCCGTCAGGAACGCCATGCGATTTGGCAACAGATCGGTTGTCCTCGATGTCCAGGGAGACTTTGTCGGCGTGAACCAGCAGGTCCCCCACATAAAAGTCGAAACTTTTTCCAGATATACGGCTCATGACGCCTCCTATTCAGTGTAATTGGTCAGATCCAGCATGATGTGACACTTGATTTCCTTGGGACAGTTGTAGGGGCGGGCGACCATGTAGATGGAGACCTTGGTCTTGGTGGCCCAGCTGATGACGATGTCGCCTTCCTTGGGAGGCTGCACTTCGCCGGGAAAGGTGATGCCCATTATCTCAACCGACTTGCTCATTTCGCGCAGGGGCCGCATGAAATACGATTCATGGTAGCTAATTGATGCGGGGGTGGAGTTGAGCTTGCGGTCGGCGACCTTGGCGATAGCCAGGGCGCGTACCTTGCGCATGGCTTTGTGGGTGACGCGCAGATTCTCGATGACCTGAAAGTCACCGCCCGGAACGTCAAGCACGTTGCCGTCGCCAAAATAGACACCCGGATAATCGGGATACCACTGCGGAACCGACCAGCGCCCGGTGTCCAGTGCTTTGAGCTGGGCCATGGACACTTCGACGTCGGCATTGTCCACCGGCTTGATCGACCGGACGCCGACCACAGGGCCGGTCTCCACGCGCATGGGGGAATCCGCAACCGTTACGGCACGGTTGCAGAGGCGTCCGCAGTATACGCCCTGGTCATCATCCCAGATGGTGGCAACCGGGTTGACCTGGTCAGCCGCGATACCATTCAGGATGGCATTGCGGGAGGAAACGAAATCAGGCCAGGATTCGGTCAGCGGATCAATGGCCGCACAGGTGGGGATGAAAATGATGGGACGACCATACTGGCCTTCAATTTCAACGGCCTTGGCCTGCATGCTCTCAATGTCTGCAGCGGAAGCAACAGCATCCGTGAGGACAAACGCCTCGCAGGACATCTGCGTCATAATATAGTCGACAGCCACATCCCAGGTTGCAACACCGTCAAGGGGATACACGGCGGCAAACCAGTTTTCCCCGGCATTCTTTCGAGCAGCATCGAGCTGTGTTTTCAGATTGCTGTCGGCAGAGCCAAGAGCAACGTCCAGGTCTGTGTCGTTGCTCACGGACAGCAGCTTGCCTTCATTGGTACCGGCTCCAAGCCCGACATAGATGAAGAATCGTTCGACATCAGCAATGTCGCCCTGTTTCAAATTCTCTTTGTTGACATCAACACTTCCGAGCGCCATGACGGACTCCTATAGTTAACGGTTGCGTATTTGGGACAACGCCGCTCTGGCGAGGTCGTCTAGAAATTTGTGTTCGGTCCCCGGCTTGGGGCCGAGAAAGGGCCGGGCGGTCGGCTTCACTTCCCAGCGCTGTTTGCCGCGCCTGGTCTTGTCGCGCATCTGTCGGAGAATGATGCCAGCCTGACCAACGGTAAGGTTCTGCATGATCCACTTCATGGAAACGCGGCGAAGCGTGCATCCCTTGCCGCGCTTTTTTTTGACGCGAAGCCGGTAGCCTTCCGCTTTCAATGCTCTGGCTTGTCCCCTGGTGGCGGGGTTGTCGTAATCCGGCTTGCCGTACACCTTCTCGGCTTTGGGAGCGGTCCATTGTTCGGGTATCCCGCGCTGATGCCGGTCCGCGATTTTGGCGGTCATCCCATTGGCCCAGGTCAGGTCAACACGGTTGGGGCCCCGCATAAAAGGTTTCAGCCCTTTGCCCATCTTCCGCAGAAGTTTGCGCTTGGTGCGTGTCCCTTTGCGTTCAGCCATGGATCGGCCATGGATAGTGCGTTGCCGCCTGATATTCTGCTTGGCGTCCTTGATGATGGATCGCCCCATCCGCATGGTGATATTGCGGCGGGTCCGATGCGGCAGAGAGACAATGTCCAGCTGCTCATATAGCCGCATGCGTCCGCGTGGATCGGTGTCAAGCTGGAACGGCTGGTTAGCCATTGGCTTCCTCGCTCTGCCTTGCGACCTTGTCCACGCCTTCAGCCACGTCTATGGGGACATCGGCAACCGTCCACATCTGGCCGTTGTAGGGGATGGATCCACTTTCATCAGGGATGAGCTGCAGGCTCTCCTCGAACTCGATCAACAACTCGACGTCAGCGGTGCCGTCACCGTTGAGGCTGATGTCAATGTCCGGGTCGGCCAAACCGTCCCTTTCCCGGTCGGCATCATTGTCAGCGAGCCAGGCAGGAATAAAAACGAGCAGGGTATAGCTGTCCCGATCCGGGAGGTTCTCAATTTGAATGTGCGCGTCATACTTCAGCTTCGCCACTTCGATTCCATGCCCGAGATCCTTGCCGGTGAAGAAGTATGCGCCCTGGTCAACGGCTGAATAGTCGGAATCCTTGAAGGCTCCGGCATCCTGCAGGGCGGTAGTCAGTGCTTTGAGTTTCTTCATAGCAACACCGCCGTAACCCGGCTCTTGCTCAGAATGTCGGATATGGCCTGTTGGGCGTACTCGTAAAATTTGCTTTCGGTTTCTTCGCTTTCCCTGGCCTCATTGGTGGCAGCTTCCCGGCGATCCACCGTGGGGTACTGCTGCAGGAGATATCCTTTGGCGTGGCTGTAGACAGCCCGTCGGTAATTGATGAGGTGCAGGGTCTCATTCCCCAGCCTCGACTCGCATGGGACATCCAAAAGTCCGGCAAACCCGGATGCGACCTGTCCAGCCTTCCAGCCCATGAGTTCCTTGTTCGCCCAGGCTGCGCCTATCTGCAGGCCGTCCACCAGTAATTCTTCGGCATACTCGGACGGCATCCGGTACCGCTTTTGGAAATCGGCAACAGAAAAGTCGGGCCACCAGCCGTCGTTCTGGACGATGGCGGTGGATTCTGCGGTGGTTTTGCCGGAAAAGCTCATGGTCTATCCTTTATTGGCTGCCCCCGTCGGTCTGCTGCCAGGCTATTGCCCGAACAGACCTTGGGGGCAGCGACGGGTTGGAGGAGCTAGGTTGCGCGTTCCTCGGTCTCTACTGCTGGCTTGGCGTCGTCCAGCTTTTTGGTTACTTCGGCCAGTACGGTCTTGACCGTCGCGCCGACCTTGACGCCCTTCTCGAAATTGTCCTTGGCGGTTTCGAGATTCCCGGCCTCGTATTCAATGAGACCTTTCAGCTTGAAATACTTGGCGCGAACTTCATCGTGCTGCGCCCAGGGATCAGTGCCGCTCGATGTGACAACGAGTTCATAGACTTCGCTGAAATACGGCTCGGAACTCAGCCCGTCCTTGAAATTCTGTTCAGCCCATTTATGGGTCAGGTCGGCAACAAGCGTCGGGATGTCTCGCCGGAAGTATTCTTCATCCGGCTGGATTCCCTGCTCCATGCAGTAATGGGCGACCTTCAGAGCCGGACCGATGAGACCGGCGTCAAGGCACCAGATCATGTGCCAGGGCAACAGGTCGTGCGCCCACCCCTTGTCCATGAGCCGGTCGACATACTCCTGAAATTCGGGAGTCAGCTTTTCCTTCTTGTGGGCGACCTTGTCGGATTTGGAGCGCAGGCTTTTCAGCCCCTTACGGGCCACGTCCAACGCATCGTCCAACAGCTTCATGAGCGTGGGCTTGTCCACGGCCCCCTTGGCTCCGGGGCCGGAATTGCCGACCGTAGCAGGGGGGGCGGCTTCGCCTTCTTCAACTCGTTTTTTCCATCGCAGTGCCAAACTCATATCGTTGCTCCTCCGGAGTGATTGGTGGGTGAGGGGGCAGCCAGGCCACCCCCTCTGTGCAAATTAAGGAAGATTAAACCCAGTTCTGGCCACCGTCGCGGGTGACCTTGATGTTGTCGTCCTTGAATTCCAGGGCCACGAACGCCTCGACGTCTTCCACGACGTAGCCTTCATTGAAGCTGTTGAAGTCTTCCACGCGGTCCTTGGACGGGTTGTCCTTCAGGTGGCGACGCCAGCTTCCCTTCTGCGTGTAGATGGACAGATTCTTGAGCGGAGTAACCACCAGACCCCGGCTGGGGAAATTGGACGGGGTCATCCAGGACAGGCCGCCGATGGTGGACATGGCAGACTTGGCGAGAACCTTGTTCTGCGGATCCATGCCGATGGCTTCCATGAGCTGCGTGTGCTCTTCGGAAACCAGCTCGTCGCCGACCAGGACAATGAGGTCTTTGCGCTTGTGGCGGGGGATCAGTCGTTTCATGTCGGAAACGGCATGGTCGAGGTTGGTGTAGTCGCCACCAGGGCCGATCTTGATAACACCGGAGGCTGGTACACCCTCTTTGATGATATGGGCCGGGTTGTTTTCGCGCATGTACTGCATCCAGCCCTTGTTCACGTCCTGGAGCATCGGGAAGGTGGCTTTGTCGGTCGTGATCGCCACGGTTTCACCGTACCAACCGATGATTTCCTTGCCGTTGGCAATGGCTTCCTGCACGTAGCGGGTGTATCGCGTAGACAGGTCCGGGAACATGGACCAGGAGTCCATGGTTGCATAGGGCAGCGCTACGTCGCCGTTGGTCTTGTGCAGCTCATACCCTTTGGGGTCCAGGCCGAGTACGTTGGCAGGAACACGCTCTCCGTTACCGGAGGTGTCGGTTCGGCTCAAAACGGAACTGTTGGCAGAACCGTAGATGACCTGGCCTTTCATATCGCGAACCGGGACATTACCGTTGATGAGTTGCAGAAATTCAGACTGCTCGATGATCTTGTCCTGCAGTTCCTGCTGGATGGATGGCTCAACAGCGAACTGCTGATGCACATTTTGAACGCCGTAGCTTTCGCCCATACTGTCGCAGAGCTGCTGATACATTTCGCGGGTTGTGACTTCCATGGTTCCCTCCTAAAGGACTTTGCCGCCGTCGGCGGGCTTGTGTGTTTCGGGAACCGGAGTACCGGGCTTTGCCTGCTCGAAGCGCTTGGTCAGGTCGTCGACCTTGGCGTTGAAAGCTGCTTCAATTTCCCCCAGCTTTTCGGTGAAGGGCTTGATGGCCTCGTTCACTTCAGCGGAAAAGTCCTGCTTTCCGGCTTCAGGGGCGGCACCGGCGTCAGAGCCTTTGCCCTCTTCATCCTGTTCGGGCTTCTGCGCGGCGAACTGCTCAAGCGTAGCGAGACGCTTTTCCTGATCGTCGAACTTGCCCATGAGCGCATTGAACTGCTGTTCAGTCATGGTGTCCTCTTCGGGTTCGGGGGAGTCCCCCTGGTTGTTGGGAATATTGCAGCCAAGCATCCGTAAGGTTTTGGTGAACCATGTGATGGCTTCGCTCTCCGACAATTCTTCTTGGAGGTCGCCGAGTTCGACGCCATCCACCAGAAAGTTGTCGGGGTTCTGCTTGCGGTGGGAAAAGTGGAGTTCGGAGGTTCCCAGGCTTGCCGGGATGTCCGTGACAGCCAGACCGGTCAGGTAACACTTGCCGGTCTTGGCGAAATCGGGTGTCAGCTCCATGGAGGTGAACAGCTTTTGCTTGTTCTTGTTATGGCTCAACAGCCATTCATTGGGCTGCAGCTTGGCATACAGGCTGACAATACCGTCTTTTTCTTCGGCTTTCAGCGCAACCACTTTGCCGAAGCTGCCGTGGAACCGGAAATGGTCAATCCAGATCACGGCGGTGTAAGTATCGGGATCGTAGGTGTCAGCGGCATCGAGCAGCCACTGACCTTCGATCTCCCGTCCGTCCATGGTGGGGCCGGACTGCCCTATTTTTTTCCAGTCGGTAATGAATGTGTTCGGCATGCGGCAAGAGTACGCGTGCAGGAAAACCGGAAGCAATAAAACCGATTCCGATTACTGTAAAATCGGAATTGAATATGGCGCGGTCTATGTAGTGGCAATGTATTGATACTGCATGGCGCAGCATTCAGCAGAAATAATAGCGGCAGCAAAGTCGCTGTATCTTCGTGGAAACAAGATTCCCGAGATTCATAAAGAGATGAAGATTGCCCGGCGCACCTTGTATCATTGGAAAGAGGTGTACAATTGGGATGATCTGAAAATCAATGAAGACGCGATACAGTGTATAGCGCGTCGTTTTAATCTACTGATCGAGCGAGACAACAAAACGGATGGCGATCTCAAGGAAATGGATCGTCTTCACCAGTACATGCTCCGCGAACGGGAAATGCGTCTTCGGGAACTGGAATCTGCCAACGAGGAAAAGGATGCGGGTAAACCCGTTGTCGGTGGCAGAAAGCGCAGGCCAAAGAAGAAGCGCGGCAAGGTCATCAAGAATGATGTCTCCCACCTGACGGAAAAGGATTTCAAGGAAAAGTTCCACAAGGACTTTTTCGAGTACCAGCATGAGCTGCGTGAAGCAAAAAAAGTCCACCGAAGCCGAAACATTCTCAAGTCACGCCAGATCGGCGCGACCTGGTATTTTGCCCAGGAGGCCTTTGAAGACGCCGTACTGACCGGCGACAATCAGATATTCCTTTCTGCAACCCGGCGACAGGCCGATGTCTTCCGGCGGTACATTGTCGCCATCGTCAAGGACAAGTTCGATATTGAGCTGAAAGGCACGGAAGAAATAGTCCTGCACACCAAGCACGGCTCGGCCTCGCTTATCTTCCTGTCGACCAATTCCAAGTCGGCACAGTCGCACTCCGGCCATGTCTATATTGACGAATATTTCTGGATCACGAAATTCAACGAGCTGTACAAGGTCGCCACGGCCATGGCCTCGCACAAGAAATGGCGCATCACGCTGTTTTCAACGCCATCAGCCGTCACCCATGAAGCCTATGACCTGTGGACAGGAGACCGTTTCAACCGGCGGTATACACAAAAGGGCAGGCGACAGGAATTTCCGGGCTTCAAGGATATGCAGAAGGGCGTTGTTTGCCCGGATAAGACTTGGCGCAAGATCATTACCCTGAAGGATGCGGAGAAGGGCGGCTGTGATCTGTTCGACATCGAGTACCTGAAGATTCAGTACAGCGATGACGAATTCAAGAATCTGTTCATGTGCGAATTTGTGGACGAGCTGCAGGCGGTGTTCCGGTTGCGGCAGCTTGAAGCATGTATGGCCGATCCAGAGGATTGGGACGACGTTGATCCCGATGTCGACCGCCCGTTTGGCAACAGGCAGGTATGGGGTGGGTACGATCCGAGCCGCAACCGTGATGATGCCGCGTTCGTTGTTCTGGCACCACCGGAACAGCCAGGGGGAAAGTTTCGCGTCATAGCCCGTTTCAAGTGGGTGGATAAATCCTATACCTGGCAGGCCGAACAGATAAAGAAGCTGACCGAACGGTACAACTTCTCTCACATCGGCATCGACACCACAGGTCCCGGCATCGGTGTCTATGACATTGTGAAGTCATTCTTCCCGGCCACTGCTATTCACTATTCCCCGTTGACCAAAAGCCAGCTGGTCCTCAAAGCCAAGGACGTCATCGAAAACGGGCGGCTGGAATGGGATTCCGTCCATAATGACATAGCCCACGCCTTTCTCACGATTCGTCAGGACACGTCGACCACCGGATTCATTACCTACTCGGCTGCGCGTACAGCCTCCACCGGCCATGCTGACGTTGCATGGGCCATCATGCACGCCCTGCATAACGAACCGCTGAACACGAAATACAAAAAAAAGATTGAGATAATCGTCGGCAAATAAGGAGCAGACATGAGCGAAAGCGAACCCTTGGTTTTCACCTTCGGCGACCCCGAACCGGTCATGGCCGGTGCAATCTATGATTCCCTCGGCACCTGGCTGGTGGATAATGGCCGTTACTATGAAACGCCGGTTCCTTTGAAGGGATTGGCCCGGCTGCTTCGGGCAAATGCCTACCATGGCCCGGCCATAGAGTTTAAAGCGCTGCAGGTCATGCAGAGCTTCAAAGAGTCGTGGGCGGTGTCCCATGAGGATATGAATGCGGCAGTGATTGACTTTGGCGTCTTCGCCAACGCCACATTCCAGAAAATCCGCAACGGTTTCGGTGAGGTCGTTGAATTACGGCACCTGCCATTCATCAACATGCGGCGCATGAAAGAGCCGAACAGGTACTGCATGCTCCAACCGTATGGGGCGATAGTGGAATTTGAACCCGATGAAGTCCTGCACATCAAGAACTATGACGTAAATCAGGAAATATACGGATTACCGGGATATCTTGGCGCTATCCAATCCATGCTGCTCAATGAGGATGCAACCCTGTTTCGCCGGAGATACTACAAAAACGGCGCTCACATGGGATATGTTTTTTACGCTGGTGGTGAGCTGGACGAGGACTCAAAGAAGGCAGTCCGTGAAGCTGTCGAAGGTTCCAAGGGGGTGGGGAACTTCCGCTCCATGTTCCTGCATATCCCGAACGGGGACAAGGATGACGTCCAGATCAAGCCGGTTGGTGACTTCTCCACCAAAGACGATTTGGAAAAAATAAAAAACCTGTCCCGCGATGACATTATCGCGGCGCACCGCATACAGCCCGCCCTGGCCTGTCTCATACCACAGAATCAATCCGGCTTCGGCGACATTACCAAGGCCGATGAAGTCTACCAGAAAAACGAAATACAACCTGTCCGAAAACACCTGGCAGCGTCCGTCAATCGAGTGCTGCTCCCGAAAGACAGGATTTCGTTTGACCCAAAAAATGAAACTACCCCAATGTGATAACTCCAATGTCATGAATCCGAGAGGGAAATACAATGGCTTTTCGAGTGTACTGCCCCATCTGCGAAGATGTCGCCGTGATCCACAGCTCCAACGCCGTGGATCCGAAGCTGAAGGAAGCATACTGTTACTGCACCAACCAGGACTGCGGTCATAGCTTTGTCATGAGCATGGAATTTTCACACACGGTCAGCCCTTCGGCACTGTCTCTCCCCCAGGATCTGCGAAAGCGGATCAGCGAAACCCAACCCGAACAGCAGGCATCACTTTTTGCCCATGCCGGTTCATAACCTCAAAAAACTAAGCCCCGACACGAATGCCGGGGCTTGTTTGCAAGCGGAGTAGGCGAGGACGGAAAACGCGTCCCCACTGGCTCGATGCTGCCACATCGGACCACGACCGAAGCCGCTACTCCTCCCCTTTATTCAAGGGTTTGAGCGTGGTAGCAGGCGAGGTCAAACCTGTAAAGGTGATAACACCATGAAAAGTCCCCTGAAATGGGTCGGCGGTAAATCAAGACTGGCCGATCAGATCTGCAATCTCATTCCCGAACATAAGCATTATGCTGAAGCCTTTGCCGGTGCTGGCTGGGTATTCTTCCGCAAGGATCCCAGCAAATTTGAAAGTTTGAATGACATCAATGGCGACCTGGTCAGCTTCTATCGAGTCCTGCAAAATCATCTCGAGGAGTTCTGCAAACAATTCAAATTCATCTTGTCATCAAGAGAAACCTTCTCAGAATTCAAGGAACAGATGGAGGCTGGTGGCTTGACCGATATTCAGCGTGCAGCAAGATTTTACTATCTGCAGCGCCATTCTTTCGGCGGGAAAGTGACCGGGCGTAACTTCGGCGTCAACGTAAATGGATACCCGCCAATTAATTTGCTCCGTTTGGAGACAGAGCTTTCAGACGTTCATTTGCGACTGGCGCGTGTGACGGTCGAAAATCTGCCCTGGGCAAAATATATTACACGGTATGATCGTGAGGAAACTTTTTTCTATCTGGATCCACCGTACTATGGAACAGAGTTCTTTTACGGACGTGGCTTGTTCACCAAAAATGACTTTGTTGAACTCGCCGAAATACTGAGGGGAGTAAAAGGCAAGTTCCTACTATCCCTCAATGACTGCAAAGAAGTCCGGGATATCTTTGACGGATTCGATATCATCACAACAAAAACAAAATACACCGTCGGCGGCGGGAAAAAAATGAAAACGGCTGGCGAGGTTTTTATTAAAAACTATTAATAAGCAAGCCCCGGCATTCATGCCGGGGCTTGCTTATTTTATCGTCTTCGATTTGTTTTTGAATGGTGCGGTGAATCTGGAATGTGCGGATGCACAACCCCCATGGCTTCACCCATGGATATAGCCAGTATGTCCAGTGTGCTGGACAGAGTCGCGTCAGTTGAATCTTCGGTCACTCGACTGAGTTCTTCAAGGGCATAGGAAATGAGATAGAGTCGATGGCGTGCGTCTTCGGGAGTCATGATATTACCTCCCGCGTTTCCAGTTCTTCGGCAATACCGAATAACTTGCCGGCCAGATAGTCCAGGGACGTGAATTCGTCCGGTACGATCTCGCGCAGCTGGTCCAGCATGTCCGCTACGTCGCGGATGTCCTCAACAGGGGAAAGGGGGGTTGCTTGTGCCATGAGGCTACTCCAAGTGTGTTTAAGTCGGCATCGCAAAAAGAAAAATGCCGGGTGGTAAACACAGCTTGGAGCTGCTGGCGTATTTCCCCGAAGGGTATTGTATTCGGCCACCACCCGGCATGAAATCATACCGTTATCGTCCCTTCATCGGACGCAAAAAAACCACTTCTTACGGGTGTGGCTGCCGCCAAGGTGTGTTTAGCACCAAACGCAGTAAGCCACACCGGGTAGGGGTGTGTCAAGGCATAGGTATTCCGAGAGCGTTGAGAAACTCTTCAATCGTGACGATCTTCACGCCTTGAAACTCAGCTTTTTCGATTTTTGATGGTCCAGGTTCCGGGCCACAGCAAAGGAAGTCGAGTTGTTTAGTGACCGCATCACGCACGATGTACCCGTTCATTCTGGCTATTTCTTGCAGCATGGATTTCTCTTTTCCACGCCCGAACCCAGTGAAGCATATCTCCGGTACATAAAACTCCTTTCTGAAATGCCCAGGAAGCCGACAAATTGTCTCCCATAACTCCCACTCTGAAAGGTCGGCATATTCTTCTTCTGCGAGACCCGTTTCAGCCAATATCATACTGGCTCTACCTTTTCCCATATCTCCTCCTTAGCTATATTGGGATAGGATTTCGCGTTTATCATAGTTTTTGTTGCCAGTGGGAAACTCCATTTTTTAGCTACTCGGAACGGCAAAAGCCCCGCAGATTCTATCTACCGGGGCTTTTGCCGTTCTTTTTAAGCAGGGGTTAACCCACTTTGCGGAAAAGGAGAAGGGGGGTTACGCCAATGGCTGATTTGGGACAACCTACAAGCTCATTAATACCAGAAGCTGCCTGGCTTAAGCCAGAAGCCATCTCATTTGTAAGAAACGCATTAGGGAGGGCCGGTTGTTCTTGATGGAGTTGATCGACAATGCCGAGCATAGACCACTTTCCTGTGAGGGTTGAGCCATACATTAAACTCATGGTTGCAGCTGAATCTCTAAGTTTTTGCTTGTCAATGATAGCCCATCCCTCAACATTGTTAGCGTCAACAATCATCTGAACTTCCCAAGGTAGCATGTTTGCAATGGCTGAGAGTAAGATGGACCCTGTTTCGTTGGTTTTGTTGTGTTCCTTGAGGGCTTGCCTTCTTTGCTTCTTGGGTAAGTGCGAAAGATCTGGTGTGGAGGATCCGGCAAATGTAGGAATTAGGTCTACAAACTCCTTTCCCATTCCATAATCTACAAATGAGACCTTTCCCTCCAAAACGATAAAATTACCAACATCAATGTCTCCGCTGCCGTCCTTGATCAGTTCCATTTCGTGGAGTCCTGCAAGGACATCACTTAGAATAATGTCATGGGGAGAAATGTGCTGAGTCTTGGACTCAGCAACTGTTGTTCTATTCGAATGGGATAAATTCCCAATAGGATCGCCGCCAAGCTGACCGCTATTAGACTTTTCTTCCTCCTGACCATAGAGAGCCTCCATGGCATGAAGAAGCCCAGAGTTCATCTGGGCATAAAGTGACTGCATCCGGTCAAGGTCGATGTAAAGGAAATCATACAGAGTCATTGTTATACCGTCTTACTCCTTGATTGAGCTTGTGGGTAACTTTTTTGTGCAACTCTTTGAATCGGTTTGCTTGTCTTTCCATGTCTTCAAGCACCTGCTTCCTTGAACGTGCATAGGTCGCAACTGCACCATCATGCATGGAATTGTCCTGCTTTTGGCTACGGTGTTCTTCAGACATTGCTTTCTCCACTTGATACAAGGTGGCTTAGAATATTTATCGTAACGGTAAATAGCAGTTCCGGTCAATGTGCTATGCGAATCTTCTATTCCATGTTTCGGGTCTGGTGTGAATTGAAAATTAAAGAGTGTGTAAAAAATATGCACAGATATTGATGGGCTTCTCTGTCGTGTGTGTCATATATATATGAACGGCAGGAAGGTTATACAGAAAGAGTGTCAGGGGTCAAACTGAGGAAGGGGGGCTAGGCCCCCCGCCTCACTGCGTCCCCATTTATATATGACTCAAAAAATCAAGGAGAAAACCATGGCAACGTACTATGCAGCCCTGTTCCAGGAAGAAGATGGGAGCTTCTATGCCGAGTTCCCGGACCTGGACGGATGCATCACCCAGGCGGACAGCCTGGAGATGCTGGATCATATGTTGAAAGACGCCATGTTTGTATGGCTGGATGGTTGCAGGGAAGACGGAGAACCGATTCCGGCATCACGCACCTTTGAAGAAATACGCAATGAAGTGGCTGGGCAGGAAGACTTTCATTCCGTCACCCTGGTGGTGATCCCGGAGAAGGTTAAGAGAGTGAGCAAGAACGTTCGATTCACTGAGCCGGATCTGGAACTCAT
>MDTD01134308.1_pt1 | contig 24459 bp, 22 predicted proteins | sample 811221 | NCBI WGS metagenome assembly MDTD01 (sample SAMN05326646, study PRJNA326480) | marine metagenome | isolation source: seawater | place: Pacific Ocean: South West | collected 2011 | reverse complement strand
TTTACTAGAAAAAAGACACCACGTTAGAACTTATAGTGATAAGGTGCCACCAAAAGAAAAAATAGAGTTTGCATTATGGCAGGCCTGGAAAACAACACCATCTAAAAATAATGCTATGCCTTATAAAGTAATTGTTTATGGTCCTGAACATAAGGAAGAAAAAGTAAAAGCTTGGAAAATGTGTGCAGAAAATCATAAAGACGCCGAAAAAAGAGCAGTACAAAGAGGTGAGGCAACAAAAACTGAAGGCGGTAAACCAAATCCTTTTTACGAACATATTAAACATAATTCTTACTTATTTTGTATTCACGCTCAAACTAGAAATCCTAATAAATTTTATGAAAAACAAGTTGAACGAGGTATGTTTTTTGACCAAGCGTGGCCAAGTAGAGTTAATAGATATATTGATACATCAGCAGTAGAAGTAGGAATGTTCATACAAAATTTATCAAGTTATTTACTTGAACAAAATATAGATGTATCATATACTTCTTGTTTTTTTAGAGATATAAAAAAATGGCACGATATAGGATTAAGAGACGCTGATTACAGACCAATAATTTTAATGTCGGCAGGATATAGTGAACTTTATAGATATGAAGTTTTAAAGTCTTATGGAAGAGAAAAAGAAGATATTAAACCAGAGTATAAGGAGATTATTAAATGGAAATAGACCTACAATTATTTAAAAATATAATGAAAGAAGGCAGACATAATACTGACCTTTTAGATTCATTTAGCCCTAATCAATTTAAATCTAAAGAAATGTTAATCAAAATGATTAATGATTTAAGTATGGTTGATAGTAATAGTGAAATAGTTATATTAGGTAGTTGGTATGGTAGTATATTAATACCTGCTTTTAAACACGTAAAAAGAATTACTTTAATAGATTTAAATGATGAGGTTCTTGGTTTAGCTAAACATAGATTATTTAATCATTATGATAATGTTGATTTTATTACAAGTGATGTATGGAATGAAAACAGATTAGGTAGAATACAAAATGCAAATTTAATTATTAATACATCTTGCGAACATATGCGACCTATGAAAGAATTAAAACTAGATACAAATGCCTATTTTGCCTATCAATCAAATAATATGAGAAGTATAAAAGACCATATTAATTGTGTGGGTGGTATTGATGAGTTTCAAAAACAATTACCAGATAACGCTAGAGTTTTAGATAAAGGTATAATTGAAGATGAAAGAGGCTTGAGATTTACTCTTGTTGGAAAATATGAAAAAATTAATTTATAGTATTTACATAGAAGTACCTGATAACGAGTTTGTTGATAATAAAAAAACAAACTTAAATACTAAAAATGAGTTTATTGAAAACTATCAAAAACTTATTGATTGTAAAAAAGAATATGCTGATAGTATTGGCGCTGACTTTGTATTAGTAAATAAGTATAAAGAATATTATGATGAAATGAAAGGTAAATATCCTTTCTTAACAACTTACAACATAATAAACTTTTATAAGATATTTCTATTATATAAATTTTCATCAAAATACGACCAAATATTATATCTTGATTTTGATGTGGTGCCTAATACTAAAGAAAACTTTTTTGAAGTATTTGATTTATCAAAAGGTATCGCTATTGCAAATAATAATAACAAGGTTGCTAGAATAGAAGATATATCTGAAACTTCTCAAACAATTAGAAGTCCTAACTCAAAGTATTATAATGCTCAAGCAATGTTATTACATAGAGGTCTTAGCTCAGATGTTGATGTAGTTAATACAGGTATTATAGGTGTAGATAAATCTCATTTATTTCAACTAGAGTATTTTAATCAATTCGACCAAGATATGATTACAATGACACAATTAAAATTTGATACAAGTATGTTTCCTAAAAAAATAGTAGATTACTTTGGTTATGATAATGAAACTTTGTTTAGTTTCAAGTTAAAAGAAAAAGACGTATCTGTACAATGGCTAGATGATAAATGGCATTATTTTTTCTATGATAATTTATTCATACCTGAAGATACAAAATTAATACACGCTATCAATAAAAGATTTGATATTGTTTGGAGAAATGTAAATGCTTAAAATATGTACCGTATATTTTAAAGGTCTTTATACACCAGACTATGTATCTAATTTTTACAATAGTATTAGAAAACATACTAGTGTACCTTTTCAATCTATATGTATTAGTGATACAGATGTTGAGGCAGACATAGTGTTACCTTATAATCATCATAGTAATATAAAAAAACATTGGCATAAATTAAAATTTTTTAGCTCTCAATTTGCATATCAAAAACCAGATGATGAAATAATAATTATGGATATTGACCAAGTTATTACTGGTAACATTGATGATTTAATTGGCCATTCTGTATCTGATAATGAGTTAGTAACCTATGATACATGGTGGCCTAGAAATATTAGTGTAAATGGTGGTTTTTATAAATTTAAATCTGGCCAATTTGATTATATCTGGAATGATTTTTCTTTAAATCCTGAATATTGGCAAACTCATTACTATGAAAAAGGTGATGTGCATTTTAAATACTATGGTGAACAAAATTATGTTGATTGGAAATTGCATGAAAAAAACAAAAAAGTAACTAAAGTGCCACCTGAATGGTTAGGTAAATATACAGATAATAAAAAAGATATGGTTGAAATGAATAAACTTTATTCAATGAGATTTAAAACAAATTATATGATATTAGATGAAGTAAATAAAAAAATCAAAGTCGTGCATATGAACGGTATTAATAATTCTGTACATAAATATTCAAATAAATTTATACAGGAGCATTGGCATGACAATAACTAGCTATGAAAGAGGCATGAGGAATTACATGGATGAAATCTACGATTGGGATAAAGAACATGAAGTGCTAGAAAAAATGAAAAGATGTCAAAGAAATTGGGATTATAAAAAATATGATGAGATGAATGAAAGAAATAAAGAAAGACACATAGAAGAATTATTATATGTTGCTCAGAATACTCCTAGTAAACAGTATGAGTCACATTTTGATTTATATTGGACAGCTGATAGAAATGTAATACAAGAAATATCCAGATACACTTGGGGAAATACTCATAGAAGAACTCCACCATCAACATGGAGAAACACACAGGCAAATGCCAGTGTTTATATTATATGGGTAGCCAAGGAACCAAATACACAGTTAAACTGTAATGCTGATGGTACTTTAAAAGAAAATTCACATAGAGAAAGATGGTTAAATTCTTATTGCAGTATAGGTATATCTGTAGGTTTAACTATGAGAGCTGCTATAAAAATGGGTTATACCACTGGCGCAAATAAAAGTCATAATGATATAAATGGAGATGACTTTTGGGGAAAAAAATTGGGCATTTTAGATGATATAGATAAAGATGTAAAAAAAATTGCTTATGGTTTAGGAATAGGATATCCACAAGAAAATCGACCACGTTGGGAATCAGATGATAACGAATTACTAATTGGTACAGGTAATGGTGGTAGAGTAACACTAACTGACCAAGATGTTCATCCTAGAACAGGACTAAAGATGCGAAAGGCTAGATTAGTTAATATTAAAGGTAACGAAAACAAAGTGATGGTTGATCCGTATGGTGTCAAACATATAATACCTGAAACAACAGATACAAAAATAAATACCTCCGTTTACAGGAGAGACATAAAGATAACTGAAATTAAATGATACCTTTCAATGAAAGAACCCTTAATATAGACGCAGGTCCTAAATGCACATTAGAATGCTCTGCTTGTGCTAGACAAAGATTTAGAGAACAAGGTAGAAAAATACCTGGTAAAGACTTAACTCCAGAACAATTTAAAAAAATTGTAAAGTATTTTAAAAGAGTTTCATTTTGTGGAACATTTTCAGACCCCATTTTCAATGTACATTTTATTGATATATTAAAAATATGCAAAGAAGAAAATATAAAAACTGAAGTACATACTGCCGCTTCACATAAAAAAGAAAATTGGTGGCATAAAGCATTTTTGGCAAACATAGATGCTAATTGGATTTTTGGTATAGACGGTTTACCTAAAGATAGTCATAAGTACAGAAAAAATCAAAATGGTGAATTTTTATTTGACATGATGTTATTAAACAGATATTTAGGAATGAAACCTGAATGGCAATATATTGTTTTTGATTATAATAAAAATGATATTGAAACTGCTAAAAAGATGGCTAAACAACACAAGTTAAAATTTATGTTAATAACATCAAAAAGACCTGTATCAAAAAATATTAACAATGTTGAATTAGAAGAAGTTAAGGATGGTAAAATAGGTTGGAAAATTAGTGATAAAAAAACTGATGGAGAAAATTCTAATAATTCTTATGCCTCAATAGATTATTCTAGTGGAGAATGGACTCCAAGACCTATGAATAAAGTTGAAGATAAAAAAAATAAAGTAAATACATTAAAACCAAAATGTCTTTTAACTAATAGAGATTTGTCTTATTCAGTCACAGGACATATATTACCTTGTTGTTGGGTGAACACTCGTTGGAAAGAGAGACATATAAAAAATTTATTTAAAGATAATCTACATGTAGATAATAATAAATCTATTGAAGAAATTTTAAATAAAGATGAGTGGAAAGAATTTATAAATGTATTACAAAATAATTCAGATGAAGATTTACCACCTGTCTGTAAAAAATATTGTAGTGTTGATGTAGAACGAAATGTTGAAAGTGAAAGAAAGTTGTATGAGAATTATTTGTTGTAGATTTGGTAATAAATTTACTCAATGGCACGTTGATAACTTAAAACATATGATAGACGAATACTCTGGTCTAAAGTACGATAGTTTTGAAGTTATAGAAGATGACTTGTATGGTAATTGGTTTAATAAATTTCAAATGTATGATAGATTCCGTGATGGTGAAAATCTATATTTTGATTTAGATGTTGTTATATATGATACATTACCTGATCTTATAAGAAAAGATTTTACATTATTAGATGACACATGGTGGAGAAAACGTGCCCATACACCTTTGAACTCATCAATTGTTTCATGGACTGGAGACGTATCTCACATATGGAGAACATTTAAAAAAGAAGATTACTTTTACGTTACTAATTACACAAAAGGCAGTGATGAATGGTATTGGAAATTTATTGATTATAAAACATATGGTAGAATATGTCCATCAATAAAAGATTATCTATATCAAAAACCACCACAATTTAGTATTTGTACATTAGGCCAAATGCACCATCTACAAGAAAAGGGATGGACAGGTTGGTATAGTGATTATTTTATTCCCCACAAATAATTTTTAAAGCATTTATCATAACTTCTGCTTTTGTAGTTGCCTGTCTTATTTTTCTTTTTATATCGTTATTCTCAGAATTAATTATAGTATCATTCTCAAACACTGCTATTTTTAAAGAAAACAATTGATCTTCATTATTTGGATTATTTGTTAAAAATTTTAACATATTTGTAATATAATCTTCAGAATTAAAATCTTCATTAATTAATCCATCTCTTTTTGCTATTCTTACAACTTCTTCTTCAAACTCACGTCTTTCATCTTTCTTTTTATTATAAGTATTTTCATGTATTTCATCTAACGATATAAACTTTGTAAGTATTTTATATTGTTCATTGTCTTCATCAAATGGTGTTATTTCAGAAAATACACTTTTTTTATCTTCGGACCTTAACATCATTTCAATATTTTCCCTATCGTTATCAATAAAGTAAGCCGTTATAAGATTATCTTTTAAAAATTCTTCAGTTAGCATTTTTGTTCTCCTCTATGTAATTATACAAATTCATTTTTGCATACCATCCAATATTATTTAGTATTTTTATATCAGCTGTATTATCTAATCTTTCAGTCTCGTCAGCTATTTTTGGTTCGTAATCTATTTTAAAGTAATTAGCAATATCAACAAGTTTGTTTGATATTCCTGTTCCTACGTCTATCACACCTCTTAAATCTGTATGCATTACCTTTTCTATTGCAGAAATAACATCATCAACATATATAAAATCTCTTATATGATTTACATTTAAATATTGTATATCATTTCTTAGTATTTTTGGTATTAACATACTATCTCTAGCATTAGGTCCATATACAGTTGTAAATCTTAAACCTAAACTATTAGAATGTTCTAATTGTTCCATACCATATTTACTCATTGCATATGGATTACGCCAAGGCTCATATGCAGTAGAACTACTAGCATAGATAATTCTTTTTCCTTTATAGAAATCAAATATACGTTGACTTCCTATAACATTTGTTTTCCAGTAATCTGTTGGATTATTTAAACTATCTCTCACACCCGACAGGCCTGCCAAATGTATAACTGTTTCTATATTATGTGGGAAATCACACGATAAAATATCATGTCCTGTAAGTTTATCTATGGGAATAATTGTATGACCTTTTGACTGAAGGTGTGCAAATAAAGCATTTCCAATAAAGCCTTTATGGCCAGTTAATAATATATTCATAATATATTTTATTTATCTAAGATTTATTTATTCTTAGAAAATATGTATTTACAGTTGTAGCTGTTCCATTAGGAAATTCTTGTGCCCTATAATCATCACCAACCTGTCTTGTCTGTCTATTACCAGAACCATTTAATCTTGTATCACCCATACCAGATCCTCTTGTATTACCAGAACCTGAAGTACCTAAATTATAACTTATAGAAAATCCATCACTTGAAGATGCAGCTGTTTCTCTTATCCATTCATCATATAAGGTATTAAAATTCGAAGTTGTCATTTGTTGTAGATTATTATTACTATCTATAACAAAAGGTAAAGTAAAACTTGGCGCTGAACCAGCATCTATTTTATGTAAATAATAATTTGTAATAGTTGTTGGTTGATCTAATGTTTCAGGAATACCACCAGCTGTATAAGCACTTGTATTTGCTCTAGTATCTGAGAACACAGGATTTGAATTTACTATTGTTGAACCAGATACACTTGTTGAAGTTGATATATGATAAGTACCAGCTTGAGATGATCCAGTAGAACCTGATGTTAATAAATTTATTGCAGGGTGTAAAAAGGTATCTTTGACATCTGCTAAAGTCATTGCTTGAATTTGATTTGAAGAATTAACATATACAGGAAAAGTTTTACCAGTGTCAGCGGTTGCTGATGTACTTGCAGTTGATGAATTGATACGAGAGTAATTAACAGTTACAGTACCTGGTTCTGGTGTTTCTGATTCTGTAGCAAATCTATCACTTCTACTTACCTTAGCACCAGCCTTTTTTCTTGTATCTGTAATAGTACCTAAATTACCACCAGATGAAACATAAGATAAAGTTACACTAGGATTCGATCCGTATCTGTGAACTATGTAACTAACAATTTCATCAACCATTGCAGTTGACATTTCTTTTAAATTGTTACTAGTATAATATAAAGGTTTTCTCACTGCCATAATAACTCCTACGCCCCAGCACCAAATAATGTTTTTACAACTGTACCTGATGAATTTATAATTTGTAAGTTAACCACTGATTTTAATTCATCTTGTCCTATTGCATCATTAGCCATATTTTCTTCAGCAACTGTATTTAAAGCAATCAAACTTCCTGGAACTTGCCTAGAACCACCAGTAAGTATGGCAGTACCAGATGCATCTGGAAAAGTTATTGTTCTATCAGCTGTTGGATCTGTTACTGTTAATGTTGTTTCAAACGAATTATCTGTTGCACCCTCAAATGTCAAGTTAAAACCTGCATTTAAATTTATGTTAGAACCAAATTTTACAGTACCTGTTGAGTTTACAATATTAGTATTAGCAGCTGTAGGATTTATTGTAGTTGATCCTGCAACTACTGAACCACTAACTGACATATTATCAGCTAAAGTAACTGTATCACTATTAGATGAACTAATAGTATTTCCACTAATTTGTATAGTACCAAAAGTATGAGAAGTACCACTTACTGATATATTACTTGCTAATCCTATTGTAAGTGTATCAGTAGCTGATACGACAGCAGTAATTTGATTAGTTGTGCCTGCAAATGTAATTGTCTGTGCATTACTAACAGTTTGTGTATTTGAACCATCGGTAATATTAATAGCCAAACTACCTGCAATTTGACTTTCTAATTCATTAACAGCACCAATCACAGACGTTGCTGAGATAGTACCACTTAAAGTTGAAATGTCGCCAAAGTCCTGTGAAGATAAAGCATTAAATTGCGTTCTAAAAGTTTCTAGTGTATCTGTTACTGCTATTGTTCTTGCGGCCATTATTTTTTAATTACCTCTTTTAACATTTTTTTTATTTCAAATAATTCACTTTTTAAAGTATTTATTTCTTTTATTGTATCTCTTAATTCATCACTTTGTTTTTCTCTTGCTTTGTATTTTTGCATATACAATGCATATTCTGTTTTATTTGTATTTATTACGGCTTTACTGTTTGTGTCTTTAACTAAACTAGCATGACCTTGTACAAACATTCTACTCATATTATACCGCCAAAGCAACTCCTCTCATATCTTTTAATATTGGTGGATATGCAGAATTAGTTCCTTTTAATACAATCTTTAATTGGAAAGTAGTGAACTCATTTATGCCACTCGCCGAATACTTATATTCTTTAAATGTTGCATCATCATCAGCAGGAGTTACAGCAACATCTGAAGTACCTGTGGTATTAAATGCTGAGAATGATAATTCATCTATCTGTCTATCATCATCTGTTCCTAATGCTCTAAAGAATACTAGAACATCTGAACTTGCTCTGATATTAGCAGTTGTTCTTACTTCTAATGCAGTTGATGAGTTTTCTAATTTTATTGGTTTAGTTAAATACACTGCTGCAGTAGATGTGCCAGAACTTGCAAAATCATCAACAAAGTCTGGATCTCCTGAGTCAGGACTATTTAATCTATTCTGTATTGCAAATGCACTTATTCTTTGTAAATCTATTACTGGTGAGATTTTCGTATTAGAAGTTGATAACTCCATAATTACTTGTAAAGATTTAACGGGCACAGTTGCCGTGCTGGCCATTTCATTTGTTTCATTAATAGAACTTGCAACTAATTGTGGAGCAGTAAATGCTATATTGTCATTACCAACAACAGCTATTTTACTTGCCAAAGTTGTTAAATTAAATTCTGTTTCACTACCATCAATCGATCTACCAGTTGTAGGTCTTAGGAAATGATTTATTGTTGTACCAGGTAATACCATTGTTTGTATACCACTTAAATTCAATACGTCATACAATCTATTTTGTGTTGCAACTACGGCATTACTTCCAACATCACCTGTTGCATTGGCAGCAGTTGATACTGTTATATCATAACTATCTAAAGTTACATTTGAAATACTTGTGTGTGTTGTGTTTATTTCTGTATGATCTAATCCATTTATTCCTGTTGTAGGGCATCCTGATATTGTAACATTATTACTTGTACCATGCATACCATGATTTGGATGAAACACCCTCACAACACCAGAACTATTTGTTGTTCTAAGTGGATTGTTTTTAAGTGTTCTACTTGGTAACGTATCATTTGTTAATGTTACTGAACCTGTTACGTTACTAAATTCTGCTCTTCTTAGTAAGAACTTCATATCTTCATTTTGATCTGCTGTCCATGTAACACCATTTTGAGATTTAAATAATACACCATTATATGGTTGTTGTGATATTGTTCTACTAGAGTCTAATGCTTTTTCTCCTAGTCTTGCAACATACATATTATAATCCTGGGTATTTGCCATGACAACAACAGCATATTCTACATTTTCTTGTATATAAACGGGACTAGGGAATGTAAATTTAGTTGCAGTAGTACCATCTGTACTTGTATTTACTGAACTTGGGTTTAATGATACTTCAGAAAAAGGTAATATTTTTTGTCCTGGATAACCATTTACCGTATCTCTTATTTGTACAGTAACAGGAATATTAACATCTTTTGAACTAAAATATAAATCAATTGATGATAAGAAAACACCACCAGCATCATCTATCATAAATGTTTGTGCAAGTGGATCATGGTACCCAACTGTTCTTTCCTCTGTTCTTGTAGATGTTCTTGTAATAGTTTGATTTTCTGTTACAGACCTCATCTCTACTCTTGCTTGTCTGCTTGATACGATAGTTTCTCTTACAGTTTCAATTGTACCTTTTGCAACATACTCAGCATTTGCAGCTGTTTCTACATCAGCAGCTGTTTGACTGTTTGATGCTGAACTTGTTAATCTAAATAATCTATCGCCTGTTCTCCATCTAGGATTAGTGCTTACTTTTGGATCAGGTATAGCAAATGTTCCTGATACAGCACCATTACCATCTGTAACTAAATTACCGCCTAATGCACCACCAGTTGGTGTAACATATGCAGTAACAACCTCATTATCAAAATATGGAAAAACTCTTGTATTTGGTTTTAATCTTGTTGCGTTGAATGTAATAGTCTTACTTCTTATAAAAGGTACGAAAGCAACAGATACAATTTTATCGCCCATACTTTGTCTTACAGTTTCAGGTATTGCTACTGCTCTAATTCCTGTTCTTGTTTGTGAAACTTGTTGTGCAGTTGTGGTTCTTTCTTTTGCGACTCTTCTAAATCCATGACCTGCTCTTTTAACACTATAAACACCACCTATTCTTTGTCTTTCAGTTACAACTGGTCTTCCTGTCCATGTATCTTGCCATGAATTCCAAACTGTTGACATAGGAAACTCTTTTAACTGTCCAGCATTACCTGTATTTTTTACTAAGTTATCCCAACTACCATTAGGATTGTTTATCACTAACTCAGGTAATCTTTCAGTTTCTTTCCATTCATCGCCAGGAGGTGTTAATTCTATCGCACCTATCCATGTAAATACACCAAATGGATTTACATTTATAGCTTTACTTGCATAAGGTTGATTTATTAAAGTTGTTTCTGTATATGGTAAGGTTATAAGATCACCAGTTTTTTGATAGTTAGATTCTGTTCTATCTGAGTCTGTTATATCTGTAGCATCATCATCTTTTTCAACTAACTGTATAACATCTTCATGGAATGTAGGTCTCATTTCACCTTTTGCATAATCAATTGAAACTTTATAGTCGTTATTTCTAACATCACCTACATTGTGTCCTACAAAATTGTCAACTATAAATCCATTTTTAAATCTATCTAAACCGTTTGCGTCTTGTATCTGTAAATTTTGTGCAGCTGTCTCTAATAATGACAACTGAGTGTAATATTCTGCTGTTTCTATTCTATTCTCTAATCTACCAATATCTCTCATAGTATAACGTCTATTATCAACGTGTTCTATTCCAACATCAGCAGTATCTATTGTAAATGGTGATAAAAATAATGTGTATAGATGCATACCACTATCTAAATCTCCTGGTATTCTAGGAGTTAGTGAACTAGCACCTTTTAATACCTTAAACGTACCGTTTTTATCTAAATAAATTTTATCTACTCTTCCTAAATAAAACTCAAAGTCGGTTGTAATATCATCATTAAATTTTAATACATCAACAACTGAAGCGCCTGAGCCTATTGAAGTTGCAACACTTTGATATTTTCTATCAACATTACCAGAGTTGATAGTTGTTGCATCAATAACTCTTGGTCTAAAATCTAAACAATCTCTTAATTCAAAAGTTTCACCAGATGCCTGAGATGTGTAATCACTTATATTCTCATAATCAACACCTACATATGAGTCTACATCAAAGAAGTCTCCAGTACCATGTGCAAAGAATTTAAAGTTTACTCTAATTGAACCTGTTGGTGCGAGTTGACCATCTTTTAATTTAATTCTACCTATGTCATAGAAATTATCTCTCTGACCGTTATCTAATTCATATCTATCTGTAATATCAACCTCACCTGAAGCACTATAAGCACCAAATGCAGTTGCCATTTTAATTGAAGTAATACTTTCAATATCAGCTTTACCTAAACTTATACCACCTGCATTATTAACAGCTGCGGCTGTTGTTTTATCAAAGTTTGTTACTGTTGTTAAAGTTTTTGATTTTGATGAAGCTGAACTTTTACTTAATGTTGCAACAACCTTAACTGTATGACCAGCAAAGTTTGCACCAAAATCGAATTTTGCTTGTGTTGTTAGAGGCAATGTAAATATATTATCACCTTCATGGTTTGTTCCTGTTACGTTCAATATATCACCGATAGAACCTGTACCACCTGAGCCTGTAGCTAATATTGATACAGTATAATCAACATTACCTGGATTACCATTAGAACCTACAAATACTTCATTTGCACCAGCATTAATTGTCATATCACCATTTGATGATAAGGTAGAACTAAATGTTCTTCTTAATTTATAACTTGTATCTGATAAACCAGAGTTTGAAGTAGTCTTTAAGGTTTTAATTGTTTCATATGGTAATTTAAATATTGATATATTTTTTTCTGGTGATTGTAATTTTGCTCTTCTTCTTGTTGTAATTGTTTTTGTTGATACATCTGAACCACCTACAGCAGCTGATAATGTTAAAGAGGTATTGCTAATAATTGCTTCAACTAATCTTGTTAGTGATGAGCCACCATCTGTTGTAAATGATATTGAGTCACCTATTTTTAATTCTTCAGTAAATTTTGTATTGAAACCTGTAACTGCTGTACCACTATTTGCAATCGACATTGAACCAGTTAATACTACATTCTCGCCATTAGTTGCGTCTAGTGTTGTATCTGCTGTATATTTTGCTGATGTAAATGTTGTACCTGTGTGAGTATTACTAATTTGTTTAACTTGTGGTAAATCAAATGAAGTGACACCTTTAAATCCTACAGCATCTGCTTGTATAACCGCTGTATTACTTGAGGTACCACCTGTAATTGTTTCTCCTTGAACAAATGTTCCTTGTACATTAGTAACGACTACAACACCATGTGCAGCAGTTCCACCAGATGTATAAGTGCCAAATGCTGTACCATTAACGGAAGTAGTACCATCCGTGCTGAATAATTCAAATTGTGTTGCAGTAGGATTTCTAACTGTAAATGTGCTGTTAATCTGAGTCATACCGCCAACACTAGCGATTGTAATTTGTTGACCTTCTTTAAATTTATTATTTGCAGTTACAACAACAGGATTTGCTTTTGTAGCACCCGTAATTGTAGCACTTTCAGTTGTTGATCTTTCTTGTGCTATTGCAGTAGCACCTGAAGTACCACCTGTTATAGTCTCGCCTACTGTAAATGCTTGTGCAGTTTTAATATTTAAGTGTGTAAACATAACAATATCAAAAAGATATTGTTTATAAACTGCTGATGAACCGTAAATATCATTTGTATCAGTTCCTGAAACATATTCAAAACCTTTTGTTTTTGCTCTACCGATTTCAGGCACGGTTGACTTATCTGCAACTTGTAGTGTACCAGGTGTAGCATTAGCAGTATCTAATAAATCTACTTTTTTAAATGCTTCTGACGTATCTGATATAAAACCAATATCTGGTGTACCAAAAACGTTTGTTACATTTACAAAGTTACCTACATCAAATCTTGTAGGAAAAGCATTTTGTGTATCAAAATCTCTTGCCTTATCAACATCAATAAAAGTTGTTGATATTTTTTCTATTTCATAACCTTTAACATAAGCTTTACCTGGTGATATACCAACAGCAAGTTTAGTTGCATCTCCACCATTACCTGATGTGAATATACCTCTATTACTTCCAGAAGACAAATGCTCTCTAACGTCTATGTCAAATGGTCTAACAACATAATCGCCACTTTCATCAAACGTTCTTCTAGCAATTGATTCTTCTAAGATAGCATACTCGGTTGTATGAACTTTATTTTGTAGATTACCATCTTTTAATCTTAATAATTCGTAGAAGTTTGAGTCTTCGGTACTTGTTAAAGTTTTCTTAGCTAATGTTAATAATATTTTAAATCTATGAGAACCTGGTGCGTTTGTATTTGATACTCCTTGAGCATTATCGTTTAACGTTGCATCATCGCCAGGAGTTACAAACGATTCCGTAACTGTAAGACCTACTCTATAACTTGGTGTATTTGTATATTTGTCTAATATTATAGTTTGCTCTGATACTTGTACATGAAAACCATTTATATAATAAACACCTTCTTTAACCTCGGCAGCAGATCCAGTATGACATGTATTGACAGCAGCAGTTATACCGCTTGGTACAAGAGCAGCAGTTGTCTCGTCATATTCTGCAATAGTTTCTCCTGCTGTAAATTTTTCATCTATGTTATTTGTACCACTTGTTAGATATTTTACAAATAAAGTATCAGGATCAGTACCATCGGTTACTACAAAATTTATTACCTTTGCAATGACACCAGATGTACCGCCTTTAAAAACTTTACCATTATAATCACTTAATGAACTAGCAGATTTAGATGTTAATTTGATTGAATAGTAATCTAAATCATATCCTATTTCACCAGGAATAATCATTGCACCTTTATCGAAAAGATGATCTGATACTCTTTCTATTTGATTTTGTATTTGTGTTTGTGATTGAGTTAATTCTCTAGCCTGTACAGCAAATGCAGGTCTAAAAAGTATTCTATGAAACTTTTTTGACTCGTTAAAATCGTCATAATAGGGACTGACATTAAAATCAGTTGGACTTGGCATGTTTTTCCTCTACATTAAAATTCAATTATTAATTTTATATTTTCTGTCTGGTCAGTTGCTCTTGTAATTTTTGTTCTATTATCTACATAGATTACGTCACCTGAGTCATGTTGTATTTCAGGATTAGCATAACCAGATGTAAAAGAAACATTATTTACAGTTTGAGTTGAAGTGTCAGGTGTTCCTGTTGCACTTGAACCTTGACCTGTAATTACGTTTGCACCTGAAAAAGCAGTAACGTTACCATTACTATCAGCACCAGCATCATTATGTCTTGTTTGAACATAATAAAGAATTTTGTTTGTTGAATCAAATTCTACAACTTTACCTACAGCACCAGTTGATGCTTGATTTATTTCTTCGTCAGGAGTAAATGTACCAGGTGCTGGTGAAGTTGCAAATTTAACAGCATATGTTCCTCTTAAAGTTGCAGCTGAAGCCGCACTACCAGCAGCATTTTTAGGATCTCTTATAAGTGTTACCTTTCTAAAATCGTTTGCAGCAGTAAAGTCACCAGAGTTTGAACTTTCTGTTCCCTCTAGTGAAGTATTTAACATGATAAAAAATCCGCCTAATTCTTTGACAGCATTAAATCCGTGACCACCTTTTGGTGGAATAATTACATCTAATTCTGCACCACTACCAGCGCCACCAGCATTTGTACCTGCGATTATATCAGCATTTCTAATATAACCAGAAGTATAACCAGAACCTCTTGTAGTTACAGTAACAGCAGTTATTGCGCCAGAAGTTAATGTTACAGAAACAATACCACCTGTACCATCACCTCTAACAGGTATTGCAGTTATAGTACCAGATGTTGCACCACCTGATACAGTATATGATGAACCTGCAGTTTTTATTTTTACTATATCTAATGCACCATCAACAGCAGCTGATGATACAGTTGAGTCTGTTGTGACGCCCATAAAATCTGTTGATAAGAAATTTGCCTGCTCACTTGCAGAAAGTGTGTACATATATTTCCATTTGTATCCATCACCAGTTTCAGTAACCGATGTTGAAGTACCTGTAGGTTCAACTGTTGATGCAGTATTACCATCATTATCTAAACACTTGTAAACACGATTTGCTGATGTTTTCACATAGAAATCAGAGTCAAATAAAACTGTAGCACCACTATTTGCTGTGACTTTTGCAGACGTACTACCAGTTACAAACTCCTCATAATCATGTCTGTATATATCATATACAGTACCAGATGTCCAATTTTTTCTAGGTATGACATTTGCGACATCTGAGGCAGCTATTTTCTTAACTGCTAATAAATCGTCATAGTTTTTAAATTCGTTTAATACACTATCTCCTGGTGTTACAGGTACAGTCTCAGTTCCTTCAAAATCTGTTCTAGCATCTGGTCTTGTTAAAGTACCAAATTCTTGTGCTCTACCGATACCTAGATAATATACAGTAGCAGCAGTTTCAGAAAAAGACTCTTTGAACTGATCCGCATTGTTCATTCTAAATTTATTTGTTATTATTGCTGGCATATTTTATTCCTTACTTATATTTATAATCATTTTACGACCCTGCTCCATGAATTGTTTTTAGTACCGATCCTGTTGAGTCTATAATTTGTAGTGAAACACTACTTGTTAAATTAGATGATGATACTTTACTATATGTTAAAGCTCCTGATCCATCTGTTGTTAAAACTTCATTTGCATTACCATCTGCTGTAGGAAAAGTATATGCAGAATTGAAAGTTATTGCACCAGCACTAGTTCCTTTTATCCAAGTTGTAGTTGATGTTCCATCAAATCCAACAATTTTTAATTGTCTATCACCTGTTGCTGAATCTGCATCAACACTTCCTATCATCACATTACCAGCGCCCTCGGTAATATTAGCACCAGCAGAGTGTCCTATTAAAACGTTGTAATCAGCATCAGCACTATTCATTGCTGTACCAGAATTATAACCTAATGTAGTGTTACCAGTTCCATTTGCTAATAAACGTGACGATCGTCCACCAACAGCAGTATTTTCACTTCCACTATTATTAACTGTTAAGGCATCTTGTCCTATTCCAACGTTTTGATTACCAGACGCTAATGCACTCATAGCTCCAAATCCCATAGCAACGTTATGATCTGCAGTTACTAAAGAACATAATGCTGTGGTACCTATACCAATATTTCGTTGTGCATTATTTAAAGTTCCTGTTGTTGAATGACCAATTAATATACTGTCAGCAAAATTTGCTCCGCCTATTTTATGAGGTATAGCAGTTGAACTTGCAAAAGATAAATTACCAGAACCATCTGTTTGTAAAATTTGATTTGCACTTCCGTCTGCTGTAGGAAATGTATATGCACTATTAATCGTTAGTCCTGTTGCAGCGATTGTACTATTGAAAACAGCTGCACCTGCATTGGCCATATGAAATGCTACAGCAACAACTTCTGAACCACCATCGTTACCTTTAATTTCTAATCTTTTATCTTGTATGTCTGATTTAATTGAAAATGTAGAAGCAGTTTTAAAGAAACTACCTATTTGTGTTCCATCATCATTAATAGTTACTAAACCATTACTATCAGCATCAAGGTTTATTTGACCTGCAACATCTAAAGTTAAGTCACCTGAACTTACATCAATTTCGTTACCACCATTTACAATTGTTAAATTATCTGTTGTTAAACCAGCAGTAGCATTTAATACACCACTAACAGCAAGTTGTCCTGGCAAACTTACATGACCACCTCTTACAGTTAAAGTACCAACACTAACTTCAGCATTGAATACAGCACGACCAGCATCTGACATATCTAAACATAATGCGTTTAAGAATGATCCACCATCATTACCTCTAAACACTATGTCACCATCTGATACACTAGATATTACTCTTAAATCGTTACCATTTTTAGCAAGAGCACCAAATTGTGTTCCATCATCTTTTAAATTTATAGAACTACCACCAGCGTCTAAAGTAATATTACCAGATGTATCTATTAAAAAATCGCCTGTTCTTGTAATTGTATCTATCGCAGGAGTTGTAAGTGATAAGCTTGAAAGACTTAAAGTAGAGCCATCACCAATGATATTGTAAATTTCGTTGAAGTTGTCATTTATAAGATCACCACCATCTCGTAATGATGTTCCTGTACCATCATTAGCACTTGATCCTATACTTATTGATTGTTTTGCCATTTATATCTCCTGTTATATTTATAATGCTTTTGATGTATCAAATGTTATCTGTGTTGAACTAAATTTACCAGTTGTTGAGTCAAAGTTACCCGTAGGTCTGGATATAGTTGCAGGAAAAGCAAAGTTTGTTTTAATTTTTCGACCTGCCTCAGATGACGTTAATAAAAATATTGCGTTTGTATTATCTAATGATGTACCAGTACCTTTAATCTTTAACTCGTTTAATCTTGCTATTGTAACTTTACTATTTGCAGTAAACTTATTTACATATGAAGTATTATGTAATTTATTAAGTGTGCCATACGTTAATCCTGCATATGCAAAACCTCTTTTTACAGAAATATTATTTATTGCTCTTCTAATTCTACTTACATATTCAATACCAATAGGAGGAGTAGTTAAAGTGACATCTCTTGTATTAGAACTAAACTGACTTCCTGTTGATGTATCAATATCAGCTGGAACACCTAATTTTGCATTTGCTCTTAAAGATGTACCATCACTTGTAGTACCTAATCTTCTACCAACTATAACTGAAAATATAGTTGTAAGCATAGTTTTAAGTATCTCGGTTGTGCCAGTATTTTCACCAGTTATGAAACTAATTTGAGCACTAACCCTACTTTCAATTGCAATTTCTCCTCTAACAAAAAAACCAGATGGGTGTAATGTTTTAACGTATGCATCTTTCCACTCATCTATCGATCTACCTACTTTTATGATATATGAATAATCTTGGTATATTAAACTATCTTGTACCCTCATGGTATTTTCTGATGCCCATCCATCTTCATTAATAAATTCACCTTCAGATGTTACAACAGCAGCAGTGCCTAAAGTACCAGTTGCTTGTTCTAATCTACTAATTGTAGCAGTTGCACCATTACTTGCAGTTATAGTTGAGCCTGCAGTATATGTACCACTTGCATCTTTTACTTTTAATACGTTTGTATCTGTATCAAGTGAAACAATTGTTGCAGTTATAGAGCCATCAGTAATTGTACCGTCTTGTACAAAACTTCCAGATATATTTGTTACTAGTAAATAAGTTGGTAAAACTATTGTTGGTGATGGCGAATTTTCATAACCAAATCCAAAATCAATAACTTTTAATGTTAATACTCTTCCTATTTCTGAGCCATATGGTAACAATTTGGCACTTGATCCTTGTTTTGCTGATATACTACCTGTTACATTTGCAGTAATTGTTGTCACACCATCAAAGTCTAAACCAGTTATTGTTGTTGAAGACTGAAAAGTTCCACTTATATTTTTTAAAAGTAATCTATTTGTAGATTGATAATTGCCAACCACAAGAGCAGTAGCACCATTCGAAGCAGTTATAGTTGTATTAACTTTAAATCTTCCAGTAATTGTAGATATTGGCAAAAAAAATGATGATGCAGTTATTGATGAAACAATAGGAAGTTGATTAAAACTACTACCTTCATTTATAAGTCTTATATCGGTTATGTCATCTGATCCTGTTCCTCTTTCTTGCACAACTTTATCGCCATGATATGGATCACCACTTTGTGTTTCATCTTCTAATATAAGTTGTCCTGTACCTGTTGCACTTTCTAATGTAACACCACCATTTACTACTGATACTTTTGCAGTTGCTGTACCTGAACTAAAATTAACTACATCGCCAATTTCAAATCCTGTACCACCACTATCAATAATAATTTCTTCTAATTGTCCTGGGCCTATATCATTGACTTGAATAGAAGCACCAGTACCACCAGCAGTTAAAGTAATTTTGTCATTTGAGTTATAGAGTGAGCCATCATTTGTTATTGTTTTGTCACCGATTATTCCTGTAACAGTTGCTGTAATTATAGCATCTTCGTTTGTGTTATCTATACCTGTTATATTTTGTCCTGCAACAAAAGTACCATCGATTGAATCTAATCCTAAAACTAACTCAACAATTGTTGTACTACCTATTATAAATTTAAAAACATCCTCTACAACAGCTGTTGCTTGATTTACAATATTAGAAGCTTTTTGAGTTATCTTTTGTCCTATGAGATTAGTTGCATCTACATCACCTACTTCAATACAACGTAAAATAGTTCTTGTCTCCCATTTACCATCGGAGACCCTCAACATATTCTCTTTAGGAAATCTTATCTCAGCATTTTCGTTAAATAATAATTTAAAAAATATTTCGGATGCTCTTTTAGTACCTTTTGCTCGATAAAGTGATTTTACATTTTTAATAAGTTTTCTTTTATCAATACTTGAATGTAAATTTTCTGGTATAGAAGAAAGAAAAGAGTTTCTAAATTTTGTTAAAAATCCTTGTATGGTTTTATCAGTATTAGCATAATCTAATAGTTGTTGAATATTTTGTACAGGATTTCCTCTGTATTTTTCAATAGTGGCTTTTGCACCTGAAGATTGACCAGTTACTATCTCGCCCTCTATGAATTTATTTTGATGAGATACAAATAAACGTGAGTTAGCATCAACATCTTCAACTAAAATAGTTGATGATGCGCCAGATGTTTCACCAGTTATAGTTTCACCATTTGTAAAATCACCTATACTTGAATCTTCAAGTAAAATTCTATCTTCTCTATCATCACTAAATTGGTTTGTACCATCTAAATTAAAAAAGTTTACAGCGTCAACAGCACTATCTAATTGTAAATGATTTGGATCTTGTATATCTTTTAGTGTTAATTCTGCTGACTCTAAAAATTGATAATATAGTTTTACAAATTGCAAAAACTGTGGGTGTTCATCAAGTACAAAATCAGGTACTTGCGAATTAATTAAATGTGAAAGTTTATCCTTATAAGTTGCCATCTCATTTAGTAACTACTTGTTGTAGTGTATCCGATACCAGCATTTGCTGAACCACCTACTAGTGTATCAGCTTCAACTGAAACTGTGCTGTTTGCTACATCTATTGATAAAACCTGATTTCTTAATGGCACTACATCATTTGAGTCTGGTTTTACAGTAACCTCTAATACAGTTGTTGTTGCACCTCTAATGTTTTCTAAACTTGATATGTTTAGAGAATTAATAATAACTTGACCAGTTGAATAATCTATTGTACCTTGATTTGAACTAGCATATGATCTAGTGGATCCATCAAATCTATATCTTCTTACATTACCTTGACCATCATCATCTAAGAAATAAACATTTGTAGCATCACCATCTATTTTAAAACCTGATGTTTCTAAAATACCACCTGAAACCATATTATGACCAGAATGTGGATTATATAATGCATTTGAAAAATTAAGTGTATATTTTGTAGAACTATTAAGTGTTGGTGTAAATTGTTTTCTTAACTTAATTGTAGTTATATTCGATAAAATACTTGAGTCAGTTGAGTCAATTAATCCAACTAACTTTGAATGTCTAAAGATACTATCAAATTTTTGTAATGTATTTGTATTGTAATTTGTTAGTGTGGTTGTTATATCTGTTTTTAAAGTATCGGATGATTTTGTTGTTACCTTTTGATCAAACTTAGCAGATACATTTAAAATTAAATTTGTTGTTTCTGTATCAATAATTTCTGGCGTAACCGATGCAACTGAAAATTTTTTCAATTCAGTAATTAAATTACTTTTTGTAGTTTCAGTAAGGTTAGAACCACTTTTAGGCAGTATCGAAATATAAACTCTGCCATAGAAAGGCACCTCAGCATCTTCACCACCCCAAACAGATACCGCTTGAGCGTTTGCATATAATTCTTTTACTTTTATTTTATAATCTTCTACTGTAACTGCTCTATCTTGTGCTGAATATGATCTTGGTGCATTGAATCTTATACTATCATTTGTCTCAGCATCTGAACCATCAGCTGCATTTGAATTTACAGTAATTGATACATCTGAAAACCCACCAACATTTCCTGATAAAGCAAAACTTTTAGCGCCATTAGCTGCTGCTTTATTTGTAACGACATATTGTAAAGTTATTATGTTACCATTTTCTACAGCTTTACCTATTACACCATCACCAAAATAAACTTCAAACTTACCATCTTCGGATTCTTGTAAAAAATAAACTTTAGATTCCGAGTCTAATTGTGTTATTGATGTTGCTTTTGTATAAGTTGCAATTGTCGTATCGGTAGAACTATTTTGTACCTTAACAGTTAATGTAGCAGTATCAGCATTATTAGATTGTATTAAAAATTTTTGATCAACGTCTGAAGTATCAACTGTATAATTATAGGTTACATATGTACCTTCATAAATTTTTAAATTAGAAAATGTATAAACACCATCAACTGGTGTAATTGTATTTGAACCGATAGTTACAAAATTATAATTTACATTATCAACACTTGTTGTAAATTGTGTACCAGGATTCATTGTGATGCTAGAGCCTGTGGCGTTATTTACTACAACATTAATATCTGCTATAGAAGCCTTTGCTGAATTAGGCGTATAACCAAGTGCCGTTGCTAATGAAACAATACTATCTCTTAAATCTGCTGTATCAATAAACATTTCATTTGCTAAAATGTTTGCATTGTAAGAAAGATAATGTGTATTGTATGCCAATAAATCTAATAGTATGGACATACCTGAACCTTCAAAGTCATAATCTTTGAAGTGATCTTGGTTTGATAAAAATTGTTTTAGGTTTGCTTTTATAGCATCAAAATCTAATTGTGAAATATTTAATTTGCTTGCCATGTTATCTTAGCCTTTGTAAAAATTCTGTAATTGTTACATCTTCGGATGTACTAATAACTTTAAAATTAATTATAACTTTATATCTATTATTATCTAAATCATCAAAAACTTGAACCGAACCTACGGATGCTCTTGGTTCAAAATTAATAATTACCTCTCTCACTCTATCTTCCAATAACACAGCATTAAGAGGTGTTATTGGTTCAAATAATAATGCTCTAACAGATGAACCTAATTCTGGATGAAAAGGTCTCTCAAACTGATTTGTCATAATTAAATTACGAACTGATCTTTTAACAGCTTCAATATCAGTTAATCTAGCAACATCACCTGTTGCTGGATTTTTAGTAAAATTCAAATTTAGATCACTATACTTTTTTACTGATCTGCTTGAATTGTTAGTTTGTGTAGCGTCATATATTGCCATAATACTATTTATATCTATCCTGCGAATACATTGTTAGAACCGCTGGTCATTGCACCTTGATCAGCACTATCACCTATTCTTGCAATCGGTAAACCTGCAACTCTAACTGTCGAAGAACCTACATTTACTTTTGCAACGTGTGGTGCACATGGTGGATTAGGTGGAAATGGGTGTGATACGGTAGGATCAGTTTGTCGTGCAACTAATATACTGTTTACTCTTACGGTTGATTGACCAGGAGTGCTTAAAGTTGTTGATCCTGTACAAATATGACCTGTTGATAAAGAATCGCCTTTTCTACACACTTTTGGCATCTGTTTTTTCCTATTATTGTTTTCTACCTTGTGAATTATATGGTTTATATTGTCTTTTTTTGTGTTTATTCATGGAAGACATCTTCACACTTCTTTTTTTCTTAGATTGTGAAGTTTTTTTTGGTTGACTTACATGAGCAACGTATGTTTTTGATATTTTAGCCATTATCTACCTAATTTTTTTTGTCTTCCCCAAGGTAACTCTACTGACCCAACAATTAAATTGCCTTTTTTAGAAATATACTCCACTCCAATCACTTTATCCTTAAAATTATCTTGGATTGACTTAACTGCCTTGGTTAAACTCATTTTTTCTGTTGATTCTTCTTGTCCTGATTCGTTCCAGAACTTAAAAACTCTCATTTTCGCCATAATTTACTCCTTTTTAGTCTATTTATATGCCATTTTGTTCTTGTTTTGTTCTAAACACGCCAGGATGCCGACTAGCCACAAAAGAATCGGACATTTTTTCCATTTTTTACTTGATTTTTTCGTAAAAATACGGTATAGTGTAAGAATAAATGACAACAAAAAGGAAAAAATACATTATGAAAAAGAAAAAAATAAACTTTGTATCTGCTAGAGATGGTAAGATAGAATTACATTTTAATGATGATAACAATTCTATGGATTGTACTGTTAAATCATCTGCTAATCCAATCATACTTGCTGATATTATGAGTAAATACGGTTTTGATGATGTTGTTATGGCTTCTTCATCAATGGATTATGCAAAAGAGTCTGGTTTTAAAACTGATGACGGTGCAAAAAAATTATATAACAACGCTTTAAATTTAATATAAGGAGAATACACATGAAAAATAAATTTTTTGAATATATGACAATCTTTTTTGCAATAGTAGGAACATTATCAATGGTTGCTGCTGTAGGTGCAATAGAAGAAGACAAATGGATGTTAGGTGCTTCTGCAATCAGTTTAGGTATTGCAAGTTTTATAATGTCTTTATTTTCACAATCAGTATTTGCTAACAAATAATTAACTAAAGGAGAAAAACACTATGACACAAGTAATTGAAACTGCTAAAACATTAGAAGATGGTATTAAGAATATGATGGCTGGTGCTAAAGAAGATTATAAGAGATGGTCTACCACTGGCGGTAAAGAACTTACTGGCTATTGTAAAGAACAAGTTGATAATTGGGATAACAAAACAAAAATTAAAGAAGGTAAAAAGTACATTAAGATCGTACAGGATACTGGTGTTTTTTGT
>MDTD01053575.1_pt1 | contig 24465 bp, 30 predicted proteins | sample 811221 | NCBI WGS metagenome assembly MDTD01 (sample SAMN05326646, study PRJNA326480) | marine metagenome | isolation source: seawater | place: Pacific Ocean: South West | collected 2011 | reverse complement strand
CAAACAACAGCCCATGAAAATTCGGACATCCGTAGAAACGCCTACAACAAATCCACTAACTCGTTGGCTCAAAAAGGCCAAAAAAGCAGCGGAAGAAGCTTTCGTCGCCGTGTCAAAACCGCTTGAATCATGATTTACTGCAATTGGCAACACCGATTGTGCTTACGCGCAGCCTTATAGAATTGTACAGAGGCTGCAGATAAACGTTCCGATTTTTCCAATAGGATATCAAGGTTTTCACCACGTTGTAGCACCAAATCAATGTTTTCATGCATTATTACAAGTGTTTCGTCCAATTGATGTTGTATATGAGCAATATTATCCACAAGATGTGGATGTTGATAATCTGTGATAATTTTTTGCAGATGTTCGTCATTTGGATGGAGTAGAAGTTGGTGAAGAATCACAAATCCTTGTCGCGATGGATATTCTTTGTCGGTTACAAGAACTGCTGCCATGCCTTCAATACGCTGACACAACACTGTGACATCATGATGTTCAAATATTTTGCGCTCGGGAATCGCTAAAGATTCAGCCGCATGAATGGACATTTCATTCAACAACTCTTCCACTGAAGAGCGCTGAAAATAATTTACAAACGACAAGTCATTTGCCGTACAAATCATATGAGGTTTAAATTGTACAGTGGATATAGATATAATACGCATTTATAAATTGTAACTATATATTTATACTTGTTTTGATGAGATGAAATTTTATGTGGTTGGCTACGAATGGTGCCCTCACTACCAAAATGTATTAGCTATGTGTCGCACCGCACACCTAAAACACGCACCCATTGTCGTTGAAAATCATGACCAATTGGTAGAGAAAGTGAACAGTCTACTAAAATCATGGAAAAAAGTCGGACAGCCGGCGGAAACGTCGCCACAGATAGTACTTCATACACAAGGACAAGCCATTTGTATTCCAGGAGAAGATGCTTTTAAGGAAACAACATTTTATCGGCAATATTACATAAAACATTAATAATACATGTATATTTTTTTAATTTGACGACATTTTTCAAGGATATCTTTCTCAACTGCACGGACGGCTTTCTTTTTCGTCGAATAATGGCCACGGTAGCGATTACCATACGCCACAAAGTAACCACCTTGTCCACTCTTGAAAATTGCCTTGGTCGCATCTTTGGGTTGTGCACATTCCATCGTCAATTACGAAGACCGACCCTTTTATAGTTAGTCTAATTCAAATACAGGTAGGATGATAGCCCACCACGAAGCTTCTTCCTCCGATGCTCCCGTAAGAAACATGTACAATAGCATTGAAAACCCAAATTCTATCATATATATCAATAACGAAATTAAAAACAAAGCAGATTCGGATTCTTCCCCATCTGCGAGGGGACCATTCAGCGATTCGGCGGGTGCAAACTCACTGCCACTCATTTGGGAACGCACGTAGCTCTTTATTTTCGTAAAACGTTCCATATCCGAATCTCCTTGAGAAAATCCCGCGGGATTCTTTTCGTCGCGTATTTCACCAAGCCATTTCCTCATCTGTTCTTTATATTGAATGTAAACGGTCCACACGCGCTTCCAAAGACTCGGACGCATGCGTTCAGCCCATTCCTGCAATAACAGATTATGAAACCATTTGGGTATCTTGGGATTATCCTTATAGGTTTCAATCGTCTTTAAACTAAGTTTATGCAAGTGGTGTGTCCACGTTTTAAGCTTGTGAAATTCATTCACGTCGCGTTTAAACTGCGTGTCCCACGACTCTGACGAAAGCCACTTGGGTGGCTCACTCGGAACAAAGGTTCGAAACGCCATTCCTTGATTTAGGATGACTTAAATACTGTTGGAAATCCAAGGCTGTGTCATTCGCTGAACTTGGCGCTGTAGACCGTTTCTAGCGTCATTGACTTTTGCTAATTCGCAGCGCGTTGCATGTAACGTATACTCAGAATCGCGCAGCTGCTGTGTACCTCGGCGTATAATCGCATCGCGCTCACTTAAAGCGGACCTATACTGACTCAATGTTTCCTCTTTCTTACGTAATGTGTCATTCATATGTTGTATGGACGTATTACACTCACGATACATATCTTCAAAATGTTTGGCGCTTTCTTGGACCTTACTCAGCTCATTTGTAAGGAATTGACATTTATTTTGAAGCGCGTTCTTTTCTTCGACCCATTCAGCAGTGTCCGGCGCGCGTTGTAGGTATACTTCGGTTAAAACGTCTTTTACAGAGGCAGACGATGTCGCCCAATCTTTTATGGCCATTTGGTAAGTGTCTAGTATATGTTGCGCGTTCTCATTTATGGTCAATGCGAATGGTTTGCACTCGTTCAGATACTGGTCTACCGACGGACATGTTTTGCAACAATAGGGTTTAAGATTCGCTGGACACATTGGGCCTAAAAACCCGTGCCATGGATACTTTGCCCCACATGTAGCACATACCTTTGTATTCATATTGTATTTGGTACGCAAAGCTTCAACATCTTTTAAATGCCATTGAGGATATACAATGGCTGACTCCACAATCTTTGGACGCCAGCCGTGCCAGATTGTATCCATACCACCAGGCCATGCTTCATGGGGAAATGCCCCCAAGTCTTCGAACAAAGCTTTGAAATCTTTTCTATTGGGCTTCTTCAAACTTTCAAACTCTGTGAAACGCTTTAGAAAACGTTCTATTTCATCAGTCGGTCGCTTCAACTCATAGAGAAATGGATTAAGATATTTTTGACGGAAATCAAACACTATGCGCTCTAATTCACTTTTTCTTTCTGTCTTGTATGGTGGTAAACACGAATACCACTGGAAAATAAGCAGTTGGAAAGGCGATAAGCGCTTGCTAAGACGTAAGCCTTCCACCCACGTACTAATATGTTCAGGAGCAAACATTATAATCAAATGGATATAGGTAAATATAAATACACATATTTGTAATATTCGTAGAATTTATTTTTTCATTGACTGGGCCCGACTCTTTTTACGCTTTTTCGTGGGCTTAAGCGCTTGAAGAGCTTGGACGACCGCTTCTTTGCGTGCCTGTGGGTCCTCGATGAGTAGAGGACACTCTTCAGGACGTTCCCAGCCCGCAAGACGCGCCCCGTCTTCGGTGAGAAGTGGAATCTCGTACTTTGGAATGGGTGGGAGTGGCTTTCCATAAGTTCTTGGATATTTTCCAAAGAGTTTTACGCGCTGGGCGGCCCAATGGGACGTTAGACGGCCTTCCAGCACCGCAATTTTCTTCTTGCGACGTTCCCCGTTCTTTAAAAGAGCCGCGGGCATCATTGAGATGTAGGAAACGATGCGATTGCGCGCAGTTGCGCGTCCTTTGACGGGTCCGCGACCAGCATGAACCGTCCGCGAGTCCCAGAGGACCATGGACCCAGCAGGACATTCTACGGCCAACTGTTCGCATCCTTGATTCTTGTACCAGCCCACTTGAGCGTCGTCGAGTTTTAGCCAGTCTCCGCGATATCGTGGGTCTTCTTTCATGCCAAAATGCGCCGCAAACGACCCGTGGAGAAGATGAGAACCTTTTAGGAGCGTTAAAGTGCCATCGCCGGTCTCCACTGGATTTGCTGTGACCCAACCTTGAACGCACTCGAATCCCGAGCGCTGGGGAGATTGGTCCAAATGGAGCCAATCCTTGCGATGCCATCCGCGCCCCGTTACTTCGGGAGCCAGGCCCGTAGAAGCACCATCGAACGACACGACAAGGTCCGACGTGTTCCAAATGGTCTCAAAGACGTTTTGGACTGGTTTAGACGCGCGCAAGTTCCATATTTCTTGCATGTGACCGATGGACCAATGCTGAATGAGCATGCCATGGTTGGGGTAGTAATCCTTGATGTTTGTCCACGACTCGGGGGTGTCTTGGCGTATGTTTCCATCCGAGATGCGCCCCCAATAACGCCAAAAGCCGTCTCTGAGCTCAGAACAACCGTTTGCGTCGATTAAACCAGGAATGACGGCGTAACCATCGCGGCGAAGGTCCGAAAGCCAAGTGGGAGTTGGGGTAGACGACATGTGGTTTGACTGCGTGTGTAAGGGTGGTCGTGTGTTTATCAGTCTTAAAAAAGTATTGGTCCTTAAGGGCTGTCTTAAAGAAAATTCTCAACGAAACTTTTTAGAAAAAAGTTTGGCAAAAAACCAAAAAATTCTCAACGGCATTGGAAAAATTCTCAATGGCATTGGAAAAATTCTCAACGGCATTGGAAAAATTCTCAACCGCATTGGAAAATATTCTCAACGGCATTGAGAATTCTCAACCACATTGGAAAAATTCTCAATGCGGTTGAGAATTTTTTGGTCTGTTTTAAAGTTTAAAAAAAACCATAAACAAGTATTTAGACTCGCTTGTTTTATACAACGATGACCAAATACACAAAGAAAAAAAAACGTTCATCAGCACTATTCGAACTGTCTAAACTGGATAAAAAGCGACTTAAAGCGAAAAGAAAGCGAATGAGAGCGAAGAAACGCGCAAAGCTGGCCTTAATCAGGCTCGACAAGGATGAAGACCAAAAACATTTTTCTGAAGATGATTGTGACTTTGACTTTGACAACAGTACACGGCCCCTTTGCTCTGCATCCTCGGATGATTCAGATTTGCCAGAAGGAGGCGCTTAAATGACTCGAAGATATTAAAAAATAACATTTTATTCTTTTTTAAACAGTTTTTCGTATGCGTCTGCACTGATACGGAATTCTATACCGCTTTGATAGATAGTATCGGTCGCATAAAAAGCAATATTTTCCATATGCCACCACATCTTTGTGCCGAAGGCATCTCGGTCGATATCATTTTGACCAAACCACCTCGTAATGGCATATTCTTCGTCTTCCGTGAGACTTGGGACACCGCATCCGTTTTTTCCTTCGTTTCCGATTCGAATGCTGTAGTAAGAACCGCCGTAATTGTCTGACCAGCCTTTAATCCAGCGACCCTGTTGGAGATAGTGGAGGTATGACATGTTGTTGATGGATGATATAAAAATTTATATAACGTTCTGTTTTAATCAAGGACATTCTGTTTTAATCAAAGACATTTGCATTATTTGTATAATGAGAAAGAGGTACTAGTTTATTGTAGCGACTATCTTCAGAGAACCAATATGTATAAACGTAAAAAATGTTGTTACGTTTTATGACAGCGTAATTGACACATTTACCCAGTGTCATTGAGCCGTTTGACCTAGGAATCACTACTTGGTCGCTTTCTTGGAAAGGTTTTTTTAGGAAATACATGTTCATACTAGCACAATGTTCACGCATTGAGAATACTGCGGACATGTGGCAATGCCAATGACGACAATGTACAATATGAAAATTATTGCCTGGCTCAAAATAGTTGTAGTTTTTTATATCAAAGTCGCCAACACGTCCCATTTTTTTACATACAGTGCATTTGTTCACTTGAATAAACGACCGAATTCCCCAAGCATCTTTATTGTAACGTTTTGTATCTACTATATCTTTTATTTCTCTATTGAGCACCCGCGAGGTGGCCCAATCCTTTATTGTACCCCCGTAATCTAATATAATCAATGTGATGAGATGGGCTTCCATATATCACCAACATATGCATTCTTAATTATGTAGTGTAACCCGATTATCACATACATGGATTATATGTGGATTTTTTTATGGAGGTGAGATGACATTGAGTATAAATAAGTTGTGTTTGTGTGATAAGATGGTTCCTGCGCATATTAAGCATTCTGTCGATAGTATAGTGGAGGGATTGTATGAGTCTCAATTTGCCCAACAAAATGTTGATTTGCAGGTGGATGTGATTGGCGCCCTGAATTATACAGTCGGTATGAAGCTTCGTCTGAGTTTTATAGATAGCTTTCATGGGGATGATATTGACGAGTGGCGTGATATTGCCCGTGTTCACGGCGCTACTGGCATTCGAACACGGGTAAACGCATCTTCGGGGACAGTGGATTTGAATATTGAGTATAAAAGGTCTTCGTCAAAGGGTATTCCCAAGATATGGCTGCTTCGGTCCGCGCTTCTTCTGGTGGCAAGTTTGTCGTATCATCAACTGCATCTACTTCAGAGCGAACGGTATCCCTTACCGAGCGAATGGTTCGTGTAAAGAAACCGGTAGCGTTACAACCCGAGGAACAGTCATTTATTGAAAAGACATTGCATTATATTTCGGGTATTCGCGGAGCGGTCAAGACGAATTTGGTACTATCGACCAACACTAGATTTCCCACGCGTTATATTGTATTAATTCGAGGTTTGCCGTCCATGTCGTTGGATGACTTTGAAGAAATTCGTAATATGAATGCAAATATACGCTCCATGTGGGTAAATATGACGGAAGAAACACTTCGAATTGACGTGTGGCGTGTTGGCAAGGTTCCAGAGAACAAGTCTCGTCGAAAACGCAAGAGAGAAGACGACCAAGTGACTGCGAGATATGATTTGACATCTGTCGATAAACGTGACCGTAAATGTTTGAACATGTTATTGTATCGTCTGAACGCATTGGATGATATAGAGTGTCAATTTGATATGCATGTGGATACATCCCAACCTGAATTTTATCAATTAGATTTGATTATACATGACACACTTCGGGTCACGTCGTTGGAAAAAGTACTTCATGAATGTCGCTCCTTTTGTAACGAATTTATATTTGACTTTCCCCAAAAAATCATTAGAGCCAAATGCCTACGATTAGCCGCACCTCTTAAAAGACGGCGTTTACTCTTACGTAACACATAAGTGAAATGAAGTTTAACGCCATCTGAATCCATCAAGAAAATGGCGTCGTTCATGAAAGTGGATGCTACTCCAGTGGGTATGATACCGACTGGTCTTTTGTCGGACCCTTTGCCACCATTGCCGGTCCAAACGCATGGCCTTGGTCAATTTAGACCTTACCAAGTACCCGCTTTCAACATTGTATACAAAGAAAATGCACCAATACGCCAAACAATGGGTGCGGCGGGTCATGATTTGGCATCACAAGAAGACGTGACCATTGGTGCGGGTTCATCTGCGACTGTAGACACGGGTGTACAAGTAGCTTTACCCATGGGTTACTTTGGACGTGTCGCAGGACGCTCATCGCTGGCGTTTAAACACGATATCACTGCGTTTGAAGGTACGATTGACTCCGATTACCGCGGCGTCATTAAAGTCAAACTCTTTAATCATTCAAACAAAGAGTACACTATCAAAAAGGGAGACCGTGTCGCTCAATTAATCATTCAGACTTTCATGGCGCCTATATGGAACGTTATGGAAGAGCTTGAGGCTACGGAGCGCAATAAGGGCGGATTTGGTTCTTCGGGTCGTTGAATAGTATTTAAAGTATTTTGTTTTATACAAATGTATCGTTCGAATTATAAATCTTTGTTTCGTTGTCATACTTTAGTTGAATGTATTGATTTTACCTTGGATAGCACTGTGAAGAAGGCTGATTTATTTTTATATTTGTTAGACACGTATGATATATTATTGTCTTATGCGGATGGGTCAATGATTGTGGATGAAAGCGATGACATTCCTTATTTAAGACTAGCCAATAAATTGGAAGTATTTGTATTTGAACATTGGACATCGTTATTAGACCGTATTCCGGGTCAACTAAAAGGATGGACCGAGGGAATGTTTGTATATGTTTGTATATGTCTTTGTCGTTGGTTGGCGTCTCGTCCGGGTTGTACTGTGATTCCTTCAGAAACGCGCGATTGGATGCGAAAACATTCTATGCGCTCACACGCATCTTACGACACGGCCTCCTTTACAGTCACCGACATTTTAAATGCTCTCGACATATTTGAACAGCGATGGTACACCTTTAAAGAATTGAATCAGCATGTAATGTTGTATTTGGACGCTTTGGAATATCGAGCTGCTTGGTTTATATCACATACGGCACCCAAAGCGCTTTTTGATATTCAGACGCGTCGGGTATCACTCGGCGATGATGATACCTTTCAAATTCATCCTGCGCTCATTTTTGATTTTTACTCGCGTTTTATAGGCATTCGACGCTCTTTTGCGCAATACACGATGTTTGATACACAACCACCACCCGCACAGATGCCAGAATCACGCTGGAACGAATTTATATCCAAAGAGAATCGTCACTTGAGTATTCGTAAGTTTCGTGACCGTGTACAAGATGTGACGTGGGAAAATCAGCGCCGTATTTCAGATGAGCCACGTTCGTCGTACGAAGCACGTGGCTCTCGTGTCTCGGCATATCAATCGTTGGCCGCAAATCGTCCACTTGCCATTTTAGATAAATTGAATAGTCTTACATCTTACGGAAAGCCACACTTATTGCATGCACATCCAATGGTTGTGAATGGATTGCACTTGCAAATGATTCATGCTCATTTCATGTCTGTGTACTCGGTATCCTTTAGAGATTTCTTCTTTTGTTCTGAGGAAAAAACATGGAACCATCGCACTAAATTACCACATATGGTCGTACCTGTTATCATTGAGCGTCGTAGACGGTACGACGTGTTACATCGCGGTTTAGTTCAATTAGTCCCCAACGGAACAATTGAAGAAGCCTTTGTCATGTGGCTTTTAATCGTCCGACGTGATTACAAAGGGATTCTGTACGGGTCTATGGATTTTGGAAGACTTTGCCGAGTCATGTTTGACCCTCCAGCCGCTGCACAAACACGCGAACTTAGTGATGGTATGACAGCGTATCAATGGAAGGTATAAAAGGCACATGTTGATTGTCTATATAATGATTCGGTATGCAGGTAACAGGAAAGACATATTAAGAAAACAAGAAGAGGCGAGGAGATTGGCTGCTATCAATACGTCAGAAATATCCGAAGAGGAGGAAGACGACTCAGAGGAAGAAGATGACTCTGAAGAAGAGATACCACAGACATTTCCAGATGTATCACAATCTCCTGTTGTGCGCCAAACCAATGAAGATTTAACCTGTGGAATGCGTTGTTTGCAAAATTTATACGGAAAGCATATTGTATGTAGGGAAGACATGGACCAACAGTCCAAAGACCTTGAAAAAAAGAGTTTTGGCGTAAGTATGTACGACGAAACTCTTGGATATTATCACATCGAAGTTCTCAAGGCTGTTCTCATTGCAAAAGGGAAGTATGTTCAGCGTATTGATATTCAAAAAATTCCTTCAGATTATTTTGAACCAATTCTTTGCATGAATCCGACATTTCACGGGTTTGTTGTGGCTGTTGGCGATGAAACCATGAAACATTATGTTGCGGTTCGTCATTTAAAAGGTGCGTACAGAAAAATTGATTCGATGCCTGGGGTACATCCTGTCGATGTATCGCCTGAGACTCTATTCAAAACAAATGGCACGCATCACACGATTTGTTCAGGCGATACAACACCCGTAGTTGCAGTTTTAGCCGTCGGGGGTTCGCCATTTGTCGAGTATCAGGTGGTGCATAACGCATGGTCCAGTCATCCACCGACCGTTGGACGAACTTTGCAGGGTCTTCGTTTTGTTATGCACCCAACACGTATTGTGATGCGAAAACGTGCAAAATCTGCGGGTGTACTTCATTGGTATGATGAATGGAAACATAATCGAATACAACCATGCGAAAAAACTATGACATTTTTGGCAGAACAATTCGCAGACAACATTTCTGACGAGCAATCTATTGTCATGACAATGAATAACGAACAAACAATTATCCGCTGTACGAATATACAAGACATTGTGCGTGAATTAATTCATCTACAATGGATTGATAAAGAGCACTGCTTTTATTTGAAACAAAATGAACGGTTTTTAATGGATGATGAACAAAATGAGGTGGACCACTATTCGCGAGGGTCTTTAGAAGACTTTTCGGTTGTTCCAGGAATGCCTATAGAGGTGATTTCCGAATCGAAACCTTCTCAGCAAGTACAAGTGGGTGGGTTTTATCAGTTTCGCTGCAACGTCGAAGGAAGATGTATTGGACACCAACATAATGCATATTCAGTGAGAGATGGCGATGGTAAAGTACATATCGTGTATAAAAAAAGTATTGAAGAAATAACTAAGCGATAAATTTGTATTTTTCTTTAACATTCCAAAATAGATATTTTGAAACTTGATGACGTTTTAGTAATGTTTTACGACATACAGGGCATTTATCCTTTACTCGCATGGAGAAATCTTCCAAACATTGTTTGTGTCCCACTCTCGTTGTACAATGACAATGTAAAACAAGATATTCTTCGGAAAAATCAAACGCACAACGACATACACGACATTTTGGCTTAGTATCGTGTTCTCTTATGGGTAATTTTGGAGCCATCGATGGTGCTGGGTCGGTATGACCTAATTTTGCCAGCATTTTTTCTGAAAATCGAATACTACGGTGCGTTTTATTAAACCATAAAAGGCGTGCACGTGTTAAAGATTTTTTTTCTGGGATATCCGACCTAATTGCATCTAACCATGCGTCGTAACACTGACGCGCCGACGGGTCCATCAACATAGCAGCCGATGCCTTCAGGTATGCCAGTCCATTCTGATATGTCGACGGCACATTTACATCCGCCTGTGCCGCTGACATATGACATCGAAGCCGCGCACGTACAGCATCCACCGTCCATTGGTCCACATGACGGCGACAATGCTCTAATATATCGTGAAAGGATGCCGATGGTTCAAGACCAAAAAGGGCATACGCGTCCATGGCAATAGCGATGACACTGTCATACCATATCCACGACATGGATCGGTTCATTCATCGAAAGATTTTTTGTAAATAATAATTGGCCATCTGCGTCATAAAAGCTATATTGTGTACCAGACACCCACAAAAACCCGTAATCGGACGACCCGTAAGAAAGCACTGCGTCGTCTATGATACGACCACCCAAAAACCAATCCCAATCATATGACCAAGCACCGCCGCCCGAAATAAAACTGTGTAATTCTTGCATCTCGATATACTGCAAATTATGGTCATGGCCACAAATATACGATTCCACGCTGTAAAGGCGCATCAACCGTTCTAGATGTGATAACATATCACTGTTGCGTTCATCGACATGCTCACCAAATGTCCACAGTGGATGGTGGCCCACTATGATTTTTCGAGACGCTGTCGATGACGATAAACCAATTTCAAGCCATGTATACTGTTCAGAAATTCGCTCACGTTGACCTTCAACATCCTTAAACGCATGTTCGTTCGAAAAAAAGACAGGATTATCGTCTAGTAAAGGCGTGGTATCAATAAACCACAGCTCCAAATCGCCAAAACGCTTCGAAAAATAGCGTGACGGCATATTCCAGTGCTCATAAATATGCGTCAGTTGCAATTGGGCTGAGGCATTTCCATAATAGTCATGGTTCCCTAGACATAAATACCAAGGCACCTCGGCGTCATAAATTTGGGCCCATGCAAAGGAACGAACGTCCGAAGAGGATTCAATTCCAGCGGGATAGAAATTATCTCCCGTAGAGACCACGAAATCAGGCTTCATAGTTTTAAACGTTGCCGCCATTTGTTTTTGTGCCGAGGTGCCGCCACGACCCCAATCACCCACCACCGCAAAATCAGCCGACGCGACCGATAAAAACAACAACCACCACATGCGAGACATACGTAAGACACTTAAATACTCTTGATTTAAAAGAAAAAAATTATATAGATGTATCGTCTTTGGAGGCTTCCCAGTCGCCATACGCACAGTTTTTCACGCAAACTTTGAAACCGCGGTTACACAGGCTCTGTACACCACGCCTTTGTGATGTACCCGACTGAGGATGACGAATGTATGAACACCGCAGCACGTCCGTGAAATACCCACCCGCTGCTTCTTCCATATGTACAAATTGTTCGAGGTTATTCCAATACGTCCATGTGACAAGGTACACCTTTTTGTCTGCCGTCACGAACGTTAAACACGCCTTAAGGCTATAAGGCGTTTTTTGGACGTTGTTCAGGGCTGCAAAACACTTGTTTCCGCCGATATCGAGCGTTGCCGCGTCACTCGCAAAATCTAATGTTAGACTCATCTTATGTATTTTAAATAATATGTATATATAATAAAAGTTTGAAGGCTGTTTTAAATCCTTCTTAGCGTAGGCCATGTTTCTTTTTATATTGGGAAATAACTCTTCCCACGTACGACTTGGATAACCCTAACACGCCGGCCGTTCCCTTTATGCCCCGTGTCGAACGAAAATAGGTTTCAATAATCAAAGCTTCAATATCTTTACACATTGACTCACACACTTCAGACATATATACCATTAAATCAGACATATATACCATTAAAAAAATAAAACAGACTACACACACACACTCACATACACAATGGTCAAGGTTATCCGGTCCAAGCACAATGTGCGCCCCATCCTGTCTAAAAGAGTCGCCAAAAAACTCGTCTCGCTCGTAAAAGCACATCTAAAGGCTAAACAGGCTCTAAAATGCATTCCTGTCGCCATGAAATCCTTTTCGGACCCCAACAAAACGTACTGGGTGACAACCACCTCGTGCACCTGTCCTGATTACAAGTTCCGTCGGCGCGCCAAAGGTCAGTCGTGCAAACACATGCGTAAATTGAACATAAGTAAAGAATAAGTGCTTTTTTCTCTTCGTTATCCTATTATAAGCATGATAATGTCGCGCCCAGCTTTGATTCCGCATGCCATCCGTGGTTATTTCCATAATAAAAAAAGTTGCATTGACATTCGCAATGGTCGAGTCCATGCCATCAAGGCTAACACGAACAACCGTAAATGGCACAATGTTGTAAATATTCGCGGCGCTTCTATCGCAATGAATCGTCGTACGCCAAAAGACAATCGTTTATTGATGGAGAGCACAATTCCTTTCCATGTTGTGACTTTTGGATGCGGTGCGGACACTTATTACTGGGGACGCTATCGTTTTCAACGTAAAGGGCGTCATGATGGCCAATCTACGTTTGAATTGAAATATGTGGATGCTGGCGACTTGAAGGAATGTGTTCCCGTGGGCACGGAACAGCGACGTTCTCGTCTGGAAGAGCGCTGGCAGGACGCGTTTGAAGTGTCCTCGAAAGAGTTTGTGTACGAGCCGGCAACTTTAAAGCTTCCTTCAACAGATATGTTGCCGGATAAAGAGTATACGCCAGATTATTGGCTCCCTGCATCCTCGACATTTATTGAAATTAAGGGTCCACCACCGAGTGACGAAGAATTTGAGAAATGTCGGCTTTCCACCCAGCTTGGATTTAAGATTAAGATGTTTCATGGTGGTCCTGATGGATTTGATTGTTACGATTGGTCTAAAGACGGCAAACGTACGAAGAAACACCATACGTCATGGTATCGTTACCTGCATCCAAAGCCTCAGCGCAAACGCCGCAAACTCTACAATGCGAGTATATAAACCATCAAGGAGATTTAGGTGATGCGCTGCGCATATTGTAACATTCATCGTGATTATTATGGAACGGAAGAGAACGCCAATCGACAAAATTGCATGATTTCCGATTCTGGTTACCATTATTTCGTACATTTCCCATGCTTAACGCGTTTGTTTATGCGTAGACCAAAGCCGCGTCGATTACTCGCCCATCGTCGTATAAAGCGACCAAACACTATTTAAGTCTGGGTTTGTAATAAAGGATGTCTGCGATTAAAACTCATGAAATGTTTCATATTGTCGCAGCGGACGATATAAATTTTGAGAATGAAGATGGACAGCACTGTTTTCATATCAAATCTATGATGGTATCGCGTCAGCAACCTTCAATATGTCAATTATTCGCCGAAAAGGAAAATACTGGAAGTCTAGTGCGTGAGACAAAAGTTTACAATGCAAAAATAGAGCAAATAAACCCTGAAACAAATGTGACACAATTTTCTGTGAAAGCTAAGATAGGAGATGAATTTCAAAAACTTAATTTAAAAACAGTACGTTCAGAAAATTCAGAATGTTGTATATGCTAAAAAAAAGGATTTCAATATTTTCATATAAAGTTGTTTGTATTGTATTGTATCATGGTACTTTCTATATGGTTGGCCCTCTTTATGTTTCCTTTTGTTCAAGCCCAATGGCCACCTGACTGTGCTCGTGATGGTCCATTTGTTCGCTTAACAAATTTACAAGAATCGAGTGGACGTTGTAAAGTCACACAAAACTTTAATAATGTTGCATATATTCAATTACATCGTCAGTATGGTCGTCAGCCAGCGGAAGGGACAGATTCATTGGTCACTCTTCATATCAAGTCAAAGTCACCATTTCAAATTAATATTCATAATGATTATATCGAATTAAATGATAAGCGTTGTGATTTTCCTCTTGCGAATCGTGATGAAGCGCCTTTTTGGCTACGTTTGCGATTACATTCGCTTATAGACCTTCAAAAAACATTTGTATCGTTGGCCATTTCATTGGATGGTGACCAGCAATTTTCAAATTGTTTGAAAACGGAGATGAATGGTCTCATCCGTGATTTTCAAGTACATTTTTCTGCCAGCACGAAAAGTGGCATGCGTCAAATTTTACGTCGTCTAACATCTCAAAAGCCTGTTTCTAACGACATAGACCGTGCCAGGTTACTGGAATCGCGCGTGGAAAGCATAGAAGAACGTCTAAGAAACATGGAGCGATTTGAGGAGCGTTTCCGTCGCATGCAAAACACTTTGTCTGAGTATACTCATGCCCACGACACGTTTAAATCAACGTCTGAAGAAAGACATGTTCAGTTGCAAGATTCGCTTGGTGTGGTACATGACCGTATTGTACATCGTACCAATGCACATGGCATTGTTTATCTATTCGGATTCGTCATACTGATAATTATGGGATTCGCATACATCCGTTGGAAAAACATCCGTGAGAAGAGGCTTCATTTATTTTGAAATCCAACATATTTAGTGAATATGTGCATATATAAACGGGATGGTCATAAAATAGTAGAAAAAAAAATGTCTGAGTTTAATTATCAACCGTCTAAAAGTTCTTTGCGTGCGGATACTGTGGTTGAGTTTGTGAATCGTTCGTTGTTGGATTTTCGTATGAATGAGATTCCTGGAATGGGACCGGCATCTATTCAGAAGTTTGCGGACCAAGGTATCTATACTCCGGCTCAGATTGTCGCCAAGCTCCTGTCCTTTGTGGATAGTCGCGATAAATCAGCACAGGAAGTCTGCGAAGACTTTTATAATTGGGCGAATCCAATTATGGGAAAGGCAAATACGCACAATTTGACCTTTGCACTCGCCAATTACGCAGGCGAACATGGACTTTTCCGATACGAGTAAGCAATGAGTATGATACATACTAAAGTAGCTGACGTTATTCCAATATAAAAATATAATCTATTTCCAGTCAAGAGTGTAACAATTGTAAGCGAAGAGGATAGCATGAGCGCTGTCCATCCTATCGCAAACCATGTAGAAAGTTTTCGACGATTTAATGGAGGAAGGGCCTTTTCTTCCACAGTAACTAAACGGCGAAACGTTTGAGGCGCTGAAAACATGTTGCGCTTTGTACGGCCTGTCGTGACTGACATGTCCATACAAAATTTTATACATCATTTATACATAAAATTAGAAAATTCTAAATATGTTACACATAGGTTATTTTTTTTCAACACAATAGATATTATTGTACAAACATGCAGAGTTCTATGGATGCCCCCACTACCCCTTCCGAATTTGAAGATTTGAAGAAAGCATATATTGATGCTATTCCAGAGGGAGACACGCTCAAAGCACAACTCAAAGATTTTAATAAGCAACAGAAGCAGCGGCTCAATGCAATTCACGCGTATATGAGAGAGAACGGCATCATGTCCGAAGATTTGGGCGGCGTTACCTTCGAACGCGAGGAAAAAACGACTGTTTCGGTATCAATGAAAACACTGGAAGAAATTATTGAAAATCCAGCTGATTTGGAGCAGTATAAACGCGACCATTCGAAAACAAAAGAGTCGTTGAAGGTGCGTAAGCCCAAAAGGCAGCGTACAAGCGATTAAACTCCTTTTTGACTACAATGAAAGTACCCCTTTTAAAAGTATAGAATACATCCACACGTAATGATATTTTGTTCTATAAAACTAGATGATTTTATTTGTAAATGAAACGACCACACTGTAAAACTTGTAAACATCCTATGAAAGGTCATCGAAAGAAGCAATGTCGTGCACAAAAGGTGTTATTTATTGACGGATGCACATACTCAGGCTCTGTTTATAACGACAAACCATCTGGACGCGGACGTTTGTCGTCGGAAGAGCTTGTTTATGAGGGTGAGTGGCGTAATGGACTTCGTCATGGGTATGGTACAGAAACGTGTACAAACGGCGAAAAATATGTCGGACAATGGAACGAGGGAAAATATCATGGTCATGGCGAACTTATTAAGTCGAATGGGTCAAAATATAATGGTGAGTTTTTACGTGGCAAATTCCATGGAAAAGGTATCTACAAAAATAATGATATGATATATGATGGACAATGGTATCATGGGTCACGACATGGTCAAGGCGTTCTTACCAACGCACAAGGAACTTATACAGGCCAATTTTATTATCAATTGCGACATGGCCAAGGTAGTTACACGGATATTCACGGAAATAATTACAAAGGACAATGGAGTCGTGATGCTCGTCATGGTCAGGGCGTTTACACGAGTATGGATGGTTCTTATACGGGTGCCTGGCGCCAAGATAAAAGACATGGGCATGGGATATCTGTATGTGTATATAAGGGTGTGTACTCGGGCCAGTGGAAAAATGATAAACGGCATGGAACGGGTACTCATACGTACGTGAATGGTTCAACTTATGATGGTGGTTGGTATAAAGGACAACGTACGGGTCATGGTGTTTTAACTTGGAAAAATGGCGAAATGTATGATGGTACATGGGTTCGAAACGAACGAGAAGGAAGAGGGACGTATACAGATGAATTGGGGATTAAATATATTGGAATGTGGAAAACAAATAAACGCGAAGGGGTTTTTAAAGAAATACATCGGAATGGTTATGAGTTAAATGGTATTTGGGTTGACGATAAGCGACATGGTACATTTATAAACAGTCAGAAACAACGTCTTCTTTTTCTTTGGGACAAGCAGACGTCGTTTGAGACACCGGTTGAAGCTCGTCGTACCTTACGAAATTTTTTAAAGCAAAATGATGAATTAGGCGCTATGGCCATAGTTCGATTCGACACATCTATTTTGACTTGGACATTTTTGAATAAATATGATAAAAAGGGCATTTTATTAGAATTTGAAACTACGCAAAATGCAATGTTGTATTTTAAAAAATACGCATGGCGTTTGTTTTTGAAAAAAAGGTACACCTTTTTAGAAAATTTAGTGGCACGAATGACACCTGAAAAAATCGAACAATTGAGCGATACAGTGCCAGAGTTATTCGACGCTTTATCTCATGATTTTGTCGCAAACCCGTGGATAGTTCGTGACCAATCTTATTCTAAACAAACGCGTCAACGACTACTTGATGGATTACATTTGGGTGATTTTGGACGTTGTCCACCACGCGACCCATTTACACGCGGTATCCTGAAAAAATCTTCCGGACATTTTTTACATACAAAAAAGGAAAACGCAAAATCTATATACAATCGTGCAAAAGTGTGTGTACAGACAGAACCAAATATACAAGATATAGCTTTAACATTAGATATAAAAGATATACAGACACTATTAAATAACGCTACCGAAGCAAATGACACAGCTACAATACGTCGTTTGTTAAAGGAACGCGATGCTCTCATACATTCGCGACATTCGCGACATTCGGGCGAATATAACTCATGATGTCTTTCTGTGCGACCATGTCTATCGTATTTTCTGATTTCAATGTCGTTACAGTCACAGGATTCATTTGACCAATTCTCCAAGCACGACCAATCGCTTGTTTACGGATATGTTCGTCGTGACATGGTTCCAAAAATATAATATGGGACCCTGCCGTTAACGTAATTCCTACAGACGCTGTTTTCGTTGTCATTACAAACACTCGTGTTGTATCCTTATTTTGGAAATTATGGATTGCTTTTGCGCGCCGATTAGGCGTCATTTTACCCTCAATGGATGCAAACTCAATCCCATTGGCCTTTAATACTTCGCATACTCTTCGCCACGCATTATGAAATTGTGTAAATATAATAATTTTTTCGTCCTTTTCTTTCAAAATATTCAGAATTGCATTGAATTTACCCCCATACTGTTCTCTCGCCTTTTGAAGTTTATTATAAATGTCCATCGGCATTTCTACGGTACGACCCTGATTATCTGTAGCATGCCAAGTTTGCTGCGTAATTTCCCCATCATTTTCTTGGTCCGTCAATTCGCGTAATGCAGAGGTTCCCGCAGACGCACGACATAGCGGACAGCGGCGCGTAATATCATGTTCGTACGCAGTTTGAATGCATTCGTAACAAAATAAATGGTTACATGGAGTCAGTGTTGGTCTATCCATTGCGTCCATACAAATAGAACACGTTTCATTACCTTTTTGCCACGATTCTAATATGGCTCGAAGCGATTGGTCGTACACTGCCGACCCAAGTGAATCAATGAAGGAATCCATTGATTTTGATTCGCTGGGTGCATGGTTGACCAACATTGGAACGCCAAATTCAGTCACGCGATTTAAAGATAAATCTGTAGCTGCCTGCCGAAGCCAGCGGATATAATGAAGACATCGAGCCCGCCGATTCGTTTGGCCTTCTATAATATCCAATTCAACACGCGCATATACACATTCACGCATATGTTTATACAAGTCGGGATACATTTGAGGAAGTATTACTTCCTGTTGACAAACCGGTGGAAGTTTGAGTCGTACGTGGCGTTTCCGTTGCCACCACGTTAACGTTTTCAATAAATCAGCAATGATTGAGGGATTATCACCGCGCGTATTATGTACTTGTTGTGTTCCCATGTAGTCTCGTTGTGATTCGTCGAATGGTGTAACACCAAGAAAAGAAAGTATTCCAACAGCAGATGCCATACCTTTTGGCCATGGCGTGGCCGATACACACCATCGGCGCGGGGCAAATAAACGACAAATTGCACGACACGTTGCTGTGGAGGCCCCTTTCATTTCATGGGACTCATCAAGAACAATTCGTCCCCATCGAATGGCACCAATGGTAGGTATATGTTGCTGCGTTTCATTCACCACGACACGATATGTTGTTAAAACGATATCGGCAGTGCGTAACTCATTCATATCTTTTGTACGGCGAGCACCATGATATTTAATGATTTTTAAGGAAGGTACACAACGTGCAGCCTCCGACATCCATACAGATAACATAGTTGTTGGTACAACCACCATAGTTGGGTCAGATGTTTTCGCAGTTGCAATAAGAGCTAGAATTTCCCATGTCTTGCCCATACCCACTTCTTGTGCCAAAATGCCTCCATGAATCGTATTGTTGGGTGGAGTCAATGATATTTGACCGAACACAGATGTATAAAACTCAAAATTGTCGGTTGCACATGTCCGTTTCGACCATCCCCAAGATGAAGTTGGCTCATGTGTCTCTCTGTGAATTAGCCATTGCAAGCACTTTTGTTGATATGGAAACAATTGTTGGACAAATGTAGGGTCCACATCAGTTGATTTGGAGGCTGACTTTCGAGATAAATGCAAAACATTCTCAAAATATTGCTCGGTCATAGGTCCTGGTATATAATACTCCGGCTTGCTTTTCGGGTAAAGTGTGAAAAACAACCTTTGCATCTGAAATAAATCATTGCACAAAGTAAATGTTGACGGCCTCACAAATGTCATATCGTGGATAAAAACCTGGAATTGCATTATCCAATTTCCACCCCATATCTTCACAAACTTGAATTCAAATAGTGGTAGGCATTCAGAACACCACTTGGTGTATTCCTTTTTTAGATATTGTATCGGATTTTCCCATTGTTTTATTTTTTGAGTCAAAATATCATGCGAACTCGGCGGAAACCAGTCCAATACGTTCTCATGGGCATACAGCTTATCGTTAAACGCGTCACGAGACACATGAAACATATCGCAAAGAGCATGAAAATATGTCATTAATTCAACACGGAAATCATGCATGTCCTCGTTGTAATGATTTCGCGGTTTTGGACGAGTAGGAGTATGAATATATTCACGTGTCAATATAGTGACCGCTCGCCAAATATTCCACCCGGGATTACCAATATCTGGGCGGCCGTGGCGTATATACAGTGATAAAGCATTCGACGAGTCTATCTGTCTTCTTTTTTCGCTGTCCATATGTTTTAAAGAAATATTAATGGTGCCAATACATCGTCTCCACGACGCTTTTGGAATTGTACCTTTTAATGAATTATGTCTGAGTTGTACCCATTCAATACGTGCATCCGATAAATGTACCCAGCGCCCAGCACCGTAATCAATACGATTTGCACGTTTTAAACATACTAACGCGTGCTTTGAATCGTATTCGACGACATGCCACATGTCACGTTTCCATTGTACTTTTGAACCCAAATAGGTTTCGATTGACGTCGAATGCTTTGTTTTAAGACGTTTAGGAACACGCCCCATCGTTTCACGCATCATCAACCAATGACAACCCGCATGCAAGTCATCACCATGACGTTCCACAGCTTCTTCCGCATCTTCGCGCGAATAACCCATTTCGATGTATCGTTGCATATTGTTTACAATAAAAGGGTACTTTTATATGGAAATCACATGTGGGTAGCTTATGTCAAAACACATTATTTAAGACAGAGCAGTTTTAATAAAATTTTAATGGCGGCGTCATTTGTGCAATTTGTGGAAGTCGCACAATTTCTAGAGGCCGAACCTATGAGACCCCGCAATGCCCCCAAACCCGACTGGGACCCCAATGACCCCTTTCGCAACCGTGTCAACTACAGAAAAATCGTCAACGAACTCATCAGTCACGGCGCTAAAACCAAAGACAACATAGAACGATACTTAGCCGGTAAAATACCTGTCTGGGACACATATTTCCAACCAAAAAAAGATGCCTTGGTTAATAAGATTTACCGAATCGTGGGGCGAGAACGAAATATTCAATCTGTTCTTGGTGGTGCTAGTTCTTCAAGTGCTGCCGCTAGTTCTTCAAGTGCTGCCGCTAGTTCTTCAAGTGCTGCCGCTAGTTCTTCAAGTGCTGCCGCTGGATGGATAAGTCGTAGCACAGGGTTCGGAAGACCTTGGAATTCGTCCAAACCATACGTTTATGACAAAAATACAGACATGGGTGTTCTTATACACAAAATTCGAGATGAAGTCCAAAGACAACAAGATATCATCAACGACCAGCAATATTACAGGTCCGGTCGACGAACCACTCCAGATGTCAAAAAAGCCATTCATAAAATCATAAGAGAAAGTGTGCACCAATCAGATTATCATGGCTTAACGAACAAGCCAAAACGCGTCAAATTGGCAGCAGAATTGCTAAAACGCTACCGCAAAACCAAAGGCAAACGTCTTTACAAAGACTCGGAAAAGATTATTAAAGATGGCGACCATGTGCGTTTTCGAGGCGACTATTACATATATTGCAATGGCAAACTGTTCGAATTTGCGATTCGAACAAACGCTGGAGTGTATAATTATAATTATCGGGCATGGCAACTGGTCTCGGATACGTCGGAACTCGAATACAGGGGAGTTTTAATGGTGCGTACCGAGCATCAACTGCGCAAGTCTATTGCTGCCGCCAAAACTATTTTTAATGAAACTTCTGAACCAATGACCATTTATCTCGGAAAAAATGCCGAGATAAATTGTTCAACGAATCGCATAGATATTGATGTCCCACTTAAAATCGTTGGGTCGGATTCACACTTGCGCGTCAATTTTATAAGCGTGACAGGCTATCCACAACACTGGGTTAACTTTAACCGTATTCATCTCCATTGTGGACAGATTCAATGTCATGGCAACCCTAACTTCGAAAACTGCTTTCAATTTAGTCAATGTCATTTCCATCCCACGGAAGAACGTAAAATCATTCTTTGTGACTCAAGAAGCACGACAATATTTAAAAATTGCTCTTTTCACCACGCAACTCAAGATAGACAACCTTATATTTACGTTGATAGCAATGCTAAAATTGAAATTTCGAAGACACGGTTCGTATATCAAGGTGTACCTTTAATGGAAATAATTGGCGAGGCAAAATTGCGTGAATTAAAATTAACTTGGCCTTACCGGGCCCTAACCACTTCATTTGAAAACTATGAAGGACCCACGTTAGTTAATGTTACAGGAAAATTGATTTTACGACATTGGAGTTTTAAAGACCATTCCAACACTGTACCGGACCCACAGGCATCGACTTTCGACCAACTCAAAAAACTATTGAATTACGTGTCGGGGTTTGGTAGTGTCGTCTTTGTAGATTTTGATGGCACACAACTCACATTACGTCCATCATCGCCGGCGTACAGCCCATCATCTCCGGCGTACAGCCCATCATCTCCGCCAGCGGCGGCAGCGGCACCAGCAGTACCTCCACCAGCGGCGGCAGCGGCACCAGCAGCACCTCCACCAGCGGCAGCAGCACCTCCACCAGCAGACGATAGTGATGATGAAGTGCAAGATGCTGGTGGCTTGTCACTCGAAGAACGGTTAAGAATTGGTGAGGAGAATGCCATCAATTTAGTGAGTGATGACGAAGATGATGTCGGCGGTGGCGCGGCTGCTGCTCCTGCTTCTGCTGGAGCTAGCGCAGATGATGATGTACCCCCTAATTGGGATGTTATGTCTAGAAAAAAACAACAAGAATACGCAATGGGTCGAGGATGGTCTTTAAAAAAATGGCTAAGACTACAAAAAAAACCATTTTCAACTCTTTTTGGTTCTTCTTCAGAGGATTCTGAAGGGGAAAGTGCTCTAAGTTCTTCTTCTAGTGCCGCTGCGTCTTCGTTGGTTCCAAATTCGGTTGATGATGACGAAACGGAGTCCGAGGATGACGACGACGAGTTAATGACATGCGGTCGATGTGGCCGTCGATGGGATGGAAATGCACAATGCTATCCGTGCGAGCCATTGGAATATCATTATTTCATTCCCAAATCAACAGTGAATGAAACTGAATTGCCCAGAGGTTGGCAGCAGTCTCGCTATGTCCATTTACACGATATGGACAAGATTCGGAACGATGTACAAACGATTTATTTTATGGAAGATTATGCAATGGAAGAGGATAAACAGAGTCCTACTACCGGAGAAAACATCGGCATTGTTATTACAATTGATGGGTTTGATAATAATAAACGTTTTGTCGAAGAATTAAACAGTAAGGGTTATAATGTGGTAGATTTAAATGACCCAGCTGATAGAAGGTTTCCAGACTTTCCATTGGCAATTGTACCGCAAAATACAAGAGTATAAAAATATTATATGTTTTTAATGTATGTACAATTTAATTTAAATCACTGTGTATATGTTGAAATAGATGGTGGAAAAGGCACGTTATCCATAATTATATAATACGAACAACGTAAAAACGATTAAAAACAACACATACCTAGACAAAATATTCACTCACTCCTCTTCTTCATCGTCCGAGTCGCAGAACCACGATGGAAATGCAGTGTTGTTGTCGGATACCACGCCGGAAGCGTCAGAATCACTCTCTGAGCTCGTAGGCGACGTTTTCATCGGCTTTGCGAACGTCCTTTCGCGCGTGGTCGTGTGACGCGAGGGCGTCAAAGAAATCAGCTCAAGTTCCCAACGCCTGCGTTTACGATTATACTTGCGCTTGACGTACATCAGGTAGTGTTCACCAATGTTGACCCAATGACATTGTTCGGCATCCAAATTGGCCCAAATCATCGGCAAAACGATTCCATTCGACTCGAAGAAGCCTTGTACGCTCATTCCAGCCCTGTTGCGTGTCTGTTCGCGCATATGAGGCGTGACAACCGCGACGAACTTGTACCTCTTACCAGTGTTGCCCGTCACAGTGCTTGAGTATCTGCCCTGTCTGGACCAATACAATGGCCCAAGATTGGAAGTTGCCATCGTCGGTTCGGCTGGTTCAAGCGTTTCTCGGGACGGTTCGTGGCCCGCAATGTGTTCAGAATCCATTCCTGAGTGTTCTGGCGACCTTTTTGGTCCAAATGGATTCGACCCAAGTGGCGTAAGTCGTAGGTCGAAGGACGGGGTGGGGTGAGGGTGTGCGGGTGTATAATGTTTCATACACTGTTCCTGAAAATGCCCTGTTTTATTTTCACCTGTCCTGTTTTAATGATTAGTAGTGTATTATATTATAATATATATATTTGACTTGCTCATCCTGTCCTGGTGAAAATAAATAATCTTGAAAATTCTCAACCTCATTGGAAATTCTCAACGGCATTGGAAAATATTCTCAACCGCATTGAGAATCTCAATGGCATTGAAAAAATTCTCAACCGCATTGAGAATCTCAACCTCATTGGAAAATATTCTCAACCGCATTGGAAAATATTCTCAACACTATTGAGAATTCTGAGTTTTT
>MDTD01085805.1_pt1 | contig 24471 bp, 26 predicted proteins | sample 811221 | NCBI WGS metagenome assembly MDTD01 (sample SAMN05326646, study PRJNA326480) | marine metagenome | isolation source: seawater | place: Pacific Ocean: South West | collected 2011 | reverse complement strand
TCAAGATTCATGCGAGGGGACTTGAGTCGAACTATTCTTCAGATATGAGTGATGTTCCTCGCGGCCCTGACTGGTGGCAAGATAAGGACGGGCAATGGTATCCACGCCATGTTTCATCCAGTAAAGAGAACGGTGAAACTTCGACAGATCCCCTTGGGCCTTCGGCGGAGTCGAATGAGGAGAATGAAGAGAGCCTTCCAGAGTACTTCTCACGAACATACGGATGGGGAGAACAGCCTGATGAGGGGGAGCCTATTCTAGTTATAGGTGGTGGGAAAGCCGTTGACGATACTGACCCAAAATTTACGACCCTTACAGAGAGAGCTCCAACCGCCGTGCATCAGCCAGTTCGACCTGTTTTTCCTCCGGACTTATTTTCCGGATCTCTAGGAGTTATTGGGGCAATATTGCTTGTTATTGGTTCTTTCCTTGATTGGGCTACGGCCGGTGGAAGTTTGACAACTGGTGTTGTTGAGGGGATAGGTGATTCTAACGGGATTGGGACGTTAATAACTGGAGGAATATGTGCTTTCCTTGCCGGTTTATTTCTTTCCGGACAGAGGAAACGCTGGGTTGGACTTGCATTGATCATCAGCGCCGGAGTCGCTGTAGCCCTTTCTATTTACAGCATTGTCGATATAACTAGCACTTCAAATAATATTCCGGAAAATCTTATAGAGCGGTTTCCCACTATTGATGCAGCTTTTGCCAGCAACGCAAAGCTGGATTTCGATTTAGGTCTCTGGGCGGTCTTAGGGGGCTCAGTAATCTCACTCTTGGCTGGCCTATCAGGTTTTAAGCGCCATACATAGTCTAAAGAATGAGCAACAAGGAATTTTGACTGATAGCATCATCCGTCTAGGGCCGTTAGCTCAGTTGGCTAGAGCACCTGCATGACGCGCAGGGGGTCGGGGGTTCAAATCCCTCACGGCCCACCATATGAGAAAGTCAACAATTCGAATCGTCGCAGGAGTTACTGCCTTTATGATGATCGCTGCATTACTAATCCCATTGTTTATTTGACCGTTTTACAGGTTTTTAGCATGGTCAAGTAACGCTATGATTGCTGGTCTTGCTTCGTCAGCTAGAGATAACGGTGAAGGGAAGCCGACTCTAGCCATTCTTGGCCCAGACTGAGTTATAGCTCGTAAAGTCACTCCATACCGGTCCACTCCAAGCATCGTTGCCTCCTCACAGTTATCTAGATCTGTGAGGGCTTGAACGTATAAGAGATTAGCGTCACTGTGGTCATCATTCATATGGGAGATAATTCCGGCAGCGGTTTCGAATAGAGGGTCAACTTCCGCATTTTTGTAGTCTTGACTTGTAATCCAGCTCATATGGCCAAATCCCCCAACAAATCGGATTTCTTCTACAGATAGTTTCCAGAAATTAAAATCGTCATAGTCCACATAGAATGATGCATGTTTATGTCTCTGCAGGTACTTTTCCCTAATACTTTCTGGATTTTTAATAATTGACAGGCGACCAACGAGAGTAAGGCGGGACTTACCAAGCGGGTCACCCCCATCAGCTGATTCAGCAATAAGCATTGAAGCTTTGCTATCAGCTCTTGCATTGATTGTGTGTTCTGCTAGATCGGAAACGAGTATAACTGGATCTCCGTCATTATTTGGAATATAGGAAACGATGCTCCCATAGGGGTACCCAGATTCTGTAAGTGTGCTTAAAGAGCCAGTTGATGACGAAGCGACCAAGGTTCTCGAAAGCTCAGCATCTGATGGGAAAGTGGACGGATCTCCAGCTATAGCCGGCCCAGAGTCTCCTCCTCCATGCGTTCCTTTAGAGGTCATAGTTTATTCCTATCCACAATTCATAGTGTAATGGCTTGGGTAGCTTGATGTAAGAGTGTCCAGTAGCTAAACAGAACATTCCTTTCTAGCCTCGAAACATGGTGAGATGGCTACAGTCAAACGTGTCAGGGCTTCTAGCCGTCGGATTAGTGGGGTTTCTTTCTATTACCATTGGTGGCGTAACAAGTTTTGTGTCATCACCAGTTATCGCTCTCCTAATTGGCTTTCTCCTCTCTAACGCTGGACTAACAGGTTCGTGGGCACAACCAGCTTTACAATTCGCGGCTGGACCACTATTGAAGCTTGGGGTAGCTCTTTTAGGGTTCCGACTTGCTTTTTCAGAAATTTTTGAAATCGGTAGTTATGTTGGGTTATGTGTCGTAATTTCTTTGGTGCTTATTGTGTTCTGGAGCATTCGTAAAATAGGTAGCCTTGCAAAAATTTCGAATTCTTTAGGACTTCTTATTGCTACTGGATTTTCAATATGCGGCCTTTCAGCAATAGCAGCAATGAAACCACTCAGTGGAGCAGATGACGAAGAAACTGGCTATGCGCTAGGTCTGGTAATACTTTTCGGGTCCTTGTCTGTTGTGGTTCTTCCGCTTTTTCAATTAATTTTTGACTTGGGGTCTTCGGATTTTGGATGGTGGGTTGGATTAGCGGTTCATGATACGGGCCAGGTTGTCGCTACTGCATCGATTGATGGCGACAAAGCATTGGATACAGCTGTAGTAGTTAAGATGGCTAGGATCCTTATGCTGGCTCCTATCCTTGTTGGTGTTTCACTTTTTCAAGACAGAAGGAGTTCTCATCAGAGAAAGAGGTATCGGATTGTCCCGATATTTATCGTCGGGTTTATCGTCGCTGCGGCCATACGGTCGATGAACGTGCTCTCGGAACAAGCACTTGATGGGATTGGCGATATTCGACGTTTCCTTATTACTTCTGCCATGTTTGGTTTGGGGGCAGGCGTTCGGATAAAAGCCCTGTCAGGCTTAGGAGGTCGACCATTATTTTTCGGTTTTGCATCTTGGATTACTATCTTGGTGCTAGCAGGATTTGGTGTCCTCTTAACTTCAATAGCTGGATGAGTCTTGTAGGCCCAAGAACTAGCCGTTCGTGCTGGCTTATTTAAAGTTGAACTCAAATACTTTGACTAAGTCGCGGGTAGGTAATAAGATGCTAAGTATCTTATTACTAAGATATTTAGCAGTAAGTAGCTTTTTTGGAGACTAAATCAAAGTGGGGAAATTTGGTAGAGGATTTCACTAGCCAAGAGTTTCATGATCATATTCAGCGCCACAGCGCTAAAGAATTGGATTGGGAACCATTTGAAAAGCAGGCATCTCTCGATGAACAATATCGACGCGGCCATGTAAGAATGGTTGGCGCGAGCATTACCGGAAAACATTTCGAACCGGGAACAATTACAGCCAACAACTTCACTCTTTCAGTTATGACTATGCCTTCCGGAGCAGTGGCACCGTCTCATGCGCATGAGGTTGAAGAAGTCTTTTTTGTGCTTAAAGGAGAAATCACAGCTTGGTGGGAAAGGCAAGATGGGTCAAGAGAAGAAACAGTCCTTCATGAAAAGGAAATGATATTCGCACCCGCAGGGGTAATGCATGGTCTTCTTAATCACACAGATAGTGATGTCGAAGTTCAGGTAATTATCGGCGTCGGTAAGCCTGAAAAGCCTACATATCTTGATGAGACGCTGGCAGGTTCCTAGACGATTTGGAGTAATCATGGAAGACCTAAAGCTAGGAGAGATGACATCACGACAAGTTGAAAAACTGCTTGCTTCTCAAGACTTAGATCTCGTCGTTCCTTTAGGAGCTTGCGAGCAGCACGGTCCCCCCCTGCCGTTATCAACAGATCAAATTATTGCTGAAAAACTAGCTGAGCGCATAGCAAATATCGTTGGAGAAAGTCTCATAGCGCCAAGCATCCCTGTAGGTGTTTCCGGGCACCACCTTAGCTTTTCTGGGACTTCAACAATTTCATCTGAAAACTATGTAAGTCATCTAGTTGATATCATCTCTGCGTATTTACGTCATGGATTTAGGACTATCTACCTGGTAACTGGTCACGCGGGAAATTGCACCTCCATGAGCCTAATCAAACAGAGGTTTGCAGAGGAGCTAGTAGTTTCTTTTGATGATTGGCCAACCCAACGTTCACTTATCCATGATGTAGCCGTTACACAATTGGGTCTTGATCCCGAAGTTGTCGGAACGCATGCTGGCCACTTTGAAACTAGCATCATCCTTTTGATTCGCCCTGATCTGGTCCATGAGGAGCAGTACGAGTCTGGTTTTGTAGGCCCCGCGGATCAAGCAAGCTCAAAATTGATGTCAGAAGGGATGCAGGGGCTATCAAACATCGGGGTTATTGGAGATCCGCATGGAGCAACCGCCGAGGCAGGAGAACTGTACATGGAGGCTTTAGCTGGTCATGTTGTGAGTGGAATCAATGCACATCGAGAAATGCTTTCGCAGAAGGTGTCCTCATGAGTCAAACAGCAACAACTCATACCACCGGAGATCATTGGGCTCGGAGGTTCTTGCCTTGGCTCTTTGATGCCGGGTTCGCTCCTACAGTGATCCTCATAATGTTCGTCACTATGTCATTTAAATCTGACGTATTTCTAACGACCAGAAATTTGCAAAACATTCTCCTTCAGACTTCGTTTCTAGCAATCGCAGCTTTCGGAATGACATTCATAATCATCGCAGCTGAGTTAGACCTTTCACAAGGATCTTCAATAGCTCTTATTGGGGTTATTTCAGCTGATGTGATGGTAAAAAACGAGAGTATTCTGCTTGGTATTCTTGCAGGTCTTGCCACAGGTTTGATACTCGGTTTGATCATTGGCTTTGTGAGTGTCGTGCTTCGAGTTCCTTCATTTATCACAACCTTAGGGATGCTAGTTATGGCACGAGGATTAGCACGTGAAATTACTTCCGGTAGTACAATTGGCGGTTTTCCAGAAGCGTGGATGGACTTTTGGCAATATAAAATTTTGGGTTTGAGAATGCCTATCTGGTCAGCTCTCGCTGTTGGTGTGATATTCCATATTATTTTGCGGTATACCCAATTTGGTCTTCGGGTATATGCCGTGGGAGGCAATACTGAAGCTGCAAGGCGTGCTGGCATCAATGTGACGAGAGTAAGACTCGCAGTATTTCTTATGGGTGGGTTGGCCTTAGCGATTGCCGCTTTTACTTTGCTTGGGAGAGTTAACTCTGGACAACCAAACGCAGCTGTACTCACTGAACTTTTTGCTGTCGCAGCAGTGGTTCTAGGAGGTACAAACCTTTTCGGCGGCCGAGGTTCTATACCGCGAACCCTAGCAGGAGTCTTACTAATTGGAGTACTTAAAAATAGCTTAAACCTTTTGAATATTTCATCAAATATGCAAGATGTCTGGATAGGTCTCGTCTTCATGTTAGCGATGACATCAGATCTGATGCGAAGTCGCGTTATCCGATACACAGCGCTCATTGCTTCAGGCGAAAAAACCGATGCTCAAAGTATCAAAAAAGATCTCATAAATATGGGTTCAATACGAACTCTTGAGAAAAAACCCTAGAGGAGGGGGAAAATTAAATGAAACAAAAGAAATGGAAGCTTTTAGCTTCATTATTAATGGTTTCTTTGCTTATTTTTGCTGGTTGCGGAGATGACGATGATGATTCATCTAGTGCGCCGGCAGCAAGTACGGAAACAGCAAGTGAAGAAGAAACATGCTCAGAAACTTATGATGTTGCTTATGCCAATTTGGCAACATTTATCCTTTATTTCCGTGACCTGGAAGAAGGTTTAAGAAGATTCGGTGCTGAGAATTGCTGGAACTTCACTTCAGCGGATGCTGCATATGTAATGGAAGACCAAGTAGCGCAGATTGAGGACATGGTAACTCAAGGAGTTGATCTAATTATCGCTTCACCCGGTGACCTAGTCGCGCTTAAACCTGCTTACGAAGTTGCTAAAGAAGCGGGAATTCCTATTCTGTCAACCGGAGATAGTGTCAAAGACGACTCACTTGAGATCGGCTTCGTTGGTGCTATTTGGAAAGATGAAGGAGTTAAGCAGACAGAATGGATGGTTGAAAAACTTGGCGGATCTGGGACCATGGCACGAATTGGTGGACCTGGAGGGTCAGAATATGTTGAGGGACGTCTGGAAGGATTTGAAGAAGTCATAGCTGCAAATTCCGGAATAGATGTCGTATTCAACCAAAGCGCTGACTCATGGACAATAGAAGAAGGACTCCGCTTAGCTCAAGACGCACTAACTGCGAATCCTGATCTTGATTCGATCTGGGCAGATTCAGATGCGCTTGCTCTTGGAGCAGCTCAAGCTGTAACCGAAGCAGGAATTGATCATGCTGATATCTGGATTACTGGTAGTGACGGTGAACCAGCAGCCTTTGACCAGATCCGAGACGGGACAGGTATCGATGCCACCATTGCTTTGCACGGACTCCAATGGGGTAACGTAACTGCACAGGTTGCAAACCAATTCCTTACAACTGGATCCACAGGGCAGGATTACTTTATTCAAGCACCAACTGAGCTAGTTGATGCTGAGAATATGGGAAGCCGAACTAACGAGGACCTCCGTTAGTATCGGCAAGATGGGCGGGAGTGTAATGCTCCCGCCCATCTTGTAATTTTTCGTGACATATGGCCAAAGAAGAAAATGTAGATGTATTGATTATTGGGGCAGGTGCCTCAGGCGGTGTAGCTGCGCGCCATCTTGCTGAAAAGGGATTCTCTGTTGTTTGTCTTGAACAAGGAGAATGGCCAGATAGAAACGACTTCCGTGGCGCAGAAGACGACTGGGAATTAGCCATACGAAAAGACTGGGCCTTGAGCCCAAACATCCGTAACCTAGATTCTGATTACCCAGTGAATGCAGAAAAATCTGACATAGATCCGCTTATGTTTAATGCTGTCGGTGGAAGTATGGTTATTTATGCTGGGACTTGGCCAAGAATGCTCCCATCGGATTTTCGAGTAAAGAGCCTCGATGGGGTCGCTGAAGACTGGCCGATCGATTACTTTGAACTTGCACCATACTACGACCAGATTGACCTCGAAATAGGGGTCTCCGGTTTGGCTGGTGATCCTGCCTATCCAGCGCACCCAGATTATCCTTTGCCTCCATTGCCTTTAGGTAAAGCTGGAAGAAAAGTAGCGCAGGCACATAATGACCTTGGATGGCATTGGTGGCCCGAACCAAATGCCATCCTTTCTGCACCCTATGACGGAAGAAATCCTTGTGTGCAGCGTGGAGTCTGTACTTCCGGTTGTGGTGAGGGTGCGAAAGCTTCAACGGATTTAACGCACTGGCCGAAAGCAATTGGTGCGGGGGCAACACTTATAACATCCGCTCGAGTGCGGAAAATAACAGTAAACGACCAAGGATTGGCGACCGGAGCGATATGGGTGGATCCAGAAGGAAGAGAATACCATCAGAGCGCAAAGGTCGTGATACTCGCTGCAAACGCAATAGGAACAGCCCGATTGCTCTTGTTATCAAAAAACTCAATGTTCCCCAATGGTTTGGCGAACTCCAGTGGTCTAGTTGGGAAAAGACTAATGATGCACCCATTTGCAGTCGTAACAGGATGGTTTGATGAATCCCTAGAAGGGTGGCAAGGTCAATTTGGAGCGAGCATAACCTCGTATCAATTCTACGAAACGAACCCACAGCATGATTTCGTCCGTGGAGCAAAATGGGCCCTCTCTCCCGTAGGTGGACCGCTAAACCATGTTTTGCCAATGCGTGCTGGGACAGAAGTTTGGGGCGAACAGCATCATGAACTTATGAATCGGACCTTTGGCAAAGGGGCTACATGGGCGATCTTTGGTGAAGACCTTCCTGAAGAGTCAAACTATATTGAGCTTGACGAATCATTATCTGATTCGAGTGGTATACCTTCTCCGAAAGTCCACTATAAAATATCGCAGAATTCTAAGAGGCTTATGGGGTTTCAGGTTGAGAGAGCCGAAGAGTCACTTCGAGCAGCTGGGGCTTCAGATGTAACCACAGCGAATCTATTGCGATATTCAGGATGGCACCTTATGGGCACAGCTAAAATGGGAGATGACCCAGCAAAGTCGGTAGTGAATCGTTTTCAGCGATCTCATGATGTAGAGAATCTTTATATTGTAGATGGAAGCGTTTTTGTGACATCTTCTGGAGTTAACCCGACAGCAACCATTACTGCATTAGCATTGCGAACAGCAGACAACATAGTGAAATCACGATCACTTCAGGCTGTGCCATCATGATAGAGCTCGATCAGCGCCTCATAAGTAAACTTACAAGCATCGCCGATGTCATGCTTCCTGAAACACCCAAGATGCCATCAGTCTCAGGCACGGGGAGTTTCGAAGCTAGCCTATTGAAAGTCCTTGATTCGCGTCCAGATCTCGCGAAAGGGTTAAAAACAGCTATCGATCTATTACCTAAGGAGACGTTTCAACTCTCTGACCTTGACGAGCTTCTTACCAAAGACCCTGAAGCATATACCGCATTGACAACTATTGTCGCAGCTTCCTACTACCAAGTTAAGGAAGTAAAAGTCCGAATAGGTTACCCCGGGCAAGTTCCCAAGACCTATGACCCATACGCATATGTTGAGTGGGTACAAGAAGGTCTCCTTGATCCAGTAGTTGAACGCGGACAGATATGGAAAGACCCACGAGAGGAAGTCAAATGAAAGATTATTCACGCGCGGTTGTTCTAGAAAGCTATGAAACGGGACCAGAAATTCAAGAGTGTCCGATTCTCCCGCCAACCGGTAGGACAATCCTTGTCGAAGTAGAAGCAGCCACGGTTTGTGGCACAGACGTTCACATTTCAGAAGGAACATTTGATCAACTAGCGCGCCTACCTCTGATTATGGGTCATGAAGGAACGGGAAAAGTAATAGAGCTGGGATCTAAAGAAATATATGATTCTCAAGGAGCCAGAATATCTGAAGGGGACCGTTTAGTCTGGTCACATAATTGGTGCGGCAGATGTTACGGATGTGCCATAGCGAAACAACCGACATTATGTGAGAACACGATGGGGTACGGATGGGGCCCGTTTGAAGGAGTCCTTAATGGGACCTTCTCTGAATACGCGCACATAGTAGAAGATAGTCGGGTGCTTAAAGTCCCTAACGGAATTGACCCTGCTCTCGCTTCCTCAGCGACATGCGCCCTTCGAACAGTCATGCATGCATTTGGGCGGATGAACCCTATTCGCTTTAGCGATACCGTAGTTGTCCTGGGGGCTGGACCCGTAGGCCTTTACGCTGCGGCTGCTTCAATGAAAGCAGGTGCTTACCAAACCATCCTTATTGGTGCTCCGGCGTCACGTCTTGAGATCACATCTACTTGGGATCTTTCCTCTCGGATCGATATTGACTCAACAGATCCAGAAGATCGAATTGATGAGGTCCTTCAATTGACTAATGGTAAAGGCGCAGATGTTGTCATCGAATGTGCTGGCCCTCCAGCCGCCTTTACCGAGGGGCTAAACATGTTAAGGAAGGGAGGGCAAATGATGGTTGTTGGTCAAGCACATGGTGAAAAAGTTCCCGTAGATACGACAGCATTAAAAGTTAGGCAGACAACAATCCATACATCGTTATCTGCAGATATTTCCCATTATTATGATGCACTAAAATTTCTTGAATCCTTCGCTGAGACACTTCAACTGGACAGAATTGTTGCTTCCCCCAGATATACCCTCGCAAATGCTCGAGATGCTCTTGATGCAATGAAAAATGGGAGCGAGATGAAACCAGTTATCACCCCTAAGGAGAAAGCATGACAAAAGCAGAAGTCAAACTACGAGACAACTATCCGCTGATAATCGGTGGAGAGGAAGCTGAATTGGAGAAAGCAACCCAGATGATGGAAGCTATCAATCCAGCAACGGGAGAGGTCGTAGCGGAAGTTCCTTTAGCGGGGGCTGAGCTTGTAGATAAAGCAGTTCAAGCGGCATCCAATGCTCAAACCGCATGGGGTTCCTTATCTATGGCGGAACGTGGACGGTACCTGATGGAATTCTCAACAGCTTTAAGAGAAAATATTGAAAGGTTAGCTCGCCTCGATGCTTTCGATTCAGGTAATCCCTTGCCGAACATGAGAAATGACCTTATCTACGGTGCTGACTCTCTAGACTATTTTGCCGGTATAGCCAGAGAACTACATGGGAAAACCCTGCCTGCTACTTCTGATGGTCTCCATATGACCCTTCGTGAGCCCTACGGAGTAGTCGCCCGAATTCTTCCTTTCAATCACCCACTTATGTTTACCGTCTACCATGTTGCTGCCCCGCTAATTGCAGGGAATGCTGTGGTAGTTAAAGCTCCAGACCAAACGCCGTTATCACCATTGGAAGTTGGGTACTTAGCGTCGGAAATCTTCCCTCCAGATGTTCTTACTGTCCTGACAGGTGACGGACAAACCACTGGGGAAGCTTTGGTCCAACATCCACTTATTAGACGAATTGGATTTACCGGGAGGAAAGAAACAGGCCTTCGAGTTATGGAAAGCGCAGCCCAAAGCGGGGTCCTGAAAAATGTTACTGTCGAACTTGGCGGAAAAAATCCTCTTCTCGTTTTCCCAGACGCAGATCCAACTTATGTAGCGCATCAGGCAGTGATGGGCATGAACTTTGAATCATCTCAGGGCCAATCCTGTGGATCAACATCTCGACTTTTTGTCCATGAAGACCTTCACAATGACGTGGTTGATGCCCTAGTGGAAAGGCTAAGCGTGATTAACGTTGGTGACCCGCTTGATTCTGAAACCACTATGGGGCCGGTTGTCGATCAGGCACAAAAAAATCGTGTCCTCGATTACATAGAGAAAGGGAAGCAAGAAGGAGCTTCATTGATCTGCGGTGGCGGCGTTCCAGAAGATACACCTGAAGGCGGATACTATCTTGAACCGACACTATTCGATGGAGTCACTACAGAACAGGTAATAGCTAAGGAAGAAATATTCGGCCCCGTGCTTTCAGTTCTTCAATGGAAAGACAAAAGCGATCTGTTGGAAAAAGCAAATGCGACTCCCATGGGCCTCACAGCAAATATCATCACTCGCAGAGTTGACTGGGCCATTTCAGCCGCTAGAGAAGTTGAAGCAGGATGTGTGTGGATAAACGGAAGAGGCCAACACTACCTTGAAACCCCATTCGGAGGGTATAAGGACTCTGGGCTGGGTTCAGAAGGTTCTATGGAATCACTGCAGAGTTACACGAGGCTCAAAGCTCTCCACATACTCGACCTTGAAGAAATTGGGAATGAAGGAGAATTGTCATGACTGCAAGAAACGAGATACGAGAGAAAATTGCAATTGCTACAAAGATGCTTCTTGCAGAAAGAATGATTGGTCCGTTTGGGCATTGCAGTGCACGCGTTCCGGATACAGACTTATTCGCCATTCTGGGTCATAAAGATGATCACGTAAAAGATGCCTCCGAAATAAGCTCTGATGACGTCGTTCTAATTAATGAAGAAGGAATTGTCGTCGAAGGCGATCTAGACGTCCCTGGTGAGCGTCACATTCATTTAGAGATATACAAAAAACGTCCCGATGTTCAAGCCGTTGTTCATGCACACCCCTTTGGTTGCGTTGCTTTTTCAATCGTTGGACGGTCACCAAAACCTATTTGGCACCTATGCACGGTATTCGCTGAAGGGATCCCGATCTTCGATTCATCAATTCAAATCGACACCCCAGAACTGGGCCAGAAAGTCTCCGAAGTATTAGGAGCGCATAAAGCTGTCCTGTTGAAGGGCCATGGTGTGGCTGTAGTAGGCGAATCGATAGAGGACGCGACTGTGTCGGCAGTAAGTTTGGAGAGATCAGCCCAGCTGGAGATCACAGCTTCAGCTTTAGGGGATGTGCGAGAGATACCTACCAGCGAATTAACCGAGGACTTGGTAAGTCTCGGCCTTACGAAAGATGAGTTTGTCAGTGCTCAATGGGACTACTGGTCATTCCGAATCCAAGAGCATCACAAAGGATAAGAACATGCGTCCAGCAACATTCGAGTACTTGGCTCCTAAAACTCTTGAAGAAGCGCTGGAACTAGTCGGCGATGACTCTCGGCCCCTTGCAGGCGGGCAAAGCTTAATCGCCCTTATGAACTTACGATTTGCGACTCCGGAAGTACTCGTCGATCTTCAAGGCATACCAGATTTAACTCGGATCTCGGATGATGGCGAATTTATTCGAATCGGAGCAATGGCATCACAAGCCGATACCGAAACAAACTCGACAGTGCTTAACTCAGTCCCGCTCGTAGCAGAAGGCATTCGAGAGATAGGGCACTGGCAAATTCGAACAAGAGGAACAGTAGGAGGTAATTTAGCTCACTCCGACCCAGCCTCGGAGCTTCCAGCCGTAATGGTCACACTTGGAGCTCATTATCACCTAGCTAGTAAAAGAGGAGAGCGAAAAATTCCTGCAGTTGAGTTCCACCAAGGCGCATACGATACCGCTTTAGATCCGGACGAAATACTTACACACATAGCCGTTCCTAAACAGAAACCAACAGAACGAAGCGCGCTAAACGAATCAGTTCGAGCAGCGGGAGCGTATGCAATTGCAGGAACAACCTCGATCCTTGAAAGAAATAACGAAACGTGTCTGAGGGCAAAACTTGTTCTTTTCGCTACAGGATCAAAACCATATGAAGTGCAAGGCCTGAACAGCGTTCTCGTAGGAAAAGAATTGAATTCTGAATCGTTCAGTGAAGCATCAGAACTAGTTGCAAGTCAAGCTCCCCATTTTGACGACTTTCATGCAACAGCCGAACAACGTAAACAGATCTTCAGAGCACTATCTGAACGTGTTCTTCAAGAAACGTGGCAGAAATTCCAAGTAGGCTCATCATGAAAGTGAACCTCCGGACGCAAATTAACGATCGGGAAATTGATCTAGAAATAGAGCCACGTCTTCTTCTAAGCGATCTTTTGAGGGAGCACCTGAATTTCACTGGAACTCATGTGGGCTGTAGCTATGGCGTATGCGGAGCATGCACCGTAATAATCGATGGAAAACCAGCACGAAGCTGTCTTACCCTAGCGATTCAGGCAAATAATTGTTCAGTTAGAACAATCGAAGGCGTTGCAGCCTCTAGTACCTTCGATCGAGTTAGTTCTGCCTTCCATCAAGAGCACGGCTTGCAATGCGGGTTCTGCACTCCAGGAATAATATGTTCAATTGTCGCTCTCACAGAAAGCGGAAAGAATATAGCTGAGGAAGATATCGACAAAGTAGTTGACGGCCACTTATGCAGGTGTACCGGATATGTGAACATCCGAAAAGCAGCCAAGAAGGCAGTAGGCATATATCAAGGTGATGAGAATGCTAGGTGAAACACGGTATGTAGGAAGTTCCGTCCTTCGCAACGAAGATCAACGACTGCTAAACGGAAACGGAAATTTTCTCGATGATATAAAAATATCCGGGTGCCAGTATATTCATTTCGTCCGATCAAATATCGCCCACGGAATCGTTAAGTCCATAGATATCTCCGAGGCAGAAAAAGTCGCCCACATCACCAAAATATATACTGGCAGAGACCTCCAAGGAATGCTCCAATCGATGGCACCATCAAAAGCTGACGGAGGTATTTTTGAAGAAAAACTTTTCTCCACCATGGGAGACCAAGACGCTTTCATACGCCGAGAAGATAGACACCCCATCGTCGTTGGTAAGGTCCGCCACGTAGGAGAAATCATAGCTGTAGTCGTCGGTACTGATCCTTATGTTGTTGAAGACGCAGCTGAGCTCATTATTGTCGATATCGAAGAGATTCAGCCTGTAGTCGACCCTAAAAATGCGTTGGAAGCTGAATCACCAAAAATTTACGACCACTGGGAAGATAATCGAAGCCTTCATTTGCATGTACGCAAAGGGAATATTGAAGATGCCTTTGCAAATGCTCATACCGTCGTAAAAAGAACATTTCATTCGGGAAGAATTTCTGCGAGCCCTATCGAAACTCGAGGCGTGATCGCCCACTTTGAAGACCATAATGAGAAGCTAACCGTGTGGTCTTCAACACAGATACCGCATCCAGTTCGAACATACCTCGCTCATTCTCTCAATCTGCCATCGAGTAGAATTCGAGTTGTTGCTCCCGACGTTGGAGGAGGTTTTGGATGCAAGGCTATCCCTTATCCGGAAGAAATATTATGCTCTCTGATTTCAATCCAGCTAAAGATACCAGTGCGTTGGATTGAAGATCGACTCGAGCATTTTACAAGCTCAATCCATAGCCGGGATCAATTTCACGATATCGAAATAGCGATGGACGCAGAAGGAAAAATTCTTGGCCTCAGAGATGATTTTCTTATGGACTGTGGCGCTTCGAATCCGTTAGGTGTTGTGCAGCCATATAACACAATTGCTCACCTTGCAGGATGCTATGAGGTTCCGGCGATGGATGTTACTGCAACCGCAGTTGTAACCAATAAAGTGCCGCTCTCTCCATACCGTGGAGCAGGACGGCCGGAAGCTGTTTTTGCTATGGACAGAATCCTTGATGTAGCAGCACAAGAACTGGGGCTAGACCCGTTTGATGTCAGAAGAAAGAATCTTGTTCCATCCGAATCCATGCCATATTCAGTTGGGATAAATTACCGAGATGGTGCCCCTATAGTCTACGACAGCGGCGATTTTCCAAAATGCTTCGACACGGCCGTCGAGCTTCTCCAATCATCATGCGACACTGATCAGCGCCGCGACGAGTCAGGTCGCTATATTGGCTTGGGAGCAGCAACTTACGTTGAAGGGACAGGTATTGGGCCATTCGAAGGGGCTCTGGTACGTGTTGACGAAACCGGCAATATTCACGTTGCTATCGGTGCATGCCCTCAAGGGCAAGGACACGAAACAGTATTTGCGCAAATAGCAGCAGACACCCTTTCAGTCGATATCGAAGATGTGAAAGTTGTTACCGGCGACACCGACGCAATCCCATATGGATGGGGAACACTCGCTAGTAGAAGCGCAGTAGTGGCTGGCTCGGCGGTTTATGAAGCGGCGACAAAAGTACTTCAAAAAGTAAAAATAGCTGTCGCCGATGAATGGGAGATAAGTCCTGACGACTTGCTAGCCCAACATGGTCGCATCTTTGTAAAGGGAACACCAGCAAAAGAGATAACATTGGAGGAAGTAGCGGAGAAATTCTCCCCAGGAGGAGACTACGCCCAAAAATTCACACCCGGCCTAGAAGAACAGATCTATTGGGAACCCCCAACTGTCACTTTTGCATCAGGAGTGCACATAGCGCGCGTGGCTGTAGACGCTGAGACGGGAGCTGTCGAAATTCTCACCTACATTGTTGTTCATGATTGCGGACCTTTACTTAACCCTCAAATTGTTGATGGCCAAATTGCCGGGGGTGTAGCACAAGGTATAGGGGCAGCACTTTTTGAAGAAATATGCTATGACGATAATGGACAACCACTGAACCCAAATCTCATGGACTACATTCTTCCAACCAATGATACGATCCCAGATTTATTGATTGAGCATTTAGAGACGCCGTCTCCGCTCAATCCATTGGGAATAAAAGGTGTTGGAGAGGCGGGCACTATCCCTCCACCAGCCGCAATAGCGAATGCAATAGAAAATGCGTTAACCGAAATAGGAGTAGAAATTAACAAAGTACCTGTTTCACCAAAATATTTACTTAATCAGATTCAAAAGACAAAGGAAGCCAAACTATGAGTGAACTCGTAACGGAAGACATTGCCTTGCGCCTATCTTCGATAAAGAAACGATATGGAGGAGTTGTCGCTTTAGACGGAGTTTCCATCGACTTCCCGCGAAATTCTATTACTGCCATTGTCGGCGACAACGGTGCCGGAAAGTCAACTACCCTGAAAATTATTTCAGGGGCAGAATACGCTGACTCTGGGGAGATTTACGTCAACGGCCGGCAGGTTAGATTTCGGGCTCCTGAGGATGCACGGCAGGCTGGGATAGAGACCGTGTATCAAGATCTCGCTTTGGCTGACAACCTTACTGCAGCTGAGAATTTATTTATGGGTAGAGAAGAAAAGTGGGGTATCGGTGGACTTGCATTCTTAAGACAAAAGAAAATGCAGAAGATGGCTGAGGAAATATTTGAATCTTTTTCGATAAATGTTCCCAGCGTGAAAATACCCGTCTCAGGTCTCTCAGGAGGCCAACGGCAAGGAGTAGCTATTGCTAGAGCTGTGAACTGGGGAAGTGACGTTGTCTTGCTCGATGAGCCCACCGCAGCACTAGGGGTTACCGAAACAGCAAAGGTAGAAGACGTTATCAACGGGCTTAGAGAAAAAGGCTTAACTCAGGTCATAGTTAGCCATAACCTCGATCAAGTCTTTCGCCTTTCCGACCGTATAGCCGTAATGCGACGAGGGAAGCTAATGGCGAACTTAGAAACTTCTCAAACGGACCCACAATCAGTTGTTGCGCTGATCACAGGCATCACGTCCCAGGATCAAAATGGTCTTAGTGATGGCTGATACAGCAAAAAAAATTCGCGTCGGGGTGCAAATACGACCAAACCATGTCAGCTGGAAAACAATGGAAGCAGCATGGGCCTACTGTGACCAAGAAGGTGTGGATTCGATATGGACATTTGACCATTTTTTCCCAATTGATGGAGACCTAGACGGATCGAGCTTCGAATGTTGGACAACACTTGCTGCCATGGCCCCACAAACTGAACATGCCCAGATAGGAGCACTCGTAACCTGCTACAGCTACCGGAACATTAACCTGCTTGCAGACATGGCACGAACAGTAAGTCACGCTTGCGGTGGAAGATTCATCCTAGGTCTAGGAGCTGGCTGGCTTGATAAAGACTATGAAGAGTATGGTTTCGAAAAACTTGGAGATGCTGAACGTATTCGAGGAATGCAAAAATCCATTTCGCTCATCGAGGAAAGGTATTCAAAATTGAACCCTCCTCCAGTTAACCCTATACCTTTGCTTATAGGAGGCTTAGGTCAGAAACTCACCTTGTCTGTCACCGCACAGTACGCGAATATGTGGAACGGATGGGGAACACCTGCCGAAATTAGCCACCTTAATAATGTTCTTGACGATCACTGCCGAAAATTTGATCGAAACCCAGACGAAATCGAACGAACTGTCGCCTTATTCGAGTATGCCGACGAAGCAACATATGACCAATATTTAGCAGCCGGAGCAACCCACATAATTATTGTTCAAAGCGGTCCCACGTATGAATTTGAAGAGCTGGGGAACCTCCTATCTTGGCGTGATAGTCGAAATCAGCAGATCGGAGAAGCTCATGGGTAATGAAAGCCTCTGGTATCCATTCACGCCATCATCTGGACCAAATCCGCACCAAATAGTTAAAGGAGAAGGAAAGTATGTTTTTGACTATCTCGGAGAGCGGCTATTAGATGCCACAGCTGGGGGAGTGGCTTGCGTTATTCTCGGCCACGGAAGAAAAGAAATAGCAAAAGCGGTACAAGAACAACTCGAAGAGCTCGAATATTACTGCCTTTTTGGATACTCACATCCACTAGCCGAAAAGTTTGCCCATGAAATAGCCCAACGAACGCCAGGAGACCTAAACCACGTTTTCTTCACCAACTCTGGTTCCGAAGCAGTCGAAACAGCCTTGAAAGCAGCACGCGCTTTCTGGTACCGAAATAACCAAGCGCAAAAAACAAAATTTATTTCTCTACACAACGGCTACCACGGAATGAACTTCGGCGGTATCTCGATAGGAGGACTAACCGAAAACCGAACAACCTTCGGCCCGCTCCTTTCGGGATGCACACAAGTCCCTGCCCATGACATAGGCCTTCTTCAGGAAGAAATCGAATTTCAGAACCCCGAAACAATCGCTGCAGTGATCATGGAGCCTGTCCAAGCGGCAGGAGGCGTATATCCGCCACCGGAAGGATACTTAACTGAAGTACGAGAACTCTGCGATCGGAACAATATCTTGCTAATACTCGACGAAGTCGTATGTGGATGGGGTCGCTTAGGGCATTGGTTCGGAGGCCACAGATACGGAGTTGTTGCTGACATCATGACAACAGCGAAAGGATTAACCTCCGCCTACATACCGATGGGGGCAACAATCGTCAACGAACGAATACATCAAAATTTTATAGGAGATGGGAATATAGAATTTATGCACGGCTATACCTATTCCGGTCATCCAGCTGCATGCGCAGCAGGATTAACGGTTGTAAATATCCTCGAAAAAGAAAACATCGTATCTAATGCGAATTCTGTAGGGCGACACCTTCAAGAACGGATGCGTGAACTGGTCGAAAGCCCAATAGTTAAGGAAGTTAGGGGAGAAGGAATGTTAGCTGCAGTTGAATTCGATTCGGAAGATTGTTTTGGAACTGTTACTCAAGTTGTAATCGCTATGCAAAAGCAAGGTATTTTGATACGTGCGCAAGAAAACCATGTTGGAATATACCCTTCGCTTACGTTTACTAAAGAGGATATCGATACAGTCGTAGATGGATTAACTGATGTGATAGGAAAATTGTCATGACGTCGCAAGAAGTGAAATTAGATCAAGTTGACAGAATCGTCTCTCAGTGGGACAGAGAACGCCCGGACCTAGATGTTTCTCCTATTGAGATCTTCGGTCGGATAGCAAGAGTGGATATGCTCCTAGGAAAATTTGTTAACGATTTTCTTGTCCAGCACAATCTCACACTTGGGTTATTCGACGTACTCACAGCGTTAAGGAGATCGGGTCAACCATATAAACTTAAGCCATCTGACTTAGCTGATATGACCATGCTCACTTCCGGAGGTATCACTGGTCGCCTTGATCAACTTGAAGAATTAGGCTTCGTTGAACGAACAAGTGACGCCCAAGATCGGCGAGTGATTTTTGCTCAACTTACCCAAGAGGGGTTGTCGCTTATTGATACTGTTATCGAAGGTCATTTCTCTCGAGAAGCAGAAGTCCTCGAAGGAATAGACAAATCAGACAGGTTTGAGTTCGCTGGGCTACTTAGGAAACTTGAGAAGGCTCTCGAGAGCAGGCAATGATGCCAGTCCGTGTCGGTATCTTGGGATTTGGGGCTATCGGCAGATCAGTCGTGGATTCCTTACTAGAACACAAGGAGGAATTTCACCTCGTTGGCTTCTCTGACGTCGAACAGGTTGACAGCACCCCTATTCCTCAGATGCCAGTTGAAGAGATGATCCACGCTTCTGATATTGTCGTCGAAGTAGCGAGCCACGCCGCAGTTCGAGAGTACGCTGTCCAGATCATAGAATCTGGAACAGATTTACTGATTGTCTCCGTGGGCGCCCTCGCAGATAGGTCCTTAGAAGAAAAATTGTTGGATGCTGGCCCTGGAAACTTAATCATTTGCACTGGCGCGTTAGGAGGAATTGATTATATTCAGGCTGCTAAACTTCTAGGGCGGATTGATGACATTTCCCTAACGTCAATAAAAAAGCCAGGGGTTTTATCTCAGCCCTGGATGAAAGATTCCATGCAAGAAAAACTAGCTGCGGGCGACGAACGTGTCGTTGTCTTTGAGGGTAATGCTCGCGAAGCGGCCGAAGCTTTCCCTAAATCAAGCAACGTTTCGGCGACGCTGGCTTTAACAGTAGGTAGTTGGGACACAGTGAAAGTCCGAGTCGTTGGAGACCCCGAAGCAAAACAAACTAAGCATCAAATCCATTTATCTGGCGAGGTAGGAGAAAGCACATTTGAAGTTAATAGTCTTCCCTCCATAATCAACCCTGCGACAAGTTCTGTTGTTCCCTATTCAGTAGTGAAAGCATTGAGAACCGCTCATGGGTCTGGCTACAAAATTATGTAGGTGCAGGTTTAGCCTTTTCCGATCATTCGTAAAGCTTCCATCCGTGATGACATATCATCACGGAAAACTCCACGAACGGCGCTAGTAAGAGTTTGACTTCCAGGTTTTTGAACACCCCGCATCGACATGCACAAATGTTCTGCCTCAACCACGACGATAACCCCACGCGGTTTAAGGACATTCTCTAGGGCATCAGCTATTTCGGTTGTTAAGCGTTCCTGAACTTGCGGACGCTTTGAAAACCCATCGGTGATTCTCGCCAACTTTGAAAGTCCCGTTATTCTCCCTTTTGAACTAGGGATATATCCGATATGAGCTTCTCCAATAAAGGGGAGAAGGTGGTGTTCGCAAAGTGAGTAGAGCGGTATGTTCTTCACAAGAATTAATTCGTCATGCTCGTGGCCGACATCGAACGTTTTCTCAAGGTGATGAGAGGGATCGGTGCCCACACCGCTGCAAACTTCCGCGTACATCCGAGCGACACGTTGAGGTGTTTCCAAAAGACCATCACGAGAAGGGTCTTCGCCAATCGCTAACAATATTTCATGCACTGCTCGTTCTATTCGTTCAAGATCGGGGGTCATGCATTCAGGATAGAAGATTTTTCTAACAAAGCATCCTCCTAAACGCCACAACCAAAATGATCACGATATTGAGTCAGAGGAGCGAACTATGGAATACTCCATTTAGGGAGATTTACTATGCGTATCAGAGACCTAGCCGATGCCCACTTCGGCAGTGTAATTAGCGAAATAGATTTAGAAAATCTCTCAGAGCATGAATGGGACCAGATCTATTCTCTATGGAATGAGCGGGCGCTTCTTATTTTCCCAAAGGTGTTTCTATCAAAAGACGGGCAAGATAACTTTGCAAAGCGTTTCGGGACACTCGAATTTCCAAGAACAGCGATCAGCAATATTGGGAAAGAAGGAAGAATTCACTATGAATCCGATGATGATGTTGTGAAAGTCATCCGAGGGAACGAGGGATGGCATCATGACAGTACCTACATGCCCGTTCAAGCCAAAGGCGCAGTCTTTAGTGCCGAAATCGTACCCGACGAAGGAGGCCTCACTGGGTGGGCTGATATGCGGGCAGCTTACGAAGCACTCGATAATGATTTGCGCGACAGGGTCTCGGAGCTATCCGCCTACCATTCCTACTATTACAGTCAGGGGCGCGACGGGTACCTGCCAAATGATCAGAACGACGACGGGACATATAATGCCTACGGGTTTCACGACGGAGAAGTTTCCCTACGGCCGTTAGTAAAAGTGCATCCTGAAACGAACCGGCCAAACTTACTTATCGGAAGGCACGCACACAATATTATCGGTATGGAAACCCATAAATCAGAAGAGTTTCTTGATGAGCTCAACGATTTCGCATGTGCAGAACCACGAACGTACTTCCATGATTGGGATGAAGGAGATGCCGTCGTGTGGGACAACAGGCGGCTCATGCATCGCGTCACACCCTATGACATGACACAATCAAGAAGAATGTGGCATACAAGAATTGCCGGTAACCCAGACAGCGAACTCGCAGACAATTACCGGTGACCACCAGTAGGCAGGGGAGAAAAGGTTGAGAAAAGTATCCATAGATGATGCCCTTCGTCTTTTTGGTGCCGATCGTGCGACTCCTTGGGACGAAATACGTTCCCTCTATAGAAAGCACGTTCGATCAGCTCACCCTGACCTTAGAGGCGATGAGCACGAAGATGACACGATTGTTTCTTTGAACGCAGCGTACGCCACGCTTGTGGAGGCAACACACAACGGGAAACATCCGCTTCCAATAAAGAAGTCAGATGCAAAGGCAGAACCTGACGCCAATAGTGTGCTTCGTTTTTCTGAGACCGAAGACACGTTTGGCCGAATTTTTGACCTCAGCCATGATGTCGGCGATGTAATCTACGTCAGCGAAGATGACGGTTTGATTCAGGTATTGATTGATGCTGGCAAACGAAGCGAATCCGTTCTTTTAATTCAAATCGATGGGAGTAAGCAACCGGTTCAGGTTCTTTTTACATTGGAGTTGCAGTCAGGCGACCAGCCCATAAACCTGATCGATTTAGTAAAAAAATTTGGCGAATTCGAACCTGTGTGAAATTAGAAAAAGTTCTTGGCGGCTTCCCAGAATTCCGGGCTTACAGTTTTCAGCGAACCAACCGCCTCTTCAAGGGGGACGGCTACGATGCTTCCATTTTGCAAAGCGACCATTTCCCCATATTGCTTATTCTCGGCAGCATCAATAGCTGCTATACCTAAACGAGTTCCTAGCACCCGATCAAATGGATTCGGTGACCCGCCACGTTGCACGTGTCCAAGTACCGTGACACGAGTTTCAAAACCTGTCCTTTTTTCTATTTCTTCTGCAATGACGTTTGAGATTCCCCCTAGTCGTTGATGGCCATACTGATCGACGCTAGGTTCATTCAACTCCATAGTCCCATCTTCTGGAAGGGCACCTTCGGCAACCACAACAACCGACGCCCACCGGCCAGCGTTATGGCGACGGATGAGCGACTCGGCGACACGGTCGATGTTGAACTTTTCCTCAGGGATCAGAACCATAGTTGCTCCTCCTGCCATACCCGCCCACGCAGCGATATGGCCAGTATGTCGCCCCATGACTTCAGCGATCATAATCCTGTCATGGGACTCAGCTGTCGTATGTAGCCTGTCAATAGCTTCAGTCGCAATATCCACTGCAGTTGAAAACCCGAACGTCATTTCTGTTGCTGAGATATCGTTATCAATTGTTTTCGGCACCCCGATCACGTTCAAAATACCATCATTTTGTAGTCTCAAAGCACATGACAATGTGCCTTCCCCGCCAACCACGATCACCGAATCGATTCCAAGTTCAGAACACACCCTTGTAACCGTTTCAGTTCCCCCCTCATACATGTACGGGTGATCTCGAGTCGTTCCAAGAATCGTGCCACCCCTAGGCAGAGTGCCACGCATCCGTTCAATCGATAGTTCCTCGTAGCGTTCGTCAAGGATGCCTTTCCACCCATCATGGAAACCAAAAACAGTCGTTCCATAATGTCTCTCGGCTTTCCGGACCACAGCGCGTATAACAGCATTGAGTCCCGGACAATCTCCGCCACCCGTGAGTATCCCTATATTCATGCCATGTTCGTATTCGTCGGATGATTCACTGACGTGCCATGCCTTACTGGCCTTCTGCTACCTCTCTTGATCGCTCTTGTAGATCAGCAACAGGAGTTATCACTGCTGTGCCTCTGGCGATGATGGGGTGCAGTCCGTTATGGATGTCGTCTGCTGACTCGGCGTCGATAATATAAAACGATTTGTGGCCCGGGCCATCAATCCATGCGCCTATGACTGTAACATTATTTGCTTCAAGAGAATCAACAACAGATCCAAACGAACTCAAAAACAAGTCAGTGTCATTAATCGGGCACGTGAGTTCGTTGTGAAAATGGTAAACGTGAAAAATCATAGAATCCTCCTATACGTGAAACAATAGCGTCATTTAGTTCCTACTTAGGGTTTTGGGTCTATTAACTTTCCTGAAACATTGCTAAAACAATTAATGATTACCGTCAGTAGCGAATTCACCACGAAAGGAAGAATTTCATGTTATTTATGGTCAAGTGGGAACTTTACCCAGATAAAAAAATGGACGCATTCGCGGCTTTTGGACAGATGACGGCAGAAGAAGATGCAGCCGACCTCGGACCAGACATTACTTTGATAGGGCGATGGCATGACTTCGCCAGCGGCGGTGGAGCTGCAATCATTGAGTGCGACTCTGCTGAAGCAGTTTCGTCATGGGTCTATAACTGGTCAGAAGTTATTTCATCGACTGTTACACCTGTCCTTGATGACGAAAGCGCACGCGCAGTTATTAAAGCCAAGCTCGCTGGTTAACCCCATTAATCAGTGAAAGATAAGCGGGGGGCCCAGAGGTCTCTATGGCCTCCCGCTTCTCTTTATATCGGTTTATTGGCCGGGAGGGCGGTACTGGGCCTGTCCGGCGATGCCTGCGGCGTCATCGAGATCTTGTCCTGTCAGCATGGCGGTGACGTGCACGTTGATCACGCCACTTGATGAAACAGAAAGGCTCGCTGCTGCGGCTGCAGCATCACTGGGAAGTTCGCAGAAACCAACGATGTCGTTACTTCCGAACGTAAAATACATGGCTTCAAGCGTCCCACCAAGAGACTCAATCAACCCTTGTGCTTGTTCTAATCGTGGGGTTCCACCTTCAGCCAATAGCGCCTTTGCACCTTCAGCCGTATAGGAACCACTAATCATATAATGCGGCATGCATACTCCTTTTCTTTCGCCTTCCCTATCTCTAGCAGTCTCGCCCCTTTTGGTAAAGCCCAGTTAGGGCGTTAACACAATGTTCACAATTAAAAGCGTGTCTGACTCGCAATAGTGCAGCTACAGCTTATAGCGTGATCTCGTCTACTTTTGTGAGGTCTCATTATTATAAAATGTTTAGTTCCCTTTATTCTTGTTTTCGGTCTTATTACCGGTTTGAGTTGTAGTAGCGATGACGGTGGCGGTGAAGCGGCGTCTATGACGAAAAGCGCTGAAGCTCCCGCAGCTACTGACGGGTCTGACACGGTTGATTTGACGATGCAGTCAGACTTAGACGACCTTGAAGAACGCATCGAGCAGCGCATTCAAGAGCTTGAAGACCAACTAGCGAACCTACCTGCCGGACCAGCAGGACCGCAAGGACCAGCCGGACCCGCTGGAGCTGACGGAGCTGACGGAGCGGATGGGAATGATGGAGCTACAG
>MDTD01190290.1_pt1 | contig 24472 bp, 22 predicted proteins | sample 811221 | NCBI WGS metagenome assembly MDTD01 (sample SAMN05326646, study PRJNA326480) | marine metagenome | isolation source: seawater | place: Pacific Ocean: South West | collected 2011 | reverse complement strand
GCACCAATACCCTGGATTTTATGGGGACCAGGGACGAGGCTTTCACCTGCCAGCTTCTGGGAAATGACCGGGCTTTCTTCAGGCTCGACGGCAATACACGTGACGTCCATACCTTTTTCCTGCTTGAAGTAGCGACCGCATCCGGAGATGGTGCCTCCCGTTCCGACTCCTGCAACAAAGATATCAAATTTACCGTCAGTTGCTTCGACGATCTCAGGGCCAGTGGTCTTGAAATGGATGTCAGGGTTTGCCGGATTATCAAACTGTCCAGGGAGGAACCAGCCGTTTTGCTCTGCCAGCTCTTTGGCACGATCAATGGCACCTTTCATTCCGCCAGAGGCTGGGGTCAGTTCAATATCTGCACCAAGAATGGTCATGACCTTACGACGCTCAAGGCTCATGGATTCCGGCATGGTGATAGTCAGCTTATAGCCTCGGGCCGCTGCGACAAAGGCCAGGGCAATGCCGGTATTACCACTGGTGGGCTCAACAATATGACCACCGGGTTTCAACACGCCACGCTTTTCGGCATCCCAGATCATGTTGGCACCAATGCGGCACTTCACGGAAAAAGCGGGATTGCGACCTTCAATTTTGGCCAGGACCGTTGCCTTCAAGCCTTCGGTTAATTTATTGAGTTTGACCAGCGGGGTATTACCGATGGCCATCGAATTGTCTTGGGCAATGGAAGCCATGAGAATCTCCATCTGCAAGTGGATGTGGTTAAAGGGAAGGCGATAATAATAATCGAGAGAGTAAAGGCAAGTCGCATTCGGGATGTCACCGACCTGAAACAATCAGGGCATTTAGAGTGCCAAGCGGCTGGATAATATGGCCAGCTAAGCTCAACAAAGCAAGGCATAATTGCCTGTATAGATCGCCAAATGCCTGTCAACTATATGTTTCTTCAGGCAAGTGCAGCCTCTATATCATTGAAAAAAAGGTCGTCACTCCAACGTCCAGGCGCATCTTTGTGCCAGCCTTTGACATACACACCTCCATCAATCCGTACGTATGGAATGGCACGATGCCCGGTGGCTTCCATCAGTTTGGTGGCCGCGTCTCCGTCTTCTTCAATATCTACTTCGGAGTAGGTGATCCCGTGGGATTCAAGGGTGCGTTTAAATTTCTTGCAATCACCACACCAAGGGGTGCTATATACAGTCAGGTTGTGTGATTTCAGGTCTTCCCAGGTCATGTTGTCGTCCATTCTTTCTGGAGGGATGTCGATGCGGAATGCCAGTTGTAGAACCTCTGCCCTACGATACAGTTTGAGATCGGCGTTCTGTCTGGATATTCATGGTACAGACCCATTCGTGTCAGGTCAACTGAGCATGTTTATTTTCACCCCTTGATCTTTCAATCATGCCCTCTTCAATGCGATCCATAGAACATGATTTGTCCGTTGGGCCAATTTCCTTACTGACGACCCATCCTCAGTTGGTTGAGCTGTATGCGAGTGCAGAGCGATTACTTGATTTAAGCGTACGGGATTATCAACTGATCCGGGACTGTGTGGAAATTGCATCTGGTCGTATGGGTTCTCGATATGGTACTGATCAATCCAGTGATGAGGAAATTAACAGGATCGAAAGTGATCTGGATTTACATATCGTTCTGTTGAGTCTGATGGCCTCCATGCATGAAGGTAGCCTGTGCTTGAGCCTGGAACGGGATACTTCTCGTGATTTCAGTAGAATGACTCCTTTCGAAAAACTATGGATTTTTGGAAGACATGGACGACAGCAGGAAATTCTCAGCAAACTTCGGCGCCACACCTGGGGACGATTGGTCGGTCACGATCATCCGACTGACTATCCCATTGTTTTTATGCGGACCGGAAATGGGCACCATCTTTATGCGCGCCGTTTTCTCCAGGCAGAACAGCAACTTCAGTCTACTCTGGCGGACCTTCAAAAATCCGTTACGAGTCCGCCTGTCCCAGAATCCTCCCTGATCCACCAGGCTTTGCGGGAAGTCTGCAAGGATCATCCGGTGTTGATCAATCAAGTTCCAATTGCTTATAATTGTGATCAGTTCATGGCAATGTTGCTGCCATTTGCAAAGAGACTGACGGTGATTTCTGGTGGACCAGGTACAGGAAAAACATCAGTAGTGGCAGGATTGCTACGTCTTTTGCTCCGGGCGTTACCGATCGAAGCCAGCCACATTATGCTCGTGGCTCCGACTGGTCGTGCTGCTCAACGGCTAAGTGAATCCGTCCAACAACAGATTTTATCCGTACAGGAACGATCACATCAGGATGATACGATATTGGAGCTATCCGGGAGCACGATCCATCGACTGCTTCGGTTTGAGCCAAAGACCGGAGCTTTTTACCATCATGCACAGAATCCGTTAAGCTGTGATCTGCTGATCGTGGATGAAGTGTCCATGGTTGATGCCGAATTGCTTGCCAGTTTGCTGGAGGCCTTGCCTTCGCATGCACGATTAGTGTTGCTCGGTGATCAGGATCAGTTGCCTTCAGTAGAAGCCGGGGCCGTCCTGGCTCAGCTAATCCCGGAAGCAAACAGTCGCTTTTCGCCCGCAATGCTTGGCTGGTTTGAAGACCAACTGGAAGCCTTGCCTGCAGTCCGTGAAGAATTTCGGCAGGTGTCCGATTCGTATCAAGGGGAATCATCGTCCCGGGATCATCTCATATTGTTGACGCAGAGTTATCGTTCTGCGGATGCGATTTTGAAGATTGCCAATCATTTTGGCCGACAAAGCAGCCAGAGAACCTTACTTGCCTCATCTCTGGGACTGCCTGCTTTACCCACGCTAAATCCTCAGGAAACGCCTCCAGACCACCTCACTCAGCTTGCTGGTGCGCACCTGCTGCCATTACCTGCATCAGTTGCAGGTTGGAGTTATCTCACTTCATGGTGGTATCGAGCCTGCTTCAGCACTGCCAATTCTTCTCCGTCCTATCTGCAACTGATACGTGATGCACGAAGACTGGAGCTATCTCCAGTCGGTATCGAACCAGGTACAGCAGCCGCGAATCTTCTGGGAGCGCTGTTCGAAAAATTAAAGGAGGCCAGATTACTCACTGTTACGCGTGAAGGTCCTGGTGGATGTGTGCACCTTAACCAGCTGCTGTCGAGTTGTATGCGACGAGATACAGCGCCGCATACCCAGTTGCGAGCATTTCCGGGTCTCCCGGTAATGATGACCCGTAATGATTATCACCGGCAATTATATAACGGTGATATCGGGGTAGTATTGGCAGGGCGTGATCGCATTCCACGTCTATATTTTCCCAAAGGGGATACCTACCATGCTTTTCCATGTATGGAACTGGCGTGGGAGCCAGCTTTTGCCATAACCGTCCATAAAAGCCAGGGATCTGAGTATACAGCTATCATGTTGATGCTGCCGACCCACAAGCAACATCAACTGATGACCCGTGAAATTATATACACGGCACTTACCCGAGCTCGTAAAACTGCGCTTGTCTGTGGTTCTGCGCAGGCATTGGAATTGGCAGCCAGTCGTCGATGCATGCGTCAGTCCGGTCTACCGTTGTGGCCGGAAGTGAATCGTTTGCAGCACGGGCAGAAGGATGCATTGCATGGTGAAGGCTTCCTGTTTGACCTCTAAGATTTCTGCTTGTATGCACAGGCAATGCCGATAAAGTTGCTCTGCTCCCACAACGTCAAGCAACAGGAATCAATGACCCCGTGCCGACTACCTTAACCTACAGAGTGCCTTACGCAGACACAGATCAGATGGGAGTTGTCTATTATGCCAACTTTTTTGTCTATTTTGAGCGTGTGCGCAATGAATTTTTACGCGAATCCGGCTACAGCTACAAGCAGATGGAAAAGGATGGTTTCATGTTGCCGGTACTGGATGCGCATTGTGAATACCGGCAGCCAGCTTTGTACGACGATCTGCTGACACTGACGGCTCAAGGGGAATTAGTCAGTCCGGCTCGTGTTCGAATGCACTGCCAGGTGCTTCGCGGCACCATATTACTTTGTGAAGGCTATTCCACCCATGCATGCGTAAGGGTTGAAAGCAGGAAGCCAGCCAGATTGCCTGAGATATTAGTGAAGGTTTTAACCCTGGTGAAGGCTGATCTTGCTTAGTCCGTATCTTTCTTGGGCAGTCTGGCAATTGAAAACCAGAAGTCATCAATGGAGTTGACGATTTTCATCAGTTCTTTCAGATTGATCGGTTTGGTAAGATAGCAATTGCAGTACTGACCATAAGCTGCCTGGATATCCTTTTCATCTTCTGATGAGGTAAGGATGACGATCGGGATCATTTTCGTGCGCTCATTTGCTTTGAGTTGCTTCAAAACTTCAAATCCATCAATACCTGGCAGGTTCAAGTCCAGAAGAATCAGGTCTGGTAATTCTTTGGCTTCCATCATGGCCAAAGCCTGTTGGCCATCTTCGGCAACTTTCAGATGGATCTGGATGTTTGCTTCTTTCAGAGCCTTACGCGTCAGGAGTATATCACCCGGGTTATCCTCGACTAACAGGATCTCAATGACTTTCATGTTGTTTCTCCGTGGCCTTCATGGGTAATTCTACGAAAAAAACCGTGCCTTTGCCAGATGTGGACTCAAACCAGATTTTGCCTTCATGCAAATTAACTACACGTTTGCAGAGAGCTAAACCAATACCAGTTCCTTCGTAGTCTACACGTCGATTCAGTCGCTTAAAAACCTGGAAAACAGAATCCTGAAATGAGGGATCAATGCCAATGCCATTGTCCTCAATAGCGATTCGGATATGGAATTCATGCATGGTGGCTGATATCTGGACCTGAGGTTGACGATCCTTTGGGGTGAATTTTATCGCATTACCAATCAAATTTAGAAACAATTGTCCCAGCAGGCCTGCATCGCCATATACCTTGATGTCCCTCAGACCTTCAAGTGAAACCGCTGCATGTCGGCTATGAATCGTAAGTTCCAGGTCTCTGATCGCAAGCTCCATTACCTTTTGCAGTTCTACCATCTCTGCCGCAAAGGAATTATTATTGACCCGGGAATAAGCCAGTAAACTTCGAATCATGGTTTGCATACGACTGGCACCATCCACGGCATAGCTGATGTACATCCTGCCATCCTCATTGAGTACATCACCATATTCTTCTTCCAGCATCCCCAGGAAACTGCTGACCATCCGAAGCGGTTCCTGCAAGTCATGGCTGGCAATATAAGCAAATTGCTCCAGTTCCTGGTTGCTGCGACTTAGAGCCAATTCCAGACGCTTCATCTCTGTAATATCGGTGTGGGTACCGACCATTCGATGATAATGCCCATCGGAACCTTTGAAAGCAACTCCTCGGCAAATCACCCAGACGGTACTGCCGTCTTTGTGCCGGAAACGAATTGGGATGCAGTATGGTTCCCCTTGCTGAGTGTGTCGCTCAAAGGCTTTTTCTGCTGCGATCAGATCTTCAGGAAATACCAGTTTTTCCCAGGTATCTCTAGTATTGCGGAGTTCATGGCTTGCATAGCCAAGCAGCTCTTTGAGCTTAGGACTGAGATACTCGATTCCGGTATCAAGGTTCCAGTCCCAAAGACCATCTGTGCATTCATTAAGCCAGGCACGTGTAAAGGCTTCTTTGTCAGCAAGTTCAGCGTTAGCCGCATACAGATTATTATTGACCTCCACGAGTTGTTCTGTCAGCTTTTTGTTTTCGGTAATATCAAGAATCTGGCAGATGAAGTATCGTGGCTCATCATTAGAATACCTGACCAGGGACACCGATAATAGGGCCCAAACCACTTCTCCATTTTTGGTGATATATCTTTTTTCCAACTGGCAGTTATCTTTTTCCCGGTTCAAGACCTGAAAAGATTTCCGATTCAGTTTAACATCATCCGGGTGCGTAATATCCTTGAACGACTGGCTTGTCATTTCTTCCTGACTGTAGCCGAACATATTGCACAGGCTGTCGTTGACGTTCAGCCAGTTGCCTTCTAACGCACGAATGGCCATGCCGATAGGCGCATGATGAAAAGCTCTGGCAAATTCATCTCGGCTGTAAGCAAGGGCTTTTTCTTTGCTTTTACGAAGTGATATATCGTGACCATCAAGCAGTATAGAGGAAGGCCCGAAACCTTCTATTGGTCCATGGAGAGCTATAGCGAGGGAGATCGTGGTGTCGTCTACAATGAGCTCAAGTTCACCTTGCCATTTGCGATCGACAGGTAAGCGGCGGAAAGCCCTGTCCAGCCTGTCTTTTGAGCTGTCTGTCCAGGGTAAGACTCGCCAGGAATAGCCCACTACTTCTTCCTCTTCCATATGGGAATAATAATAGATGGCATGGTTGGCAAACATGATCGTGCCGTGTGTGTCCAGAAGCAACGTGATATTTGACGACATATCACAGATTGCCTGTAAGCGTCGTTCATGTTCCAGACGTTCTGCTTCCATAACCTGTCTGAGACAGCGATTCTGGGCCCATATCCACGATAACCAGCCAATAAGGCAAAGCCCCAGAACATATGCCCATTTTGCACTTCGCCACCAGTGTGGTGTCCATTCTTTCATGGGAACCAGACTGGCCAGAATCCAGGTTGTTTCCGCCATGATAGAGTGCTTTTGCCCGTTTGAAGGTTTCGTCGCTTCTGGATTTTGCGCTTCAGATACAGGGGGCAATATGCCACGAATGGCGATGGGGTTTGAAGTCATCAGACCCAGGGAACTGACATGTGCTTGTGGCTCGGAGCCCTGCACATGTGGCCAGATTTCTGGTGAAAAGTTTGCAACGGTACATTGCTGTCGGCCTTTCAGGGTACGACCCCAGGCCAGTGTTTCAGTCGGAGCAAGCATCCAGTAGCCATCATCATCAAACAGGAGGGGCTGGCTGGTATGCTCCGCAGACATTCGTTGTAGTGAGTTGAGAATAGTCTCCGCCCAGACATTGAAAATGACCATGCCGATGGAACGTTCCTCTACTGTTACCATGGTTCCTACCCGGAACACCGGCTCAAATGGAGTCACAATCTGGTCGTGTTCGATATTGAGCTCCATCGGTGAGATGTAAATCCCTTCCTTGAATTTCAAGATGGCTTTTACATACGATCTGTCTGCTTTATTCTGAAGCTTCTCTGGGCTGACAATGGTTTGTTTGCCATCGCGATCCTGGTTAATCCGAATGACTTCCAGGCCGGATGAATCCAGAAAACGCAACTGGTAATAATCTGGATGAAATTGGCCAAAGCGACCGAGCTGTTCAGTGAGTTGCTCAAGATCGGAATCATTGAGCTCACCGTTTGCAGCATATGATTCAACTTCAGCTGCGATAAACTGTACATCACTGCATACCGACGTCAGCTGGGCTGAGATTAACTGACTGAAGGATGCAAGCTGGTCACTTTCGGTATCGCGAATGGCATTTTGTTGTTGCCTCTTCAAATATCCAGCACTGCCAACGCCAATAACTGTAAAGAGCAGAACCAAAGGAAGGCCTAGACGAAGCGCGAAGATCAGAACGTGCCATTTTTGCTGGTCGTGCTGCATGGGGATCACCAGTGGAGATGACAGGAAAGGCAGATACGCTTCGCACAGTATTGACAATATGAGGCAATTTTCCTGTGATCACAAGCCATTGTCATGACTCGGTATAAATAGAGGCGAAGCTGAAACCTGCATTTTCATGCTCATCTTATGGAATAAAGGCCATAACAGGAGTAAACCTATTCCTTGATTTTTACCTGTTTAGGAGGAGTAATGAGTAAGTGTTGGTTAATTTTTGCAGGCATATTTGGCGCATTGGGAGTCTGCCTGGGAGCATTTGGCGCTCATGGATTGAAAAATATGCTTTCACCGGAAGACCTGACCATTTACGAGACCGGAGTGCGCTACCAGATGTATCACTCCTTTGCCCTGATGGGATATGGCTTCCTTAATTCTTTGGCAGAGCAAAAAGGACACAGGTTGGCTAAATGGCCTGGAGTCATATTGACCTCCGGAATTGTGATTTTCAGCGGGAGTCTCTATCTGCTGGTCCTGACAGGCACTCGACAACTGGGTGCAATCACACCGATTGGGGGATTGTGCTTCATTGCCGGGTGGATTGGATTTGCCCTCCAGGCCTGGCGATTGCCTGTGTCAGCAGATCGGCAAGTCTGAGGCGACCTGTACTTTCCCAGGGCCCTCTTCGATCATGGCTTTGAAATCCGGTGCCACAGCAATGCTGTCGCTGAGCTTCAGCTGGATGCATCGATTGGGCTGAGTATTCTGGAGAAGCAGAAAATTTCCTGCCGCTTCGAACACTGTTCCTCGCAGGCTGAGATGCGTGGTCAGAAACTGATCGATTTCGCTGCTGCCTCGTACCTGAATGGTATTGCGTCGAAGTACAGAATCCTTGATCTGCACCACATCTACCGGGGTTGCCATGTTCAGGAAAGGAACATCCTGATCGTGCAGAACCCGGATACCTTCAAATTGCAGTCGTTGCTGGACCGGAACATCCGACCCAGGATAATATGAGCGGCTGAAACGGCCAGAATCAAAATGGATGGAGAAGCTGGTGCGTGGTCGGGAGAGATAGATGTTACGGAATGTCACGTTGCGGACGCCAGCAGTTGTGCATACATCTTCCTGAATCATGGTCCAGGTAATGCCGTCGAGTGTGACCTTTCCTTGATGATGGGTAGGAGGAGTGGTAGAGGTGAATGATTTGCCATCAGCTTCCATGGCAACACGATAGAGACGTTCATTTGAGATAACTGTATCAGAATGCTGGACTGACATGCCAGATTGCCATTCTCGCCAGGCTCCGGCCAGAATACGGCAGAAGAAGCCGATTTTATCGTCACCATTTGGCAGGTCGTGACAATTTTCGACGACACCATCTTCAATCCAGCCAAGTTCAGGATTGGACGTTGCATAGTCGTGGGCATTCAGTGCTACGGCATCGTCAAAGGTATTGAATACACAATCCCGGATGATGAAGCGCTTGCCACGGCCCAGATGCACACCGTCTTTGTTGCCATGAATGATGGCATCCTGCACGATCAGGTCTTCAAAGGTACAGACATGGATGGCAAACTGCGCTGCGGCCAGATCCAGGCAGCGGAAACCCAGAATCTTCAAATCCCTGACATAGAAAAAGGCGATCTGGCCACGAAGTCCATAAACTTCATCCATCGCCTGATCGACTCTGTTGATTTCGACATAAAGCCCGTCGACGGTAATACCGGTATCCCACTGTTTGGTGAGTGCACCTTTGTTCAGGATGATATGGGTAAATGGCTTTCCTGCCTCTTTGATTTTGCGCAGTTTGACGCCATTGCCACAGATAAGGGAGGTGTAACTGCCGATATAGACCGTGCCGGATAAATCATAGGTACCCGGTTTCGAGATGCTGATGGTCCCGGTTTGATCAAGCGCCTTTTGAAGGGCCTGGCGATTGGTCTGGCCATCTGCTTCCGGTGAAAAACCAAATGAAGCAGCATCTATGTGAGTAGAAGGAAGTGTCATGTCGTGATTCCTGAAAGATTTGGGTCGGTATAAGCGAAGCACTAGTACTGCGCCTGGACTCGCTTTCAACGTCAGCTTGCCAGATAGATGACATACCATCAGAGTATCATCATGAATCGCTCCAGACACGATATCCTGACCCGCGAAGATCTTGAGGCCTTACTGGCTGAGTTTTATGCAAGATTGCTCGCTGATGATCGGGTGTCTTCAAAGTTTGAAGGCATCGACATGCCATCGCACCTGCCTCGCATTGTTGATTTCTGGCACAACCTTCTGCATCAGGCACGATGTTATACGGGCAATCCTTTTGACCCGCACCTGCCGTTGGATCTGCATCCTGAGCATTTTCAGGTCTGGCTGACCCATTTTGATGCAGTTATTGATGAGTGGTATGAAGGTCCTGTTGCAGAGGATATGAAAAAGCGTGCTCACCATATCGGCAGTATTTTTGCCTGGAAACTTCAGACCATGCGCGGAGATATGGATTCTCCTCCGCCCCATGCAAAATCGCCGGAATAACGGTGCGCATATTCTGCAAAAACATGCTCATAATCTCCATACAGTCTGCCTGAAACATATCGTAGACTAAAAGCGTTCACTGCAAGCCTGGCTTTTGGTCGGGCATTTACGCAATTAGAAATGGAGACTCTTTATGGACATCGTTACGGACGCAATCAAGCCACTGACGCTGGCAGAGCAGGAAATCAGTTTTTACGAAGACGAAGGTTATATCCTGCTCCCCAACTTGGTGGAGCCAGAGATGTTAGCCTCACTTCGCCAGGAAACTCTGCGCGTTCTCGAATGCCAGAATCGAGACCTTGCCGGTGCCAAGCTGGAACAATCCACCAGATATGTGGCGGAAGGTGCGCTCGATCAATTGGTAAACAGTCCCTCGCTATGCGCAGTTGCTTCACAATTGATGAGGGGTGATTCTTCGCTGTACATGCCGTTTACTGCGGTCAAAAGTGCAGGCGGCGGTGGTCGGTTCGATTTTCATCAGGATAACCAGTATACGCGGCATGATGGTCGAAGTCTAAATATCTGGGTTGCACTGACTGATATGACTCCGGAAAATGGTTGCCTTATCATTGTACCGCGTACGCACCTGAAAGGAACGCTTGAGTCTGCTGAAAGTGCAGATGCTGATGGTCACCGTCGTGTTCTGGAAGATCCCACACGTTACTACATGGTACGCATGCGGGCGGGAGATGCCGTTGTTTTTGATCGTCTGACGGTTCATGGGTCCGGGCGAAATTCGACTTCGGAGCACCGGATAGCCTATGCGCTGCAGTTTCATCGTAATGATACCAAGGCATTTTTTGATGACCGATGGGAGTTGCTGATTGACCGGCCCAGGTTTGATACTCGCCCTGTTGCTTCCTGGGAAGAAGTCTGATTTCGTTCAGACAAATACAGCTCAATCGTCAGGGAAATGGCATGTATCTGGAGATTCATGACGCTATGGTAGGAGGAAAATAGATTATTCAGATCATGGGATCCCTCCGTGCCAAATCGTATCCTGACAGTCCTTTTTGCCATCACGTCGTTATATGGCGTGATGGCATCTGAACCTTCCTCCAAAAACCTGGTGTCGAATCCTCATTTTGACCAGAATCTGGAAGGATGGCAAGCGAGCTTCCCCGAAGCAAATGAAACCAAATACGCGCGTAACTCCGAATGGATCACCATTACCACTGTCGGTGATGACAAATCAAAAATCTCAGATGATGATCCTGCAGATCCTCAGGATAAGATCGTTACGTTCACCCTGAGCAAACAGGTTGCTGCAAGCGAAGGAGTGAAGCTGGTTTCAGATCTGATGCCGGTTGATCCGACCTATTCATATCGCTTTGGAGCAGATGTGCAGACACATGGCCCAAAGCCGATCATTTTTCTTGAAGGATATCAGGTCGATTCCGAACGCAAGGAATCGGGAAGTGATCAGATCCCCGGATATGTAAGGGTATGGCGTGCCACCATTCATGTGAAAGAAGGTAAGGGGCTCTGGCAACGGGCTACGCGGGTGATCAACTTTCCCAAACAGGAACGCTTTCGACCAGCATTTATCCGCATCAAGCTGTATGCCTATCATCCCGCTGGTGAAGTCAGTTTTGACAATGTTTTTCTTTGTCAGGAAAAAACAAGCTCTCAACATGACGCTGATGCAAAGCGGTCTGTTTCAGGTGAATAACACCCCGTGTGCATTGCTTTAGAACGCTGATGATCTATAGTCGGCTTCTTCCCGAACTTTTATGATCTGGTGCCCATGGATTCCGCAAAACCTTCCCTTGAACAGCCCGTTCAGCCCTGGCAACATGACGTAATACTCCCATTTGTACCGTCTCGATTCTTGCAGACCCGGTACATACTATCCGTTATTATGGTAGCCGCACTAGGCGTCAGGGTTGCGTTAGCCTTTTATCTGGGTTGGGGCGAGGGGCCGGATCATGGTGCTTGTGGGCAGGATGCGGTAGATTTTTATGATATGGCAGTCTCTTTCTCTCATGGCGAAGGCATACGACTGGGAAGTGGAGATCTCACGGCTTTCCGGGCACCCGGGTATCCCATGTTGTTAGGGACGTTATTTGCAATTTTTGGCGAAATTCTCTGGCTCAACCGTGTGCTTCAGATTGTCTGCAGTCTGGTAACAGTCTGGGCAACCTGGCAACTGGCCCTAAACCTTCGTTTCAGCCGGACTTGGGCTGCTCTTTCGGCGTTACTTGTAGCTTGCCTTCCCTTGCAGTTCTATTATGCCAGTCATTATCTGTCAGAAACGCCTGCTATGATGTTTCTTGTTCTGGGGACCCTGGCGCTTGTCGTTGCCAATAAATGTGAGTGCGGAAAGCATTTCTTTTTCTGGATTACCCTTTCTGGTCTGGCCAACGGAGCATCGATTCTGATTCGTCCTGCTTCCGTTTTATTGATTGCCATTATCCCTCTCTTTTTATTGGTTTACTACCGGAAAACCTGGCAAAAAGCGTTCCTGGCTGCATGCTTGTTTGGACTGACCAGCGTGGCGATCTTTCTACCATGGACGATCCGCAATTATCAGGTATTCGGACGATTTGCTCTGGTTGCCAATAACGGTGGATCGACGTTCTGGGGAGCCAACAATGCCATCGTCGCCGACCCGTCTTCAGGTCACTGGGGGAACTGGGTCTCGACTTCTACTTTCAAAGCGCAAAAGGAAGAGGCACTCGGACATCTCGATAATGAAGTTGCACGGGACAAGGCTGAATATCGGCAGGGGGTCAATTTTCTGCTGGAAAATCCGGGAAAGATTCCGTTACTGGCAGCCGGGAAGCTTTTCCGGATGCTGAGTCCGTTTCCCCTCTCTGCAAATCGAATTTATGTGCTGGTTGTTGCCTTCGGTGAAAGTGTCCTGATGCCCTTGTTTCTGATTGGATTGTGGATCACACTCAGGCGGGGACATTGGCAACCACTCTGGCCGCTGATTGCACAACTGGTTGCACTTCTGGGGACCGTTCTTATCTTCTATGGGTCATTGCGGTTCCGCATGCCGTACCAGCCCATCATGGCTTTATTCGCTTCAGCAGCAATTGCCACTCTGGCCAACCGCTTTTTCCATCATTCACCAGTTAAACGTGATAATCCAGAACCCGCACAATGATCGAAGTTACAAAAATAATTGAATGGGATATGGGCCATCGTGTTCCTAACCACAAAAGTAAATGCCGAAATTTGCATGGACATCGTTATCGCCTGGAGCTGACCGTTACAGGAGACCTCATTGACCGCGAGGGCGATAGTTCCGAAGGCATGGTTTTTGATTTCAGCGATATCAAAGCTTTGATGACCACTCATATCCACGATGTGCTTGATCATGGATTTATGTATGCCGAGAGTGATCCTATCATGACACACCTGTTTCTTGAGCATGAACCAGCAATGGATCTGCATGCGATTCCTGTTCCATTTGTGCCGACTGCCGAAAATCTTGCGGTGTGGTGTTATGAGCAGTTGGTCAAACATATGCCGGCATCCATCACCATTACGCGTGTGCGCATTTTTGAAACCCCTAATTCCTGGGCCGATTACACCCCGACGGCCTGATTTACCCTTTCGGAGCATCTTTGTCCATGTCCAAGACTCATCCCAGACTTGGCGCTCATATGAGTGTCAGTGGTGGTTTTCACCTTTCCATTGATCGAGGTGAAGAAACCGGTTGTGAAACCATGCAGATCCTGACCAAAAACAATCGCCAATGGAAAGCACCGGCGATTACATCACAGGCTGCCGATGCATTTCTGACCCGCAAGGCAGAAACGAAAATCGGTCCTATCTTCATCCACGCGATTTACCTGATCAACCTTTGTTCTCCAAATGATGCTACCCGTGAAAAATCACTGGCAGCGATGGAAGAAGAGCTGGTGCGAGCGGAAATTCTGGATCTCCCCTGGGCGATCATACATCCTGGTTCACATGGTGGTCTGGGTGAAGAAAGAGGGCTGGAGCTTATCGCAGAGGGGTGCAAACGTGCAATTGATGCTACGCCTGATCACAGGGCGAAGATCTGCCTCGAAACCACGGCAGGTCAGGGGACTGCTCTCGGCTATCGTTTTGAGCATATCGCCCGACTTTTCGAGCTGATCGATGCAGAAGAGCGTCTATGTGTCTGCATGGATACCTGCCATATTTTCTCCGCCGGGTACGATTTCCGGACCAAGGAGGGCTACGAGAAGGTGATAGCAGACTTTGATAATATCATCGGTCTGCAGCGCCTTGCGTGCATGCACATCAACGACAGCAAGACCAAATTTGGCTTGCGCAAGGATCGCCACGAGAATATCGGAGAGGGGCATATCGGACTGGAGCCGTTCCGTTTCTGGATGAATGACCAGAGGTTGGCTCACGTCCCGATGGTTATTGAGACGCCAGTCGAAAAAGACGAGATCGAAGAAGACCGCAAAAACCTGCAGACACTGCGTGACCTTAAGGACGTTTCCTAAGCATCAACATTAAAGAAATGGTTGAACAAGTACCCCACGCCAAAGCTGAAACTGGCAACAAAAAGACTCAGAATCGCCATTTCCAGGAACCGCTTTTTGAAATTCAGGTCCTGTGCCACTGAAATGTAGAAGTTAAACACAAAAATGATCGCCAGCGCAACCCCGATCATAATTCCCAGTGACAGATAGACATTGAGCTGCATCAGGTAGGGCGCTATCAGCAGTACCACCGTTACGATATAGGCAATACCGGTAAAGACAGCTGCTTTTATCGGATGTTTTTCCGTGTCTTCGGATTTGGTCGAAAGGTATTCTGATGCAGCCATGGACATGGCTGCCGCGATGCCGGTAATGGAGCCTGTCAGCGCAATAAGTTTCGGGTCTCGAAGCGCCAGGGTCAATCCGGCAAGAGCACCTGTCAGCTCCACTAAGGCGTCATTAATTCCCAGCACAATGGAGCCGGTGTATTTTAGCAGCTCTTCATCAAAAGATGCGATCAGTTCAGCTTCGTGCTGCTCTTCTTCACGGGCGATTTGTTCTGCTTCTTTGACGTCTCCAGCTACCAGATCATAACTATGCTTGGCACCCGCCTCACCACGCTCCATGAGCTTAATACTGAAGGTGACACCCAGTAAACGCGCGATCCAGGTAAACCAGAAGATCTTCCAGCGATCCGGTTTGACAGCGACTTTGGAGTGCTCCAGCCAGAATCGATAATGGCGCATTTCATCATCGGCGATTTTCTCCAGCACCTTCTTATTGTGAGGGTCTCTCTCAAGTTTGGCCAGTCGTCTGTATACGTAATACTCCGTCACTTCATTCCGCTGGAACTGGAGGATGGTCTGTTGCAGCATCTCCTCAGTCATGACCGCTCTCCGGAAGTTGGGTTGGCTGATTGTCCAGGTTCAAACAGGAAACATCTAACCTGACGATGATCCTGCATGTCATAAAGGGGTGGTTGTTCCTGATAGCATCGCTGGAACGCTTTTGGGCATCGGTTGCAGAAACGACAGCCGGGTGGGTATTCCGTTGGCGAAGGCACATGGCCCGGAATCGTTGCCAGCCGTTCTGGATTATCTTTGAGCTTCGGTACTGCGGCCAGTAAACCTTCGGTGTAAGGGTGTAATGGCTTTTCAAAAAGCTGTTTGACGGTGCCAATTTCGACAACTTTCGAAGCATACATGACGATAACCCGGTCACATAGTTCCCAGATCACGCCCATATCATGGGTGATCAGGAGGACGGAGACATCATCCTTTTTCATCGCCAGCATGAGATCAAAGACCTGGGCCTGAATTGTCACATCCAGGGCCGTGGTCGGTTCATCGGCAATGATCAGTTTTGGCTCATTGATCATCGCCATAGCGATCATGGCCCGTTGCCGCATACCACCGGAAAACTGAAAGGGATAGTTATACATCCGTTCTTCGGGATCGGGAATACCGACTTTACGCAGCCACTCTACCCCCTTTTGCCAAGCCTCCTCTTTGCCGATACGATGGTGGTTTCTGATAGCTTCCACCAGTTGCTTGCCAACCCGATGGAGTGGCGATAATGCCGTCATCGGTTCCTGGAAGATGACACTGATATCATTCCCCCTGATTTTACGAAGCTCTTTGAATGGCAGTTTGAGCAGATCCTTGCCTTCATACAGGATTTCACCCGCTTCGATGATTCCAGGTGGCTGGGGGATAAGACGAAGAATACTCATGGAGGTCACTGACTTGCCACAACCCGATTCACCTACCAGACCGAGAGTCTCACCTTTATTGATCGAAAAGGAGACATCATCAACAGCTCGGACCAGATGGTCATCGGTCTGAAATGCGACAGTAAGATTGCGAATCGATAAAAATTCTTCCACAAACGAGCACTCCACCAGAATTTACTTCCCTCAGGAGAGGGCATATCGCAGGTCCGCTACTATAGCAAGGAAGGAACGGGTGTCGCCAGTAATGAGAAGATTTCGCCGTTATGTAGTCTTCTTCTGTAGCCATTATGTACCTGAGTCGCATGAAAATTTGGGTTTTCCACTAAATTTTTCTTTCAACATACCGTTAAAGAACAAGTGCAGAGCGCCTGAGATGCTGTGTTTTGAAACCGCAGCCTGCCTATGAAGGGAAACCATGGATCAAGTATCGATAATTGATGACGTGCGAAATCGTCGTATCCTGGCAGTCATCAATGCTGCCATGAAAGCCATGCCTGACGATCTGTTTCTCTCTGAAAGTGAGGGATTTGGCATCCTCACTTGTACGGATGTGAGTGAAGCTATTACCATACTTGCTCAGCTTGAACGACAACAGGTGATTGATTGGGAGCAAAACTCCCGCACTCAAGCCTTTATCGTGCGTTTAGGACTGCATTTCTTCACGAAGTTGAGCCAGGATTGTGGTGCTGCTGGAATCGAACATGAGCTGAAAAATGCTCAGGAAATCGACGACCCCTTCCTTCGGGATCGTCTTGTCTCCAGACTTCTCCATCTCGTCTCGTAGCTTTCGCTTCAGAAGTGAGTGCCCAATGTATTCTGCTTGCTACGAGAGGGAGGCTTTGCAAGAGGACCTGAAGTACTGCTGTTGTAGTCCTGTGCATCTTCCTCCGCAAAATACGTGGAACCGTTATCTCCCCCACCCTGCGCATGTCCATTAACGATGCCTTCCAGAACGGTGACCATCGCATCCATCTCACTGGCCTGCGCACTCAATTCTTCTGCGGCAGACGCTGACTCTTCACTACTGGCTGCGATAGCCTGAGTCACATCCTGCATTTGCAGAACCGCCTTGTTGATCTGGTCGATACCGCTGGTCTGCTCCCCTGCACCTGCTTCAATTTCACGCAACAGGGAAGCGATTTTATGGGTAGATCCTATGATGGCATCAAACGAGTGGCTGGCTTCCTGGCTGACATTGACGCCGTGCTCTGCGCTCTGGCAGGACTTTTCAATCAATGTAGAGGTTTGTTTCGCCGCTTCACTGGCGCGTTGAGCCAGAGCTCGAACTTCTTCTGCAACCACTGCAAATCCTCGACCTGCATCTCCAGCGCGTGCAGCTTCAACCGCCGCATTCAATGCCAGCAGGTTGGTCTGAAAAGCGATCTCATCAATGGTTCGCACGATGGCTGCGGTTTCATCAGATGCATCGTTTATACTATGAATGGCCTCATTAAGACGCGTCATGGCTTCTTTACCGGTTGACACATCGTTTTCGGTGTTACGCATCAGGGACATGGCCTGATTGGCAGATGATTCACTTTCATGAGTCTTATCGCTGACTTCGCTAAGACAGGCTGACGTTTCCTCAATGGCCGCAGCCTGCTCGTTGCTACCTTGAGCCAGTGACTGACCGGCAGAAGCAAGTTGATCTGCGCCAGCTGTTACCTGCTGAGATGCCAACCGCAGACGATCAGCGACCATTCCTACTTTGTTGCCAATCTTCTTTGCAACGATAAGCCAGACAAAGCAACTGACCACCAATGCAATCAGGGAAACTCCCAGAATGATTTGCATGCAGGTCTCACTGGCACTACGTACTCCATCTCTCGCTCCATAAAATTCGTCAAGATAAGAGCTTGCCCCGATAACCCAGTCCCAAGGCTCAAAATAAGCAAGATGAGCTACTTTATCCCTGGCCTCCTTATCACCAGCATTCTTCCACGGATAAACCTGCTTGTCCAAATCACCGGGCCCAAGCTTTTCCGCTTTTTCACATATCTCTTTGATGAATTCGACACCATTGGCATCTTTCGCTTTTAAAATTATCTCTCCATCGCGCTTTCCGTCTTTAGAAATGACGTAGCGGCCTTTATCCCCATCTTTCGCATTGAGTACAAACACATAACCAGTCTCCCCAACCGGGGTATTCATGATGACCTCACGCAAAACTTTATCCTCTTCCTGTGCAACCCCGAAGTAAAGCGCTCCTACGACATTCCCCGCACCATCAAGGATAGGTTCATACACGGTGATGTACCATTGATTGACCACATAAGCACGCCCCTGGTAGGTTTCTCCTCGCAGCAATGTGGAGACGACTGGATTGGGTTTCCCATCTGGATTCGTTGCGGGGATGTATGTACCAATTGCGCGTTTGCCATCAAGCTTTTTAACATTGGTACTTACCCGAAGCATATCGCCAGCTTCATTCATTCGTTGAAACAGGGTACATGTCCCCCCTACCAATTGTTGGGTTGGGTCGACAACAGCATGTTTCTGATCAAATGAGTCGCTGAAAACGACTGCGTCCTGCCCCACAAGCATCTGTGGGATTTTCGATTCAGTACTCTCTTTTGTATATTGGTTGATGGCAGTCCAGGTAACCGTCTCATGACTCGACAGGGATACTCCGCCTGCTGATTCCAGTTGATTCCGTGCAACATTCAAGCCTGACTGTACCTGTTTCAACAGCTCAGTATGATGAACTTCACACATGGAGTAGATATTAAGGGCGATATGATTCAGATCTGCACTCGCCAAAGAGGTACACCCCTCATCGGCTGACTCAACCATCTTACCGTTTTGCCAGGTTATCACCCCGATGGCAATTCCCATGGGAATAATAGTAAGTGCTGTCCCAAACAAAAGCAGCTTCCGTGTGAGAGAAATTCGAATGTTCATATCGTCTCAGTTCGTTAGAGTGAAGTAAAATGCTTTTATTCCGCATTGATCGTGCCATGGGTCAGCCTGTACTTTGGACGCGAAGAACATTTATTTTCCGTCGCTAACATCCCTGATAGTGTCAACAAAGGCGTCAATACAGCGTCCGCTTTGTCAACCATACGAGACACTATGAGGCCTGCTCTTGTATGCATCATGTGCTACTTTTGCAGGCTTTGAGGGTAACCTGCTGGAATATGCGAAGATGGCACGCGCCTTGCGATAAGCTTCCGGTGTCCTGCAGGAGGCAGGTAGCTTTTTGCCCCCATTGAGCCTATACTTAGGTTCTTGTGTAAGTCATTGAGGATCAACGACTTACAAAACATGAACGGTATGCATGTTTTGACAGACAAGGTGGTTGGGAATGAGGTATTGGCGAAAATATTCAATCAGATCAAAAGCTTGGGAAAAACCTTTTACTTTGATCGAACTTTTAGTAGTCGTGGCAATAATAGCCATTCTTGCAGCAATTTTGCTGCCCGCACTCGCAAAAGCTAAACAAAAAGCAACGGCAATTACCTGCCTGAGTAACTATCGCCAGATCATGGGCGGTGCGATCCTCTACGAAGGCGATTGGGAAGTTCTGCCAAACCTGAATACATCTTTTTCCGCGGCCCTTGGTATTGCGGGCCCTGCTTGGGATACATCCATGTCAACCAACCAAAAAAAGGCAGCCATAAAAGCCAGTGAATTTGCTAATTTTTGTGAAGACTACTTATCGGCAAAATGGAGCTATACATCTGGTAACTCAAGGATGAATGTGCCTGATGTGGTCAGTTGTCCTGGGCAGAGCTATCAGCAGGACATTCACCATAATACCTATTCCTCTGGAGTTGCAGGAATTGGTGAACCTGCTACTTGGTTTGGCTTTCCCGCTGGAACCTTTGTTGGATTCGCATCTTTTTTAGGCAATGATGTGGTTGTTGGCGCTGGAATCCGAACAAAATACATCAAATACCAGTTTGATGATGCTTCAGCTGAGACGATGATTTTCGATTTGCTTATCCAACGTGGCACCTCCAATACATATACACCAGGTACATTATTCCGAATTCCTCATGGTGATGGCGAACCGAACGGTACAAACCAGGTATTTGCTGATGGTTCAGGTACTTGGGCTCCGTTTTCCACTTTGAATGAAGGTTATATGGGGCCCTATGCAGGTGGTTTTGTACAGGATCTCATCCTTTTCTGGCGTCCTTCTGGTTCTACCTTTATCGAGACAGGAATTCCTGCAGCTCAAACCTCTTCTCCTAGTTTCAGAGGAGCATATGGGACTAATGCAGATTATTTCCCTTAATTTCAGATATTATCATTTATTTTACGAATTAGTTGACATTTTGACTTGATGGCATATTCTGGCATAGTGGCGCTATTGCCATAAATTTAGTATCAGTAACCAGATAACAGAGAGGATCAGGTCATGGGAGTAGAAAATTGCACAAGTTGTGGTGGAACATGCGCAGACGACCTGTCAAGTCTGTCTCTTGATGTATCATCTGTGTCAACCTGTAGCCAATGTTACGCTCCAAACCCAAGTGGAAGTTCTGACTTGACTCTTATAAAGAGTACTGGTTGTCCTGACGCATCTTGGGCTGGTAATGGTGCCAACAACAACTTATTGGTGGCTGCTGGTGTAGATTTTGACTCTTCTGAAGATTGCTACAAGCTCACTGTTAGGTGTTATACCATGCCAATGCCACCAACCATGATTCCGCAGCCGGTTACTATGTGGGAAGGTTGCAAAGGCGGTGATGGACCTACTGGCAGTTACACCCGTACCGGCGGATGCAGCAGTAGTCCTTCCTCACTTTCTGTGAGTTGATTGAGATTGACCGTAGACTGTAAGCATTGGTCTGCGGGTGCTCGTCCTGGTGGCGGCCATTGTGCCTTGGGTTTGTATGGTGGCCGTCCATCGACTGGTGTCTGTACTCGCACTTGTCTGGAGCGGAACCCGGTTGATTACATCGAACCGGCAAAGACACCTGCATTGAAGCAAGACTTTTTTCAGAGTCAGCATTGTCGATCGTATCAGCACTGTCGAGCCTGTCGGCTGTCTGCCGAATTTCGGCAAAAGATCGCCAGCCGCTATTTGGTATCTGGAGATGACTTTCCCTGTCCGGATGGCCGCACGGCAGATAACATGAGTGAATGGCCCTCGCTGAAGGATCAGGCAATAAGCTTTGCCAACTCGTTGGTTCGTTCCGCCAAAGCTGGTGCACCGGTTGTTTCTGATAGTGAATTAAAAATGAGGCAGACTGCTTGTGAATCCTGCGAGCAGCTCGTCAAGGAAAAAAATCGCTGCCAGATCTGTGGCTGTCATCTCAGTGTCAAGCAGCGCATGCAAACTGAATCCTGTCCGATTGAGAAATGGTAGCACCAGACCATTCATACAAGGATCTTCTCAGGCAGGCTCTTGCTTTCATGATACGAAAGCCTATACTTTAGGCTCATTAAGGTTCAATCATCCACGCAATGTGGCTGATGGTCATCATCGTCAACACAGGAGGCCAGCACATCCGCTATCATGCTTATCTTGTTTGCCTCCCCTGCTATGCGGTGATATCACCTCAGGTCACAGGCAATCCGGCAGGAGGCTATAGCCGACGTGTTAGACGATATCACCCAAAAGGCTGATCACGAAAAAGCCTTGCTTGTGGGTATGCGGACTGGCCCGCAAACTGAAGCAGAAATTAACGAGTACCTGGATGAACTCGCTGCTTTAGTCGATACCTATGGGGCTGTCGTATTGGATAAGGCTGTTGTACGACTGTCCAAACCCAATCCCCGTTATCTGATGGGAGCAGGCAATGCCGAAGAGCTTTCGCATCGAGCCAAAGAACTCCAGGCAAACCTGATCGTATTTGATGAAGAGCTGTCACCTTCCCAGCAACGCAACTGGGAACAGCTGACCCGTTGCCGTTGTGTGGACCGGCAGGAAATCATTCTCGATATCTTCAGTCACCGGGCCACAACCAAAGAAGCTGAATTGCAGATTGAGCTGGCACAATCGGAATACATGCTGCCACGTCTGAAACGTGCCTGGACCCACCTGTCGCGTCAGCAGGGCGGTGTCGGTGTACGTGGTGGTGAGGGTGAAAAACAGATTGAAATTGACTCCCGCCTGGTCCGTCGTCGCATTGCCCATCTGAAAGAAGAGCTGAGACAGGTCGAGAAAAGGCGTGCCGAACAACGTAAAAAACGACGCAAACGCCCGGTACCGAATGCTGCGATTGTGGGTTATACGAACGCGGGAAAGTCGTCCCTGTTCAATAAGTTGACGCAGTCTGAAGTCTTGGTGGAAGACAAGCTCTTTGCGACCTTGGATCCAACGACACGGCGCTTGATCTTGCCAAACAATCAGGTACTGCTGTTGACGGATACGGTGGGATTTGTACGCAAGCTGCCCCATGGATTGGTGGAAGCATTCAAAGCAACCCTGGAAGAAGCAGTGATTGCCGATTATGTCATCCATGTGGTGGATGCGAGCAGTCCATTGGCGCTGGAGCACTATGAAACGACCCTGCGGGTGCTGGAGGAAATCGGTGCGGAAAATGCACGCGAAACCTTGACCATATTTAATAAAATTGATCTGGTGGAGCACAAATACGAAATTTTTCGTCTGCGTCGTCGCTTTCCGGAAGCACTGTTTGTTTCGGTGCATACCGGAGAAGGTCTTGATGAGGTGATTGCAGCCTGCGAACAGCTGATCAGCCACGAAATGCAGACAGTCAGTCTCTGCATTCCACAAGAGCGATATGACCTGGTAGCCTGGCTGCACCGAGAATGTCTGGTAGAGGAGGAGCGTCATGAGCATAATGGTGTATACCTGACAGCTTCAGTTCCTGTCGACCGTGTCAGGGATCTGGCCTGCTACCTTGAAAACCCAGAAGATGCCATGTCACAACCGGAGATGTTTGTATGAAGTCTGTATTCGCCGTGGTCGCCTGCCTGTTTCTCTCCACCGTTTCGATCAATTGTCATGCTATGGATGAAGCAGAAGGCGAAGAGTTAGATGCCCGGACCCAGGCAAAAATCTTTGTCTACAAAGCAGAACCGGATCGGGCTGTTGTTGCAGGTCAGGAAAAGCTGATTGATCTTTATCTGGAGATGGAAGAAGAAAAGATCAAACTGGAAAAAACAGGTCGTTCATCCAGCGAGAAAAAAATCGAGAAGATGAAGACCGAAATGAAAGAGACGTTGCGCGACTTTGATGAGACGATTCAGAAAGCAACCCGCTCCGCTTCAAAAGCCGTGGAAAAGTGGGACAAAAAGCTGGAGAAAATGGATAGTCAACTGGAAAAAGCCCGCAATGATAAGGAACGGGATCAGCTGGATGCAGCCATCGTAGCGGGAGAAGGAAAGCAGGAGAAGCCCAAAGCCTATGTCAATGCTTATGAAGATATCTTGAGCAGCCAGAAATTCTGGTTGACTGAAGGCAGAAAACGAGAGAAAGGGCTGGTTGCGAATGTCGGGCGGCAATTTCGGAATATCTCCTACAAAACGCTTGATGGCGGTACTGCCAAAACCGATGATTTAACCAGTCAGAGCCCATTTTTTGTGACCTTTTTCTATCTGGAGAACCGGGGCAGCATCGATGCAGCCAAAGAAACGGTGGAAGCTGCCCGGGAATTGGGAGATAAAGGCTGGAAGGCAGTTTTACTGTGCATCGACGGCACCCCGGAAAGCATAAAAGAAGCTCTTGGCAGAGCTGCAACTGAGGCTGTTGTCGGGACTATATCCCTGGAAGATGCCATCGAAAAATATCGACTTCCCATGGTGCCGACAACCTGTTTCATGGATGGAACAGGTATGCATCGTGTCTCCATTGTAGGCGGCACATCCAAGCTCGCCAGTATTGCCAAGGATATTTCCGACCTGGAAAAAGAAAGTAAAGATTAATCTTTACTTTGACGAGCTGCTGCCTGCGCTAACTGGTAGACCTCAGCAAAAGGCCTGCCCGACTGCTCGGCGAGGGTTTTGCAGCTTTCGTATTCCGGCACGGCTTTGAGGAGTTTGCCGGAATCCGGGTGGTAACCAAACTTGACAGCAACCTCTCCAATATCCTGAAGCTGCACATTTCGGGTCTTGCGCTTGAGGATGGTGCGGTTGAAGTGCTGATAGCGCACCCCAAAAGTAGTGCTTTCGGTCAGCAATATTTCAGTCAACAGGGCCTGCGCATCCGGGCTGCACATGACTTCCAGCTTAATACCTGGACGGCCTTTTTTCATGGTAACCGGGATCAAGGTGACATCAACTGCACCTGCTTTCATCAGTTTCTCAGAAAGGAAACCCAGCGCTTCACCAGTAATATCGTCCAAATTGCATGCAAGTTGAATAATGTCATCTTTTGCCACACAGGCAGCTGAATCGATCAACATGGCCTGTAGAGTGTT
>MDTD01089733.1_pt1 | contig 24474 bp, 17 predicted proteins | sample 811221 | NCBI WGS metagenome assembly MDTD01 (sample SAMN05326646, study PRJNA326480) | marine metagenome | isolation source: seawater | place: Pacific Ocean: South West | collected 2011 | reverse complement strand
CGCATCGTTCTGCTTTTGAATTGCATTAACCCAATGAAAACCCATCAATAAAACAGAGGCTTAAGTTAAGCTATGGGCATGGTTCATCTGTTGCACCACAGGTAAAGTCACGGGTTCGCGCATGGGGCCCTTAACGCGTTAATTTATGGACGCAGACTTTGGGGTCTGACGGGCCAAGTGTTAGTCTTTCACGCAGGGTTTCAGGGAGTTATATGCAACACTTTTTCGTCAGCTTAGTGGTATTTGCTGCCAGCTGGGTCGCTGCCGCACCCGCCGCAGCTTTTTGTGGTTTTTACGTGGCCGGTGGCGATACGTCTTTATTCAATGACGCCACCCAAGCCGTGCTCATGCGCGAGGGCAATCGCACGGTTTTATCCATGCAAAACAACTACGATGGCCCACCCGAGGATTTTGCCATGGTGATTCCGGTCCCAGTGGTCCTCCAACAAGAAAATGTCAAAACCTTGGACGAAGCGCTTTTCACCAAATTAGACCGCCTCACCGCGCCTCGCCTGGTGGAATATTGGGAACAAGACCCTTGTGAATCGCTCGGTTTTTCCGACATGGGCGATGGTATGGCGGCGGAGTTTGCATCGGTGAATGACGATCGCGCAGAGGGCTCTGTGGAGGTGGAAGCCGAATTTTCCGTGGGCGAATACGACATTGTCATTTTGAGCACCGATGATGCCACGGCCCTTGAAGGTTGGCTGGAAACAAACGAATACAACATACCCGATAATGCGTCCCCCTATTTGAACCCCTATGTGGAAGGCGGCTCCTACTTTTTCGTCGCCAAAGTAGATCCAGACAAAGTCACTTGGGCAGCGGAAGATGACATGAGTACAGGCGCGGTGTTGTCTCCCCTGCGTTTTCATTATGACGATGACGTTTTTTCTTTGCCCATTCGCTTGGGGCTCATCAACTCCCAAGGCGACCAAGACCTGATCGTGTACACCCTGGCTGAAAATCAGCGTTACCAAGTGGCGAATTACGAAAACGTGACCATTCCCACCAACATCGAAGTGGTGGATGACGTGCGGCACTCTTTCGGTGAGTTTTTCACCACACTCTATGATGCCGTCTTGGAGTCCACCCCAAATGCCGTGGTCACCGAGTACAGCTGGGACGCCAGCTCTTGTGACCCCTGTCCGGGTCCAACCCTAGATCAAAGCGACTACCAAACCTTGGGCGCCGATGTTTTGTACAGCGAAACAGGCGAAAATCAGTGGCGATCTTTCGTCATCACCCGCCTTCACGCCCGTTACAACGCGGATAACCTGGGTGAAGATCTCATACTGGAAGAAGCCGGTCCCATTGCCGGTGGTCGCGAATTTGTTCAAGATGATGGCATCCTCGAACAGGGCGCCCAAAATTCCAGTATCAACAATTTTCAAGGTCGCTATATTATCCGACACGCCTGGGAAGGCGCGGTGATGTGTGCTTTTCCTGAATGGGGGCAATGGGGCGGCCCGCCAGAAGGGGGTGATGCTGAAGTCTTAGGTGCACTCAGTCCCAACAGCGAAGGCACATCAGTGAATGCAGAAGGCGACGATGACCTTTCCGATGATTTGAATGACTTGGTCCTAACCCCCATTCCCGAATTGGGCATCACCGGTAATCAAGCACCCGGCCTTTTTGGTGGCGCGGGTTGTGGCTGTGATGCCACTCGAGCATCACACAGTGGCTTTTGGCTGCTGGGTGCAGGCCTTTGGTTTGTGATCGCACGAAGAAGAAAAGAAAGAGGATACGAATGAAAAAACCTGGATTGTTTATTTTGGGCCTAGCCGCCTTCGCATTTGCCCTTCCCCAAAATCTCTATGCTTTTTGTGGGTTTTATGTGGCTGGTGGCGATGCCAGCCTTTTTAACAATGCCACCCAAGTGGTACTCATGCGCCATGACAACCGCACGGTGCTGTCCATGCAAAACAACTACGACGGCCCCACCGATGATTTCGCCATGGTGGTCCCAGTGCCGGTGGTGCTGCAGGAAGCCAATGTGCAAACTTTAGACGCCGAGCTTTTCAACAAAATCGACCAACTCTCCGCACCACGACTGGTGGAATACTGGGAACGGGATCCGTGCAACCCTTGGATGGATATGCTGGAAGACGGCGCCGTTAACGCGGCCGGCGGCGAGCCCCCAAACACGGATGACGTGACGGTGGAAGCCGAGTTTCAAGTGGGCGAATATGACATCGTGATTCTCAGTGCCAATGATGCTTCCAGCCTGGAAACCTGGCTCACCTCCAACCAATACAATATCCCAACCGGCGCGGCCGAACACTTCACGCCGTATATTGAGGCAGGTGAGTATTTCTTCGTGGCTAAAGTAGATGCGACGAAAGTCACCTTTGAAGATGGCAAAGCAGTGCTGTCTCCCTTACGCTTCTATTATGACAGCGAGACGTTTTCCCTGCCCGTCAAATTGGGACTCATCAATTCCCAAGGCACCCAAGACATTATCGTTTATATTTTAGCCGTCGACCAACGTTACGAAGTGGCCAACTACGATAATGTGTTTATTCCCACCAACCTGGCGGTCACCGAGGATGTCAAAGAGAACTTTGGTCCCTTTTATACCTCGCTTTTTGCTGAGACCATCAATCAAGCCCCCAACAGCGTTGTCACCGAGTACAGCTGGAACGCTTCCACCTGCGATCCGTGTCCGGGCCCAACCTTAGATGCGACAGACTACGCCACTTTGGGCGCAGATGTAGCCGGCGCACCGGAGAACAGTCGCAATTGGGTCCTCACCCGTTTGCATGCACGGTACGAGGCCGACGGCTTGGGACAAGACCTGGTCTTTCAAACCGCCGACCCCATCGTGGGCGGACGCCAAATGTACACCTGGGATGGCGAAGAGCGTGGCGATCTGGAACAGGGTGCCCAACCAGGCAACGTGAACAACTTTCAAGGGCGGTACATCATTTACCATCCGTGGGACGGCGAACTCACTTGTGATGAAGGCCAAGAACCCGTCTACGGCGAATGGGGCGGCCCCGATGGTGATGAAGCCAGCGGCACAGCCGGTTCGGCCATGTCCCCTAACAGTACAGGAGAGGACGTTCCTCAAAGCAATTCGGACAATCATGTGACCGAGCTTTCTTCGTGGCTGGTGAATGATTTGCCCGAACTCAATATCGTGGCCAATGGCGGCAATGCCGGTAATAACGCGGTAGGCGGCACCAACATTGAGCCAGGCCAGCAAAGCCAAGCCTGTGCATGCCGTGAGAGTGGGTCCCAAACGACCACCGGCTTATGGGGACTTGCTCTTTTGTTCATGGGGCTCTTGGGTTTCAAACGACGCGACTAATATGAACATAGGGGTATTGCACCGGAGCGGGCTGTGGTTATGGCCCGCTTTTCTTTTGTATTTGGGGTGTCCCCGTGTGGTTGCCCCGCCACAAGTGTTGGTGCCCATCGACACGGGCCCATACGGCCCCAGCTTGACCCAGGTTCAGGGCGATGAAGGGCCTATAGACTTTCAGCAAGCGCCTGCCGCCTGTGCGTCCTGCCATAAAGAACAAACGCGTGATTGGCAGCAAAGCATGCATGCCTTCTCGTCGTTCAACAATCCTTTTTACCGGTTTAATTTTGACAACTATGTGGATGAAAAAGGGTTCGACAAAGGACCTTTTTGTGCGGGCTGCCACGACCCGGCACCTTTGCTCTCGGGTGAACTCAAACAGAAGATGCAACCACAATCCATCAATGCACACGTGGGGATTAACTGCATCTCTTGTCACCTCACCCAACATGCCGACTTTGATGGTAATGGGTCTTACACCTTGAACGCCGCTTCTTTGCTGCTGCCACAGGGCGAAAACCCTCAAAAGCTAAATGCGCATCGAGCTCAAATGGCATCACCAAAGCAACTGGGTAATGCACTGTGTGTTTCTTGTCACCGCGGGTTTTTGTCCCAAGAAACCGGACACGATATTTTTATCCCCGCCCTGGAAGACTGGGTGCCGTTTCGACACTCGGGGTATAACCAACAAAAAGGAACCCGTGTGGACGAGCCCGCCCAGGCCCATCAATGCATTGACTGCCACATGCCGCTAAAAACCTTGCCCAATGGACAGACGGTTCACGACCATCGTTTTGTTGGCGGTCACACCGCATTTAGTCACATGGCCCAGTTGGATGTTCAACACCAAAAGAACAAAACCTTATTACAGAACGGTGCGAAACTTTTTGTCCCCATCGTGGGGTTTGACCAAAAGAAGGGCCAAACATTCGAAGAAAGTCTTCAGTGGCAAGAAGCCAACAATATTTTCTTTGATGTGGTTATTTTCAATGCCAATACAGGTCACCATTTCCCAGGCGGCGCCAAAGACATCAAAGACACCTGGCTCGAAGTACGTATCACCGATGAAAACGACAACCTCGTGGCGCACAGTGGCATGGCCCATGAAAAAGAAGCACATGATTTAGACGCACACCGCTTGGGCGTGGTTCAAATTGACGAAAAAGGCCAACCGGTCCTAGAGCACCGCGTGGCTCACTTTCGAACGGCGGCGTTTGATCACACCATTGGCCCCCGAGACGCACGGGTCATCCGGTACGCATTGGACCTCCGGCAATACCCGAACGCCAAAGGCAAAAGCCTCACGGCCCGTGTTCGGTTACGTTACCGGCGTCTTCTGCCTTCTTTTTATGAAACATCTTGTGAGGCCTCCCAAACCGAGCGAGGCCAAGCCTTTTTGGCGGCCACTCAAAAATATAATGGGGTCACACTCAACCCATGTTCTCCCCAACCCGTGATTGACTTACATGAAACCGTCTTTTCATGGATCACACCAGACGCCCCCATTCAACGGGTGGTCAGTCCCCAGGCGCTGTGGGCCCATGGCCTGGGAATGCTGCACGCCCTCAACGAAAAGGTCTTTTTGGCCCGACACTCTTTCGATTTGGCAAAGGCGACCGCCACCCGGTTCAATCAGTTGGCGCAATGGGAAAGCCGGCTGGCCTGGGCCCAAGCCACCGTCTCTGGCAAACAGGGACGCTCCGACGAAGCCATCTCTCTTTTTGATGCCGAACTGAAAAAAAATAAAAATCATCCCGCTTTATTGATGGGTGCCGCCCAAGCCCATATTCGCACCTGGCGGTTTAAAGAGGCCATCCCCTATTTGGAAAAAGCCTTTAGGCAAGCCCCCCAAGATGCCCGGATCGCAGTGGATCTGGCACGTTCTTACGCGGCAAATCGCCAATACCCCCGAGCCCTCCAAACGGCTCAAGCCGGATTAAGGTTCGCACCGAGAAACCCACACCTTCTTCGCCTGCAGGCCATCTCTTTAGAGCGAACGCATAAAAATTCCGATGCCGCACGACAGGCACGGCAAGCCTTTTTGAAATACAAAAGGGATGAATTAGCGCCCGCCATTCAAGGTCGGTGTCAAGACCAGAACCCCTTCTGTAAAAGAGAACGTTTGGGATTTCACACCCATTGGCTCACAGCGCCCAAAAATTAAGGACTCTCTTCGGTGCCAAAACCGCCGCCGCCAGGGGTTTGTATCTGCAGTTTTTCGCCGGGAAAAAATGTGAGGGTGAACGAATCGGGCAACGGCTCTGTCTCTCCCTTAGAGTTCACCTTGCTCTGGTTGCCCACCTGACCCGGCGCCCCGCCTGTCAGCCCATAGGGCGCCTGTCGCCTTCTCGAAGAAAACAATGTTACAAACGCCTCCTTTTCGAAGACGTAAGTACGGGCCAGGCCATCTCCACCCTGATATTTTCCCATACCACCACTGTTTTCGCGCAACGCATAAGTTTCAATCCAAAAAGGATACGCTTGCTCCAAAGCTTCGATGGGGGTGTTCCGCGTGTTGGTCATATGGGACTGACGGCCTGACAGGCCTTCGCCCAAGGCATGTGCCCCATGCCCGCCCCCAATGGTCTCATAATAGGTGTAGGGATTGCCATCGTGATCCAAACCGCCAATGGTCAAATTGTTCATGGTGCCCTGGCTGGCCGCCGGGACTTTTTCGGGTAACAGTTGGGCAAAAGCGCCGTAGAGCACATCGACAATACGTTGTGATGTTTCAACATTGCCACCCACCACGCCCGCTGGCGATCGCGCGTCCAACAGCGAGCCCTGTCGCGTTTTGATCTGCACCGGACGGTGTGCGCCGCCATTATGGGGAATGGATGCGGGCCACAAAGTGCGACAGACATAAAACACGGCAGAGTCGACGATGCTTTTCACCGCATTAATGGGACCCATGACTTGGTCGTCCGTACCGGTAAAATCGACCACGATACCCGACGCATCAATGCACAGATGGCAATGAATGGCTGCGGATTTTGACGTGCCCGGAATGGTAATGTTGTCACTGAAGGTGGCCTCTCCTTTGGGCCAAGCGCTTAAAGCGGCACCAACCTTCTCTTCAGCGTAGTCGAGAAGTACTTTGGCCATCCGTTTCAACTGTGGGTAACCGTCGGCGGCAATGAGCTGCTTGAGCCGGGTGCCTCCAATTTCATGGGCGGCAAGCTGGGCATTCAGATCGCCCTGCCGCTCGTGGGGCGTGCGGGTGTTTTTTAAGATCACCTGAAACAGGGCCTCATTGCGTTGCCCCTCCTCAAATAATTTCACGGGCGGTAAAATCAAGCCTTCTTGAAACACCTCGGTGGACAAAGGCATCGAGCCGGGCGTCATGCCACCCACATCCGAATGATGTGCGCGAGACACCAAGAAAAACGCCAACTCTTTCTCATGGAAAAAGGGCGACACCAAAGTGATGTCAGGCAAATGGGTCCCTCCAGCGTAAGGGTCGTTCACGATCACCACATCACCGGGTGCAAAATCTTTTATCCTCGCCCGGACCGCATTCAGTGTGGCGGGCATGGCCCCCAGATGAACGGGGATGTGCGCTGCTTGTGCAATCATTTCGCCTGCGTGATTGAACAAAGCACAAGAATGGTCTTCTCTTTCTTTGATGTTTGCAGAAAAGGCAGATCGCTTGATGGTCTCGCCCATTTCTTCGGCCACTTGTCGAAACCGGTTCTGATACAAGGTGATGGCAATGCCGTCGGTGGCTTCACTCATTACAAACCTTCCTTCGGCGTTAATATTAAAGCGCCGCTGGCGTGTACGTCTCCGCGCCATGCCTCGCTGATCCATAAGGTGGTGTCTTCTTGTAATACAATGGCAGGCCCTTCAATCGTGTTTTCAACGCTGCTGCGTTCAGCCACCAACACCTCCTGCCACTCACCATCAAACAACCGTCCCGATTGTTCGGGGGAAGTTGCACCGGAAGCCTTCACCATCTTCACCCCTGGCTTTTTACATATGGCACGGGTCGTCAATGCAACCACCTCGGGCGCTTCATGTTTTTGCCAGCCATTCATTTCAAGATGACGCTGATGAAACATGTCTAGGCTGCCCCTCAGTTGCTGGGGAGCCTGAAGGGGCACACTGATTTCGTGACTTTGCCCCGCATACCGCAGGCTCAATTCCCATTCAAAATATACCTGTTCTTGTTCCTGCGCTTCAAAAGAATCTAAAAGGGTGGCCTTAGAAACAGCACAAAGCTTTTCGAGGCGGGAAATCAATGCCTCATCATCACCCTTGGCAAAAAGGCTTTGGATTTTATCCACCATGCGGTCGGCCAACAACAATCCCACCGCGGAGAAGACCCCGGGCGTGGGGGGAATAATGATCTTTTGAATGTTCAATTGTTCTGCCAGGGCGCACATGTGAATGGGACCTGCACCTCCAAACGGAACCAACACAAAATCTCGAGGGTCAAACCCTTTTTGCACAGACACTTTTGAAAGCGCATGCACCATGTGCTCGTTGACCACATCTAAAATACCTTGGGCCACTTGTTCTGGAGGCAAGTGCATTTCGTCCGCCAAAGCCGATACCGCACGCACCACGGCCTGCTGCTCTGGTTCAATCTCGCCCTCCGTCCCCAACGCCCAATCCTGCCGCAAACGGCCCAAAAATAAGTTGGCGTCAGTCACGGTGAGTTGCGTGCCGCCGTGTCCGTAACAAATGGGCCCCGGTACTGCGCCAGCACTTTGCGGGCCGACTTGCAATGCCCCACCCGCATCCAAACGCACCAATGAGCCGCCGCCTGCCCCCACGGTGTGAATATCGATCACCGGCAAAGCCATGGGCATGCCATTCATTTCATGATCTTGTGCGTACGGAATGGTGCCGGGGCACAATGCCACATCCGTGCTGGTCCCCCCCATATCCAAAGTTAACAGCTGCGGCGCATCGGTGTTCAAGACTTCTTTCGCCAAATGAAATGCAGCCACCACCCCACCGGCGGGTCCGCTCAATGCCAAACGAATGCTCTGCGCTTGCGCCTGTTGGGGCAGTAAGGTGCCACCGTTGCTTTGCATTAAATACAGAGGGCGTGAGCCCAATCCGTCACTTAATTTTGAAATGTACTCGGATACTTTTGGTGTCACGGATGCATTCATGGCCGTGGTCATCAATCGTTCTACTTCGCGAAAAACCGGCAACACGGAACTGCTCAAAGAAATGGGCACGCCAGGCAGATGCTCATTCAAGATGGCACCCACTCGTTTTTCATCCTCATCGCAGGCATAGGCATGCAGAAAACCCACGGCCACGGCTTCAACATTTAACCGTTGTAGTTCTTTGGCTAAGGCTATGACTTCGTGTTCATTAAGTTCTTGGTGTATTTCGCCTTGGGCATTGCGACGCACCCTCAACCCAAAGCATAACTCTCGTGGGATGAGGGGTTGTGGCAGTTTGGGATGACTCGCGTAGAGCTCGGGGCGATCTTGACGCCCGATGAGTAAAACATGGGTCAACCCTGCATTGGTGACCAAAGCTGTCTTGGCCCCTTTGCGTTCCAAGATGGCGTTGGTGGCCACAGTGGTCCCATGAATCACCTGTGTTTCTTCATTCATGGCCAACAAGAGCGTGCCTTGCAAGATGGCCTCTGCCGGGTTGGCGGGTGTGGATGGAATCTTAGCGATTTGAATCGCTCCGTTTTTCACCGCGACAAAGTCGGTGAACGTCCCACCGGTATCCACCCCCAGCATGTTAACGGCCCGCCCTTTTTGACGCTTTTTTACGTGAGGCAGGGGCGTTCATTTTTGCTTCTTCTTTTTTGCGTTTTTCAGTGGCCGCCCAAGAGCAAATGGGACACGTGGTCAAATCGTGGTACCGTGCTGGGCAATACTCCCGACCAAAGAAGATGATTTGCAGATGCAATTTGTTCCAGGACTCCCTCGGAAACAGCGCCTTAAGATCTTTTTCAGTTTGTTCCACATTTTTGGCATTGGACAAACCCCACCGCGCCGCCAGTCGGTGGATATGGGTGTCCACCGGAAAAGCAGGCACCCCAAAAGCTTGAGACATGACCACCGAGGCCGTCTTATGCCCAACACCAGGCAAAGCTTCCAAATCCTCAAAGGATTGTGGGACCTCGCCACCATGTTTTTCAATGAGGATCTCGCTCAGCCGATGAATGGCCGCACTCTTTCGGGGTGCCAGCCCAATTTGTCGGATCAGCGTTTTGATTTCATCCACCGAGCGCTTCACCATGTCATAGGGGTTGTCTCCGTTGTGGAAAAGGGCCGGCGTGACTTCGTTCACTTTTTTATCGGTGGTTTGAGCGGACAGCAAAACGGCCACCAACAATGTATAGGGGTTGGTGTGGTCCAACGGAATGGGCGTGGTGGGGTAAAAGCCCTCCAATTGCTCATGGATTTTAATCGCCTTATCGCTGCGCTTCATGGTGCTTGCTCCATCAAAGGGTGGGGATCAAACCCCCAAAACTGCGGCTCAGGAATGAGCAAAATCTGCCATCGATCCCAGACTTTTGCCTGAATGACCTTGGCCAAATGAACAATCTCTGCGGATGATGCGTTCCCTTGATTGGTGATGGCCAAGGTATGCTTGGAAGACAGCGCGGCCGCCCCTAAGGCGAATCCTTTTTCAAAACCAGCTTGCTCAATGAGCCATGCGGCAGATGTTTTATATCGATCCCCGTAGGGATAAATGGGTGGCGCACCCTCAGTCTTTTGCAGTAATTGCGTGCGCCCCTCTTCATCCAAAATTGGATTGGTAAAAAATGATCCTGCACTCTGACCATTGGGATCTTTGTCTTCGAGCAACATGCTTTTATTGCCTCGAATGCGCAGCACCGCATCTCGCACATGTTGCAGTTCGGGGGCCTGGCCACTGGATGCAAAATCGGCCTGAAGATCTCGATACTGGACCAATCCCTCATTTTTCTTTTTAAGCTTAAAGGTAACCGACACCACGGCTTTGGGTGTGGCCTTGTTTTTTTTGAACGCGCTGCTTCGGTAAGAAAACTGGCATTCCGAATTAGAATAATTCTCAAAGCGCCCCGTGTTTAAATCCAACACCTCTACCTGTTCAATCACGGACGCCACTTCTTGACCGTAGGCACCGATGTTCTGAATGGGCGCTGCCCCCACCCATCCAGGGATGCCACTCATGCATTCCACACCCGCCCATTGGTTGTTGACCGCGTGCGCCACAAAATCATCCCAAACCTCACCGGCGTTCACACGAATGCGAATACCCTCGGCGGTTTCTTCAAGAATGGTTTGGCCCTTAATGGCCACCTGCACCACAGTGCCATTCACGCCTTCATCGGCCACCACCAAATTCGAGCCCCCACCCAGCAAGTAGATGCGACTGTTTTGCGCTCGCGCCTGGCGAACTTCAGCTTGCAGGCTTGCGCGATCGGTGACGCAAACAAAACGCCCCGCATGACCGCCAACACCCAAGCTGGTGAGGGACGCGAGAGAGATGGATTCGCCTGTGGTTTGCGTTGACATGGGCACGTTTTTAACGCTTTTCCCGGGCAAAAAGAAAGCGCCCGTAAAAAGGCGCTTTCATAAAATAATGGTGCCCAGGAGAAGACTCGAACTTCCACGGGGTTGCCCCCACTAGGACCTGAACCTAGCGCGTCTACCAATTCCGCCACCTGGGCCCGAGTCAGGGTGTTAAATTGACATCAAAAAGCCGTCAAGTGGTCTGTTTCTTTGCGAAAGGCCCTGGTGGTTTCTGCTGCTTCTGCTAAAATGTTTGAGCCTATTTTTTAGGGAGTTACCTCAGATCATGAAAAACACACTCTTTTTGCCTCTTTTTGCCATTTCCCTGCTCATGAGCGGTTGTCCAGAGGATGGCGCTGGGACCGGTGATTCCGGTCAGCCCTGCCAATTGGCCTCTGACTGCCCGGAGGGCTCCTTTTGCAATGATGACGGTTTTTGCGAGGAAGGCTTCGCGGCGGGTACCTGCTCCGAAGACAGCGACTGTCCCGGAGAGGAAATTTGTGTGTTACCCGAAGGGGTGGAGCTCGGCAATTGTGTTTACCCACACGATTGCGATGAAGATGCCGACTGCGATGACCCAGACAAGATTTGTGTGGATGCCGATGAAGACGGCTACCGCGATTGTGTCTACGATGGCTGTACCGATGATGCCCAATGCGTGGAAGATTTAGACAACTGCCCCATCACTGAAGAACCACGCTGTATCGCCGGTGCCTGCGTGTGCCTCGATTACTGTGGCGCTCCTTGCGGCGAAGGCTTGGTGTGTTGCGCCCCACCCACCGATATCGCCCAATGTGTGCCCGACCCGGGCCCCTGCGCCACCCAAGAATGCGATATTGGCTTTCACGGTGAAGCCGTTGGCGACGTGGGAGACTATTCACCACTCGATTGTGATTACCTCGATACAGAATGCGGATGCGTCGAGAACGACCCACTGCCACTCAGTAATTTTGGTTACCCTCATGTGCTGCTCAGAGACAGTGATGGGCAACAATACCTGCTTTCTTACAACATCTCTTACGGAGACCTGATGTTTGCCAAGAATGCGGGCAACGACACGGCCGACTACAGTTTTGTTTCTGGTGTTCCCGAAGCCACTGCAGAAAACGTGACGGGCTCATTAAACGGCCCCCGCGGCGGCGTCTCCGAACCAGGACCTGATGTGGGCAACTATGTAGACGCCATCATCGATGAAAATGATCGCATTCACGCCGTATGGCGCAATGCTGAAACCGAAAAACTTGAATACGGCACCTATAAAGAAGGGGACAGCTGGAGCATTCAGGCGGTGGACAGCACCGACGACTGTGGTTATGAGGCCCAAATCGCATCGGATGGTGAAGGCAATATCGCAGTGGTCCATGTGTGCATCATCGACGCCTCTGGAACCAGCACCGCCAAGCTCTTTGTCTTCGATGCCGAAAATGGGCCCACCAACCTCGCCACCTACATGCCATTGTGGCGCTACGTCCCCGACGAGGGCGAATTGGTCACCCTCGAAGATCGCTTGGCCATCACTGAGCTGGAACTTACCATCAATGATACCGGCCTTTTGCTATTGGGGCACAATCACGGCACCGATCAAATGGTGGCCATTCGCCAAACGGGCGGGAATCTCATGGGCGATGCGACCTTCGAAACCGTTGTGGCCATTGATGCCGACACGGAAGGCGACCCAGGTCATAATCCGGATGTGGTTGGCCTTTCTGATGGATCCTACCTCATCGTTGCTTCTGATTACGAACGCCGTGAATTAGTCCTTTTAGAAATGGCCACTGACGGAACCATCTCCGGTCCGGTCGTCCTTGACGATGGCTCAAGAGAAGAAGACGGCGGGGCCATAAATCAACACCCCATGAACACGCCAAAGATGGTGCTCACAGACAACGGGGATGTCTTTATCGCTTATACCGATGGCAGCAACGGCAACCTCTACATGAAAAAACGACAGAGCAACGGCACCATCGATGCAGACCCCACCGTCCTTCTAGACGCCACGGATGCTGATGGTAACTTTATCGGGCATTACGGATTTCACGTGGACGGTCTGCTGGCCAATGGCAAAATTAAGTTCTCAGTGGCCCGCCTCAATGCTCAAAACGATCGATTCGCCGATATCATCGTGGTGGAAGTCACCCCTTAAAAGGCCACTCACGCAGCGCCACTATAAATCGGTCAGCGTTAGGGTGTAGGGCGCTGTGGCGCCGTTGTAACCGCTGATCACAATGATCTTGCTGCCGTTGCCTTCCCAGGTCTCGTTATCATCTGAAGAGGTGCCTCCAGCATAGTATTGTCCGTCGCGTTCAAATTCGCCGTTGGCACTGTCCCAGAGTAAAATATCCAAATCACCCACGCTGTGCGTGAATTGCAGGTCAACACGCCAAGCCCCAGAGATATTAATCTGATAAAAATCCATGTCCGTCCCGCAGATGCCGCCAGAAAAAGTGCCGGCGGATATGGACGCGGCGGAGGCGGCCTCATCATTGGGTTCATAAGTCTCTTCGGTGGAATCATCGCAGTTGGAAGTGATTTCACCGCCCAGCCCCTGAAGAATACCGGTAAAGTTAAGCATGTATTGATCTTGGCTTTGGTCGGCAATCACCCTCATCGTACTGCGCTCAATGACGAAGGCAGTGGGCACACCGTTGATAGAGGGTGAGTTATACACCGCGTTGGCCGTGGGGCGTGTTTCTCCGTCGCCCAGTCGTAAACCGGGCGCATTTCCGAGGGTGTCATTAATGTAATCTCTGGCTTCCGCGTGGGTGGAAGGGCCATAGTCAGAGTTCTGGGCGGACATGTATAAAATATCAGCCCCCATGCTTCGCAGCGTCGCACTCTGACCATTCACATAGTTCAAGTAATTGGGACAATTAGGGCACCATGCCGTGACCACCACCAAAACGATGGCCAACTTACTTTCATCGCAGTAAAAATCTTCAAAATCGTAATCTACAGTGTTGCCGTTTTCATCAAACGCATTGTTCCAAGACAAGGCTGGTGCCACACCGTTCATTTGTAAACTGGCGCCCGCGCTGGGGTAGACGCAGCCGGTATTGCCATTCGACCCAGAATTATTTCCACTGTTCCCGGTGCCACCGTTACCGCCACCATTGTTACCCGTGTTGCCGGTGTTACCCGTGCCACCATTGTTATTTCCATCCCCATTGCCCGTGGGAAGGGTGTCGCCATTTGAGCTTCCGGTACAATCGGACACGTTGGCGCAGCCGGGATCGTCACAATCCGTCGTGCCATCTCCATCATTATCGATGTTATCTGTGCAATCGCCTAAGAGGTCGCCTTCTGGAATCGCAGCTCCGGAACCAGAATTGGAGTCGGCCGGGGCCAAACAAGAAATAGACAAGGCGGACAAAAACAAAGCAAACACAAACAACCGAAACATGGGGGCCTCCTGACCTCTGATGGCATTCAGTGTGTGCTGTTAAAAAATTTTCAAAAGGGGGCATTTGCCCGATGAGTCCTCTTTCGGTGGAAAATATTCCAATTCAGAAGGCACTACGGGAAACCATCGGGCACCTTGCCCGCCAAGAGGCATGGGTCCTCAAGGTTGGTCACCACCCACTTCGCCCAAGCCGCGTAGGCCCTTGGGCTGGGATGAAATAAGTCCGGCGACAAATCACCGATAGATGCCTGTTTTTGCATCATTTTTCCCATTTCGAGGTACCGCATGCCTCTGGACAACACCAGCTTTCTTAAGCTTTTATTAAACAAGTTTCTTTGCTGCATCAAAACCTCTGGAGAACCGATTCGCAGTGCCACGGGCGCCAAATGCCAGGCAGGCTGCGGAAATACCCAAATGCGATGGGCCGGAACCCCCTGACTGACCAGCTCATCCAAAATCGCCCCCACCCAATACAGGTATTCCTCCACCGACACGCCCAAACGAATGTCATTGGTGCCAACCCCTAGGCTGACCAAATCAGGTTTAATTTCGGCAATTTCTTTGAGCTGCTGCTGAAAAACCCCTCGAGCCGTTCGTCCCCCGCGTGCTTTATTGTGCAAATTAACCCGACAACCCAAGGCGGACCAATGTCGCACCAATACTTCAGGAAAAGCCTCATGCGGGCGCACGCCAACACCGCTGGTGTACGAGTCTCCCAATGCCAGGTAGGTCACTTTGGCATGGGCCGCAGGGCTCACCACCATTAGAATCAGGGTTGTCGCCATCCACCCGTGCATTTGAAGTAAAAACCTTTTTTGCATAACTTCAATCTACTGTATTTTGCAGGTGAACACGAGGAGCATCCATGCTGGAATCCATGGGCTGGGCCCGATGTAACTTCCGTTTTCTACACCGGTGGCTGACGGAGCATCATGCCAAAAACCAACCTGAAGTCGCGGTCTTTGATTTTGATAACACCTGTATCTACCATGACATTGGTGAAGCAGTTTTGCGCTGGCAATTGGAGCACAAAGCCTTTCGGTTTGGAGCGGAGACTTTAAAAAGTATTCTCAGCCCACCTCCGGGCGCCCCCGCTTTCTTAAGCGACGGAACACCCGTGAATGAATTGCTCGATCAAATGCAAGTGCAGTTTGATCTCATGAAGCGCGGCGCAACCGATGCCAAACATAATTTTTTGGTACTTTTGTTTCACTTGTACAACGAGGGCACAAACACCAAAGGACTGGGACCGCAATACACTTATTTGATGACCGCCCAAATGTTGGCCGGTTACTCTGCAGAGGAAATCGATAAACTCGTTCATTACGTTTTAGACCAAGAACGCATCCATTTTGGCAAAACCAAAACCTGGACCAAGAAAGACCCTGACTTGTTGGGCCCCAACCAAACATCCTACGACATGGGGCTCAAGCATCACCCCGAAATCATTAACTTGATGAAGGGGTTACAAAAAGCAAAAATCACCCCACACATCGTTACGGCCAGTGCCGAGCATTTGGTCGCACCGGTGACGCGTTTTTGGGATTACCCTGTTAAACGTGAAAACATCATTGGCGTCAGGCTCAAAATCGAAAAAGATTGTCTCACAGAAACACCTGACGAAGCACACCCGCAACCCATCGCAGAGGGCAAACCCAAAGCCATTAAAAAATATCTCCAACAAGCGCCTGTCTTCGTGGCTGGAGACTCCTTTAATGATCAACCCATGCTGCTGGGCTTTGAAGAAACTCAGGTTCGCTTGCTCCTGCATCGGCCAGGCGCCGGCTTAGATTTTATGTACCGCTCGGCCATCCAAGATGGACAACCCGCACGAACCTTCCCCGTCACGGTATTGCAAGGGCGTGACAAAAACACCGGTAGCTTCAACAGAAACACCACCTGCTCCTAAGGGAACAAGTGGTGTTAAGCATGACTTCCTGGATGAAGTCCTAGTGGTAAATGTGTGCCCGAGGATCGGATTGTGGGTCCACAGTGGCACAACCCGGCAAGAAACACTCAGGCCCTGCATTGGCACTTTGGAGACCGAAACCAGCGCCGCTCACACTGATGTGAAAGTGGTGATGGTGGAAATGATACCAACCATAACCATTGTCTGTGGTTTCATAGGTGACCTTCGGATCGGTACAAGCCCCTCCTTGAATCCACCCAGCGGAACACATTTGGCTGATCGCAGTGGTGATTTGAACCCCTAACTTACCGTCCACACCGATGACTCTTAACCTTGGATTGTCGTGCATCTTCGCCAAGAAGAGCGCAGTACGCCACAAGTCAAAATTGATGGGGTCAGAAGTACAATGGTATGCGTCCTGCCCGTTTTGGTAGTGCTCACACACAGCACGCAAATGATTGTCATCACCCGTGAGCTGATAATAAGCGATGTCCATATCGTGCCCGTTCACATGGGTGCCTTCCGGGTGGCCTGGCTGGCCTTCGCGAGTGCCAGGAATATCGCCATTGGCCTCGCTCATGTCGCCCAAGCCCAAAAGGTGGCCGTTCCCAAATTCCCAATTTTGAGACATGCAAGCCACTGAAGCGGATGCGTATTTGATCAAGTTCCAAACGTCTTTTCGCACATAACTTCGGTATTGGTCGGTTCGGGTCTCACCGTTAAGGGGGTAGTTCCAATAACCATGCCCAAACTCAGGGTCAAAAGGCATCAACGTGGCGCAATCCATACCGATACAGTCCCACGCAGGGATACAGCAGGTGTTGTCTTCCAAACATTCTTCCGAGCTCAACACCGGACAATCCATCATGGGTGCTGGAGGCAAAATGCTGGGGTCCGCACGACAGTTGCCATCATTCCCACAAACCAAACCTTCTGCGCATGAATCAGGGCTGCAAGGAGGAATGATACATGTCCCACCAATACAGGCGGTCTCCTCGTCAAGGCATTCGGCATCAGCGGTACACATTTGCACACAGCCGTCCGCGCTTGCATTTAAAGTATAACCATCATCGCAGTAACACCCCTGCCCTGAAGGCGAAGAGTTGGGCGGACATCCCGTGCTGTAAGTGTCTTGCATGTATGCTTCGGGGATCTCCAGTTCACAAACCGACTCCGGAATCAATGTGCAATTATAGTTGTCGAGGTCTGCAGGGTTTTCCCATTCGTATCCTTCTTCACAGGTGGAAGAACCCGCCTCCGTATCGTAGACACAGTTGGCAGAAAGCTCACAGGGATGACCCTCACCTTCGCCGAAAGGCATGGCACAACCGGCCAACAATAAAACCGAAAAAAACAGGGGAGATTGCTTGTTCAAAATAGCCTCCTAATGCGCACCCGAGCACATGACTCGGTTTTTGGGAATGTACAAATAACGACGTGGGTCATAATCCACAGGAACGGCTTCACATCCAGGCAACAAACAGCTCATGCCTTGATTCGGATGGGTCAAGCCGTGGGGTGACGCCACAGTAGAGATATGAAAATGATGGTGGTGAAAATTGTACCAGCCTTGGCCTTGGTTGGTGGTTTCGTAAGCCACGGCCATGCTGTCACAAGCAGAGTTACCGGGCAGCCAACCAGCATCACACATTTGAGTGATGGCTGATTCGATCTGAGGACCTATTTTACCGTCGGCACCAATGACTCGAAGGTAAGGTGAGTCGTGCATCTTGGCGAAGAACAGTGCCGTCCGCCATACATCAAAATTATCTGGTTCACTCACACATCGGTATTGATCTTGTCCGTTTTGAACGTGATCGCAAACGGAACGCAGTTTATTATCGGTGCCAAAAAGCTGGTAATAGGCAATGTCCATATCGAAGCCGTTCACATGGGTGCCTTCGGGGTGACCCGGTTGGTTCTCTCGAGTTCCGGGGATATCGCCATTGGCTTCACTCATGTCGCCAAGCCCCAAAGGCTCGCCATTCCCAACGGTCCAGGCTGCGCCCATGCAGTTCACCGAAGCGGCGGCGTACTTGATGAGCATCATCACTTCTTTACGAATGTAACTGCGGTACTCATCACCCACAGATTCACCATTAAGATTGTAGTCCCAATACCCATCGCCGAGATTGGGTTCAAAAGCCACCACGTCACCACAATCAGTGCCCGTACATTGCCAAGACGGGGCGTTACAGTTTGTGGCCGGTGCCGAAGGCAAAGAGCCCAAATCCACCACGCAAACACCACTGTCGGAACACATCAACCCATCGTCACAAGACCCAGGGGTACAAGGTGGAACCCGACATTGGTTTTCGATACATTCATAACCGTTGTCACAATCTGAGTTGGTGGTGCATTCGGGAACACAGCCCGTTTGGTCTTCGTTGACCACATAGCCTTCATCGCAATAACACCCACTGCCATCGGGTGCGGGGCTGGAGTTAGGTGGGCAACCGCCATTATCACCGGAACTGCCACCCGATTCCCCAGGAACGCAAGCCGTTCCGTCACTGTTCACCACATAGCCTTCATCGCAGTAGCAGCTGTCACCATCTGGGCCCAGTGAAGAGTTGGGTGGACAAGGATCGTCATCATCAGTGCTGCCATCGTTGGGGGTGTCGTTTCCGGGATTGCCGGTGTTGTCAGCAGCGCCATCTGCTTGACCGCCGGAAAGTTCACATCCGGTGCCATCGCTCGTGGCTTGGAAGCCGCTGTCACAAATGCATTGGGTTCCATCGGCGTTGAGGGTGCTGTTGGCGGGGCATTGCCCGCTTTGGTCTGGCGTCGCGGTTTGACCAGCACCCCGGATTTCAACGCAATTATAGTTATTTACGTCATTTGGGTTCTCCCAAGTGTACCCGCTGGCACAGTTTGATTGGGCACGAACTTCATCGTACACGCAGTTGTTCACCAGCTGACACGGGTGTTCGTCCGCAGGGTTCGCGGGGCCCAAACAACCCACCAAACCACTGAAAATAAGGAGAGAAATCAAAGAAAAAAGTTGTTTTTGCAGCATATTCTGACCATCCCGTAAAAAACCCAAAGCGTTTCTATCGAATCAAAAACCACCTCAGCCCCATGTAGGGCAATGAAGGTAAAGGTGTTCCCCTTTATGTACGGGCGACGGTCCAATTTTGGGGTGAAAACCCAACGAATGGCTGATTTTTGTGCGACTCAGGCCTCATGCAGGCTGTGTCTCGGAATTGTTGACCCCATCCCACCTCCGGTTTTAGCATTCCCACCTGCAGCCCCGATGATTCCAAAAGGGATCTAACCCCTGGATTTCGATGGATTTCGAGCCAGATCAAAGGAACCGTTATTTTGCGACACCTCATCTCAACCGCCGACTGGTCCCGCTCAGATCTGCAAGCCATTTTGGATCACGCCAAAGCCCTCAAAGCAGATCCGATCCAGCCTTTGTTGCATCAAAAAAGCGTGGGTCTTTTGTTCTTCAATCCCTCAATGCGAACCCGCTCGTCATTTCAGCTGGGCATTCAACAGATGGGCGGTCACTTTGTGGCCTTGGCCCCTGGGAAAGACGCTTGGCCCATCGAATTCAATGAGCGTGAAATCATGGATGGCGAACCTGAGGAGCATATTGCGGAAGTGGCCAAAGTCCTGTCGCGTTACTGTGATTTGTTGGCAGTCCGGGCTTTTCCCAAGTTTCAAAACTGGGAAGACGACCGACAAGACAAGGTCATACAAGCCTTCGCCAAGTACGCCACCGTCCCCGTGATCAACATGGAAACCATTACCCATCCCTGCCAAGAAATGGCATTGGCGCTGACCCTTCAAGAAAAATGGGGCGAAACCGACAACAAAAACTTTCTCCTCACCTGGACTTACCATCCCAAACCCCTGAACACGGCCGTGGCCAACTCAGGCTTGCTCATCGCCTCCAAAATGGGCATGAACGTCAAACTGCTCATTCCCCACGAGGACTACCGACTCGACGAACGGTACATGAATTTGACCCAACAATTTTGCGAAGAAAATGGCCGAACCTTCGAAGTCACCACGGATATTGAAAGCGCGTATAGCGGGGCCAATATGGTGTATGCTAAAAGCTGGGGGGCCCTCCCTTACTTTGGCAACTGGGAAGCCGAAAAACCGATGCGCGAAAAATCCAAACACTTCATCGTAGACGAAACAAAAATGGCTCTCACGGATAATGGGTTTTTCTCCCATTGCTTGCCTGTTCGTCGCAACGTCAAGGTCACCGATGGGGTTCTCGATAGCGAAGCAGCCATTCACATCGACGAAGCGGAAAACAGAATTCATGTACAAAAAGCCCTCATGGCGGCGCTGGTCTAATTTTTCTAAAGGAGTCTTTCATGTCCAATCAACAAGTGGTCCTCGCATTTTCCGGCGGCCTAGACACCAGCTTTTGTGTCCCCTACCTCATGGACCAAGGCTACGAAGTCATTACCCTCTTCGTGGACACGGGTGGGGTGACGCCAGAAGAACGCCAAGCCATCGCCGACCGCTCCAAAGAATTGGGGGCCAAAGAACACATCACTGAAAACGCTGGCGAGGCCATTTGGGATGAAGTGGTCAAACCCTTGTTGTGGGGTGGTCAACGCTACCAGGGTCAATACCCCCTCTTGTGCTCTGACCGTTACATCATTGTTCGCAAGGCGCTCGAATTGTGCACCGAAAGGGGCATCAAGATTTTCGCCCACGGCTGCACCGGTATGGGCAATGACCAAGTGCGCTTCGATCAAACCGTACGTTCTCTAGGTGATTTTGAAATCAAAGCACCCATTCGAGAAATTCAAAAAGAACACAAACAAGTTCGTGCCTACGAAGAAAGTTACTTGCGCGAACGCGGCTTCACCGTTGATTCCAAAACCACCAAGTACAGCATCAATGCCAACCTCTTGGGCGTCACCACTTCGGGCTCTGAAATCGACACCTTCGATGTTCCCGGGCCCGAAACCTACACCATCTCCAAACCGCGAGAACAGTGGCCCAAAGAATCGCTCCAAGTAAGGCTTTCATTTGAAGGTGGCGTTCCCACCGCGGTGGATGGGGAAACTTTGGATGGCGAAACCATGATTCAAAAACTGAACGCACTCTTTGGTGGCTATGGCGTTGGACGCTTTATTTACACCGGAGACACCACCGTCGGCTTAAAAGGCCGGATCGTTTTTGAATGCCCAGCGATTCACGCCATGATGGTAGCGCATCAAGCGCTCGAAGAATCCATTCTGACCCAAGCCCAAAATGCATTTAAGCCTGTCATTGCTCAACGCTGGGTAGAACTGGTGTTCAAAGGTCATTTTTATGAACCACTTAAATACGATTTGGAAGCCGCCTTGCAAAGCAGCCAATCTCACGTGAACGGGGATGTCATCCTCTACACCGACGGAGGCACCGTCGAAGCAGTGGCCATCGATTCCAAACACATTCTCCAAAAGGCTGGGGCCGTTTACGCCCAAAGTGCAGATTGGAGCATGGAAGAGGTGCAAGGCTTCATTAAACTTTTGGGGCAAAGCACCACGTTATCCACCCAAATCAATCCACAAGGAAAATGAGTTGATTCAAGACGCACTCGAACATTTAAAAGCCCTGGTGGCTTTCGACACACGCAACCCTCCTCGTGAAATCACCACCGAAGGCATCTTTAGCTATATTCGCGAACACCTCACCGATGATTTCGAGGTGGAAACCGTGGACTTGGGCGATGGCTGTATTTACCTGCACGCGCATCGCGGCACGCCAAAACTCCTGATCAATGTACACCTGGACACCGTGCCCGTAGCCGATGGCTGGGAAACCGATCCGCATAAGTTAACCATCAAAGAGAACCGTGCTTACGGACTGGGCGCCGCAGACATTAAGGGCGCCGCCGCTTTGTTGCTTCAGGTCATTCACGAAACCCAAGGGGACATCGGTCTGCTGTTCAGCTCCGATGAAGAAGCAGGACAAAGCACGTGCATTCGACAATTCACCCAACGTAAAAGTGATTTACCTTACGAAAAAGTAATGGTCTGTGAACCCAGTGAATGCAAAGCAACCATCGCCCACCGGGGCATTGCCACCAGCCGTGGTTATTTCTCAGGAACCGCGGGCCACGCCTCAGAGGCCCGTGCGCTCAAAGACAGTGCGGTTCATCAAGCTGCTCTGTGGGCCACCCAAGCATTGAGTTGGGCCGAGCAGCGGCAAAAACCTTCGGTTCAAGAACTCAAAGGGCTGCCCTTCAATATCGGCAAATTCACGGGCGGACAAAAAGCCAACATGATCGCCGATACCTGCGAAGTGCATTTTGGGTTTCGACCTTTACCGGGCCAAGATGCCGATGCACTTTTAGAAGAACTTTGGGCCTGTGCCGCAGACCCCAATCGCGCACGGTTTGAAAAAGGCTTTATGGCCCCACCTTGCCCGGCGCCAGTGATTGGAGACCCTGCTGCCACACAGCAACGATATGACAACAACAAAGCCCTGGCAGAAGCCTTAGATATCCCCGTAGGGCCTGCCGTGAGCTTTTGGACCGAGGCTTCACTCTTCTCGGAAGTGGATTATCCTGTTTTGGTTTTTGGTCCGGGTGCCATCGCCCAGGCCCATACCGCTAATGAGTGGGTCTCTCTTGCGCATCTTGAAGATGCCTACCATACTTTTAAACGGGTGATTCAAAACACGCCCCTAAAGGAAGATTAATGCCGTCGGAAGTCCAACCGGTCATCGTCAAACTGCTACGTAGCTTGGGTTCTCGTAAAGAGGTTGAGCAATACCTCAAGCAATACTCAGAAATCGAAGCCAAAAAATTCGCCATCATCAAAGTGGGAGGCGGAATTATTCAAGACGACTTAGACAGCCTGGTCTCGTCCCTCACTTTCCTACACCGAGTGGGCTTGTTTCCCATCGTGATTCACGGTGCAGGTCCCCAACTCAACGCAGCTTTGAGTGAAGCTGGCATCTCCACCGAGATCGTTGACGGCCAGCGGGTCACCTCTTCCGAAACATTAGAAATCGCACGCAAGGTTTTCCAAAAACAAAACCTTAAACTGGTAGAGGCCCTGGAGCGTTTGGGCACCCGGGCCCGCCCCATTACCAGCGGTATTTTTGAAGCCGATTTGGTTAACGAAGAACAACTTGGCTTAGTGGGACAAGTGACCAACATCCACATCGATCCCATCGCATCGGCCATACGTTCAGGGCACTTGCCCATTTTGGCCTGCTTGGGCGAAACGTCGGGTGGGCAAATCCTCAACATCAATGCGGATATTGCTGCCCGTCAATTGGCCCTTCGCATCGAGCCCTACAAAATTGTTTTTCTCACCCCCACGGGTGGGTTGCTCGATGAACAAAATCGAATCATCGAAACCATTCATCTCGAAGAAGAGTTCGAGCATCTCATGGCCGCAGACTGGGTTTCAGGCGGCATGCAACTGAAGCTCCAAGAGATCAGAGACCTCCTGTATCAGCTGCCCTTATCCTCATCTGTTTCCATCACGTCGCCCGATCACTTGGCCAAAGAGCTGTTCACCTATAAAGGCTCCGGTACCCTTATTCGTCGGGGCGAACGAGTTATGGTGCACCAGTCCATGGACACCGTCGATCAAGCACAACTGTCTTCGGGCATTGCCTCTTGTTTTGGGCGTGAATTGGTGACTGACTATTTTCAAACCAAAAACTTCTTTCGAGTTTACGCCACAGACTCCTACCGCGGTATGGCCGTTCTCACCGAAGAAAACGGTGTCCCCTATATGGATAAGTTTGCGGTCACCAGCCAAGCCCAAGGGGAAGGACTCGGGGGCGCCCTGTGGGCCCGACTACTGGAAGAAAATCCCAAGCTTTTTTGGCGCTCTCGAAACAAAAACCCCATCAACAATTGGTATTTTCAACAAGCCCAAGGCAGCTACCGTGACGACACCTGGACCATTTTCTGGGTGGGACTGGATAACTTCGAAGAGATTAAAACTTGTATCGAGCACGCCAGCCAAATGCCGGCCACGCTCCAAAGCCATGTGATCGCCAATGCCAACTCAAAGGACGCGTCATGAAAAAGAAAGTGATGGTCGTCGGCGGCCGAGGCTACGTGGGGCAAGAATTACTCCCATTGCTTAATCACCATCCAGATTTAGAAATTACGGCGGTGGGTTCGCGCATGCTCGCGGGAGAGCCCATTCAAAAACACATCCATAAATTCACGGGCAATCTCAGTTTTACCTCACTGTCACCGGTACAATTAGCCAATAGCGAAGCCGATATCGCAATTTTAGCTTTGCCAAATCAAGAGAGCGCTAAATTTGTGGCAAAGCTCGATGAAGCCAACAACCCCATGAAACTCATCGACTTGAGTGCCGATTATCGTTTTAATGACGCGTGGCAATACGGACTCGTCGAACACCACGAACAAGACATCCTCAAT